>JACCDI011151940.1_pt1 | contig 83966 bp, 85 predicted proteins | sample 7442791 | NCBI WGS metagenome assembly JACCDI01 (sample SAMN15323434, study PRJNA562643) | freshwater metagenome | isolation source: river surface water | place: USA:Blue River Watershed | collected 2017-08-15
CGGCAGCGCGGTACATGAAGTCGAAGTAGTCGCTGGCCTGGTAGGGCGCGGCGCTGCCGGCGGTTTGGCCGATTTGGGCCCAGTCAAAACCGAGCCACTTCACGGCGTCGATGATGCTGTTGACGTATTCGGCGTCTTCTTTTTCGGGGTTGGTGTCGTCAAAGCGCAGGTGGCACACGCCGCCGTACTCTTGGGCGAGGCCAAAGTTGATGCAGATGCTTTTGGCGTGGCCCACATGCAGGTAGCCGTTGGGCTCGGGCGGAAAGCGGGTGCGGATCTTGGCGGGGTCGGGCTGGCCAGCGGCGTGGTGCGCGGCCTCACCGGGGCTGCCCGCCCAGCGGCGGCTGGCGTAGGTGCCTTGCTCCAGGTCTTTTTCGATGATTTGGCGCAGGAAGTTGCTGACTTTGGTGTCGGCGGACGTGTCGTTGTTGGTGGGGGTGGTCATATCCCTTGATTTTAGGGGCAGTACCCCACCCTCAACGGCTCACTGCCTTAGGTTGGCGCGTTGTTGATCGTGGAGTGGCGATCGGGGGCCGTACAGCAAGCCGTGAGATCTGCCGGCACGCAGCAAGCGCTGACTGGTGATGCCCGCCATCTCGTGGCTTTTTTCAGAGATAGTGTTAGCGATTTGTTGGATGGCTGCGTTGATCACCATCGCCAACAAGCCTTGTTGTTGGTTTTGTTGTTCGGCGGTGCTGGCGCGGGCACTGCCTTGCCACAGCAGTTGTTGGGTTTTCAAGTCCACCAAGCGAGCGTTGGCGGCCACGGTGGTGTGGCTGTTGATCACTTGGTAGACCGTGCCGTAAGCGGTGATGTCCAGGTAGAGCACCGCATCGGCTCCAAAAATTTCACGCAGTTTGGCGGTGGGCAATTCGTGAGCGATGGTCGCTTCGGTGACGCCGTTTTCGCGCAAAGTTTCGTCCACCAAGGAGACGGGCATGACGTAGTAGCCGGATTCGGCCAAGGGCAAGGTGACTTGCGCCAACATGCTCTGGCTGGCCCGCACGTCGGGCGTTTTGTTCACGGGGGGCAACACCAAAATGGATCGTGGATTACTGGCGGTGAAGTGGCTGTAGTCGTAGGGTGCGACGGGTTTGCTGGCACAACCAGACAGCAGGGCCAACACCAAGCCGCACAGGCCCAAGAGGCGAAAAACTGGGTTCATGGTGAGGGCGATTATTTGGATTTGAACGAGCGCAGCAAGAAATCAACGAAGGAATCTGCTTCGGGGAATTGCTGCTTTTCGGCGGTCAGGTCTTGTTGAAACCTCGCCATGTTCCCTTGTTTGCCATAAAGCAGACCCAAGTGGGCTTGGTAGCCCGGGGGCAAGGCTTGGTTGGCCGCGAGTATTTTTTGTTTGTTGGTTTCCATCGACTGGATCTGTTCGTCCAGCCCTGCTTTGTCTTGGCGAAAGTAGGTGTCCAAATTGGACTGGTAACCGCTCCAGCCGTACAGGGGCGGTGGCCCCTTTGGGCCGGAAGCGCAACCGACCAACACCACGCTCGCACCCAAGGCAGCCAGGATGAGGATTTTTGAGGGCTTCATTGCGTTTTACTGGCTTTCTGGGCGCCACTGGCCGGCGTCCATGTCTTTTGTCAGGCGGTTGACCGCATCGCGGATGGCCAAGTCGAGTACTTTGCCGTTGAGGGTGGAGTCGTAGCCTGCGGTGCTGCCAAAGCCAATGACTTCTCGTTCTGACAGGCTGTATTCGCCTGCGCCTTGGGTGGAATGCACCACTTCGGACGTGAGGATGTTGACGATGTTGATGTTGACCTTGGCGTAGGCGACTTGTGTTTTTCCACGACCCAAAATGCCAAACAGCTGGCGGTCGCCCACATCTTTGCGACCAAACTCGCTGACGTCACCAGTCAACACGTAGCGAGCGCCTTGGATGTTTTGGGTTTTTTGGCCGAAGGTGGCCTCTTGTTTGAGTTCGGTCAACACGGTGCGGTCCAGCACGCTGAAGCGCTGCGATTGTTGTAAGTGGGTGACCAAAATGGTTTGCGCTTGACTGCCCATTCGGTCTTCGCCATTGGAGAACACACCGCGCATGAACGATGAACGGTTGTCGAATTTGCCGACCGACACCTTGGTGCGCGGACCCGTGTAGGCCGTGGTAGCCGCTTCCACTTTCTGCACGGGGACGGTACGCGAGTTTTCTTGAACACAGCCGGTCATCACCAGGGAGGCTAGAACAATCAGTGGAGTGAATTTCATGGTGTTGAGTACCAAAGTATTGATATGAGGCCATCGGAAACCAAGCAAAAACGCCATTGGGATCGGTGTAACCCCGAACAGCCATAATCGGCCAACTTTTGGGAGAGTGCTTGTGGACCTGATGTTGTTGCTCAAAGCCGCTGTGATGGGCGTGGTGGAGGGGTTGACCGAGTTTTTGCCGGTGTCGTCCACAGGGCATTTGATTCTGACCGCCTCTTTGCTCGGCTGGCACGGGGAGAAGGTCAAGCTGTTCGAGGTGGTGATCCAGACCGGGGCCATCTTGGCCATCGTCTCGTTGTATGCGCAGCGCTTGTGGCAAACGCTGGTGGGCCTGCCCACGCAGCCGCAAGCGCGGCGCTTCACGGTGAACGTGCTGGTCGGTTTTTTCCCAGCGGCCTTGGCCGGGTTTTTGTTCATCGACGTGATCAAAGGCGTTTTGTTTTCGCCCATGGTCGTGGCTTTTGGCTTCATTTCGGGCGGCTTGGTGATCTTGTGGGTCGAGCGTTTGCAGCGCTTGGGCGCGAGCAGCCCCATTGAGGATGTGGACGCCGTGAGTTGGCGTGATGCTTTGAAGGTGGGTTTGATTCAGTGCACGGCCTTGGTGCCGGGCGTGAGCCGATCGGGCGCGACCATCATCGGGGCCATGTGGTTGGGATTCAACCGTAAGGCCGCCACCGAGTTCAGTTTTTTCTTGGCCATACCCATGCTCTTCGGCGCAGCCGCCTACGATATCTACAAAAACCACGCGCTCTTGAGCATGGACGACATCCCACTGTTTGCGGTGGGTTTGGTGGTGTCGTATTTGTCGGCTTGGGTGTGCGTGAAGTGGCTGCTGCGTTTTGTGGGCCAGCACAGCTTTGTGCCTTTTGCGTGGTACCGCATCGCCTTTGGCCTGTTGATCGTGCTCACGGCCCAAGCCGGTTGGATCGACTGGGCTTCTTGAACGACAGCGCTCAAGCGCGCAGGTCTTCGATCACTTCGGCGATCAGCTGCGCCGTCAACAGCGGCTGCTCCATCGGAAACAGGTGGCTGCCCTCGACCATGCGCAGGCGCTCGGGGCGCGGCCCCACCACTTGGCGCGTCATGCGCATGCCGACTTGGCGCATTTCTTCTGAGTGGGTGCCGCCCAGAAAACCCACTGGGCACGGCAGCGGGTGGCGCTTGAGCAAGCGGTCCAAGTTGTGCGGCAAGGTGTTGTAAATCGCGGTCTCGATGTCGCGGTCAAAGTTGAGCACGCGCATCGGGCCCTTGGGCGTCTCGGCATCGTGGGTGCCGTGTTCGATGTAGTCGCGCAAAACCTGTGGGTCCCAACGGGCAAAGGCTTTTTTGTGTTCGAAGTGGGCCAAGGCTTCTTCGGCGCTGGGCCAACTGTTGCGCCGTGCGCGGCTGACCTTGCCGGGCGAGACCGAGCCCACGAGCTGTGTGTGTTTGGCCAAGGCCACGGCTTTGGCGCGCCAGCCACCGAGCACCGGCGAATCCAGTAAGACCACACCGGCCACGCCGTGCCCACCGAGCTGTGGGTGGCGAGCGGCGCACATCAGGCTCAAAAAACCGCCCAATGAGTGGCCGACCAACCACGCGGGTTGGCCGTGTTCTTCGATCTGTGGCGCGGCGAAGTCGGCGAGTTGCTGCACCAAATGCGGCCAGTTGCTGGTGACGGGGTAACGCGGGTCGTGGCCGAATTGTTCCAAAGCACGTACCACAAAACCGCGTGCGCGCAAGCCGCGAAACAAGACCGAGTAGGTGCTGGCCGGGAAGCTGTTGCCGTGCGAAAAAATGATCACGAGGAGGCCAGTTTTTTGAGGGCGTAGAGCTGATCGAGCGCTTCGCGCGGGCTCAGGGCATCGGGGTCGATGGCTTGCAGCGCGGCCAAGGCGGCCGGGAGTTCGGGCGCTTGGCTCGGTGGCGGTGGGGCGAACAAATCGACTTGGCTTCGGCTGTCTTGTTGTTGTGCTTCCAACGCAGCCAAGGTGTGGCGGGCGTGTTGCACCACCGCGCTGGGCACACCAGCCAAGCGCGCGACCTGGATGCCGTAGCTGCGGCTGGCCGGGCCAGGCTCGATGTGGTGCAAGAACACGATGCCCGCTTTGCCCGTGCCTTCGACCGCGCTCACGTGGACGTTGACGGCCTCGTGGTGGTGCGCGGGGAATTCGGTCAATTCAAAGTAGTGCGTGGCAAACAGCGTGAAGGCGCGCAGCTTGTCGTGCAGGTGGGTGGCGATGCCGCTGGCCAGCGCCAAGCCGTCGAGCGTGGAGGTGCCGCGCCCAATCTCGTCCATCAGCACGAGACTGTTGGGCGTGGCGCTGTGCAGGATTTGCGCGGCCTCGGTCATTTCGACCATGAAAGTCGACTGCGCGTTGGCCAAGTCGTCGGTGGCGCCAATGCGGGTGTGGATGGCGTCGATCGGCCCCAAGCGACAGGCTTCGGCGGGGACATAACTGCCCATGCTGGCCAAGAGCACGATGACCGCGACTTGGCGCATGTAAGTGGACTTGCCGCCCATGTTGGGGCCGGTGATGATTTGCATGCGCTGTTTGGGGCCGAGCACGGTGTCGTTGGCGATGAAGCCGCTGCTGCCAAAACCTTGCGCCGATTGTTCTTCCAGCCTGGCTTGCACCACGGGGTGACGCCCCCCCCGGATGTCGATACAAGGCTCGTTGACAAATTGCGGCTCACACCAGTTCAGGCTCAGTGCGCGTTCGGTCAAGCAACAGGTCGCGTCCAGCGCCGACAAGGCCCGCGCCACGCGGGTCATTGCATCGATGTGGGTTTGCAGCGCATCGAGGAGTTGTTCGTACAAAAACTTCTCGCGGGCCAGGGCGCGTTCCTGTGCGCTCAGGGCCTTGTCCTCGAAGGCCTTCAGCTCAGGTGTGATGAAACGTTCGGCGTTTTTGAGGGTTTGGCGGCGGCGGTAGTCGTCGGGGACTTTGTCCACTTGGCCTTGCGTGACCTCAATAAAAAACCCGTGCACCTTGTTGAACTGCACGCGCAGGTTGGCAATGCCGGTGCGCTCACGCTCGCGGGTCTCTAAGTCCAGCAAGAAACCATCGCAATTGGTTTGGATGGCGCGCAGCTCGTCGAGCTCGGCGTCAAAGCCGTGGTTGATGACACCGCCGTCCCGCACCAAAGCAGCGGGCTCGGGTAACAAGGCGGCTTGCAGCAGTGCCGCGCAGTCCATGGGTGGCTGCAATGCGCTGGCCCATTGGCGCAGCAAGGGGCTGTTCGTTGGGCTGAGTTGGTGTGCCAAGCCTTCGCAGCGGGTGAGGGTGTTCGCCAGACCCACCAATTCGCGGGGGCGCACTTGGCGCAAGGCGATGCGTGCGGTGATGCGCTCCACATCGCTGCTGCCTTGCATGGCTTGGCGCAAGGGGCTCCACAAGCCGGCGCGCAGCTCACCGATGGCACCTAAGCGCTCACGCGCGGCGCTGCGTTCGCGTTCGGGTTGCAAGAGCCAGCTGCGCAAACGGCGGCTGCCCATGCCGGTGCAGCAGGTGTCGAGCACCGACAAGAGCGTGGGGCTGGTCTCGCCGCGCAGGGTGTGCGTGAGTTCCAAGTTGCGTCGCGTGGCCGCGGGCAGGTCGATCAGGGCTTGCGCGCGCGCCACCTGCACACTGCGCACGTGGGTGAGTGCGCGGCCTTGGGTGTGTTCGGCGTAGTCGAGCAAGGCGCTGGCCGCGGCGTGGGCGTCGCCCATGCCCTGGGCGTCCCACGCGGCCAAGCTGGTGGTGTTGAGTTGTTCGCACAGCTTGCGCTCGCCCAAGGCCGCGTCAAAGGCCCAAGCGGGGCGCACCACGGCAATGCTGCGCTGGCCGTTGCTCACGGTTTGGCAGGCGGCGGCCACGGCTTTTTCAAACGCGGGCGTGGTCTCGGCGCTGTAGAGCACCTCGCTGGCGCCGATGCGCGCGACCCAGTCGGCCAGCTCGCCGCTGGCGCATTGGGCCAAGAACACCGTGCCTTGGGTCACGCTCATCCACGCCAAGCCACAACCGGTGCGTGCACCGGGGTGCACAGCCAAGAGCAGGGCCTCGCTGGTGTCGGACAACAGCTCGGCGTCGGTCAAGGTGCCGGGCGTGACCACCCGCACCACCTTGCGCTCGACTGGACCTTTGCTGGTGGCCACGTCGCCCACCTGTTCACAAATCGCCACCGACTCGCCCAGTTTGATGAGTCGCGCCAAATAGGTTTCGACCGAATGAAAAGGCACACCGGCCATCACCACGGGCTTGCCCGCGCTTTGGCCGCGCTGGGTCAGCGTGATGTCGAGTAAGCGCACCGCTTTCTCGGCGTCTTCATAGAAGAGCTCGTAAAAGTCACCCATGCGGTAGAACACCAGCGTGTGGGGGTACTCGGCTTTGATGGCCCAGTACTGCTGCATCATGGGGGTGTGGGGGGCTTCGGTCACGGCGGGTGGAGTGGTGATAATGGCGGATCGATTATTCCATTAAGGCACCATGAAATACTTTGGCTTCTCTTATGCGTTCAGTGCGGTCTGCTTGGCTTTGGCCGCTTGGTGGGGCGCTTCCACGTCCATGGGCTTGTGGACGGCCTTGTGGATCACCTTCGTGTTGGCGATCTTGGAGATCAGCTTGTCCTTTGACAACGCGGTGGTCAACGCCGGTGTGCTCAAGGACATGAGCGCGTTTTGGCGCAAGCTGTTTTTGACGGTGGGCATTTTGATCGCCGTCTTTGGCATGCGCTTGGTTTTTCCCATCGCCATCGTCGCAGTCACCGCCGACATGAGCACGGCCGACACCATCGACATGGCGCTCAAAGATCCGCAGCGTTACTCTGAGGTGCTCAGCAGCGTCTACCCCGTCATCGCGGCCTTCGGTGGTGTGTTTTTGTTGATGGTGTTTTTGCACTTCATGTTCGACAAAAACAAAGAAACCCACTGGTTGGGCCCACTGGAAGAGCGCTTGACGCGTTTGGCCAAGTTCGACGCTATCAGTGTGATGTTGGCCTTGGCCGTGGTGTTTTCCACCCAGTGGTGGGTGCCGGTGGCCGACCAGTCACGCGTGTTTGTCGCGGGTGTGTCAGGGATCTTGTTGTACTTGGCGGTGGACGCCATTGGGGCCTTGTTCTCCGACGAAGAAGAGGGCGAGGCAGCCGTGAAGACGGTCAAACGAACCGGCTTTGGGGCCTTCATGTACTTGGAAGTGCTCGATGCGTCCTTCTCGTTTGACGGTGTGATTGGGGCTTTTGCCATCACCCGCGACGTGGTGATCATCATGTTGGGATTGGCCATCGGCGCCATCTTTGTGCGTTCCATGACCATCTACTTGGTCGAAAAAGGCACCTTGACCGCTTACCGCTATTTGGAGCATGGGGCCCATTACGCCATCGGCGCACTGTCCGCGATCATGTTGGTGGGCACGGTTCACCACGTGCCTGAAGTCATCACGGGTTTGATTGGCATTGGTTTTATTGCTGCGTCTATTTGGTCCTCGTTGGCTTACCGGCGCCGTCAGGCCACTTGAGTCAGCGATCATCCTTACAATCAACGTCCCTTGACTCTCAGGGCCCCGCCGGGCCCGCTGTATGGAAATAGCGATACTGTTTGCCCTCATCTGTCTGAATGGCTTGTTTGCCATGTCCGAGATTGCCTTGGTCACCGCCCGCAAGGCCAGGCTGCAGAAACTCATCGATGAGGGCGACAGCGGCGCCGCCGCCGCTGTCAAGCTGGGCGAAGACCCCACCCGTTTTTTGTCCACCATCCAAATTGGCATCACCTCCATTGGTGTGCTCAACGGTATCGTGGGTGAAGCCGCTCTGGCAGAGCCGCTGTCGATTTGGTTGATTTCTGTGGGGCTTAGTCAAACCGTGGCGTCTTACACCGCGACCGGTTTTGTGGTGTTGACCATCACCTATTTCTCCATCGTGGTCGGTGAATTGGTGCCCAAGCGCATCGGCCAGTCCTACCCCGAGACCTTCGCCCGTTTGGTGGCTCGTCCCATCCACGTGTTGGCTGTGGCTACCAAGCCTTTTGTCTGGTTGCTCTCCGCCTCCACGCGTGGTTTGTTGCGTGCGATGGGTGTCAAAGAAACCAAGGGCACGCCGGTGACCGAGGAAGAGATCCACGCCATGTTGGTCGAAGGCACCTCGGCCGGTGTGATCGAGTCGCACGAGCACACCATGGTGCGCAACGTGTTCCGCCTGGATGACCGCCAGATCGGCTCGCTCATGGTGCCGCGTGCGGACATCGTGTGTTTGGACGTGGACGATTCGTTTGCCGACAACCTCAGCCGCATCGAAGAGTCCGACCACGCCCGGTTTCCGGTGGTGCAGGGTGGTATCGAGAACATCGTGGGCGTGATCAACGCCCGCCAATGGCTGGCCCGGGCCTTGAAAGACCCGGCTCAACAACTGCGCGACCAGCTTTTGCAAAGCCCGCTCTACGTGCCCGAAACCATCACCGGCATGGAGCTCTTGGACAACTTCCGCTTGTCTGATGTGCACATGGCTTTTGTGATCGACGAGTACGGCGAGGTGCAGGGCATCATCACCTTGCAAGATTTGATCGAAGCCATCACTGGCGAATTTCAGCCGCGCGACCCCGAGACTTCCTGGGCCGTGCAGCGCGAGGACGGCAGCTGGCTGCTCGACGGTCACATCCCCGTGCCCGAACTCAAAGACCGATTGAATTTGGACGAAGTGCCCGAAGAGGAGCGCGGTCGCTACCATACGCTCAGCGGCATGATCATGCTGCTCAGCGGTGCCTTGCCCAAGGTTTCGGACGTGGTGGAGTGGGAAGGCTGGCGCTTGGAGATCGTGGACATGGACGGGCGCGCCATCGACAAGGTCTTGGCCACCCGTGTGACCCCGGATCCAGAGGCGAGCGGGGCCGACGCCGAATCAGACGGCTGAGGTGTCGGGGGGGTGGGCCGCTGAGCGAACAGCGGCCTTGTCGCCCGCGCTGGCGAACTTGCTGTGTTTGCCGATCAGGCCGACCATTTGGCCGTAGATGCGCGGGTTGCCGGCCAAGCATTCTTTTTGCTCGAGGAAGTCGGCTTCACCCGAGAAGTTGCCCACCAAGCCGCCGGCTTCGGTCACGAGCAAAGCGCCCGCGGCGCAGTCCCAGGGCGAGAGGCCCATTTCAAAAAACGCGTCGGTGTACCCCGCGGCCACGTAGGCCAGGTCGAGCGCGGCCGAGCCGGGACGGCGCACGCCCGCGCAGCGCGGCATGACCTCGCCCAAGATTTGTAGGTAGTTGTTGAACTGGTCGTTGGCGCGGAAGGGAAAACCGGTAGAAACCAAACACTCGCCCAGCTGGGTGCGTTTGGCCACGCGGATGCGGCGCTCGTTGAGGTAAGCCCCGCGGCCCTTGCTCGCGTAGAACAGGTCGTTGCGACTCGGGTCGTAAATGACAGCCTGGTCGAGCTTGCCCTTGACCATGAGCGCGATGCTCACGCAGTACACGGGCAGGCCGTGGATGAAGTTGGTGGTGCCGTCCAGTGGATCGATGATCCAGATGTGGTCTGCGCCACCAAACTTGCCGGGCCGTTGACCGGACTCTTCGGCCCAAATGCCGTGGTCGGGGTAGGCGGAGAGCAGCGTGTCGATGATCGCGTTCTCAGCAGCCACATCGACCTCGGTTACGAAATCGTTGGTTTGTTTGGCCGACACGCGCACCGACTCGATGTCGAGCGCGGCTCGGTTGATGATGGTTCCGGCGGTACGCGCGGCCTTGATGGCCACGTTGAGCATGGGGTGCAGACTGGACGACATGAATTGTGTTCCTCGGGTACGGACAAGGGCCGACCCAACAGGGGATGAGCAAAGGGGGAAACGTTTGCACCGGGGCCCGGCGATGCGGGGCGGCGACAATAGACAAGATTTTACGTGATGCCAAGACCGCCTCAGAAAGCCCGAGATGAAGACCCGATTCGTGTTGATTGAAACCAGCCACGCCGGCAACGTCGGCGGTGTGGCCCGTGCCATGAAGGTCATGGGTTTTGACGATCTGGTGTTGGTGCGCCCGCGCTGGGCCAATGTGCTGCGACGCGAAGAAACCATCCAACGCGCCAGCGGGGCCAACGATGTGTTGGCGAAGGCCCGCATCGTCGAGACGCTCGACGAGGCCCTCGAGGGCGTGAGCCACCTGTGCGCCACCGCCATGACGCCGCGCGACTTCGGCCCGCCCACCACCAGCCCGCGCGAACACTTCGCCTCATTGACCGCGCCCGAGCGTGTGGCGGCGCAGCCCGAAGCGGGCGTGGCGTTTTTGATCGGCACCGAGCGTTTTGGCATGGCCAACGAAGACGTCTACCGCTGCCACGTGTGTTTGCGCATCCCCACCCACGCGCAGTTTGGCTCGCTGAATTTGGCCGCCGCGGTGCAGCTCGTCGCCTACGACTGGCGCATGGCCTTGGGCGGCTTTGACGACACCCCCTCGCCAGAGGTCAGATCCGTGGCGAACGCGGCTGATGCCGCCATGGTGGGCGGCTTGCTGCAGCACTGGGAACAAGCCTTGGTGGCGGTGGACTTTCTGGACCCCGAAGCGCCCAAAAAACTGTTGCCGCGTTTGAACCAGTTGCTCAACCGCGCCCAGCTCACGCCCGAAGAAGTCCACATCCTGCGCGGGGTGGCCAAGGCCATGCTGCAGACCGCCGAGCGCGCCAAGCGCTAGACTCAAAGCCCTTCTTACCTCGATACTGCCCATGTTTGACCGCCTGAAACAAGACGTCCGCATCATTTTGGAACGCGACCCCGCTGCGCGCAGCACTTGGGAAGTCTTGACCTGCTACCCCGGCTTGCACGCCTTGGAGATGCACCGCTGGGCCCACGCCTGTTGGCGCATGGGTTTTCTGTGGTTGGGGCGTTTCATCTCGCACGTCGCGCGTTGGTTCACCGGCATTGAAATTCACCCCGGCGCACAGATCGCGCCCGGTGTGTTCATCGACCACGGCATGGGCGTGGTGATCGGCGAGACCGCCGTGATCGGCGCTGGCTGCACGATTTACCAAGGCGTGACCTTGGGCGGTACGTCGTTGTCCAAAGGTGCCAAGCGTCACCCCACTTTGGGGCGCGATGTGGTGGTGGGCGCGGGCGCTCAGGTGCTGGGTGGTTTTGACGTGGGGGACAACGCCAAGATCGGCAGCAATGCGGTGGTGACCAAACCGGTCCCCGCTGGTGCCACCGCCGTGGGCAACCCCGCGCGCATCATCGTGGCTGAGTTGGATGCGCAACGCGAAGCCGTGGCCTCCAAAATGGGCTTCTCGGCCTATGGCGTGACGCAAAACGACGACCCGCTGAGCCAAGCCATGCGTGGCCTGATCGACAACGCAGCCAGCCAAGAACACCAAATCGCCCTGCTGTGGCAAGCGGTGCAAACCCTGTCGGACTGCGTCAAACAGGGCGACTGCGTGCCCGAAGACGCCCACCGAAAAGAATACTTCGAAGCCGACAAGTTCAACCAGTTGGTGGGCAAGTGACTGACCAAACTCCTTGAATTTCTCGAATGGGTATCCGATTCAATCCACACGCTTGAGATCAGGGCATGTACCTAAAACTCATTTGCCGAGCAGCTTGTGCGCTTTGCCTTTGCGGGGCTTTGGTGAAGAAGTCGTCTGCGGATTGAATATCAGATTGAAGCGGTAACACGGCCAAGAACTTGCCTGCCAGCTCGGCATTGCTTTTGTCGCTTCTGGTTTGCCACATCTCCAAAAACTGCTCACGGCTGTAGGTGCGGTTGCCAAGGCTTGGGTCGGCCAGCCAGACGGTGTTCGCATCAATACCGCGCAAGACCGAAAAGTGATCGTCTTTGCGGTGTTTCAGGTACACGATGACAGGCGCTTTGAGCCGCATCAATTGTTCGTAACTGGCGGCAAAGCCTTGCGCCTTAAAACCAAATTGTGGCAAGGCGCGTTGCATGTCTTCAAACGAGGCACGCAAATCGCCCTTGTCCATAGCCTTGAGCAAGGCTTCTTCGGTCAGCGATTGACCATAGAACTCATTGAGCAAGGTGGCGAGTGAGGCTGCGCTGCATGAATAGTCCAAGTCTTGTTTGACCACGCGGGTATCGCGCAGGGTTTTCCAGCTTTGGATGGGGATGCGGATGTGGGCGGTTTGCGTTGAAAGTGAAGCAGGTTCATCTGCGACTTTAGCCATCGCGCCACCTGATGCAAATAGCATCAAGACGGCAATCGAAAAAATTAATTCAAATATGATTTTCACTTTTTTCTTGCAAATAGATAAATCATCAAGAACACAAACCCTATAAACAAGCCTAGGCAAAAAGCATAAATAATCTCCATTTTTAAGCTGATCTCTGTTTCATAAAAAAAGAGGCAATCATAGCCATTACAAAAAATACAGAAAATGGTACAAAAAACACCTTGCCACTAGTCCATCTTCTTTTTATCGCATATTCAGATAGCATGCCAGCTATAGCACCGCCTAATTCAATTAATATACTCATGATATTGCCCTTATATAAAATAGGAAGGAGTATAAAAACTCTTTCCTAATTCTCTATTTGCCACCACGAGAATTATAGAATTTAGAAAACCCGAAATTCGTCGCAACGAAATTTGCACGCCAAGCAATGTTTCCAGCAATTCTGCCACCATCTGCACCGCCAGTTGGAGCACCTGTACCGACGGGAAATACTGCTCCGCGCGGCATGTTTGAGGAGTTACTTTGGTGATGCCAAGCGTAGAAGCCCGGCCCCGCTGCTGCACCAACAAAAGTAAAATTTACCCAAGCCCCCTCCGTCTCCTTCATCTCCAACGGCGACAGCGCAGCCAATTGCATTGGCATCGCATCTTGCTCAAACAGCATTTGGGTATCCGCAGCGGTGAACTGCGGCAGTGGCGTAGTCACTGTTTCCTCATTGGCAAACGCAGGTGCAACCAAACTGGCGGTCAGCACAGCTGCAAACAAAGTTGATTTCAATCTCATATCAAACTCCTACCATTTCAACACAAGGGCAATTTTACAATTGGCTGCTCAGAAAGTGTGCAGCCAATTGAGCCTCAGGTCTGCCCCGTTGGAACCTGAAACATTCGATTTGAAGGTGAGGTTGAGCGTGCTCCCCTTCGATATGCCGTAACCCACACCCAGCAATAAATCGCTGCTGGTGCGCCTGAAGCCTTGCGCTTTGTTATCCCACTTGTCCGCTTGCCGGTTGGTCCATTGCATGCCTGTGGTCAGCGTCACGCGGTCGTTCACCGCAAAGGCAATGCTGGGGTTGAGCAGAAACAGATTGCCGGGCTTGTAGGTTTTGTCGCCGTCTTGGCGGCTAAGGTTTACGCGGTAGGCGGTGGTGAGGGAGAACACCACGGGGTCGATGGCTTTGTAGGTGGTGATGCCCACCAAGGCGGATTTGAAGGATCTGCTGCTTTTCTCGTGCTTCTCGCGAAGGGCGACTTCGGCGAAGCCCAACACAGCGGGGGTGTCGTTGTCTTTTTTGAACTGGTAGTTGATGCCCGCCCACGCATCGGCAAAGCGGTTTTCGCTGTGACTGCTGGTGCCCGACACATCGCTGCTGCGGCTGCTGCTGGTCAGGTACGAGGTACGGGCGAAGATTTCGGCCTTGCCCGTCAAGCCGTAGCGCAAGCCCAGCGTGCCTACCAGCGAATCGCTGTTGCCACGGCTCTCGCCAATCAGCGTGGGCAAGGTCACAAACGAGGTTGCTCCCGTTTGCACGGTGATGGGCTCACCCGTGGAGACGCCTTGGCGGTCGCTGTTGGCGTAGGCCACCAACACATCAAGCTTGACCTTGCCTTTGTCGGTGATCAGGTCTTCAACGGTGAGGGGCAGATCGGCATGGGCAATCGAAGGCCAAGCCATCACAAAAGCAAACAAAACAACCAAAAGCTGAATCATTTTGTAATCTTTAAGTATTGATGTGAATTAGTTTGTGTACGAATTAAAGCACAAAATCAAAACTTTGCGAATGCCCTCTCGCAAAGTCGATGTTCATCTTTCTGCCAAACTTGGGGCCAGTGTGAGGTTTAAAAGGTTGCAACTGGGCTTGACCCAAGAGGTGTTTGCCGAGCGCTGCGGGTTCTATAGAACTTATCTGAGCAGGATTGAAACGGGCACGGCAAATCCCACGCTCAACGCGCTTGAAATCATGGCTTTGGCGCTGAATACACGCCCCAGCGAGCTCTTGGCGTGCGCGGAAGGTTGGGTGATGACGGAAGACGCGGCCTCGTTGGGCCGCTGAGTGCTCAGTGGTGGTGGCCGTGTGCGCCGTGGGCGTGACCGTGGGCCACTTCTTCGTCGCTGGCGGCGCGAACGTCCAAGACCTTGACCGTGAAGTGCATCGTCTGACCAGCCAAGGGATGGTTGCCGTCCAAATGCACCGTGTCACCCTTGATCTTCATCACGGTGAAGGTGTGCGTGGCGCCTTGGTCGTCGCGGCCTTGGATGGTGCCGCCGACTTTCACGCCGGGTGGGAATTGGCTTTTGGGGATGGACGTGACCAAGCTCTCGTCGCGCACACCGAAGGCCTCTTCGGGTCGCAGCACCAAGGTGCCGGCAAAGCCCACGGTTTGGCCTTCGAGCGCTTGTTCAATGCCGGGCAGGGTGTTGCCGTGGCCGCCGTGCAAATACGAGCGCGGCTCTTTGCCGTCTTCGAGCACCTTGCCTTGGGCATCGCTGGCTTTGAAGGTCAGGGTGACAACGGTGTTGGGTCCAATGATCATGGTCGGTCTCACGCGGTGGGGTTGGGGCGCTGGGCGCTTTTGGGACGGAAGGCTTTGCACACGTTGTCGTCGGTGACCAGATAAGGCCCACCGATGAGGTCGATGCAATAGGGTACGGCGGCGAAGATGCCCGGCACACCCACGCGCGCGTCGCTGGCGGGCAGGCCTTGCAGGGTTTCGGCGATGGCCTTGGGCTGGCCAGGCAAGTTGATGATCAGGGCCTGGTCGCGGATGACGGCCACTTGGCGCGACAAGATGGCGGTGGGCACAAAGCTCAGGCTGATCTGTCGCATTTGTTCACCAAAACCGGGCATGACCTTGTGCGCCACGGCCAAGGTGGCTTCGGGCGTGACGTCGCGCAGCGCAGGGCCGGTGCCCCCGGTGGTCAGCACCAAGCTGCAGCCCGCGTCCACCAAGTCGATCAAGGTCGCGCTGATGCGATCGGCCTCGTCGGGAATGAGGCGGGCCTCGAAGGTGATGGGGTTGCGCAGGGCGCGGCCCAGCCACTCTTGGAGGGCGGGCAGGCCCAGGTCTTCGTAGACGCCGCTGCTGGCGCGGTCGCTAATGGAGACGATGCCGATGCTCACCGCCTCAAACACGGGCTCGCTCATGCGGGGTCCTCTTCATCGACCGGGCGTGTGTCGTCATCGCGGCCGAGTGCGGCTTTGATGGTTTGAAACAGCTCGCGGTAGGCCTTGCCATGGCGCGGGGCTTGACCGGGCAGTTCTTTGGCGCCGGGGGCTTGGGCGTCTTTGCGGGCTTGGCGGATCAAGGCACGCAGGTGTTGCGCATCGCTTTGGCTGTCCAAGGCCAACCAAGCGGTCAGGGCTTGGTCGTCGGCGATCAGGCGGTCGCGCCAATCTTCGGCTTGGTGCAGGCGTTGGGTTTCTTGGGCCGAGGGTTTGCGCTGCTCTTCCAGCGCATCTTTCACGGCTTGAATGGTGGGGTCTTCGAGCTTGCGCATGAGCTTGCCGATGAACTGCATCTGGCGGCGGCGGCCTTCGAAGTTGGTGATGCGTTTGGCGTCCGCCACGGCCTCGAGGAGCTTGTCCGGCAGATCCACGCGGGCCATGAGGTCGGCTCGCAAGGTCATGAGCTGTTCGCCCAAGAGTTGCAGTTCGTCGCTCTGTTTTTTTAGGTCGGTGCGGCTGACATCGGTGTCGCCTTTGAGCTCGCGCTTGAGCTCCAGATCGAGTTCGCTGCCCTCGGCCACGAAGTGGCCGCGAACGTAATAACCTTTGGTGAATTTGCGGGGCATGAGGGTCTTGTGGGAAAGGAGAGCACCAAGGGGTGCAGCGGCCAGTATCATAGCCCCGACATGAACACCCGCCGCACCCCAACCCCAGACCCCCGCCGCCCTTTGAGCGGTTTTCAATACAGCCGTGACCAGTTTGAAGATCTGGTCGACGCGGCCTTGGCTCATGCCAAAACCTTGGGCGCGGTCGACGCCGCCGCGGAAGTCAGTGAGGGCGCGGGCTTGAGCGTGTCTGTGCGCAAGGGCGAATTGGAAAACGTCGAGCGCAACCGCGACAAGTCCTTGGGCGTGACCGTCATGCTGGGCCACCGCCGTGGCAACGCCTCCACGTCCGACTTCTCTCTGGCTGCGGTGCGTCAAACCGTGCAAGCGGCTTACGACATCGCCCGCTTCACCGCCGAAGACCCGTGCGCAGGTTTGCCCGACGCCCAAGACGTGGTGCAAGAGCAGCGCGACTTGGACCTGTTCCACCCCTGGGTCATCGAGTCCCAGCAAGCCATGCACTTGGCCTTGGCCTGTGAGGCTGCGGCGCTCAACACCAGCAAACGGATCACCAACAGCGAAGGTGCGGCGGTTTCGGCGCAGCAATCGCATTTCTTCAGTGCCCACATGCGCGAGGGTCAGACCCACGGCGAGGGCGTGTTCCGCGGCGGTTACGCCAGCTCGCGCCACACCTTGTCGGTGGCCCCCATCGCGGGCAAAGGCGCCGACATGCAACGCGACGCTTGGTACAGCTCCATGCGCAGCGCACAAGACTTGGCCACACCACAAGCGGTGGGCCGCTACGCCGCCGAGCGCGCTTTGTCGCGTTTGGGCGCTCGCAAAATCGCCACCGTGCAGTGCCCGGTGTTGTTTGAGTCGACCTTGGCCGCGGGTTTGCTCGGGGCTTATGTGCAAGCCACCAGCGGCGGTGCGCTGTACCGCAACACCACCTTCTTGCCCAAGAGCTTGGGCCAGCGCGTCATGGCCGAGCATTTGGACATCGACGAAGACCCCTTCATCCTCAAAGGCAAAGGCAGTTCACCCTTCGACGACGAAGGCGTTCGTGTGCAAGCGCGCCGCGTGTTGAATGCTGGTGAGGTTCAAGGCTACTTCTTGGGCAGCTACTCGGCCCGCAAGTTGGGTATGCGCACCACCGGCCACGCCGGTGGCTCGCACAACCTGAGCCTGAGCAGCCGGCGCACCCAAGCCGGCGACGACCTGCCGGCCATGCTGCGCCAACTCGGCCGTGGCCTGTTCGTCACCGAATTGATGGGTCAAGGCGTGAACTACGTGACGGGCGACTACTCACGCGGCGCGTCGGGCTATTGGGTGGAAAACGGTGTGATCGCCTACCCCGTGCACGAGATCACCATCGCGGGCAACCTCAAAGACATGTTCATGGGCATTGAGGCCGTGGGCGCAGACGCCTACACCCACGGAGCCAAAACCGTTGGCTCCATCCTCATCAACCGCATGCAAATCGCGGGCAGCTGATGCGCCCCGAAGCCATGGCCCTGATGGCCGCGGGCTGTTGGGCGTTTTCCAGTTTGTTCTCAGCGCCCCCAGCGCAACGCTTGGGGGCATTTGCCTTCAGCCGCTGGCGCATGTTGTTCGCCAGTGCGCTCTTGTGGGCCTTGGCTTGGCACAGCGGCAGTTGGGGTTCTTTGGCCAGCAGCGCTTGGTTGTGGTTGGGCGTCTCGGGCCTGATCGGTATTTTTTTGGGCGACACCGCGCTGTTCGCTTGCATGAACCGCTTGGGGCCGCGTCGCTCGGGCGTGCTGTTCGCCACCCACGCGGGGTTTTCTGCCTTCTTGGCGTGGTGGTTGCTGGGGGAGGTCTTGTGGGGCTGGGCTCTGGTCGGCGCGTTGTTGTTGGTGCTGGGTGTGATGCTGGCCATTGTGTGGGGCAAACGCAGCGATGAGGCCCATGGCTGGGAGCAAACCCAAGGGCGCCTGTTCTGGGGTGTGGCACTGGGATTGCTGGCCGCGCTGTGTCAGTCGGTGGCCACCTTGATGCTCAAGCCCTTGATGAGCACCGGCGTGGACCCGGTGGTGGCGTCGGCCGTTCGCATGAGCATGGCTTTGGCGGCGCACGGGGTGTTGTGGTTGCTGTGGCGTGGGGCGAGGGCACAAGCGCCGGTGCGCGCCCAAGACCTGTGGCTGACCTTTGCCAGCGCGGCCGTGGCCATGGCCTTGGGCATGACTTTGATTCTGGCGGCTATGCGCGAAGGCCAAGCCGGCGTGGTGGCGATTTTGTCGTCGGTCACGCCGATCTTGATCTTGCCTTTGTTGTGGCTGGTTTACCGACGCCGACCCGCTTGGGGGGCTTGGGTGGGGGCGGTGTTGGCCGTGCTTGGCACGGCCTTGGTCATGGGCGCTTGAGGCCTTGACGACCGGTTTTAAGGGTTCAGGGCGGCCTTGACCGCGGCCGAGACCATGCCCATGTCGGCTTTGCCCGCGAGCTCGGTCTTGACCGCGCCCATGACCTTGCCCATGTCGCCGGGGCCACTGGCACCCAGACGCGCCACGATGGCTTGCACCGTGCGGGTGACTTCTTCGGCCGACAAGCGCTCGGGCAAGTAAGACACGAGCACGGCCATCTCGGCCTTTTCTTTGTCGGCCAAGTCTTGGCGAGCGGCTTGCTCAAATGCGGCGATGGAGTCTTTGCGTTGCTTGATGAGCTTGTCGACGATGGTCACCACGCCCGCGTCGTCGAGTTCGATGCGTTCATCGACTTCTTTTTGTTTCATGGCCGCTTGCAACAAGCGGATGGTGCCCAAGCGCTCGCTGTCTTTGGCGCGCATGGCGGTTTTCATGTCTTCGGTGATTCGTGCTTTTAGGCTCATGGCAAGGTCCTGAATGAAAAAAGCCCGCGGAGGCGAGCTCGGGCGGGCTTCTGTGGAAGTCAGCCAGTGAAGACCGGCTGAAGGCTTCGATCAGTACAGCTTCTTGGGCAGCTGCATCGAGCGCACGCGCTTGTAGTGGCGCTTCACAGCGGCCGACTTCTTGCGCTTGCGCTCAGCGGTGGGCTTTTCGTAGAACTCGCGTGCACGCAAGTCGGTGAGCAAGCCCAGTTTTTCGATCGTGCGCTTGAAGCGGCGAAGGGCTACGTCAAACGGCTCGTTGTCTTTTACGCGGATGGTGGTCATTAAAAAAGATTTCCAGAATGTGCAGCAGAGGGTGGGCAGGAAGATCAGCCTGTCCGCCGTGGCTGCGGAATTGCCCGTCTGTGAACTCGTGTTGGCGACGGGCGTTGCCAGCAAAACACCGCATTATAGAGATTTTTTCAGGGCTTGCCCACAAGCGTACCCACTGGACCATGCCCACTGGAAGTTGTAGCCCCCGAGCCAGCCGGTCACGTCCACCACTTCTCCGATGAAATACAGCCCGGCTTGGCGCGACTCCAGGGTTTGGGAGGACAGCGCTTGGGTGTCCACACCGCCCAAGGTGACCTCGGCCTTTTTGTAGCCTTCGGTGCCCGTGGGGGTGATGCGCCAGGCGCTGAGCTGTTCGGCCAAGCGCATCAGGGCTTTGTCCGGGACCTCACCGATGGGGCGTTGCCACTCAGGCGATTGCGCCGCCCACGTCTCGGCCAAGCGACTGGGTATGTGTTGCGCGAGTTCCTTGTCCAAGCGTTTGCGCGAGCGGGCTTTGGCTTGGCGCAGCGTCTCGGCCCAGTCCAACTCGGGGGCGAGGTGGATGCGGATCTCGGTGCCCGCTTGCCAATAGCTGGAGATTTGCAAGACGCCGGGGCCTGAGAGGCCGCGGTGGGTGAACAGCAGGTCTTCGGCGAAGAGGGTGCGCTGTTTTTTCTCGCCGGTTTCGATGTGCACCGGCAAGGCCAGGCCCGAGAGCTCGGACCAAGGCGCCCAAGCCTCGGCGTCAAAACTCAGGGGCACCAAGCCAGGGCGGGGCGTGACGATGGGCAGGTCGAACTGTCGGGCGATGCGGTGGCCAAAGTCGGTCGCGCCGATGGTGGGGATTGACAGGCCGCCGGTGGCCACCACCACCTGATGGGTGCAAACCACGCCTTGGTCGGTGTCGAGTTCGTATCGGTGGGTGCTGGCGTCGGTCTGGCGCAGGGTTTGGACGCCACACGGCTGCCAGCGCGTGACGCCACCGGCCTCACACTCGCGCAACAAGACTTGGATCAGGTCGTCCGCGCTGCGGTCACAAAACAGTTGGCCCTTGTGTTTTTCGTGGAAGGGCACACCGTGCTGGGTCAGCAAGGCGGTGAAGTCGGCGGGCGTGTAGCGCGACAGCGCCGAGCGGCAGAAGTGGGGGTTCTGGCTCAAAAAGTGTTTGTGCGGTGCGCGGGGGTCGAGCTCGCGGTTGGTGAAGTTGGCCCGCCCGCCGCCGGAGATCCGGATTTTTTCGGCCACTTTGGGGCTGTGGTCCAGCACCAAGACGCGCAAACCCCGTTGCCCGGCCACGCCCGCGCAAAACAAACCCGCGGCGCCCGCGCCAATCACCACTGCGTCCCATGTGCTCATGGGGCGAGAGTGTACGTGGGGCGTTTACACTGGCGCCCGATGTTGATCTTGGGCATTGAATCCTCTTGTGACGAAACCGGCGTGGCCTTGGTCGACGCCAGTGGCACGGGCACGCCCCGCTTGCTGGGTCACGCTTTGCACAGCCAAATCGAAATGCACCAAGCCTTCGGCGGTGTGGTGCCCGAACTGGCCAGCCGCGACCACATCCGCCGAGTTTTGCCCTTGACCGATCAGGTCATGGCTCAAGCCGGCTTGCCGTTGGCGGCCATCGATTGGGTCGCGCACACGCAGGGTCCGGGCTTGGCTGGGGCCCTCTTGGTGGGCTCGGGTGTGGCTTGTGCCTTGGGCTTTGCGTTGAACAAACCCGTGCTCGGTGTGCACCACTTAGAAGGCCATTTGTTGTCGCCTTTTTTGAGCGCCGATCCTCCCGAATTTCCTTTTGTGGCTTTGCTCGTCTCGGGTGGGCACACCCAGCTCATGCGGGTCGATGGGGTGGGGCGCTACGAGTTGTTGGGCGAGACGATCGACGACGCGGCGGGCGAGGCTTTTGACAAATCGGCCAAATTGCTCGGCTTGGGCTACCCCGGCGGTCCGGCCTTGTCGGCCTTAGCGCAATCGGGCCGAGCCGATGCCTTTGCTTTTCCTCGCCCTTTGCTGCACAGCGGTGATTTGGATTTTTCCTTCGCTGGCCTGAAAACCGCGGTGCTCACACAGGTCAAAAAACTCGCCCATGCCCACCCCGATGGCCCGGCAACCACCCACATGGCCGACCCCTTGAGTGCCTCAGAAAAAGCCGATGTGGCCGCCAGTGCTGAGGCCGCGATCGTGGATGTGTTGCTCAAGAAATCCATGGCGGCTTTGCGTGCCACGGGGTTGAGTCGCCTGGTCGTGGCCGGTGGCGTGGGTGCAAACCGGCGTTTGCGCGAACAGCTCAATGGGGCGTGTGAGCGCGCCCGCGTGCGGGTGCATTACCCTGAGTTGCACTTGTGCACGGACAACGGCGCCATGATCGCTTTGGCTGCCGGCATGCGCATCCAAGCAGGCTTGGGTGATGGCGCCCGATCGGCAGATGCTTTTGATGTGTTGCCGCGCTGGCCTTTGTCGGCGCTGGCGCTTTGAATGAATGGAGAGATCGCATGAAAAAATGGATGTTGGCCGCTGGTGTGGCTTGGGGTTTGATGTCTGCAACAGCGTGGGCACAAACGCCCAAAGCCCCGGCGGGCGAGCCGATTCGTTTGACCATGATCGAAGGTTTGTCGGGTCCTTTCGCCAATACCGGTGAAGCCGTGTTTCGCAACTTGGTGTGGGCGACCGAGCGCGTGAACGCGCGTGGTGGGGTGCCTTGGCCTGGCGGATCCCGTCCGCTGGTCATTGAACGCATCGACAGCAAGGGTCAAACCGAAGAGGCCATCACGGCTCTGCGCAACGCATTGGACCGTGATGTGCGCATCGTTTTGCAAGGCAACAGCTCGGCTGTGGCCGCCGGCCTCATCGACGCCATCAACAAACACAACGAACGGGAGCCCTCGCGCCAAGTGCTGTTTTTGAATTACTCGGCGGTTGAGCCAGCGTTGACCAACGAGAAATGCAGTTTCTGGCACTTCCGTTTTGATGCCCATGCCGACATGCGCATGAGCGCTTTGATGGGTGTGATCCGAGAAGACAAGACCTTGAAGAGCGTCTATTTGATCGGTCAGGACTACAGTTTCGGCCACGCGGTTTTGGCTGAAGCCCGCCGCCAGCTCGCAAGCCAGCGACCCGATGTGAAGATCGTCGGCGACGAGTTGCACCCCATGGCCCGCGTCAAAGATTTCTTGCCCTACGCCACCAAAATCAAGGCCAGCGGTGCCCAAGCGGTGCTCACGGGCAACTGGGGTAACGACCTGACCCTGCTGATCAAGGCCGCCCGCGAGGTGGGTTTTGAAGGACGTTTCTACACTTTTTATGGCAACGCCTTGGGTGCGCCAGCGGCCATCGGGGATGCAGGTATCGGCAAGGTGGTGGCCGTGGCCGATTGGTTCCCGAATGTGAAGGGAGCGGCTTCGGAAGCCTTCTACAAAGACTTTCGACAACGCTTCCCCAGTCCCGCTGACGACTACGTTCACCTGCGCATGCAGCTCATGATGGAGGCTTTGGCGCAAGCACTGGCCCGTTCAGCCCCTCAGGATGGCTCCAACGCTTTGAATGCCAAAGCCATTGCCCTGGCCTTGGAAAAAGCCGAGGTCAGCATGGCGGGGCACACCGGACGCATGCGTGCGGCCGATCACCAATTCCAGCAGCCTTTGGCCGTGGCGGTCATGGACCGCAAGGGAGCACCTGGCGTGGTGTTCGATGTTGAGGGTTCGGGGTACGGTTTCCGCGTGATGCGTCAGATTCCCGCTGCTCAGGCCGAACTGCCGCACCGTTGTGAGATGCGCCGGCCCTGAACCTGTGGATCGGGACCACTTTGTGGTTATAATGCGAAGTTGTCGTCCGACAGGGCGGTAATCACGTTCGTTGCGGCATGGGGCTGCGGCGAACGCCAGTCAATGAAAGAATCCGATGATTGCTCAATCCATCAAAGCCGAAGTCGTGGCCGCCAATGCGCGTGCCCCCAAAGACACCGGTAGTCCCGAAGTTCAGGTCGCTTTGTTGACCGCTCGCATCAACGAGTTGACCCCCCACTTCAAAACCCACGCCAAAGATCACCATGGCCGTCGCGGCTTGCTGCGCATGGTCAGCCGTCGTCGCAAATTGCTCGACTACCTCAAGGACAAAGACGCCGATCGTTACGTCGCCTTGATCGCCAAATTGGGTCTGCGCAAGTAATTTTGCTCGGACTTGAATGTGTACAACGCCTGAGTTGGTTCGCTGGCTCAGGCGTTTTGCGCTTTTTTTAACCCCAAACCCGAGACAACAGAGCGAAGCTGTGTCATTCCAAAACGGTTGTACCCAAGGGGCAGCGGCTTTGGAATGGCATCGTGTTCTGGGTTGATGGTAGGGGGATTCAGCGGACGTTCCGCCAACCACGCCGCATCGACTTGTGTGTCGAGCGGCTACTCAGGAGTAGACCATGAGCATGTTCAACAAAGTCACCAAGACCTTCCAGTGGGGCCCCCATTCGGTCACCATGGAAACCGGCGAAATCGCTCGCCAAGCCACCGGCGCTGTGCTGGTCGATATTGAAGGCACCGTGGTGCTGGCCACCGTGGTGGCCAAGACCGACGTCAAAGCCGGTCAAGACTTCTTCCCCTTGACGGTGGACTACACCGAAAAGTCCTACGCCGCGGGCAAGATCCCCGGCAGCTTCTTCAAGCGCGAAGGTCGCCCCAGCGAGTTGGAAACCCTGACTTGCCGTTTGATTGACCGCCCCATCCGCCCCTTGTTTCCGGAAGGCTTCTTCAACGAAGTCCAGGTCATCGTGCACGTCGTCAGCTTGAACCCCGAAGTGCAGGCCGATATCGCTTCGATGATCGCCACCAGCGCCGCCTTGTCGATCAGCGGCATCCCATTCAATGGCCCCATCGGTGCGGCTCGTGTGGGCTACATCAATGGCCAGTACGTGCTCAACCCCGGCCAAACCCAGCTCAAAGACAGCCAGCTCGACTTGGTCGTGGCCGGTACCGAGGCCGCTGTGTTGATGGTCGAGTCCGAAGCCGACCAACTCAGCGAAGAGGTCATGCTCGGCGCCGTCGTGTTTGGTCATGAACAAGGCAACATCGCCGTGGCCGCCATCAACGAATTTGTGCGCGAAGCCGGCAAGCCCGAGTGGAACTGGCAGCCGCCCGCCAAGAACGAGCCGTTGATCGCCAAGGTCGAAGCCTTGGGCAAGGCCAAACTCGAGGCCGCCTAACAAATCCGCAACAAGCAAGCCCGCACCCAAGCTTGCCGTGACGCTTACGCTGCCGTCATGGAGGGCCTCAAGGCCGATGGCGTCGAATTCGACAGCGTGGACGTTGAAGGCCTGCTGTTCAACATCGAAGCGGCCATCGTGCGTGGCCAGATCTTGGCTGGCGAGCCCCGCATCGACGGTCGCGACACCCGCACCGTGCGCCCCATCGAAATCCGCAACGGCGTGCTGCCCCGCACCCACGGCTCGGCCTTGTTCACCCGTGGTGAAACCCAGGCTTTGGTCGTCGCCACCTTGGGCACCGACCGCGATGCGCAGCGCATCGACGCGCTGGCTGGCGAGTTCGAAGACCGCTTCATGCTCCACTACAACATGCCTCCCTTCGCCACCGGCGAAGCGGGTCGTTTTGGTACGCCCAAACGCCGCGAAATCGGCCACGGCCGTTTGGCCAAGCGAGCCTTGGTGGCCGCTTTGCCCAGCAAAGAAGAATTCCCTTACACCATGCGTGTGGTGTCTGAAATCACGGAATCCAACGGTTCCTCGTCCATGGCTTCGGTCTGCGGCGGTTGTCTGGCCTTGATGGATGCGGGTGTGCCGATGAAAGCCCACGTGGCTGGTATCGCCATGGGTCTGATCAAGGAAGGCAACCGTTTTGCGGTGCTGACCGATATCTTGGGTGATGAAGATCACCTCGGTGACATGGACTTCAAGGTGGCCGGCACCACCAACGGTATCTCGGCTTTGCAAATGGACATCAAGATCCAAGGCATCACCAAAGAAATCATGCAGGTTGCTTTGGCTCAAGCCAAGGAAGCGCGCATGCACATTTTGGGCAAGATGCAAGAGGCCATGAGCCACGCCAACACCGAAGTCTCTAACTTCGCGCCCAAGCTCTTCACCATGAAGATCAACCCCGAGAAGATCCGTGACGTGATCGGCAAGGGTGGCGCGGTCATCCGTGCCTTGACCGAAGAAACCGGTTGCCAGATCAACATCGAAGAAGACGGCACGATCACCATCGCCGCCACCGACGGTGCCAAGGCCGAGATTGCTAAGAAGCGCATCGAAGAGATCACCGCCGAAGTCGAAATCGGCAAGGTCTACGAAGGCCCCGTCACCAAAATTTTGGATTTCGGTGCTTTGATCAACTTGTTGCCCGGCAAAGACGGTTTGTTGCACATCAGCCAGATCGCCCACGAGCGCGTGGAGAAGGTGACCGACTACCTGAGCGAAGGCCAGATCGTCAAAGTCAAGGTGCTCGAGACCGACGAAAAAGGCCGCGTGAAACTCTCCATGAAGGCTTTGCTTGACCGCGCACCTGCGTCCGACGTTGAGCAACAGGGCTGATCATCCAATACCTCTGCCATGAAGAAGCTCATCGTCGGTAATTGGAAGATGAACGGCGGCTTGGCCTCGAACGAGGCCTTGCTCAGCTCGGTCCTCCAGGGTGCCTCGGCACTTTCGGGCGTCGAGCTGGCGGTTTGTGTGCCTGCGCCGTACTTGGCTCAGGTGCAAAGCCAGTTGCAAGGTTCGGCCATGGCTTGGGGTTCGCAAGACGTGTCGGCGCATGATCGGGGGGCTTACACCGGCGAGGTGTCGGCTCACATGCTCAAAGACTTTGCTTGCCGTTACGCCATCGTGGGTCATTCGGAGCGTCGCCAATACCATGGCGAGAGCGATGAGGCGGTCGCGGCCAAAGCGCAACGCGCCTTGGCCGCGGGCATCACGCCGATCGTGTGTGTGGGCGAAACTTTGGCCGAGCGGGAAGCAGGTCAAACCGAGGCGGTGGTCAGACGCCAGTTGGCTGCGGTGATCCACACGGTGGGGCACTGCAGCAGCGAGTTGGTGGTGGCTTATGAACCCGTGTGGGCCATTGGCACTGGTTTGACCGCCACGCCCGAGCAGGCGCAGCAGGTGCACGCGGTCTTGCGTGCGCAACTGATGGCCGCCAGTGAGCGGGCTCACCGCGTGCGCATTTTGTACGGTGGCAGCATGAATGCGGGCAATGCCGCGTCCTTGTTGGCCCAAACCGATATTGATGGGGGGCTCATTGGGGGGGCCTCACTCGAACCTGTCGATTTTTTGAGCATCGCCCAATCGGCGAAGGCTTAACATGATTAACCTGGAGCAAACGTCCATGAACGTGATTTTGACCATTGTGTTGGCCGTGCAAATGTTGTCGGCCTTGGCCATGATTGGCCTGATCTTGATGCAGCACGGCAAAGGAGCCGATGCCGGTGCAGCTTTCGGCGGGGGTGGCGGTGGTTCGGCCAGTTTGTTTGGTGCCTCTGGCAGTGCCAATTTCTTGTCGCGATCGACCGCCGTGTTGGCCACCTTGTTCTTGGCCAGTACCTTGGCTTTGGCCTACTTTGGCCATTTGCGTGCTACCCCCAGCAGTGGCAGTGTGCTCGAAGGCACCACTGCACCCGCCGCGCAAGAGATCCCTGGTGCTTCGAACGTGGCGCCGGCTGTGGCCCCTGCTGCGCCAGCAGGCCAGCAAGTGCCTGGCAACTGAAGCCGGAAAAAACCCGATCACCGTCAGGAAACTGGTGGTGATTCAGGGTAAACTCGTAGGCTGTAGACACAACTGCGATCCCTCTGGTTGCGTCCACAGATTCAGACAAGCCGACGTGGTGAAATTGGTAGACACGCTATCTTGAGGGGGTAGTGGCGAAAGCTGTGCGAGTTCGAGTCTCGCCGTCGGCACCAATCTTTGGTCAACGGTCAAGAGCCGTTGGCAATGGAAGCAACCAAAATGAGTCTTGAGCAATACCTCCCCGTACTGTTGTTTATTTTGGTGGGTATTGCTGTTGGCATCATCCCTCAGGTCTTGGGTTATGTGTTGGGTCCCAACAGGCCCGATGAAGCCAAAAACTCCCCCTACGAATGCGGCTTTGAGGCGTTCGAAGACGCTCGCATGAAGTTCGATGTGCGCTATTACTTGGTGGCCATTCTCTTCATTTTGTTCGACTTGGAAATTGCCTTCCTCATCCCATGGGCTGTGGCCTTTGGTGACATTGGCCTGACTGGCTTTTTGGCTGGTGTGGTTTTCTTGGCCATCTTGGTCGTGGGTTTTGCCTACGAATGGAAAAAAGGCGCCCTCGACTGGGAATGAGTCTTTCAGTTTCCCTTGAATGAATCTGCACACACACTTCGGAGCGTCTCATGATTGAAGGTGTATTCAAAGAAGGTTTCGTTACCACCAGCTACGACGCGGTGGTGAACTGGGCCAAAACGGGCTCTTTGTGGCCCATGACGTTCGGTTTGGCTTGTTGCGCGGTCGAAATGATGCACGCGGCCACGGCGCGTTACGACTTGGGTCGTTTCGGTGCCGAGGTCTTTCGTGCGAGTCCCCGTCAATCCGACTTGATGATCGTGGCCGGCACCCTGTGCAACAAAATGGCCCCGGCTTTGCGCAAGGTCTACGACCAAATGGCCGAACCGCGTTGGGTTTTATCCATGGGTTCGTGTGCCAATGGCGGTGGCTACTACCACTACAGCTATTCCGTGGTGCGTGGTTGCGACCGCATCGTGCCCGTGGATGTGTATGTGCCAGGCTGCCCACCCACGGCCGAAGCACTGATCTACGGAATCATGCAGCTGCAGCAAAAAATTCGCCGCACCCACACCATCGCTCGGGCCTGAGGCCGGCGCTGTTCCTCACGATCTGGACCCCAAAGAACGCCCATGACCGAGTTTGCCGTATCCCCCGATTCGTTGATGCACACCGTGAGCGAGCGCTTGTCCTCGTTGGGTGCTCGTTTGTTTGTCGCCCGCGATGACATGGTCACCGTGGAGGTGCCTGCTGAGCACTACGCTGCGGTCATGCGTACCTTGCACGAGGACCCTGCTTGTGCATTTGAACAATTGGTTGACCTGTGTGGTTTGGATTATTCTGACTACGCTGACCGCGTCAACGAAGGCCCGCGTTATGGGGTGGTCGTTCATCTCTTGTCGGTGAGCCTGAACCAGCGTGTTCGCGTCAAGGTGCTGTGCCCCAACGACGATTTCCCGGTTTTGCCCTCGATGAGCCAGCGTTGGGCCTCGGCCAATTGGTTCGAGCGCGAGGCCTTTGATTTGTTCGGCATCGTCTTTGACGGCCATACCGATCTGCGCCGCATCCTCACCGACTATGGCTTCATTGGCCATCCCTTCCGCAAGGACTTCCCCTTGTCCGGTCACGTGGAGATGCGCTACGACGCCGAGCGTCAGCGCGTGGTCTACGAGCCCGTGTCGATCGAGCCACGTGAAATCACGCCACGCATCATCCGCGAAGACAACTACGGAGGCCTGAACTGACATGGCCGAAATCAAAAATTACACCCTGAACTTTGGCCCGCAGCACCCGGCCGCGCACGGCGTGCTGCGCTTGGTGTTGGAGCTCGATGGCGAAGTTGTGCAACGCGCCGATCCCCACATCGGCCTGTTGCACCGCGCCACCGAAAAGCTGGCCGAGCACAAGACTTATATCCAGTCGCTGCCCTACATGGACCGTTTGGACTATGTGTCCATGATGAGCAACGAGCACGCCTACTGCTTGGCCATCGAGAAGCTCTTGGGCATCGACGTGCCGATCCGTGCGCAGTACATCCGCGTGATGTTCAGCGAAATCACCCGCTTGCTCAACCACCTGATGTGGCTGGGCTCGCACGGTAACGACTGCGGCAGCTCGACCATCCTGATCTACGCTTTCCGCGAACGCGAAGACCTGTTTGACATGTACGAAGCGGTCTCAGGTGCGCGCATGCACGCGGCGTACTTCCGTCCCGGCGGTGTCTACCGCGACCTGCCCGACAGCATGCCGCAGTACACCGTGAGCAAGATCCGCAACGCCAAAGCCATGGCGCGCATGAACGAGAACCGCCAAGGTTCGTTGCTGGATTTCATCGACGATTTCACCCAGCGCTTCCCCAAGTTGCTTGAGGAGTACCACACGCTGCTCACCGACAACCGCATTTGGAAACAGCGCACGGTCGGTATTGGCGTGGTTACGCCCGAGCGTGCCCTCAATCTGGGCATGACCGGCCCCATGCTGCGCGGCTCTGGTGTGGCTTGGGACTTGCGCAAGAAGCAGCCTTACGAGGTCTACGACCGTTTGGATTTCGACATCCCGGTGGGCAAAACCGGCGACTCTTACGACCGCTATTTGGTACGCATGGAAGAGATGAAACAGTCCAACCGCATCATCAAACAATGCGTGGACTGGTTGCGCGTCAACCCCGGCCCGGTCATCACTGCGAACCGCAAAGTGGCGCCGCCTTCGCGCGAAGGCATGAAGTCGAGCATGGAAGACCTCATCCACCACTTCAAGCTTTTCACCGAAGGTTTCCATGTGCCCGAAGGCGAATCCTACGCGGCGGTGGAACACCCCAAGGGCGAGTTCGGCATTTATTTGGTCAGCGACGGCGCCAACAAGCCCTACCGACTCAAGATCCGCGCGCCCGGTTTTGCCCACTTGTCCACCTTGGACGAGCTGGCTCGCGGCCACATGCTGGCGGACGCGGTGGCCATCATTGGCACCATGGACATCGTTTTTGGAGAGATTGATCGATGATCACCTCGACCCCCAACACCCCCGTTGCCGCCTTGTCGGCCTCTACCTTGGCGCGTTTTGATCGTGAAGTGGCCAAGTACCCCGCGGACCAAAAACAGTCCGCCGTGATGGCTTGTTTGGCCATCGTGCAACAAGAGCAGGGTCATGTGAGCCCCGAGGCCGAAGCAGCCATCGGCCAGCACTTGGACATGGCGCCCATGGCTGTGCACGAGGTCACAACCTTCTACAACATGTACAACCAGAAGCCGGTGGGCAAGTACAAGCTCAACGTCTGCACCAACCTGCCGTGCCAGTTGCGCGATGGTGGCAAGGCCTTGGCCCACTTGGAGCACAAGCTCGGTGTGGTCATGGGTCAAACCACCGCCGATGGCTTGTTCACTTTGCAGCAAAGTGAGTGCTTGGGCGCCTGTGCCGACTCGCCCGTGATGCTGGTCAACGACCGCCACATGTGCAGCTTCATGAGCAACGACAAACTCGATGCCTTGATCGACGGTCTCAAGGCCGCTGAGGGGAAAGCATGAGCCAAGTCAACGCTGTGATCGAGCGCTTTGTAGCCACCGGTCAAGAAACCTGTTTCCACGATCGCCACATCAACCCACAAATCTACGCAGGTTTGAATGGTTCCAATTGGCGCCTCAAAGATTACGAATCTCGGGGTGGGTACGCCGCCTTGCGCAAAATTTTGGGCCGCGATGGTTCTGCGCCCAACGCCGAGACGGGCGTGGCGGGCATGAGCCAAGACGAGGTGATCGCCACCGTGAAAGACTCCGGCTTGCGTGGCCGTGGTGGAGCGGGCTTTCCCACTGGCTTGAAGTGGAGCTTCATGCCGCGCCAATTTCCTGGTCAAAAGTATTTGGTTTGCAACTCCGACGAGGGCGAGCCTGGTACCTGTAAAGACCGCGACATCCTGATGTACAACCCCCATGTGGTGATCGAGGGTATGGCGATCGCCGCCTATGCCATGGGCATCAGCGTGGGCTACAACTACATCCACGGTGAAATCTTCGGCGCTTATGAGCGCTTCGAAGAGGCTTTGGAAGAGGCCCGTGCGGCGGGCTTCTTGGGCAAGGGCATCATGGGCAGCAACTTCGATTTTCAGCTGCACGCCCACCACGGTTTTGGTGCGTACATTTGTGGCGAAGAGACCGCTTTGCTCGAATCGCTCGAAGGCAAAAAAGGCCAACCGCGTTTCAAGCCACCGTTTCCCGCCAGCTTTGGTTTGTACGGTAAGCCCACCACCATCAACAACACCGAGACCTTCGCGGCCGTGCCGTGGATCATTCGCAATGGGGGTCAGGCCTACCTCGAGTGTGGCAAACCCAACAACGGTGGCACCAAGATCTTCTCGGTCAGTGGCGACGTGGAGCGCCCCGGCAATTACGAAATCCCCTTAGGCACACCGTTCGCCAAGCTTTTGGAGCTTGCCGGTGGTGTGCGCGGTGGTCGCCAACTCAAGGCCGTGATCCCCGGTGGCTCGTCTTCGCCGGTCATTCCCGCCGACTTGATGATGAAGCTGACCATGGACTACGACAGCATCGCCAAAGAAGGTGGTTCGATGTTGGGGTCTGGCGCGGTGATTGTGATGGACGAGACCCGCTGCATGGTCAAGTCTTTGAAGCGCCTGAGTTACTTCTACATGCACGAGAGCTGCGGCCAGTGCACCCCTTGCCGCGAAGGCACGGGCTGGTTGTGGCGTTTGGTCGATCGCATCGAGCGCGGTGAGGGCAAGCCCAGCGACATGGCCTTGCTCGACAACGTGGCCGAGAACATCATGGGCCGCACCATTTGTGCGTTGGGCGACGCGGCGGCCATGCCGGTGCGCGCCATGGTTAAACATTTCCGGCACGAGTTCGAGCACTGCATCGAGCACAAAAAGTGCTTGGTGACTTCAGACGTTTGAGCGGGTTAAAGGCAAAACAACATGGTTGAAATTGAACTCGACGGCCAAAAGGTCGAGGTGCCACCGGGCAGCATGGTCATGCATGCTGCCGAAAAAGCGGGCACCTTCATCCCCCATTTTTGCTATCACAAGAAATTGTCGATCGCTGCGAACTGCCGCATGTGTTTGGTGGACGTTGAAAAAGCGCCCAAGCCCATGCCCGCCTGTGCCACGCCCGTGACCATGGGCATGGTGGTGCGAACCAAGAGCGACAAGGCCATCAAGGCGCAGCAGTCGGTCATGGAGTTCTTGCTCATCAACCACCCGCTCGATTGCCCCATCTGTGACCAAGGCGGTGAGTGCCAGTTGCAAGATTTGGCTGTTGGCTACGGTGGTTCGAACTCGCGTTACGAAGAAGAAAAGCGCGTGGTGTTCCACAAAGACGTGGGTCCGCTGATTTCCATGGAGGAGATGAGCCGTTGTATCCACTGCACCCGTTGCGTGCGCTTCGGTCAAGAAATCGCCGGTGTCATGGAGCTCGGCATGAGCCACCGTGGTGAACACGCCGAGATCGAAACCTTTGTCGGTCAGTCGGTTGACTCCGAGCTCTCGGGCAACATGGTCGACATCTGCCCCGTCGGTGCACTCACCAGCAAACCCTTCCGTTATCAGGCCCGTACTTGGGAACTCTCGCGTCGCAAGAGCGTGAGCCCCCACGACGCCACCGGCGCCAACCTGATCGTTCAGGTCAAAAACCACCGCGTCATGCGCGTGGTGCCGCTGGAAAACGACGCCGTCAATGAGTGCTGGATCGCCGACCGCGACCGCTACTCCTACGAAGCTTTGAACGGTGAAGACCGCCTGACTCAGCCCATGCTCAAGCAGGGTGGTGAATGGAGAACGGTGGATTGGCAAACTGCTTTGGAATATGTGGCCAATGGCCTGAAGCAGGTCAAGGCCGATCATGGCGCTTCGGCCATTGGTTTGCTCGCCAGCCCCCACAGCACCGTTGAAGAGTTGGCTTTGGCCGGCGCTTTGGTGCGAGGCTTGGGCAGCGAGAACATCGATTCGCGTTTGCGCTCTGCCGACTTCAGTAACGTGGGTGCTGCGGGCACCGCCCGTTGGCTGGGCCGCTCTTTGGCGTCCTTGTCCACCGTACAGCGCGTGCTGGTGGTGGGCTCGAACCTGCGCAAAGACCAGCCCCTGATGGCCCAGCGTTTGCGCCAAGCCGTGCGTCAAGGTGCACAGATCAGCGCCTTGGTGTCGCAGCCCATCGATTGGGCCATGCGCGTGCAGCCAACCTTGGTCGCACCGTCAGCCGATTGGGTCATGGCCTTGGCCGGTGTGGCAGCGGCCGTGGCTGAAGCCCAAGGTGTGGCCGCGCCCGTGAGCGCCACGCCCACGGATGTCGATCGTGCCATTGCCAAGTCCTTGATCGGTGGCGAAGACAAAGCCATCTTGCTCGGCAACGCCGCCGCACACCACGAAAAAGCCAGCAGCCTCTTGGCTTTGGCGCAGTGGATCGGTGAGCACACCGGTGCAACCGTCGGCTACCTGGGCGAAGCCGCCAACAGCGTGGGTGCTCAGTTGGTGCGTGCCGTGCCGGGGCAGGGCGGACAAAACGCCAGCCAGATGTTGCGCGGTGGACTGAAGGCCGCTGTCTTGTTGGGTGTGGAGCCCGGCTTGGACAGTGCCGCCGGTGGCCAAGGCTTGGTGGGGGCCGAGATGGTCGTCACCTTGAGCGCCTTCAAAACCAATTTGGATGTCAGCGACGTGCTCTTGCCAATCGCACCGTTCACCGAAACCTCGGGTTCTTTTGTCAACACCGAAGGCCGTTTGCAAAGCTTCCACGCGGTGGTGCGCCCCTTGGGTGACACCCGTCCGGCTTGGAAAGTCTTGCGTGTCTTGGGCAACCTCTTGGGCTTGAGCGGTTTCGACGCCGACTCGTCGCAAGCGGTGCTGGCTTCGGCCTTGCCCGGTGCTCGCGTCGGTGAGGTGGTGGACAGCGCCCGTTTGTCCAACGCCGTGTCGGTGAACATCGACACCCAACGCGCCGCACTGGAGCCGTGTGTGGCCCCGATTTACCAACTCGATGGTTTGGTGCGCCGCGCGTCTTCGCTGCAACTCACCGCCGATGCCCGCGCAGGAGTGGCCGCATGATCGACACGATGTACAACGCTGGTCTGGGCTTGATCGCTGCGCCCTTGTGGGTTGAGGTGACTTGGCCCGTGCTGTGGATCCTTATCAAAATCGTGGCCGTCTTGGCCCCGCTGATGGGCGCCGTGGCTTACCTGACTCTGTGGGAGCGCAAGCTGCTGGGCTTCATGCAGGTGCGCTTGGGTCCGAACCGAGTGGGCCCGTTTGGTCTCTTGCAGCCGATCGCCGACGCCATCAAACTCTTGACCAAAGAGCTGATCCGACCCAGCGCTGCGAGCAACGGCCTGTTCCGTTTGGGCCCGATCATGGCCATCATGCCGGCCTTGGCCGCTTGGGTGGCGGTGCCGTTTGGCCCCGAAGCCGTGTTGGCCAATTTGAATGCAGGTTTGTTGGTCATCTTGGCCATCACCTCGATTGAGGTGTACGGCGTGATCATCGCCGGCTGGGCCTCGAACTCCAAATACGCGTTCTTGGGCGCACTGCGCGCCTCGGCACAAATGGTTTCCTACGAGATCGCCATCGGTTTTTGTTTCTTGGTGGTCGTGATGACCGCCGGCAGTTTGAACCTGGGTGAGATCGTGGCTTCGCAAGAGCGCGGTACCTTCGCCGACATGGGCTTGAACTTCCTGTCGTGGAACTGGTTGCCCCTGCTGCCAATTTTCATGGTCTACCTGATTTCGGGTGTGGCCGAAACCAATCGCCACCCCTTCGACGTGGTCGAAGGTGAAGCCGAGATCGTGGCCGGTCACATGGTCGAGTACTCGGGCATGGGTTTTGCCATCTTCTTCTTGGCCGAATACGCCAGCATGTGGTTGGTTTCCATCTTGGCCGTCCTGATGTTTTTGGGCGGATGGGATGCGCCTGTGGCTGGTCTGGAGTTTGTGCCGGGCTGGATTTGGTTGGGTCTGAAAACCTTTGTCGTGGTTTCCATGTTCATCTGGATCCGCGCGACCTTCCCTCGGTTCCGATATGACCAAATCATGCGTTTGGGCTGGAAGATTTTCATCCCCGTGACCCTGATCTGGTTGGTGCTGGTCGGCGCCTTGATGCAGACCCCTTGGAACATTTGGAAATGAGTCAGGCAAACACCATGTCAAACACCGCTGTTGCCCCTTTCTCTTGGAGCGATTTCGCCAAAAGTTTTCTGCTGGTGGAATTGCTCAAAGGCATGGCCTTGACCGGTCGCTATGCGTTTCGCCGCAAAGTCACGGTCCAGTTTCCCGAAGAAAAAACGCCTTTGTCGCCGCGTTTTCGTGGTCTGCATGCGCAGCGCCGTTACGACAACGGCGAAGAGCGTTGCATCGCTTGCAAATTGTGCGAAGCGGTGTGCCCGGCCATGGCCATCACCATCGAGTCCGATGCCCGCGAAGACGGCACGCGCCGCACCACGCGCTACGACATCGACTTGACCAAGTGCATCTTCTGCGGCTTTTGTGAAGAAGCTTGCCCCGTCGACGCCATCGTGGAGACCCAGATTTTGGAGTACCACGGCGAGAAGCGCGGTGACCTGTACTTCACCAAAGACATGCTGCTCGCCGTGGGCGACCGCTACGAAAAAGAGATCGCTGCGGCCAAAGCGGCCGATGCCCCTTACCGCTGACCTTCGAGTCCCACACGCAAAGACACGCCCATGGATTACACCTCCGGATTTTTCTACCTCTTCGCTGCGGTCTTGTTGTTCGCGGCCCTGCGGGTTGTCACCGCCCGCAACCCGGTGCACGCCGTGCTCTACCTGATGCTCGCGTTTTCGCAAGCCGCCGCCCTGTGGCTCTTGCTCAAGGCCGAGTTCTTGGGCATCACCTTGGTGCTGGTCTACCTCGGCGCGGTGATGGTGCTGTTTTTGTTCGTGGTGATGATGCTCGACATCAACATCGATGCGATGCGCCAAGGTTTTTGGCGCAATTTGCCCTTGGCCGCGGCCTTGGGTGGTTTGGTGGCGGCTGAATTGATCGCGGTGCTGTGGGCTGGTTTTCCACGCCTGTCGGCCAACCCCGATGCGCCCCTGGCGGGCATCAACGCGGTGGATTACTCCAACACCCGTGAGCTGGGCATCTTGCTCTACACCGAGTATTTGTACCCAGTTGAAATCGCGGCCGTGATTTTGCTCGTGGCCATGGTCGCGGCCATCGCTTTGACCCTGCGTCAGCGCAAAGACACCAAGACCATCGATGCGTCGCAGCAGGTGCGCGTGCGCGCCGCCGACCGTTTGAGCGTGGTGTCCATGAACGCCACACAAGTCGCTGCGCCCGCAGCGCCAGCCAAAGAGGAGGGCGCCGCATGATCGCCAGCAGTTTGACCCTGGGCCACTTTTTGTCGGTGGGCGCGATTTTGTTCGCCCTCTCGGTGGTGGGCATTTTCATCAACCGCAAGAACCTGATCGTTTTGCTCATGGCCATCGAGTTGATGCTCTTGGCCGTGAACATGAACTTCGTGGCCTTCTCGCATTTCTTGGGTGACATGCACGGACAAGTGTTTGTGTTTTTCATCCTGACCGTGGCCGCCGCCGAGTCGGCGATTGGCTTGGCGATTTTGGTGCTCTTGTTCCGCAACAAGTCCTCCATCAGCGTTGAGACGCTCAACAGCCTCAAGGGCTGAGGCCCTCCCATCGAACCGATCACGATCCGAACAAGACCATGAGCTCCACCCTTTCCGCAAGCACCCTGCTGGCCGTCCCCATGGCCCCGCTGGTCGGCGCCACGCTGGCCGGCATCTTGGGCACCACCTTCGGGGGCAATGTGTTGGGCCGCCGCGCCACGCACAGCCTGACCATTTTGGGCGTGTTGGTGTCCTTCATCCTTTCCGTCATGACCTTGATGGCGGTGATGGACGGCGCGCGATTCAATGAAACCATTTACGAGTGGATGGTCGTGGGCGGTTTGAAGATGGAAATCGGCTTCATGGTCGATGGCCTGACCGCCATGATGATGTGCGTGGTCACCTTTGTCTCACTCATGGTGCACCTCTACACCATCGGCTACATGGAAGAAGACCGCGGTTACAACCGTTTCTTCGCCTACATCTCGCTCTTCACCTTCTCGATGCTGATGCTGGTGATGAGCAACAACTTGTTGCAACTTTTCTTCGGCTGGGAAGCCGTGGGCTTGGTCTCGTATTTGTTGATCGGTTTTTGGTTCAACAAACCCACCGCGATTTTCGCCAACATGAAAGCCTTCTTGGTCAACCGCGTGGGTGACTTCGGCTTCATCTTGGGTATTGGTTTGATCGTGGCCTATACCGGCAGCTTGAACTACACCGAGATCTTCGCCAAAGTCAATGAGATCGAAGCCCTGACCCTGCCGGGCACCGACTGGATGCTGGTCACGGTGATCGCCATCTGCTTGTTCATCGGCGCTATGGGCAAGTCGGCGCAGTTTCCGCTGCACGTCTGGCTGCCCGATTCGATGGAAGGTCCCACCCCGATCTCGGCCTTGATCCACGCTGCCACCATGGTGACGGCCGGTATTTTTATGGTCAGCCGCATGTCGCCGATCTTTGAAATGTCCGACGTGGCGCTGAACTTCATCATGGTCATCGGTGCGATCACCGCCTTGTTCATGGGCTTTTTGGGCATCATCCAAAACGACATCAAGCGCGTGGTGGCCTATTCCACCCTGTCGCAGCTCGGTTACATGACGGTCGCACTCGGCGCTTCGGCCTACTCGGTGGCCGTGTTCCACCTGATGACCCACGCCTTCTTCAAGGCCTTGCTGTTCTTGGCCGCCGGCTCGGTCATCATGGGCTTGCACCACAACCAAGACATCCGCTGGATGGGTGGCGTGCGCAAGTACATGCCCATCACCTGGATCACTTCGCTCATCGGCACCTTGGCGCTGATCGGCACGCCGTTCTTCTCGGGTTTTTATTCCAAAGACAGCATCATTGAGGTGGTCCATTTCAGCACCTTGCCAGGCGCTGGTTTTGCTTACTTCGCGGTCTTGGCCGGTGTGTTCGTGACGTCGTTCTATTCCTTCCGCTTGTATTTCTTGGTCTTCCACGGCCAAGAGCGTTACGACCAGAACCCCGATGCGCACCACGATGACCACCACGGTCACGACGATCACCACGGAGATGGCAAGCCGCACGAAACCCCTTGGGTCGTGACCGTGCCTTTGGTGCTCTTGGCCATTCCCTCGGTGCTGATCGGTTTCTTCACCATCGAGCCCATGCTCTTCGGCACTTTCTTGCAAGACGCCATCACGGTCAACAGCGCCGCTCACCCCGCGCTGGCCGAGTTCGCCAAGATTTTCCACGGCCCCGTGGCCATGGTCTCGCACGCCCTGTACACACCACCCCTGTACCTGGCCTTGGCTGGTGCGGTGACGGCTTGGTACATGTACCTGATCAACCCAGCGGTGCCCGCGGCCATTGCGCGCGCTTTGCGTCCGCTGATCGTGGTCATGGAAAACAAGTACTACCTCGACTGGCTCAACGAGAACGTCTTGGCCCGCGGTGCTCGTGCCTTGGGTACGGTGTTTTGGAAGGGCGGCGACCGTGGCGTGATCGAAGGCGGCGTGGTCAATGCCAGCTGGAAGTTGGTCGGTGCGGTTTCGGCCCTGGTGCGTCGCGCCCAGAGCGGCTACCTCTACCACTACGCGTTGATGATGATCATCGGCGTCTTCCTCTTCATGACTTACTTCGTCTGGCTCGCCAAATAAGGAGAATAAAAAATGGGTTTGCTGAGCCTTGCGATTTGGACACCGATTGCCGTCGGTGCGGTCTTGTTGGCCTTGGGCCGTGATCAACATGTGCAGCCGGTGCGCTGGTTGGCGCTGATCGGTGCTTTGGCTGCTTTTCTCGTGACCTTGCCCTTGTACGGCGGGTTCGAGATCGGCAGTGCGGCCATGCAGTTCGTCGAGAAAACCCTGTGGGTGCCCGCGTTTAACGTGCACTACCACTTGGCCGTGGACGGCATTTCCTTGTGGTTGGTCTTGCTCACTGCCTTCATCACGGTGATCGTGGTGGTGGCGAGCTGGACCATCAGCGAGCGCGTGAACCAATACATGGGCGCGTTCCTGATTCTCTCCGGCTTGATGATCGGTGTGTTCAGCGCGCAAGACGCGATGCTGTTCTATGTCTTCTTTGAAGCCACCTTGATCCCGATGTACCTGATCATCGGTATCTGGGGCGGCCCGAACAAAATCTACGCCGCGTTCAAGTTTTTCCTCTACACCTTGCTCGGCTCGTTGCTGATGCTGGTCGCCTTGATTTACCTGTACAACCAGTCGGGCGGTAGCTTCGATTTGGCCACTTGGTACAAGATGCCTTTGGGTGAGACCGCACAAACCCTCTTGTTCTTCGCCTTCTTTGCCGCTTTCGCGGTGAAGGTGCCGATGTGGCCGGTGCACACCTGGTTGCCCGACGTGCACGTCGAAGCGCCCACCGGCGGCTCGGCTGTGTTGGCGGCCATCATGCTCAAACTGGGTGCTTACGGTTTCTTGCGTTTCTCGCTGCCCATCCTGCCCGACGCTTCACAAGAGTGGGCTTGGCTCATGATCACCTTGTCCTTGGTGGCGGTGGTGTATGTGGGTTTGGTGGCCATGGTTCAGCAAGACATGAAAAAACTCGTGGCCTACTCATCGGTGGCGCACATGGGTTTTGTGACCTTGGGTTTCTTTGTGTTCAGCGACCTGGGTGTGTCCGGCGCCATCGTTCAAATGATCGCCCACGGTTTTGTATCGGCGGCCATGTTCTTGTCGATTGGTGTGTTGTACGACCGCGTGCACTCGCGTGAAATCGCCGATTACGGCGGTGTGGTCAACACCATGCCCAAGTTCGCCGCTTTTGCTTTGCTCTTCACCATGGCCAACTGCGGCTTGCCCGGCACCGCGGGTTTTGTGGGGGAGTGGATGGTCATCTTGGCGGCCGTCAAAGCCAACCTCTGGTTGGGCGCGCTGGCCGCTTCGGCCTTGATTTTTGGCGCGGCGTATTCCTTGTGGATGTTCAAGCGCGTGTACCTCGGTGCCCCCGCCAACGAGCACGTCCAGGCCTTGACCGACATCAACGGACGCGAATTCTTGGTGATGGCGGTGTTGGGTGTTGCCGTGCTCTTCATGGGCGTCTACCCCAAGCCTTTCACCGATGTGATGGACGCCTCCGTCATCGAGTTGCTGCGCCACGTGGCCATCTCCAAATTGCCCTGAGCGGTCGACCCTGACCGATTGAAGAACCGATTGCACAAGACACAAAGAGAGTGCCGACATGATTGACAACATCAGCTGGATCACGGCTTACCCTGAAATCCTTTTGCTGGGCATGGCGTGCGTGATTGCGCTGCTGGACCTGGGTGTGAAAACCCCCTTGCGTGGCCTGACCTATGGATTGACCCAACTCACGCTGGCCGCCGTGGTGCTCTTGACCGCCACCTACGCCATGACCGGCGAGACTCTCATGGGTTTTGGTGGGCAAGTGGTGAGCGACCCGATGGGGAACTGGCTCAAAGCCTGTGCCGCATTGGCCATGATGGTCACCTTCTCTTACGGCCGTGCTTACTCGGCTGAGCGCGATATGTTGCGCGGCGGTGAGTTGTTCACCCTGGGCTTGTTCTCGCTGCTGGGCATGTTCGTGATGATTTCGGGTAACCACTTCTTGGTGATCTACCTGGGCTTGGAACTCTTGACCCTCTCGGGTTACGCTTTGGTGGCCTTGCGCCGCGACAACGCCGCGTCCAGCGAAGCGGCCATGAAGTACTTCGTGCTCGGTGCTTTGGCCAGCGGCTTCTTGCTCTACGGTTTGTCTTTGGTCTACGGCGCCACCGGATCTTTGCAACTGGGTGAGGTCATGAAGGCCATCGCCGGTGGTGAAGCCACCCTCAAAGGTTCGTCGCAAGTCTTGGTGTTGGGCTTGGTGTTTGTGGTGGCTGGTCTGGCCTTCAAACTTGGCGTAGTGCCTTTCCACATGTGGGTGCCCGACGTCTACCACGGTGCCCCCACCGCGGTGACTTTGATGATCGGTGGCGCGCCCAAATTGGCGGCTTTGGCGATCGTTTTGCGCCTGTTGGTCGAAGGCCTGCAGCCGCTGGCTTTTGATTGGCAACAAATGCTGGGTGTCTTGGCGGTGTCGTCTTTGCTGATCGGCAACTTGGCGGCCATTGCCCAGACCAATCTCAAGCGCATGCTGGCGTTTTCCACCATCGCTCAGATGGGTTTCATGCTCTTGGCCTTGGTGGCCGGTGTGGTGCCCGGTGCGGCGGACAACACGGCCAACGCCTACGGTGCGGCCATGTTTTATGTCATCACTTACGTGCTCACCACCTTGGGTACGTTCGGTGTGATCTTGTTGTTGGCTCGTCGTGGCTTTGAGTCCGAGAACTTGGCAGACTTGGCCGGTTTGAACCGTCGCAGCCCTTTGTTTGCTGCGGTGATGGCGATTTGCATGTTCTCGCTCGCGGGCGTGCCACCCATGGTGGGTTTCTACGCCAAGCTCTCGGTTCTGCAGGCTTTGATGGCATCTTCGCAAGCCTGGGCCCTGTGGCTCGCCGTGTTTGCGGTGATGATGTCTTTGGTCGGTGCCTTCTACTATTTGCGCGTGGTCAAGGTCATGTACTTTGATGCACCCACACAGACCGATACCGTGGGCGGCAGCGCCGAAGTGCGCACTGTCCTGTCCATCAACGGTGCTTTGGTCTTGATTTTGGGCATCTTCCCGGGTGGCTTGATGGCTTTGTGCGCTCAAGCTGTGTCCACCTTAGGCAAATAAACCATGAACACCGATGCTTTGGTCGTGCTGGTGCTGTTGACCAGTTTCTTGGCTGCCAATGCCCCGTTTTTGAATAACCGCTGGCTTCTGGTCTGGCCTCGAGCGCAGGCCAAGCACGTGGGCATTCACGCCATTGAGTTGGTGGTCTGGTATTTCGTGGTGGGCGCCGTGGGCTTGGGTTTGGAGCAATACACCGGCCAAATTTACCCGCAAGGCTGGGAGTTTTACGCGACCACTGCCTCCTTGTTTTTGACCTTCGCTTTCCCGGGCTTCGTTTACCGCTATTTGTTCAAGCGCCACGCTTGATCGCGCGATGAGTGGCGATGGCCTGAGCGAAACGCGCCTGTCGCAAGAGACCGTTCTGCGCGGTCATTTTTTGCACGTGGTGCGTGACACCGTTCAACTGCCGAACGGTCGCACAGCCACCCGCGAGTACGTCTTGCACCCCGGTGCGGTCATGGTCATTGCCTTGTTGGAGGACGGTCGCGCCGTGATGGAGCGCCAATACCGACACCCGATGGGTCAAGTCATGATTGAGTTTCCCGCTGGGAAGCTCGACCCGGCCGAGACCGCTCTGCACTGCGCGCAGCGGGAACTGCGTGAAGAAACCGGCTACCAAGCGGCGCAATGGGCTCGTGCCGGCGTGATGGCACCCACCATCGGCTACGCTGATGAGCGCATCGAGATTTGGTTCGCGCGCGGCTTGAAATTGGGCCAACGCGAACTCGACGAGGGGGAATTCCTCGATGTGTTTGCCGCCACACCCGCCGAGCTCAATGCTTGGTGTCGCGATGGCAAAGTCATCGATGGCAAGACCTTGGTGGGTGCTTGGTGGTGGCAGCAAGTGACGTCTGGCCAGTGGCCCTTGGACTGGCAAGACGCCTGAGCCATCAAGGGTAGAGGCCGCGCAGGTCACGTGCGTGCAGGATGCGTTTGCAGGCCACGATGAAGGTGGCGGTGCGCAAGCTCACCCGGTGTTCGTCCGCGACTTGGCAGACCGCAGCGAACGCATCTTGCATGATTTTCACCAACCGTGCGTTGATTTCGTCTTCGCTCCAGAAGAAGCTGGAGAAGTCTTGCACCCACTCAAAGTAACTCACCGTGACGCCACCGGCGTTGGCGATCACATCGGGCACGACCAAGATGCCTCGGTCGTGCAAGATGTCGTCGGCCTGGGGCGTTGTAGGGCCGTTGGCGCCTTCGATGACCAATTTCGCTTGAATGCGGTGGGCGTTGAGATCGGTGATTTGCTGCTCCAGTGCCGCAGGGATCAGGATGTCGCAAGGAACTGACCAAAAAGCCTCTTCGTCCAAGACCTCGGCTTTGGCAAACCCTGCCACCGTTCCGTGTTGCGCCACGTGGGCCAGCAAGGCGCTCACGTCCAAGCCCGCTTCCCGATAGATGCTGCCGCCGTGGTCTTGCACCGCGACCACACGCGCACCGGCTTGGGCAAATAGCTTGCCTGCAATACCCCCGACGTTGCCAAACCCTTGGACGGCTACCCGTGCTTTCGTGACGTCCATGCCGATGCGCTTGGCCGCCTCCACGCCCACCGTGAATACGCCCCGACCCGTGGCCTCACGCCGGCCCAGCGAACCGCCTAGGTCGATCGGTTTTCCGGTCACCACGCCAGTGGCGGTGGCGCCCTCGTTCATCGAGTAGGTGTCCATCATCCATGCCATCACCTGTTCGTTGGTGTTCACATCGGGTGCGGGGATGTCTTTGGTTGGGCCGATGATCAGACCGATTTCGCTCGTGTAACGACGTGTGATGCGCTCGAGCTCGCCAGTGGAAAGTTGTCGGGGATCAACACGAATGCCACCTTTGGCACCACCGTAAGGCACGTTGACAGCGGCGTTTTTGATGGACATCCAAGCCGATAAAGCCATCACTTCAGAGAGCGTCACGTTTTGGTGAAAACGCACCCCTCCTTTGCCTGGGCCTCGGCTGGTGTTGTGTTGCACCCGATAACCTTCAAAGTGGGCGACGGTGCCGTCGTCCAAGTGGATCGGCACGTCCACAATCAGGGTGCGCTTGGGGCGCTTGAGGGTGTCGACCCAGCGCGCCAATGAACCCAGGTAGGGCGTGACGCGGTCGACCTGTTGGAGGTAAATGCCCCAAGGGCCCAGGTGTTGCGGGTCCAAATACGAGGGCAGGGCCGCGGTGAGGGCGGCGGGTGAGTGAGCGGCTTGCGCGTGGGCGGCTTTCTGGGTCATGGTGTCTCCAAAGCTTCAAATGGGTGTGAAGGTGACGCGAAGCTTACGCAGGCCCGATCGTGCTGTCCAAGGCCAAGACGCGATCAATGTATGCGCTGAATGCATAACCATGTCGCCAACTTTGGCAAGAGCACCGGGTCACCCCGCTCACCTACAATTGGGGCCTCACCGGGGGTGCTCGCCACATGTTGGCTGGGCTGAGAAATACCCCTCTCACCTGATCTGGGTTGTGCCAGCGTAGGGAGCGTGATGCGAATGCCCGAGAACCGCTGTGCGGCCCAACGGCTTTCTCTTTCATGCCCTGAGCGGGCGTGTTTTAAAGAAAGGCGGTTCGGTATGCAACGGCGGTTTTTGGTTTTGGCATCCACTTCTTTGGCGGCGCTGTGCGTAGCCGGCGCGGCCCACGCGCAAACCACGCTGCGCGTCATGACGCACAGCTCGTTTGATTTGCCCAAGCCTTTGCTGGCGCAGTTCGAAAAAGACGCCGGCGTGAAGCTGCAAATCATCAAGGGCGGCGACGCGGGTGAGATGCTCAACAAGCTCATCCTGTCCAAAGCCTCGCCCGTGGCCGATGTGGTCTACGGCATCGACAACACCTTGCTGCCGCGCGCATTGGCCGCGGGCATCGTGGACAGCGACATCGGACCCATCGCTCAACGCGCGGCCGATGCGGCCATGTCCGATCAGGCCGATCGCAGCGGCGTGCATGGTGGCGTGGTGCCCATCGACGTCGGTTTTGTCAACCTCAACATCGACAAGGCTTGGTTCGAGAAAAAAGGCTTGGCCTTGCCCAAGACCCTGCAAGACTTGGCCACCCCTGCGTACCGCGATTTGCTGGTGGTGCCCAACCCCGCCACGTCCAGCCCGGGTCAAGCCTTCATGTTGGCCACCCTCGCTGGCTTGGGCGAAAAGGCCGCCTTCGATTGGTGGGGCCAGATGCGCGCCAACGGCGTCAAGGTGGTCAAAGGCTGGACCGAGGCCTATTACACCGAGTTCACGCGCAACGGCGGCACTCGCCCCATCGTGGTGAGCTACGCCACCAGCCCGGCGGCCGAGGTGTTTTACAGCAAAGAAAAAATCACCACCTCACCCACCGCCAACCTGTTCTTGGCCGGCGGTGTGTTCCGGCAGGTCGAGGGCGCCGCGCTGGTCAAGGGCGGCAAAGCCCGCGACGCTGGGGTGAAGTTCATCGCGTTCTTGCGTTCGACCCCGGTGCAGCAAGCCTTGCAAACCACCATGTGGATGTACCCCGCCGAGCTCGGCGTGGCCCTCGACCCGGTGATGCAGCATGCGCAAGCGCCCACGCGGTTTGAATCGCTCCCCCTGAAAACATTGACCGAGCAGGCCGCTGCCTGGCAGCAGCGTTGGACGCGGGTGGTGTTGAAGTAAGTCGCCATGGCCTTGCGCGCTTTGATGCAGCGCCAACGCCGCCACGCCCTGTGGCTGGCGGCTTTGCCTGTGTTGGTGGTGATCTTGGCCTTGACTGCGCCGGTGACCCGTTTGCTGGGCCAAGGCCTGTGGGGCGATCCCGTGGCCGGCATGGCCACGAGCGACATCGGGCCGTGGTGGCAGGACGCGCACCTGCGTTTTCGCGTGGGTTGGACGCTGGTGCAAGCGCTGATCACGTGTGTGTTGTGTTTGGTGCTCGGCCTGCCCATGGCTTGGGTACTGGCACGGCTGGAGTTTCGGGGGCGCTTGTGGTGGCAGCGCGCGTTGATGCTGCCCTTCGTGGTGCCCACGCTCGTGGCCGCACTGGGTATTTTGTCGCTCTGGGGTCCGCACGGCTGGCTGGGCGAACCCTTGGCGCAGATGGGTTGGGCCTTGGCCGACACGCCTTGGCTGCTCCTTTTGGGCAATGTGTTTTTTAACCTGTGTTTGGTGGTGCGCGCCGGGGTGGACGGTTTGGCGCGGGTGAGCGCGCCCCAATTCGCCGCGGCGCGCACGCTGGGCGCCACGCCGTGGCGGGCGTTTTGGCGGGTGGAGTGGCCTGTGGCCGCGCCGTGGTTGGCGTCGGCGCTGTGCTTGGTGTTTTTGTATTGCTTCACCGGTTTTGGTTTGGCGCTGGTGCTCGGCGGGCAGCGCTGGGCCACGGTGGAGGTGGAGATTTACACCCTGGTGGCACACGAACTGGCCTTGGGCCCGGCGGCGCGCTTGGCCGTGGCCATGCTGGCGCTGACCGCGGGCGTGGCCTGGGCGTATGCGTGGGTGGAGCGGCGCTTGTCCAGCCCGAACCGGGTGGTGCCCGTGCCGCGCCAAGCCTTGGCGGGCCGAGCGGCGTGGGCTTGGTGGGCGCTGTCTTTGTTGACGTGGTTGCTGCTGTGTGGCGCGCCCTTGCTCGCGCTTTTGGTGCAGGGGGTGCACGCGGCCGCGTGGGGGCAGGGTGCTTCGGTGTGGGCCGATGACGAGGTGCGCTTGGCCTTGGGCAACACCTTGCGCTTCACCGCCATGGCCTTGGTGGTGGCCACGGTTTTGGGTGTGTTGCACGCTTTGGCTGGACAGGCCATGCGCCGTTGGGCCGCACCAGCATTGGCTTGGCGCGCCAGTGCGTCCGCCCCGCTGGTGGTCTCGCCGGTGGCGCTGGCCTTTGGTTTGCTGTTGTTGTACCCGCAGTGGTTGGCGAGCTTGCCGCTTTTGGTCTTGGCCTACGCGTTGCTGGCCTACCCCTTTGTGGCCAAGGCTTTGGCCGCCGCGCTGGATGCCTTGCCCGCCCAATACGCCCAGGCCGCGGCCAGCTTGGGTGCGTCGCCTTGGCGAGTTTGGTGGCGCGTGACGCTACCCATCGTCTCGGGTGCGCTGCGCCGCGGCGTGGCTTTTGCCGCAGCCACCATGTTGGGCGAGTTTGCGGTCTCGCTGCTCTTGTCGCGCCCTGAGTGGTTGACCTTGACCACCTTGATTTACCAGCGCTTGGGCCGCCCCGGTGAGGTCAACCTGGACACGGCCTGGGTGCTCTCGGCTGGGCTGATGGTCTTGGCACTGTACGTGTTTATCTTGATTGAAGGGCGCCCCCGACGAGAATCGAACCATGCTTGAATTGCGCGACATCACCCACCACTGGCTTGGCCCGAATGGTCAGCCACATGCGCTGCTGCGCGGCGTGAGCCTGGCGGTGGCGCCGGGGCAAACCGTGGCCTTGCTCGGCGCTTCGGGCAGCGGCAAAAGCACCTTGCTCAAAATCATCGCGGGCTTGGAAGCCCCTGACACTGGCAGCGTTTGGTTGGACGGACAAGACATCAGCGACTGGCCGCCCGAGCGCCGCCGTTTGGCCTTGATGTTCCAAGACTTTGCGCTGTTCCCCCACCTGAACCTGCAAGACAATGTGGCCTTTGGTTTGGTCGAACAAGGTGTGCCGCGGGCACAGGCGCGTGCGAGTGCCGATGACTTGCTGCAACGCTTTGGTTTGGGTGGTCGCGGCCGCGAGCGTGTGGACACTTTGTCGGGCGGGGAACAACAGCGCGTGGCCCTGGCTCGCGCCCTCATCACGCGCCCACGGGCGCTGTTGCTCGACGAACCGTTTTCTGCGCTGGACGCCGACTTGCGCGCCGATCTGCGCGACGAATTCGCCCAACGCATCGCCGAGCACGGCATGCGCGCCGTGCTGGTCACGCACGACGAGGCCGAGGCCCGCGCCATGGCCAGCGAGGCTTGGCGCTTGCAAGACGGGGTGTTGCACGCGTGCTGGTGAGGGCCGCTGACAGGAACGCGCCGCGCTGTCCACTACACTTGACGACCCGGATCGCCATGGCGGCGAGTCCCATCACGCAAGGAGCAGCCCATGGGCGCACAGTGGAAAGCCAAAGGCAAGGCACAAGCCGCCGACGCCCGAGGCAAATTGTTTGGCCGCTTGGCCAAAGACATCATGATCGCGGCCCGCAACGGTGCTGACCCGGCGGCCAATTCGCGCCTGCGCCTGGTGGTGGAACAGGCCCGCAAAGTCTCCATGCCCAAAGACACGCTGGAGCGCGCCATCAAAAAAGGCGCGGGCTTGTTGGGCGACGCGGTGAGTTTTGACCGCGTGATTTACGAAGGCTTTGCGCCGCACCAAGTGCCGGTGATGATCGAGGTGTTGACCGACAACGTCAACCGCAGCGCCTCCGACATGCGCGTCTTGTTCCGCAAAGGCCAGCAAGGCACCAGCGGTTCGGTGTCTTGGGACTTCAACCACGTGGGCATCATCGAAGCCGAACCCGCCACCGCCGGGGCCGACCCCGAGCTGGCCGCCATCGAAGCGGGTGCACAAGACTTCGAGCCCGCCGACGAGGACGGCGTGACGGTGTTCATCACCGAACCCACCGATTTGGACTTGGTCAGCCGCGCCTTGCCGGCGCACGGCTTCACCGTACTGTCCAACAAGCTCGGTTACCAACCCAAAAACCCCGTTGACCCGGCCAGCTTGAGCGCCGAGGCTTTGGCCGAAGTCGAAGCCTTCTTGGCCGCGATCGACGACAACGAAGACGTGCAAAACGTCTTCGCGGGCTTGGGTAGCTGAAGGGCCCAAGACCCTTCAGGGCTGGCGCAGCGTTTGCAGCAAGCGCTGCCCAGCTCGGCCATCCACCGTCCAGCCCAATCGGGCTTGCTCGGCGCGGATGGCGGCACGGCTTTTTTCACCCAAGGCGCCGTCGACTTCACCGATATCGTGCCCGCGCATGAGCAGCAGCGTTTGCAGGTTGCGCCGCTCGGCGCGTGACAAGCCCGGATCGTCGGTGGGCCAAGCGGTGACAAAAGGCTGACCGCCTCGCAAGCGGTCGGCCAAGTGCGCGATCGCCAAACCGTAACTCTCCGCGGCGTTGTAGCTGAACACCGCATCGAAGTTTCGCATCACCAAAAACGCTGGGCCTTGCGGGCCCGCGGGGCGCATCAAACCGGCTTTGGGCAAGTTGACGGGCAGGGCGCTGCCGTCGACGCGGCGTAAGCCCAAAGAACGCCAGTGCGACGCATCGCGTTTGACGCGCCGTCCTTCGCCGCTGGGGGGCACCGCACCCTTGGGCACTTGCACTTCAAAGCCCCAAACCTGACCGTCTTGCCAACCAGCGCGCTGCAAGAAGTTCGCGGTGGAAGCCAAGGCGTCGGCGGTGTTGCCCATCAGGTCGGCGCGGCCATCGCCGTCAAAGTCCACGGCCAAGCGTTCAAAAGTGGTGGGCATGAATTGGGTGTGACCAAAGGCACCGGCCCATGAGCCCACGAACTGCTCGGCGGGGAAGTGGCCCGCTTGCACGATGCGCAGCGCTGCGAACAGCTCACCGCGAAAAAACGTTTGGCGGCGACCCTCACACGACAGCGTGGCCAAGGCCTGAACGATGGGGAAGCGCCCAAAGCCTTGACCGTAGTTGCTCTCCACGCCCCACACCGCCACCACCGTGGCCGGGTCCACGCCGTAGCGAGCGTGAACGCGGCGCAGCACGTCGGCGTGGGTGGCCAGCATGGCTTGGCCCTGCGCCACGCGTTCTTCGTCCACCAACACCGCCAAATAATCCCAAATCGGGGTGCTGAATTCGGGTTGGGTGTTGAGGGCTGCGATCACACGAGGCTCTGGAATCAAGCCTGCGGTATGTGCGCGCCAAGTGGCTGCGCTCACCCCCGCTTGCCGGGCTGGGGCTTCCAAATCGGCCAAACAGCGGCCCATGTCAATGGTCGTTTGTGCGCCGCTGCTTGAGGCAACCAGCAGACCCATGACCAGGCCCAACCACGCTGCGTACGCTCTCATGAGAAAAAGGACTTGGCCTTTTCAAACCATCCTTGGTCGTTGGGACTGTGCTTATGACCGCCTTTTTTGAAGGACTCGCCCAACTCTTTGAGCAGCTTGCGCTGGTGCTCGGTGAGTTTGACCGGAGTCTCCACCGCGATGTGGCAGTACAGGTCGCCGGGGTAGCTCGCGCGCACCCCTTTGATGCCCTTGCCGCGCAAGCGGAAGGTTTTGCCGTGCTGGGTGCCTTCGGGGATGTCGATGGTGGCTTTACCCGCGAGCGTGGGCACATCGATCTCTCCCCCCAAGGCGGCCACGACCACGGAGACCGGTACTTGGCAGTGCAGGTCATCGCCGTCGCGCTCAAAGATGTCGTGTTTGTGCAGGCGAATCTCGATGTAGAGGTCGCCAGGGGGCCCACCATTGGTGCCAGGTTCACCGTTGCCCGAACTTCGGATGCGCTGGCCGTCGTCGATGCCCGCTGGGATTTTGATTTCCAGCGTTTTTTGGCGCTTGATCTTGCCTTGTCCGTGACAGGTGCCGCAGGGTTCGGGGATCACCTTGCCCGAGCCTTGGCAGTGTGGGCAGGTTTGCTGAACGCTAAAAAAGCCTTGGCGCATTTGCACCACGCCTTGGCCTTGGCAGGTTTGGCAGGTCTTGACGTTGGTGCCGGGCTTGGCACCAGAGCCGCCGCAGGTTTCGCAAGAGTCCCAAGAGGGAATGCGGATTTGGGCATCTTTGCCCGCGGCCGCTTCTTCGAGGGTGATGTCCATGGCGTAAGACAAATCGCTGCCGCGGAACACTTGGCGACCACCGCGTTGCTGACCTCGGCCACCGCCGAAGATGTCACCAAAAATATCGCCAAAGCTGCCGCCGAAACCACCAAAGCCCTCGGCGCCGCCAGGGCCGCGCATGTTCGGGTCCACACCAGCGTGGCCGTACTGATCGTAAGCGGCTTTTTTCTCGGGGTCCGAGAGCATTTCGTAAGCCTCTTTGGCTTCTTTGAATTTCTCTTCGGCGCCCTTGGCCGCATCACCCTGGTTGCGGTCGGGGTGGTACTTCATGGCGAGCTTGCGGTACGCCTTTTTGATCTCGTCGTCGGAGGCGTTTTTGGGCACGCCCAGCACGTCGTAAAAGTCTCGTTTGGCCATGGTGAAGTTCGGTCAGGTGTTTGAACACAAACGCCGCGTTGGGCCCAAAAAGCTCAACGCGGCGTGTTGAAAGACAAGTCGGGTCAGTCCTTTTTGACTTCCTTGACTTCAGCGTCGACCACGTCGTCGTCGTTGGCTTTGCTGCCCGCACCGGCCCCGCCGTCGGCCGCGGCCTGATCGGCTTGGCTGGCGGCGTAGACCTTCTCGCCCAATTTTTGGCTCACCGTCATCAGGTGGGTGGTCTTGGTATCGATGGCGTCTTTGTCGTCGTTGGGCAGCACCGCTTCCAAGTCTTTGATGGCCGCTTCGATGGCTTCTTTTTCGGCCGCCTCGAGTTTGTCGCCGTGTTCACCCAAGGACTTCTTCACGCTGTGCACCATGGCTTCGCCTTGGTTGCGCGCTTGCGCGAGTTCGACCTTTTTCTTGTCTTCGGCCGCGTTGAGTTCGGCGTCCTTGACCATCTGCTGGATCTCGGCTTCGGACAAGCCCGAGTTGGCCTTGATGGTGATCTTGTTTTCTTTGCCGGTGCCCTTGTCTTTGGCGCCCACGTGCAAGATGCCGTTGGCGTCGATGTCAAAGGTCACTTCGATTTGTGGGGTGCCGCGAGGCGCGTTGGGGATGCCCTCGAGGTTGAATTCGCCCAAGGCTTTGTTACCGGCGGCGATTTCGCGCTCACCCTGGAACACCTTGATGGTCACCGCAGGTTGGTTGTCTTCGGCGGTCGAGAACACCTGGCTGAATTTGGTGGGAATGGTGGTGTTCTTCTGGATCATCTTGGTCATGACGCCGCCCATGGTCTCAATGCCCAGCGACAGCGGGGTCACGTCGAGCAGCAACACGTCTTTACGGTCACCGGAGAGCACCTGGCCTTGGATGGCCGCACCCACGGCCACGGCCTCGTCGGGGTTGACGTCTTTGCGTGGCTCTTTGCCGAAGAATTCCTTGACCTTGTCTTGCACCTTGGGCATGCGGGTCATGCCGCCGACCAAAATCACGTCGTGGATGTCGCCCACGCTGACACCGGCGTCCTTGATGGCCATGCGGCAAGGTGCGATGGTGCGCTCGATCAGCTCTTCTACCAAGGCTTCGAGTTTGGCGCGCGTGAGCTTGATGTTCAGGTGCTTGGGACCCGATGCGTCGGCGGTGATGTAGGGCAGGTTGATGTCGGTGGCGGCCGAGCTGGAGAGCTCGATCTTGGCCTTTTCGGCGGCTTCTTTGAGGCGCTGCAAGGCCAGCACGTCTTTGCTCAGGTCCACGCCGGATTCTTTTTTGAACTCGGTGATGATGAAGTCGATGATGCGCTGGTCGAAGTCTTCGCCACCCAAGAAGGTGTCGCCGTTGGTGGAGAGCACCTCGAATTGTTTTTCGCCATCGACGTCGGCGATTTCGATGATGGACACGTCAAACGTGCCGCCACCCAAGTCGTACACGGCGATCTTGCGATCGCCCTTTTCTTGCTTGTCCAGACCAAAGGCCAGCGCCGCGGCGGTGGGCTCGTTGATGATGCGCTTGACATCCAGGCCGGCGATGCGACCAGCGTCTTTGGTGGCTTGGCGCTGCGCGTCGTTGAAGTAAGCGGGCACGGTGATGACGGCTTCGGTCACCGCTTCGCCGAGGTAGTCTTCGGCGGTTTTCTTCATCTTGCGCAAGATGTCGGCGCTGACCTGCTGGGCCGACATTTTTTTGCCGCGCACTTCCACCCAAGCGTCGCCGTTGTCGGCGGCCACGATGGCGTAAGGCATGAGGTCGATGTCTTTTTGGACTTCTTTTTCGGTGAACTTGCGGCCGATCAAACGCTTGATCGCGTACAGGGTGTTCTTGGGGTTGGTGACGGCCTGGCGCTTGGCCGAGGCGCCGACCAGCACTTCGCCGTCTTCTTGGTAGGCGACGATGGACGGCGTGGTGCGCGCGCCTTCGGCGTTTTCAATCACCTTGGTGGTGTTGCCTTCCATGATGGATACACAAGAGTTGGTGGTGCCCAAGTCGATGCCGATGATTTTTCCCATGATGAGTTTCTCCTGCTGGAATGTTGGAATGTTCGGTAAATGGTGCGGATGTCCGCGATTTCAAGGGTGGCTGAATGACCCCGGGCTTATTTGGGCGCGGCCACGGTCACCAAGGCTGGGCGCAGCACGCGATCGGCGATCAGGTAGCCTTTTTGCAGCACGCCCACCACGGTGTTGGCTTCTTGCTCGCTGGGCACCATGCTGATGGCTTGGTGCTGGTGCGGATCGAATTTGGTGCCCGCGGCGGGGTTGATTTCGATGACTTTGTGGCGCTCCAAGGCGCTTTTGAGCTGTTTGAGTGTGGCTTCGGCCCCTTCGCGCAGCTGCTCGGGCGTGGCGTTTTGCACCGCCAAACCGGCTTCCAAGCTGTCGGTGACAGGCAGCAGGCTCTCGGCAAAGGCTTCAACGGCGAATTTGCGGGCTTTGCCAATTTCTTCTTCGGCGCGGCGGCGGGCGTTTTCGGCCTCGGCCTTGGCGCGCAGGAATTGGTCGGCCAAATCCAGGTTTTGGGCTTTGAGCGTGGCCAGTTCATCGGCGGGGCTGGCCTCGGCCGCCGGGGCCTCGGTGGCCGCTGAGGCTTGGGGGTCTTGTTCAGGGGTGGGGTGTTCTTGGCTCATGGGGCGGGCTGTCAAAAAAGGAATGACATGACACATGGGGCAATCCAGCGCCATTTCAAGGCCCTCAAGCCACTTTTTTTGAATGACCGGAAAATGGGCTTTTGACCCGTTCAGGAGTACCGCCATGAAATTCTTCCGCCACGGCCCTTGGGGGCAAGAGCGCCCCGGTTTGATCGATGCCCAAGGCCAGTTGCGCGACCTCTCGAGCGAACTGGACGATATTGGGGGTGAGGCCCTGCACCCCAGGGCTTTGGCGAAATGGTCCACACGGGACACCTCCCGTTTGCCGGTGGTGCCTGAGGGCACCAGGCTGGGTGCCTGTGTGGCGGGCGTGGGCAATGTGATCGGGATTGGTCTGAACTACGCCGACCACGCGGCTGAGGCCGGCTTGAAAGCGCCGAGCCAGCCCATCGTCTTCAACAAGCACAACGGCAGCGTGAGCGGCCCCAACGACGACATTTGGTTGCCCCCTGGTAGCGAAAAGCTCGATTGGGAGGTAGAGCTGGGCATCGTGATCGGCCAAGGCACTTGGCACGTGAGCCCCGAGCAAGCCCTGGCCCACATCGCTGGCTTTTGTTTGGTCAACGATGTCTCCGAGCGCCGCGACCAGATGGAGCGCGAAGGGCAGTGGGTCAAAGGCAAAAGTTACCCGACCCATTGCCCGTTGGGGCCGTGGTTGGTCACCCCCGATGAGTTGGGTGACCCACAAAATGTCGATCTGTGGCTCGACGTCAACGGCGTGGCGCGGCAAAGGGGCAACACCCGCACCATGATTTTTGGCGTGGCCCACATCGTGAGCTACCTGAGTCAATTCATGGCTTTGCAGCCGGGGGATGTGATCCCCACCGGTACCCCACCGGGGGTGGGCATGGGGCACAAGCCGCCGCTCTACCTCCAGGCAGGTGATGTGATCACTTTGGGCGGTCGTGGCTTGGGTGAGCAACGCCAGCTCGTGGTACCGTCCCCTATAAGCTAAAAGAAACAGGCGCCCGAAGGCGCCGGTTTTGAGTGGGGTTTGCCGACTTACATCGAATCGATGAAGCTGCGCAGCTTGTCCGAGCGGCTGGGGTGCTTCAACTTGCGCACCGCTTTGCTCTCGATCTGACGGATGCGCTCGCGCGTGACGTCGAACTGTTTGCCGACCTCTTCCAGCGTGTGGTCGGTGGACATTTCGATGCCAAAGCGCATGCGCAGCACCTTGGCTTCGCGCGGCGTGAGGCTGTCCAAGATTTCCTTGACGACATCTCGCAAGCCGGCTTGCATGGCCGCTTCGATGGGGGCGGTGTTGGCTTGGTCTTCGATGAAATCGCCCAAGTGTGAGTCGTCGTCGTCTCCGATCGGCGTTTCCATGGAGATCGGCTCTTTGGCGATCTTCATGATTTTGCGGATCTTGTCTTCGGGCATTTCCATCTTCTCGGCCAAGATGGACGCATCGGGTTCAAAACCGTGCTCTTGCAAGTGCTGACGGCTGATGCGGTTCATCTTGTTGATGGTTTCGATCATGTGCACCGGGATGCGGATGGTGCGTGCCTGGTCGGCGATCGAGCGGGTGATGGCTTGGCGAATCCACCACGTGGCGTAGGTCGAAAATTTGTAGCCCCGGCGGTATTCGAATTTGTCGACCGCCTTCATCAAGCCGATGTTGCCTTCTTGGATCAGGTCCAAGAATTGCAGACCGCGGTTGGTGTATTTCTTGGCGATGGAGATTACCAGGCGCAAGTTGGCCTCGATCATCTCTTTTTTGGCGTGACGCGACGAGGTCTCGCCTTGGTTCATTCGCTTGTTGATGTCCTTGAGGTGGGCCAGCGGAATCACCACGCTGCTTTGCAGGTTGATGAGGGCTTGTTGCAGCTCTTGTATGGGCGGGATGTTGCGTTGGAGCACCACGCTCCAAGGTTTACCGGCCGCGGCCTGCTTCTCGACCCACTTGAGGTTGAGTAGGTTGTCGGTGAACTCTTTGACAAATTTGTCCTGTGGCATGCCGCACTTATCCACGATGATGCGGCGCAACTCGCGCTCTTTCTTGCGCACGTCCTCGACTTGACCACGCACGGTGCTGCAGAGTTTTTCAATGGCTTTGGCCGTGAAACGAATCGACATGAGGATGTCGGTCAAGGCTTTTTGGGTTTTGATGTATCCCGGCGTACCGTAGCCTTCTTTGTCGTAGGACTTGTGCAGCTTCTCGAAGGTGGCGCGCATCTTGTCGAAGCGCTCCAGCGCTTCGCGTTTGAGTTCTTCGAGCTTGCGGGTCATGGCTTTGGAGCCGCCTTTGCCGTCGTCATCGTCGGCTTCGTCGTAGCTGTCGAAGTCTTCTTCGGCCACATAGTCGTCGGCGGCATCGGCGTCGACAAAGCCGTCGACCACGGTGGAAATGACCACCTTGCCTTCGCGGATCTCTTCGGCCATGGCCAAAATCTCGGCGATGGTCGCGGGGCTCTCGCTGATGGCGGCCATCATGTCGTTCAAGCCGCCTTCGATGCGTTTGGCGATTTCAATTTCGCCTTCGCGGGTCAGCAACTCGACCGTGCCCATTTCGCGCATGTACATGCGCACAGGGTCGGTGGTGCGGCCAAATTCGCTGTCCACGGTGGACAGGGCAGCTTCGGCTTCCTCTTCGGCTTCTTCTTCGGTGGCCGCCGTGGGGCCGTTGTTGTTCAGCAGCAGGGTTTCGGCGTCGGGGGTTTGTTCGTAAACGGCCACACCCATGTCGTTGAGCAAGGACACCACGACTTCCAACGTTTCCGCTTCAACCAGTTTGTCGGGCAGGTGGTCGTTGATTTCACCGTGCGTCAAATAGCCACGCGTCTTGCCCAGCTTGATCAGGGTTTTCAAGCGCTCGCGGCGGTTCTTGGCTTCTTCTTCGGACAAGACGGTTTCGTCCAAACCAAATTCTTTCATCAAGGCGCGTTCTTTGGCCTTGCTGATCTTCATGCGCAGCGGCTTGACCTTCTCCGCAGGTTGGTCCGCACTGGCTTCGGTTTCCTCGCCCATGTCCTCTTCGAGATCGCTCAAATCGATGTCGTCGATCGGATCGTCTTTGGTGGCCTTGCCTTTGGCCGCGGCTTTTTTCTTGGCCGCAGGGGCTTTGGCTGCAGGGGTTTTGCTGGTGGCTGGTTTGGTGGCGGCTTTGGTTGGAGCCGCTTTGGTAGCCGTTTTGGCGGGCGTTTTGGCCGCAGGTTTGGCGCTCACGGCGGTGGTTTTGCTTTTCTTCTCAACGGTGTCAGCGGCGGATTTTTTCGCGGTTTTGGCCGCAGGCGCAGGGGTTTTCTTGGCGGGCATGGAGCAACCTCAATCTGGATGGACGTGAAACAGGCGTGTGAAGACCGAGCCATGAGCGCTGGGGCTCATTCAGATCGGTCGGCAAGCTGTTGGGGCGAACATTTGGTGTGCAATCCTTGCGGTGCGTCATGAGGCGGTTGGCCTGCTGTGTTGACGTGCCCGAGAACGTGGCGTTCTGTGATCCCTGAGGTGTGGGCGGATGACCGGAGGTGTTGCTGTCGCGCTTGCTGAAAACAAGCTTCGGATTATACCAGCTGCGGATCAGCTGAGGCGGTGTTGGGCAATGCGTTCGTTGAGGGCTTTTAGGCGTACCAAGGCTTGGGGGTCGTGTGCCGCTTGCTCGGCCAAGGCTGTGCTTTGCCTGCGCCACTCATCCAAGCGCAGGCGGTTCATGACGTCTTTGAGTTCGACCGCATCGGTTTCGTCGTGGGTGGGGTCGTTGACGAATTCGGCTTGGGCCAAGGCAAAAGCCTCTTGCGGATGTTCGCGCAAACCCTCGCGCAAAGCGGCCCAGGCTTGGGGGCCATATTCCAAGCGTTGTGCGTCGAGCCAGGCGAACAGAGGACCGTGGGGTTCTGGCAGGTCGATGAGCATGGCGTGGTCTTCGTGGCTCAGTTGGTCCCAAGCCTCAGGGTTGACCATGAGCAAGCCCAAGGCGCGGTCGGCTCGACTGGCCACACCTTTGCGGCGACCCCCGACCCGCACGACACGCTCGGTGGGGGCGCCTCGGCGCGATTGGCGAGCGTCGCCCCGTGCCTGGATGTTGGGTGAGGCGTTCTGCCGAGACGGCGCTCCAGACCGGGGGTGCCACAGATCGTGCAGGTCTTGCGCATCCAAATCGGCGAGTTTGGCCAACTCACCCAAGAGCTGACGCTTGAGCGCCCCTTCGGGTAGTGCATTCCACAAGGGGCGTGCTTGAGCGGCCATGCGGGCACGACCTTCGGCGGTGCTCAGGTCGCAATCCGCGCTCGCCGCATCGAGCAGGAACCGCGACAAGGGCAGGGCCTTGCGAACGCTCTCAGCAAAGGCTTCAGGTCCATTTTCGCGGATGAAGCTGTCGGGGTCGTGTTCGGCGGGCAAGAACAAAAACTTCACGCTGCGCGTGTCGTTGGCCAAGGGCAGCGCGGCGTCCAAGGCCTTGCGCGCGGCGCGCCGGCCCGCGGCGTCGCCGTCAAAGCTGAAGACGATGGCGTCGGTGAAACGAAAGAGTTTGTGCACGTGCTCGGCCGTGCAGGCCGTGCCCAGCGTGGCCACGGCGTTGCCAAAGCCCAGCTGGGCCAATGCCACCACGTCCATGTAGCCCTCGGTGACCAAGGCATAGCCTTTGACGCGGATGTCGGTGCGGGCCTCGAACAAGCCATAGAGTTCGCGGCCTTTGCTGAAGACCGGGGTTTCGGGCGAATTGAGGTACTTGGGTTCTCCCTTGTCGAGGACGCGCCCACCAAAGCCGATGCATTCGCCTTTGACGTTGCGGATCGGGAACATGATGCGGTCCCGAAAGCGGTCGTAGCGCCGTCGCTCTGATGCGGGAACCGAGCTGTCCTCGTCGTTGTCGTGGGCGATCACCAGGCCCGAGGTGACCAGTTGTTCGTCGCTGTAGTCGGGGAAGGTGCTGGCCAAGGTGCGCCAGCCTTCGGGGGAATAACCCAGGCCGAAGGTTTTGGCGATTTGCCCCGAGAGGCCGCGGCCCTTGAGGTATTGAATCGCACGCGGCGAGGCCTTGAGGTGTTGGATGTAGGCTTGGGCCGCTTTCTCCAGCACATCGGACAAGGTGGCTTGTTGACGGCGCAGCTGCGCGGCGCGTTCGCGTTCTTGGGGCGAGGCGTCGTCTTGTGGCACGCTCAAACCCACCTGTTGGGCCAAGTCGGTCACAGCCTCCACAAAGCCCATGCCCGCGTGCTCCATCAAGAAGCCGATGGCGTTGCCATTCACCCCACAACCAAAGCAGTGGTAGAACTGTTTGGTCGGGCTCACGCTGAAGGAGGGGGATTTCTCGCCGTGGAAGGGGCACAGGCCCATGAAGTTGGCCCCGCCTTTTTTCAGCTGCACATAACGGCCCACCACGTCGACGATGTCGACGCGGTTGAGCAGTTCTTGGATGAAGTGTTGGGGAATGGACATGGCAAAACAGCCGAATAGCTTAACCCGTCCGGACCCCCTGGCCGAACTTACTTGGGCGCCAAGCGAATCGCACCATCCAAACGGATGACTTCTCCGTTGAGCATTTCGTTCTCAATGATGTGCACGGCCAATTTGGCGTAATCCTGTGGTGTGCCCAAGCGGCTGGGGAAGGGGACCCCTGCGGCCAAGGCGTCTTGGACTTCTTGCGGCATACCAAAGAGCATGGGCGTACCAAAGATGCCTGGGGCGATGGTCATGTTGCGGATGCCGTTGCGCGCCAAGTCGCGTGCGATCGGCAAGGTCATGCCCACCACACCGCCCTTGGAAGCGGCGTAGGCGGCTTGGCCGATTTGGCCATCGTAGGCGGCCACGCTGGCCGTGGAGATCAGCACACCGCGCTCGCCCGTGGGCTCGGGTTCGTTGCGGCTCATGGCCTCGGCGGCCAAGCGGATCATGTTGAAACTGCCGATCAGGTTCACGGTGATGGTTTTTTGGAACAAGGCCAAACCGTGGGCACCATGTTTACCGACCGTTTTTTCGGCTGGCGCGATGCCCGCGCAGTTGACCAAACCCATGAGCTTGCCCATGGTCAGCGCTTGGTTGACCGCGGCTTGTCCGTCGGCCTCTTGGCTGACGTCGCAGCGCACAAAAGCGCCTCCGATGGACTGCGCCACGGCCTGCCCTTTGTCGGCTTGCATGTCGGCGATCACCACGCGGGCGCCTTTGGCGGCGAGCATGCGCGCTGTGCCTTCGCCCAGGCCCGAAGCCCCGCCCGTGACGATGAAGACCTTGCCTTGAATTTCCATGTTGCGCTCCTGAGTTGGTATTGACGTTGACGTAAACGTCAATTATGCGGCACAAAAAAGCCCGCCGAAGCGGGCCGATGCGAGGCGATTATTTGTAGCCCACACGGTCGAGCATTTGCTGGACCTTGGTCATGTTTTTGGCAACCACGCCGAGGGCGATGTTGTCGGCTTTGAAGCGCTCGCCACCCATGGCCTTGAGGGCGGGGTTGTCGACTTTGACGCCTTTGGCCGCGGGATATTCGTTGTTGCCATTGGCGAAGTAGTCTTGGGCAAATGGACTGGCCAAGAACTCCATGAAGGCCACGGCGTTGGCGGTGTTTTTGGCGTGTTGTGCAATGGCCGCACCCGCGATGTTCACGTGTGTGCCGCTGGTGGCTTGGTTGGGGAAGACCACCCGAACCTTCTCCATGGTGGCTCGGTCCTCGGGCTTGTCTGACTTGAGCAGGCGGGCCACGTAATAGGTGTTGGTGATCGCCACACCGCATTCGCCTGAAGCCACGGCGCGGACCTGGTCGGTGTCGCCACCTTTGGGCGCGCGCGCCATGTTCTCGACCATGCCCTTGAGCCAAGCCTCGCCCTTGGCGTCGCCCAAACGCTCAACCGTGGTCGCGAACAGCGACAGGTTGTAGGGGTGTGAGCCCGAACGGGTGCACAAGAGACCCTTGAGTTTGGGATCGGCCAATTGCTCGTAGGTGGCGACATCAGCGGCTTTGACGCGCGTGGGGTCAAACACGATCACGCGGGCGCGGGTGGAGAAGCCGGTCCATGTCACGCCATCTTTGGTGGCCGAGGCGCGCAGGTGTGCTGGTATGGCGGCGTCGAGTTTGGCCGACTTCATGGGCTTGAAGAGGCCTTGGGCATCGGCATTGGCCATGCGAGCCGCATCGACCAACAAAACCACATCGGCAGGGGATGCGCTCCCTTCGGCCTTGAGGCGGGCGACGATGCCGGCATCGTCCGAGTCCACTCGGTTGATTTTGATACCGGTGGTTTCGGTGAATTTCGCGTACATCGCTTCATCGGTCTGGTAATGACGGGCTGAGTACAGGTTCAAAACTTTGTCTTGGGCGCTCACAAGGGAGCTGCTCAGGGCGGTGGCCAACACAAGGGCGGTCAGGGCAAAACGGCGCATGGGTGAAAATCCTTGAGAAATGGATGGAAGAAACGGAACGAATAAGATGTTAACACAAACGCGAATTGTTCTCAATAACTATCGATCGATTTGGATTTTGTGCCTTGCTTTGTTGTTGTCGGCCTGTGCTGGGCCGACCAAGGTGATCGAGGTTGCGCCTGAGCCCGAAAGGGTCCAGCGTTCGCCCACGTGGGGTTTGGCTTTGGGGGGCGGCGCAGCACGTGGCTTTGCCCATGTGGGTGTGTTGCAGGTTTTGGAAGAGAACGGCTTGCGTCCGAACGTGGTCACGGGCACCTCTGCGGGCAGCTTGGTGGCCGCGATGTACGCCACGGGCATGAAGGGTGCTGAGCTCGAGCGCCTGGCTTTGGGGATGGAGGAGGCGACCCTGACCGATTGGTCGCTGCCGATTTTGGGTCGTGGCGTCTTGCGCGGCGATGCCTTGGAGCGCTACGTGCGCCAAGCCGTTGGCGGCAAAAGTTTGGAGCAGATGGTCTTGCCATTGGGGATTTTGGCCACCGATTTGCAATCGGGGCGCGGGGTCTTGTTCCGACGTGGTGACACGGCCATCGCGGTACGGGCTTCGAGCGCCGTGCCCGGCGTGTTCACGCCCGTCATGATCTCGGGGCGCGAGTACGTGGACGGGGGCTTGGTAGCGCCAGTGCCTGTGAGCCAGGCACGCGACATGGGGGCGGAGGTGGTGCTCGCGGTGGACATTTCCAAGGGCCCGGAGTCGGGGCCGGTGAGTGGGGCGCTGAGCGTTTTGCTCCAGACTTTTGACATCATGGGCCAAAGCATCAACCGCTACGAATTGGCCAAAGCCACGGTGGTGGTGCGACCGGCCTTGGTGGGGGTGGGCAGCGCCGATTTTGGTGCTCGAGCCCAGTCGATCGCTGCGGGTCGAGCGGCCATGCAAGCGGCTTTACCCGCTTTGCGCCAAGCCTTGCAGCCTCGTTGAACAAAAAAAGCCCCCGCGGTGAGGCGGGGGCTTTTGGCCTTGGGGCCTACAAAATCAACGCTTTTTGGCGGTGGTTTTGGTGGCGCTGACGGCGTTGGCGGTCACGGTGTTGAAGTTGGCTTCGGCCATTTCGGTGGCTTGCTTGACCGCTTTTTGGACCGATTCCATGGCGTTGTTGGCGGCGGCCACCGAGCTCTTCATCATCGCCACGGCGGTTTCGGAACCGGCAGGTGCGTTCTTGGCAGCGTTGTCAACGACAGCCATGAATTTCTTCTGAGCATCGTTGGCTTGAGCTTCAGCGGCTTTGCCGAAAGCAGCGCCGGTGCCCGAAGCGATGTCGTACAGGTGACGGCTGTAAGCCACGGCCTTTTCAGCCAAGGGCTGCATCAGGCTGGCTTGCAAAGCCAACAGTTCTTGTGCGTCTTTGACGCTCAACAAGGCTTGGCTGTTGTTGGCGGTCTCGGTCAAAGCGGACTTGCCGGCTTGGACGTTGAGTTCAACGATTTTTTCCACGCCTTCGAAGGCTTTTTGGGTCAGGCCAAACAAGGTTTCCATGTTGGCTTTTTGGGCGGCGACGATTTGTTCTGCGGTCAACATATTCATACTCCTAAACTTAAAGTGGTTGGGTTTAGTTGTAGAGCTGCTTTGGGAACCCGCGCTGTCTTGGATCGCTGTTGTTCTTGGTTCATTGCTGCACTGCAACATAATTCGAATTATAGGGAGGAATACCCCCTTGGCAAGCCTTTTTTGCTGCAATGCAGCATATTAGAGTCCACGTTCTAAATCCTGAGCCGCCCGCATGAACCCAAGCCCCGCGCTGTCCGCGTTTTACGCCGACCATTTTGTGTTGCCCCTACCCGAGGGGCACCGCTTTCCCATGGCCAAGTACGCCCAGTTGCGTGAGCGTTTGACCGGGGAGTTGCCGATGGTGAAACTCCATGAGGCTTTGGCAGCCAGTGATGGTGAGTTGGCCTTGGCGCACACGCCGGCTTATATCCAGGCGGTGGTTCAAGGGGGTTTGACGGCGGCGGCTCAGCGTGAGATCGGTTTTCCGTGGAGCCCAGCCATGGTCGAGCGCTCGCGTCGATCCGTGGGTGCGACGGTGCAGGCTTGCCGCCAAGTGATGGCCCATGGCGGTTTGGCGGCCAACCTGGCTGGTGGTACTCACCACGCCTATGCCGATCGGGGCAGTGGTTTTTGCGTCTTCAACGACGTGGCGGTGGCGGCACGGCTGATGCAGGCTGAACACGGTCGTGCGCACCGAACCCAAACTCCGCTACACGTGGCGGTGGTGGACTTGGATGTACACCAAGGCAATGGAACGGCCAGCATATTCGCCCGAGATTCGTCGGTGTTTACGCTCTCTTTGCACGGCGAGCGCAACTTCCCATTTCGTAAAGAGCCCAGCGACCTTGACATTGAACTGCCCGACGGCTGCAACGACGATGGCTATTTGGAAGCGTTGGACCGCGCTTTGGACGAGCTGGACCACCGTTTTGATCCGGGTTTGGTCATTTATTTGGCGGGTGCCGATCCGCACGAAGGCGACCTGCTGGGCCGTTTGGCGTTGACCTTCGATGGTTTGGAGGCGCGCGACCGCCGTGTCATGGAATGGGCCTGGCAGCGACGGACCCCCTTGGCGTTTTGTATGGCGGGCGGCTACGGTGTGAACATCGACCAGACGGTTCAAGCCCAGGTCAATACCTACCGGGTGGCCAGCCACTACGCTCAGCGCTGGCACAATGCCACAACTTCACCGAATTGGAGAACCGCCCCATGAGCGAGCAGCCCCTCATCGAACACCCCGCCAGCGTGGACGCCGCCATTTTGAGCCGCATGTCGGCACGCGCGTTCTTGCCCCAAGCCGTGCCACGCGCCACCTTGGAGCACATCCTGTCGGTGGCCAGCCGTGCGCCCTCGGGCACCAACACACAACCTTGGAAGGTTTACGTCTTGCAAGGTCAAAGCCGCGACCGCTTGGTCAACCAGGTCTGTGAAATTCACGACGCCATGCGCCAAGACCCCGGCTTGGCCGAGCGTTACAAAGAAGAATACGACTACTACCCCGAACAATGGGTCAGTCCCTACATCGATCGGCGCCGCGAAAACGGCTGGAGCCTCTATGGCCTGCTGGGCATCGTCAAAGGCGACAAAGACCGCATGCACCAACAGCAGCAGCGCAACTTCCGCTTCTTTGACGCACCGGTGGGTCTGATGTTCACGCTCGACCGTGTCATGGGCCGCGGCTCCATGCTCGACTACGGCATGTTCATGCAAAACATCATGGTGGCCGCGCGCGCCCAAGGCCTGCACACCTGCCCACAGGCGGCTTGGAACGCGTTTTCCAGCGTCATCCTGCCGCACATCGGGGCGGGCGAGGGTGAGATGCTGGTGTGCGGCATGGCCTTGGGCTACGCCGACCCTGCGGCCGAGGTCAATGGTTTTCACACACCGCGAGAAAGCGTCGCGTCCTTCACCCATTGGCTGGAATAATCCCATTTTTTCTAGGAACACCCCATGAACACCACCCCCAGCGGTTTGCAATACGAAGACACCACCCTCGGCCAAGGCGACATCGCCACAGCGGGCAACTACGTGCAGGTGCACTACACCGGTTGGCTCTTCAACAATGGAACCGTAGGCGAGAAGTTCGATTCCAGCAAAGACCGTGGTCAGCCGTTTGAGTTTCCGCTCGGCGCGGGCCACGTCATCAAAGGTTGGGACGAGGGCGTGCAGGGCATGGCTGTGGGCGGCGTGCGCCGTTTGGTCGTCCCCGCTGAGCTGGGCTATGGCGTGCGGGGCGCCGGTGGCGTGATCCCGCCCAACGCCACGCTTTTGTTCGAAGTCGAGTTGCTCGCGGCTTGATCCCAGCACGGGCGTGAACATGGACTGGTTGGGGCCACTGGTCCTGCTCCTGCAGTTGGCGATTTTGGTCGCCGTCTGGTGGTTGTCGCGGCAGCGGTCCGACAACACCACCGAGCCGCGCTTGGATCGATTGGAAGCCGAGGTGCGTCGCGAGATCGCCGACAACGCTCGCTTGGCGCGTTTGGAGAGCCAGCAACACCTCAGTGGCTTCCAAGACGCTTTGCTGCGCCAATCGGCCGAGGCCACGCGCACCCAAAACGCCCAAATCGATGCTTTGGCTCAGCAGCTCATCCAGCTGCGCGGCAGCATGGGCGACACGCTCACGCGCCAGTTGCAAGACATGAGCGAGGCGAACGCCCGTCGTTTGGCCGAGATCCGCACCACCTTGGACGCGCAGCTGCAGCAACTGCAGGCGAGCAATGCGGCCAAGCTTGACGAGATGCGCGCCACGGTGGACGAAAAACTGCAAAGCACGCTGCAAACCCGTTTGGGCGAGAGCTTCAAACAAGTGGCCGATCGGCTTGAGCAGGTGCACAAGGGTTTGGGCGAGATGCAAACCTTGGCCCAAGGTGTGGGCGACCTCAAACATCTGCTGAGCAACGTCAAGACCCGCGGCATGTTTGGCGAGGCCCAGCTGGGGGCTTTGCTGGAGCAGGTCATGGCGCCCGACCAATACGCGACCCAAGTGGCCACGCGCCCGGGCAGCCGCCACGTGGTGGACTTTGCGATCCGGCTGCCCGGCCGAGGCGATGACGGCGAGCCTTGCTGGTTGCCGATCGACGCCAAATTCCCCAACGAAGATTACGAGCGCCTGCTCGATGCGCAACAGCGCGCCGACGCCGAAGGCGTGGAATTGGCCGCGCGTGGGCTGGAGCAGCGCATCAAGTTGGAAGCCAAGTCCATGGCCGACAAATACGTGGAGCCACCCCACACCACGGACTTCGCCATCTTGTTCCTGCCCACCGAAGGCCTGTACGCCGAGGTCTTGCGTCGTCCCAGCTTGATGGAGGTCTTGCAGCGCGAGTACCGCGTGACCTTGGCCGGCCCGACCACGCTCATGGCCATGCTCAATTCTTTGCAAATGGGTTTCAGGACCTTGGCTTTGGAGAAGCGCAGCAGTGAGGTCTGGCAGGTGCTGGGTGCCGTTAAAACCGAGTTTGGCAAGTTTGGCGATGTGTTGGCCAAGGTGAAAACTCAAACCCAAACCGTGCTCAACAGTTTGGAGAGCGCCGAGGTGCGCAGCCGCGCCATGGGCCGTGCCTTGCGATCCGTTGAAGCCTTGCCCGCCGATCAAGCGCAGTCTCTGTTACCCGTGGATCTCCAAGAGGATTCGAATACCGACCGTTGAACGAATGAGCGCTTGCCGCCTCCTATAATTTCGCCAGATTGAAAGGGACAGCCGTGTTATTACTCGTCGTTCTATTGCCCCTCTTGTTGGGCACTGTGCTCACCGCCCTCAGTGGCGCCCAACGCCGCGTGTTGACCGCGGGCGTGGCGGGCGCCATCACCGCGACCAGCTTGGGCATTTTGGTGTCTTATGCCCCCGTGGTGTTTGGCGGCGCACCCGTCATGGAGCACTGGACTTGGATCCCATCCTTGGGCCTAGACATCACCTTCCGTTTGGACGGCTTGTCGCTGATGTTTGCCGGCCTGATTTTGTTCATTGGCCTTTGCATCGTCTTGTACGCCGCTTATTACTTGGCCCCGGAAGACTCGGCGCCCAAGTTCTACAGCCTGATGATGCTGTTCATGGCCGCCATGCTGGGCGTGGTGCTGTCGGACAACCTATTGGTGTTGGTGGTGTTCTGGGAGCTCACCAGCATTTCTTCCTTCTTGTTGGTGGGCTATTGGGGCCATCGGCCCGACGCCCGCGCGGGTGCTCGTCAGGCCTTGGCTGTCACGGGCGGCGGCGGTTTGGCCATGCTCGGGGGCTTTGTGCTGTTGGGTCAGATCGGTGGCAGCTACGAGATCAGCGTGTTGGCCACCAAGGCCGCCGAGATCCAGTCGCACCCCATGTTCTTGCCAGCGTTGTTGCTGATCTTGGTGGGGGCGTTCACCAAGAGCGCGCAATTCCCGTTTCATTTCTGGCTGCCCGACGCCATGGCCGCGCCAACGCCGGTCTCGGCCTACCTGCACTCAGCCACCATGGTTAAGGCCGGTGTGTTCTTGCTCATGCGCCTGTATCCCATCTTGGCGGGTTCGGGCTGGTTTGAGGCCCTGGTCAGCGGGGCGGGCCTGATCACCTTGCTGTTCGCGGCCTTCATCGCCATCTTCAAACACGACCTCAAAGGTTTGTTGGCTTATTCAACCGTCAGCCACCTGGGCCTGATCACCTTCTTGGTGGGCTTGGGGTCGCCGCTGGCCGCCGTGGCCGCGGTCTTCCACGTGCTCAACCACGCCACCTTCAAGGCCTCGCTGTTCATGATCGCGGGCATCGTGGACCACGAAACCCATTCGCGCGACATGCGCCAACTCGGTGGTTTGTGGTCTTTCATGCCCTTCACCGCCACGCTGACCATGGTGGCTGCGGCCTCCATGGCGGGCGTGCCGCTGACCAACGGTTTCTTGTCCAAAGAGATGTTTTTCACCGAAGCGGTGGTCGGTACCTCGGGTGTGTGGGCGTGGGTAGTACCCGCCTTGGTGACGCTGGCCGGTGTGTTCAGCGTGGCCTATTCGCTGCGCATGGTGCACGACACGTACTTCAACGGTGAGTTGGGCGACGTGGAGAACAAACACCCCCACGAGCCGCCGCTGGGCATGAAGCTGCCCACCATCGGTTTGGTGATCATGTGCGTCGTCGTGGGCCTGTTCCCAGCGGCGACCTTTGGCCCGCTGGTGCACGTGGCGGCCACGGCCTTGGCCGGTCAGGCCTTGCCCGAATACCACTTGGCTTTGTGGCACGGATTTAACTTGCCCTTGCTCATGAGCGCCATCGCTTTGTTCGCAGGCATCGTGCTCTACCGCACCTTGGCCCAACACAAGCGCTTGCACGGCATCAGCTCGGAAGCCTGGTTCGGTCGTGGCACCGGCCGTCAGGTGTTCGAGTCGACCATCGATGGGCTGTTTGCCAACGCTGGCCGCTTGACGCGCGCTTTGGAAAACAGCTCCCTGCAACGCTACTTGGCCTTGATGGTCGGTGCCGCTGTCGTGGTGGCCGCTGGTCCCTTGCTGGGCAGTGGCATCGGCACCGGTGAACGCGCCTTGATGCCCGCCAACGTCTTGGCCGTGGTGGTCTGGGTGCTTTTGTTGGTCACCTGTGCGGCCTTGGTCATGGGACACCACCAGCGTTTTCGCACCGTGATTTTGGTGGGCTTGGTGGGCTTGGTGGTGGCGTTGACCTTTGTGTCGCTGTCCGCCCCAGACTTGGCACTCACCCAGTTGTCGGTGGAGGTGGTGTCCACCGTGCTCTTGCTCATGGGTTTGGCGCTCTTGCCCCAAACCACACCCCGCGAATCGACCAACACCCGCAAAACCCGCGATGCTATTTTGGCGCTGGGCGCTGGCGCGGGCATCGCTTGGTTGGCTTGGGTGTTCATGACCCGTGGCCACGACAGCATCTCTTGGTATTTCTTGGAGCAGTCATTGATCAAGGGCGGCGGCTCCAACGTCGTCAACGTGATCTTGGTGGACTTCCGGGGCTACGACACCTGGGGTGAGATCACCGTGCTGGGCATCGCAGCACTCGGCGTCTTGGCCTTGATGGATGGTTTCAAAACCCGCCGTGGCTCGGTCGATGGCGCTGGATTGCCTTGGACCTTCTCTGCCCAGCCTTTGCTCTTGCGCGTGGCGGCCTCGGTGGTCTTGCCGCTGGCCTTGGTGTTCTCGATCTACATCTTCATGCGTGGGCACAACCTGCCAGGCGGGGGCTTCATCGCGGGCCTGATCACGGCCGTGGCCTTGGTCTTGCAATTCATGTCCTTGGGACAAGCGCGGGCTGAATTGTTCATGAAAGCGCAGGCGGGTGGCCGTTTTGTGCGCTGGATCGGCGCGGGTTTGGGCATCGCCGGATTGACGGGCATTGGCGCCTTCGTGTTCGGCCGACCTTTCTTGACCAGTGCTTTTGGGCATCCGGTCGTGGGCGTCTTGGGCGAATTGCCTTTGGCCACCGCCGCCCTGTTTGATTTGGGTGTGTACCTGACCGTGGTGGGCTCTACCTTGCTCACGCTGAGCGTCTTGGGTTCGGCCACCAAAGAGGGGGTTGTAGCGCCCCGCAACGCACAAGGGGGTGCAGCATGATCAGCATGGAAGCGCTGTTGGCCAGTGGTTTGGGGGTGGTGACCGCCGCAGGGGTGTACCTGTTGTTGCGAGGCCGCACCTACCCCGTGGTTTTGGGTTTGACCCTGATCGGCTACGCCGTCAACGTGTTCATTTTTGTCATGGGTCGCTTGTGGAGCAACGCCAACCCCATTTTGGTCGGCGAGGGCATGGTGGCCGATCCGTTGCCACAGGCCTTGGTGCTGACCGCCATCGTGATCGGTTTTGCAACCACAGGTTTCGTGATTGAGTTGGCGCTGCGCAGCCGCCACGAAAGCGGGACCGACCACGTCGATGGTCACACCCCTGCGGCTCACAAGGAGGGCGTGTGATGAGCGCTTGGATGGAAATTTGGTGGCAACACGCGCCCGTGTTGTCGGTGGTGCTGCCTTCGTTGACTGCTGTGGTGGTCTTGCTGCTGGGTGACCAAGGTGGCGTGGCCGCTCAAGGGGGCTCGCACCAAGTGGGGCGTTTGCGTTGGCACCGTTGGGTGGGCATGGTCTCGGTTGTGTTGGGTTTGTTAATGGCGTTGGCCATGGTGTGGCGCGCCAGCTCGGGCGAGATCATGGTCTACCGCTTGGGTGAGTGGCCCGCACCCTTCGGTATTGTGTTGGTGATGGACCACTTGTCGGCGCTGATGGTGCTGCTGACCTATTTGGTGGCCGTGCCGGTGCTGTGGTACGCGACGGGCGGCTGGGACGCGCGTGGGCGTTACTTCCACGCGATCTTCCAATTCCAGCTCATGGGATTGTCTGGCGCTTTCTTGACAGGCGACCTGTTCAACCTGTTCGTGTTCTTTGAGGTTTTGCTGATTGCATCTTATGTCTTGCTGCTGCATGGCCAAGGCCAAGAGCGTTTTCGCATGGGCGTGCACTACGTGGTGCTCAACCTCACCGCCTCGGCCTTGTTCCTCATCGGTTTGGCCATGCTGTATTCGGTAACCGGGACGCTGAACATGGCCGATATGGCGGGTCGGGTGGCACAACTCACGGGCGACTCAGCGGTCTTGGCCAAGGCCGCGGCCTTGGTGCTCTTGGTGGTGTTTGGCCTCAAGGCCGCCTTGGTGCCTTTGTATTTTTGGTTGCCTGGCACTTACGCGGCGGCCAGTGCCCCGGTGGCGGCTTTGTTCGCCATCATGACCAAGGTCGGGGTGTACAGCATCATCCGCACGCACTGGGTGATTTTTGGGGCTGACGCAGGCGAGGCCTCCTTGGCCGCGGCCGATTGGCTCTTACCCTTGGCCTTGACCACCAGTGTTCTGGGGGTCTTGGGCGCTTTGGCGGCCCACAGCATGAGCCGTTTGGTGGCTTACCTGACGGTCTCATCGGTGGGCACCATCATGGCCGGTGTGGGCTTGTTCACGCCCGATACCTTGTCCGCCGCGCTTTACTACACCCTGCACAGCACCTTGGTGGTGGCGGGCTTGTTCTTGTTGGTGGAATTGATGGCTGCTCAGCGTGGCGATGTGGGCGACCACCTCCAGCCAGCGCCTGCCGTGCGTGAGCCGGTCTTGTTGGGTTTGATGATGCTCTTTGGGGCCGCTTCGGCCGCCGGTTTGCCGCCACTGCCAGGCTTTTTGGGCAAGCTCATGATTCTGCAAAGCAGCCACGGATTGGCGGCCCAGCCGGTGCTCTGGACCGTGGTCTTGGTGGTGGGCTTCTTGAGCATGGTCGGTTTGGCTCGCGCGGGTGTGGTGCTGTTCTGGCACGTGCAACCCGCGGCCTCGGCGCACAGTACCGCTGGCAGCAGCGCCAAGCTGCTGTCAGCCACCTGGGTCTTCATGGCCATGACCGTGGTGTTGGCGGTGGTGGCTGCGCCAGTCAAACAATACACCGATGCCGCTGCGGCGCAATTGGCCGACCGTGCCGCTTATCAGCGTGCCGTGCTGGGCGATTTGGGCAACAGCACACGTCCTTACACCGGAGAGCGTTGACATGAGTGCTTCTAATTCTTCTGTGCGCGCCGTCGGTTGGTTCGACCACCCGGTGCTGTCTTTGTTGATCGGCGTGAGTTGGCTGGCTTTGTCGCACAGCTTGGCGCTGGTGCACATCTTGTCGGCGGTTTTGATGGGCTTGATCATCCCCAAGCTGGTGGGTCCTTTTTTGCCGGCGGCCGACCGTTTGCATTGGCCCAGCGCCATCCGTTTGGTGGGCGTGGTGTTGTGGGACATCGTGGTCTCCAACATCACCGTGGCCCGTTTGGTCTTGGGTCCCATGGACAAACCCACGCCGTTGTGGATACCCGTGCCTCTGGCCACGCGCCACCCCCGGGTCAACGCTTTGTTTGCCAGCATCATCACCACCACACCCGGCACGGTGTCGTGCGTGATCGACGAGCAGCAAGGCGTGATTTGGGTCCATGCACTCAACGGTGACGATCCCGCGGCCATGGCGCAAGACATGAAACAACGCTATGAGACGCCTTTGCTTCAAGCCTTGGGTGTCAGCGCCACAGCCCCTGAGGAGGTCAGAACATGAACACCCCCGTTTTGATGTGGGCCTTGGACATCGCCATTGTGGCCGTGGCCGTGGCCATGGCTTTGTGTGCGCTGCGCCTGTGGCGTGGCCCTGAAACGACCGATCGCATTTTGGCGCTCGACACGCTCTACATGAACGTGGTGGCCTTGGTGGTCTTGCTCGGGTTGCGCTGGAACACCGCCTTGCTGTTTGAGGCGGCGCTCTTGGTGGCCATGCTGGGCTTTGTCGGCACGGTGGGCTTGGCCCGCTACCTCACCCGCGGTGACGTGGTGGAATGATGGAGACCATGATGAACATGCCTGTTTGGATCGAATGGACCGCGGCTGCGCTGGTGTTGATCGCCGCTTTCTTTTTGCTGGTCGGTGCCATCGGCTTGGTGCGCTTGCCCGACTTTTACATGCGTTTGCACGCGCCCACCAAGGCATCTACGCTGGGCGTGGGCGGTGTGTTGCTCGCGTCTTTGTTGTTGTCCGTGCTCCAAGGTCGACCCGGCATCGCTGAGTTGCTGATCACCTTGTTTGTCTTCGTGACCGCACCGGTCTCTGCCAACCTGATGGCCCAGGCTGCCTTGCACCTAAAGACCCGCAGCCAAGCACCGTTGCCTCCAGCTGTGGACCCCCACGCCAAAGGCTGAGCGTTCGCTCAGCCTGTGCTGAGCTGGTAGAAGTGTCGGATGTGCGCCCACGCGTCTTGGGGCTCGTCCACATAGCGGATGAGGTCCAAGTCTTCCGGCGAGATCATCCCTTCTTCTGCCAAGAACTCGAGGTTGAAGAGCCGCTTCCAGTAACTGCTGCCGAACAGCAAGATGGGCACTGGACGGGCTTTTTTGCATTGCACCAAGGTGATGACTTCAAACAGTTCGTCCAAGGTGCCAAAGCCGCCTGGAAAGGCCACCAAGGCCTTGGCGCGCATCATGAAATGCATCTTGCGCAGCGCGAAGTAGTGGAACTTGAAGTTCAGTTCGGGTGACACATAGGGATTGGCCGATTGCTCGTGAGGCAAGGCGATGTTCAGTCCCACGCTGAGCGCGCCTTCGTCGTGGGCGCCACGGTTGGCCGCTTCCATGATGCCGGGGCCACCCCCGGTGCAAATGAACAAACGCTCGCTGGCTGGGCACTGCTGGCTGTGTTTCGCCACCAAACGGGCAAAGGCCCGTGCTTGGGTGTAGTGCTGAGCGTTGCGCAGCAAGGCCTGCGCCGCGGCGATGGCACTGGCCTCACCTCGGGCTTGCGCCTCGGCCAAGGTGGCCTGCGCGGTGGGCTCGTCACGCACTCGTGCGCTACCAAACACCACCACCGTGTTGTCCACGCCCAAGGCCTGTTGGGCCAAGTCGGGCTTGAGCATTTCCAACTGAAAGCGGATACCGCGCGTTTCACGGCGCAGCAAAAATTCAGGGTCGGCAAACGCCAGTCGGTAAGCATCGGCGTCTAAGGGTTCGCCGCTGTTGGCGTGGCTTTGCAAATCGGCCCAAGCATCGGCCAGGCGGCTGGTGGTGAGGTAACGGTTGGCTTCCACTTCAGGGCTCCAGTTAAAAAAACAAGAGGCTCCCGCAGGAGCCTCTTGTGCAGGTGACGGTAAGCCCGAGCTTACACGCGCTTGCGGTATTCGCCGGTGCGGGTGTCGATTTCGATCTTGTCTTCTTGTGAGACGAACAAAGGCACCGCGACTTCAAAGCCGGTGGCGATTTTGGCGGGCTTGAGCACTTTGCCCGAGGTATCGCCTTTGACGGCGGGCTCCGTCCAAGTGATTTCGCGCACCACGGTGGTGGGCAATTCGACCGAGATGGCTTTGCCGTCGTAGAACACCACTTCAACGGTCATGCCGTCTTCGAGGTAGTTCAGGGCGTCGCCCATGTTTTCGGCTTCAACTTCGTATTGGTTGTATTCGCTGTCCATGCACACGTACATGGGGTCGGCGAAGTAAGAGTAGGTGCACTCTTTTTTGTCCAAGATGACTTGGTCCATCTTGTCGTCGGCTTTGAAGACCACTTCGGTGCCGAAGTTGGCGATCAGGCTTTTGAGCTTCAGGCGCACGGTGGACGAGCCACGGCCGCCGCGTTGGTATTCGGTGCGCAGCACCACCATGGGGTCTTTGCCGTGCATGATGACGTTGCCGGCGCGAATTTCTTGAGCGGTTTTCATAGGGTTGGAAACTGAAATGAAAAAGTGGGAGCCCGTGGGCACAGCCCTCTATTCTAACCGCTGGCGTTTTTCAGCCCTTGGCGGTCTTGCCGTGGGCCAAGGCGCCCAATACCACTCCCAACAAAGCCCACCAGACATCGGTGTTGCCCGTGCCCAGTGAAGCCAAGGCCGGGCCCGGGCAAACGCCGCTCATGCCCCAGCCCACCCCAAACAGGGCCGCGCCCACGAGCGTTTGCTGGTTCCACTGCGCGGGTTGGGTCAAGAACTGACCGCCCAGCAGGGGTTTTTCAAACCAGCGCGGGAAGCCCTTGTAGGCCAACATGGTCACGCCGGCTGCGCCGCCCATGACCAACATCAGCCCCCAGTCTTGGAAGCGCAAGAAGCCGATCACGACCTCGGGTTGGACCATGGTCGCCAGCGACAGGCCGAAGCCAAACAAGGCGCCGGCCAAGAGGGTCACCAGCGCTTTGGCGCCGGTCATTTGGTGGGGCTTCATGACAGGGCCACCAAGAGGTTGGCGGTCAAAAAGGCGGTGGCCATGAAGGTCAGGACCGCGCCGAGCGAAGGCAGTTGCAAAGCGCCCAAGCCACAGATCCCGTGGCCCGAGGTGCAGCCGTTGCCCAGCCGCGCGCCATACCCCACCAAAAATCCGCCCAACAGCAACTGCCAAACCGGCACGCTGGTGGCTGTCGCTTGCCCGTCGTTGAGCGCAAAACGCCAAACCAAGGCCCCCAAGACCACACCAGCGGCGTACACCAAACGCCAATGGCGGGAGTCAACCAGGCGCGCTTGCTGAAAAAAGGCCCGCTGCGACACAAAAGACCAAGTGCTCGAGAACACCGTGCTCATGCCGCCGACCCAGCCGTTGAAGAGGTACAGCAGCGCCACACCCGCGCCAATGGTCAAACCGCCCAACAGGTAATGCTGCCAGCCGAAGGGAAATAGGGTGTCAAAGGGGTTCATGGGCGGTGATTATCGGCCCGTTCGAGTAAGTGGCTCAGCAGATCGGGTTGATCCAGCAGACGTGCGCGGGCGGCTTGTGCACAACGTGTCCAGTCGGTCACTGAATCGTTGTCCAAAGCGGGTAAAGGGCCTGACTCGAGACCGTTCCACACCCGATGAAAGTGCCGCAGGCTGCGCGGGGCTTGAAGCCAATCCAAAAAAGCTTCAAGTTTGGCGTGGTGGGCTCCGTCTTCTTGCGGGTAGATGTGCCACACAAAGGCCCGTCCCGCCCACAAGGCTCGCACCAACGAATCTTCGCCACGCACGAAGTTCAGGTCGCAGGCCCACAGCAGCTCATCAAAACCACCTTGGTCGGTGTGTGCCAAGGTATGCCAGACGGGCTGCTGCTTGGATAAGTGAGAGAGTGCTGCTTGGACAGCAGCCAAGGGACGGCCTGGTGTGACCATCAGTTGGTGGGGCGTGCCTATCAACGAGGTCAGCAGATCGGGCAGGGGGATGGGCTCGTAGCAAAACAGGCTGATCAGCCAAGCTTCTGCTGATAGCTCTGGTGCAAGTCGCTGACGAGCGGCGGGACGGTCGAAATGGGCTTGACGTTCAAGCAGGTCGGCTTCGCGCAACACCCCACCCGTCGAGGGTGTGAAGCCGGGGAATACAAAACACTTGGTCCAACCCCTGGCAGGGCCACTCATGACGGGCGAGGGCAGGCCATGCATGCGGGACACCCAATCTTCGGCGCTGAGGTACTCCAGGTTGATCCACAGCGGTGCTGTCGCCCGGGTGGCCACGCCGTTGGCCACAAAAGCCTCGGGAATCTGGCAACCAAAGGCCTCGATCCACACGTCGCCCACGCTCAGCTGGGCAAGGGTATCGGGCTTGGCTTGGGTCCAAGGGCGTACGTCGATGCCACTGTGCGCATGGTCGGGCGCCATCCAGCTCAAGGCCGAGCCATCGTCCACCCACAAACGCACTGCTTGACCTGCTGCGTGCAGCTGGCGAGCCAGGCGCCAGCACACACCCAAGTCACCGTGGTTGTCGATGACTTGGCAGAAGATCTCCCAAATATGTTGGCGCTGAGCTGGCTGCATGACTCGATTCTCTCAGGCTCACGGTGGCGACGGCACAATAGCGCTCATGCCCACCACCCACGACGAAGCCCTGCTGAAAGAAGTCGCCTCACTGCCCGCCTTACCCGGCGTGTACCGCTACTTTGACGCCCAGGACCAGCTGCTTTACGTGGGCAAAGCCCGGAACCTGAAAAAGCGGGTCAGCAGTTACTTCCAAAAAGACCATGGCGGCACACGCATTGGGCACATGGTCAGCAAGATCGTGCGCATGGAGACCACGGTGGTGCGCTCCGAGGCCGAGGCTTTGCTGCTGGAGAACAACCTCATCAAGACGCTGAACCCCAAGTTCAACATCTTGTTCCGAGACGACAAAAGCTACCCTTATTTGAAGATCACGGCCGCGCGCTCCGATGCGCCGGGAGCCCCCCCCACGGCTGGCGCTTACCCGCGCATGGCCTATTACCGCGGCGCGGTCGAGAAGCGGCACCACTACTTTGGCCCTTACCCCAGTGCCTGGGCGGTCAAAGAGTCCATCACCCTCATGCAAAAGGTGTTTCGCTTGCGCACCTGCGAGGACACGGTGTTCACCAACCGCAGCCGCCCGTGTTTGCTGTACCAGATCAAGCGTTGCAGCGGACCTTGTGTGGGTTTGGTCAGCGCCGATGAATACAGCGCTTCGGTCGACAGCGCCGAGCGTTTTTTGCGCGGTGAGACGGACGCCGTGCTGGCCGATTTGGAGCGACAGATGATGGCGCACGCCGAGGTCTTGGCCTTTGAGCAGGCCGCGGAAATTCGCAACCAAATCGCGGCCTTGTCCAAGGTCTTGCACCAGCAGTCCATGGACAACTTGGAGGACCGCGACGTCGACATCTTGGCCGTGAAGGTGCAGGGCGGTCGCGCGTGTGTGAACTTGGCCATGGTGCGCGGTGGGCGCCACTTGGGTGACCGACCTTATTTCCCGACCCATGTGGAAGACGCCTTGACGGGAGAGGCTGATGCCGAAGAGGTCTTGGCCGATGGCGATCCTTCGCAGCGCTTGGCCAGCGCGGTCTTGCACGCTTTCATTGCCCAGCATTACGTCGGCGTGGCCATGCCGCACACCTTGGTCACCAGCCACCCGGTGTCGCCGGATTTGGTGGCAGCACTGACCGAGCACAGCGGCCAAAAACTGCACACCGTGCACCAACCGCGCGAGCACCGCCGCGCTTGGCTGGACATGGCGCAACACAACGCCGACCTCGCTTTGGCGCGCTTGCTGAGCGAAGAGGGCTCACAACAAGCCCGCACCCGGGCCTTGGTCGAAGCGCTGGATTTGGCGGTGGAGCCGCTGGAGGCGCTGCGCATCGAGTGCTTTGACATCTCGCACACGGCGGGCGAGTCCACCCAAGCGTCGTGTGTGGTGTTTGCTCAGCACAAGATGCAAAACAGCGAGTACCGCCGTTACAACATCGACGGCATCACGCCCGGTGACGACTACGCCGCCATGCGCCAAGTCTTGCTGCGCCGTTACGGCAAGCTGGTCGAGGCCGACGCACAAGACAAACTGCCCGATGTGGTGCTGATCGACGGTGGCAAGGGGCAGGTGGGCGTGGCGCGCGAAGTGTTCGAGCAGCTTGGTTTGCCGCTCTCGCGTTTGGTGGGAGTGGAAAAAGGCGAGGGTCGCAAGGTCGGTTTGGAGGAGTTGGTGTTCGCCGATGGACGGGACAAGGTTTATTTGGGCGCCGATTCAGCGGCCCTGATGTTGGTGGCGCAAATCCGCGACGAGGCGCACCGCTTTGCCATCACCGGCATGCGTGCCGCCCGCGCCAAAACCCGCACCGGTGGCAGCCAATTGGAGGACATTCCCGGCGTCGGCCCGAAAAAACGTGCCCGCTTGTTGCAGCGCTTCGGCGGTGTGCGTGGCGTGGCACAAGCCAGTGTGGAGGACCTGTGCACGGTCGAGGGCATTTCCCCTGAGTTGGCCGACGCCATTTACCGTGCGCTGCGCTGACCTCGCCATAGGCCGCATAATCCAGACATGTTTTTCAACATCCCGACCTTATTCACTTGGGCGCGCATCGCGGCCATTCCCTTGATTGTGGGGGTGTTTTATTGGGAAGCCCTGAGCCCGGCTCAGCAAAACCTGGTGGCCACGGTCATGTTCGTGGTGTTCGCGCTCACCGATTGGGCGGACGGTTTTTTGGCCCGCAAACTCAACCAAACCTCGGCCTTTGGTGCTTTTTTGGACCCGGTGGCAGACAAGTTCTTGGTGTGTGCGTGTTTGTTGGTCTTGGTGCATTTGGAGCGTGCCGACGTGTTCGTGGCGCTCATCATCATTGGCCGCGAGATCGCCATTTCGTCTTTGCGCGAGTGGATGGCCATCATCGGTGCGACCAAGAGTGTGGCTGTGCACATGGTGGGCAAGCTCAAGACCACGGTCCAAATGGTGGCCATTCCTTTCTTGCTGTTCGATGGCACAGTCGGGGGGCTGATCGACACCCGCCTGTGGGGCACTGGGTTGATCTGGGCATCGGCGGTGCTCACGGTCTGGTCCATGGTGTATTACTTGCAAAAAGCCTTGCCTGATATTCGCGCACGTTCGCGCTGAGGCTTTTGCATGAATGGTTTGTCGCTCAAAGACAGCAACGCTTGGGTGCGCCTCATGCCTTGGGTGTTCGTGCTGATTTGGAGCACCGGTTTCATCGTGGCGCGTTTTGGCATGCCCCACTCACCACCTTTGAAATTTTTGTCCCTGCGATACGCATTGTCCGTGGGCTGTTTTGTTGTGTGGATCTTGTGGCGGGGTGTGCGTTGGCCCACCAGCACCAGTCAGTGGCGGCACTTGGCCGTGACCGGTGTCTTGATGCACGCGGGCTATTTGGGCGGTGTGTGGCTGGCCATCAAAGACGGCATGGGGTCGGGTTTGACCGCGCTCATCGTGGGCTTGCAGCCGGTACTCACCGCAGTTTGGATCAGCACCGTGGGCGGGTCCGACGCCGCTGTCAGCAAAAAACAATGGGCTGGCTTGTGGCTGGGCTTTTTGGGCTTGGTCTTGGTGGTCTCGCGCAAGTTCGAAACGGGTAGCCCCGGCGATACCGCCACTTGGACCAATTTGGCCTTCACGGTGGTGGCGCTGCTCTCCATCACCGCCGGCACGCTGTACCAAAAACGCTTTGTACAACCTTGCGATGTGCGCTCGGCCAACGCCGTGCAGCTCATGGCAGCCTTGGCCGTGACCTTGCCTTTTGCATTGATGGAGACCGAAGCGATGCGCTGGAATTCCGAACTTGTGGGCGCCATGGCCGCTTCCGTGTTGGTGCTGACCATCGGTGGCAGTTCCTTGCTCTACATGTTGATTCAGCGCGGCGCGGCGGCCTCGGTCACCAGTCTGATGTATTTGGTGCCACCGTGCACGGCCATGATGGCCTGGTGGTTGTTTGACGAGCCGATCACGGCGGTCACCCTGTTGGGCACCGCGTTGACGGCTTGGGGTGTCAGTTGGGTGGTGCGTTCGTCCACCCCAAATTCAGGAAAATCCACATGAACACACAACGCATCGCGGTCATCGCTGGCGACGGCATCGGTACCGAGGTCATGCCCGAAGGTTTGCGCGTGTTGCAAGCTGCGGCCACTCGCTTCAACCTGAAACTGCAATTCGACCATTTCGATTTTTCCAGTTGCGATTACTTCGAGAAGCATGGGCAAATGCTGCCCGACAACTGGAAGGAGCAGATCGGTGGCCACGACGCGATTTATTTTGGTGCCGTGGGTTGGCCCGACAAGGTGCCCGACCACATCTCCTTGTGGGGCTCCTTGCTGATGTTTCGCCGGGAGTTCGATCAGTACGTCAACCTTCGCCCTGCCAAGCTGATGCCCGGTGTGACCGCGCCGGTGGTGCGCAAAGACGGCACGCCTCGCCAGCCCGGCGAGATCGACATGGTCATCGTGCGCGAAAACACCGAGGGCGAGTACTCCAGCATCGGTGGGCGCATGTACCCCGGCACCGAGCGCGAAATCGTCATGCAAGAAACCGTGATGTCTCGCGTGGGCGTGGACCGTGTGTTGCGTTACGCCTTCGAGACCGCACGCTCGCGCCCCAAAAAACACCTCACCAGCGCGACCAAGTCCAACGGCATTGCCATCACCATGCCGTATTGGGACGAGCGCGTGGCTGAGATGGCCAAGCAATACCTCGATGTGAAGGTCGACAAGTTCCACATCGACATCTTGACCGCGCACTTCGTGCAGCGCCCCGATTTCTTTGATGTGGTGGTGGGCAGCAATTTGTTTGGCGATATCTTGAGCGACTTGGGGCCCGCGTGCACTGGCACCATTGGTATTGCACCGAGCGCCAATCTCAACCCCGATCGCCGCTTTCCGTCTTTATTTGAGCCGGTGCACGGTTCAGCCCCGGACATCGCGGGCAAGGGCATCGCCAACCCGATTGGTCAAATTTGGTGTGGTGCCATGATGCTGGATTTTTTGGGGCATAAGGCCGCGCACGACGCGATCATGCAAGCCATCGAATCGGTTTTGCAGCCTGGCAGTGGCGCACCGCGCACGCCCGACCTGGGTGGTCGCGCCAACACTCAAGCGGTGGGCCAAGCCATTGAACAGGCCTTGCTTCGCAGCTAAAAACCTATGGCAAACCCGCATATGCGTTTGTCCCTTATTTTTTTGGCTGTAAAAACGACTAGAATCGATTTCGTTCGCGCCAAAAGCGCGGCGTTTTTTTGTGAACCGCGGAAGTGTCCGCAATTTTTTCATCACTTCAATAGGGGCTATTTGTGAACAAATCAGAACTCGTCGAACACATCGCCAAGAACGCAGACATCTCCAAGGCTGCGGCTGCTCGCGCTCTGGACTCCACCATCACGGCCATTCGCACCACCTTGAAAAAGGGCGGTACCGTTTCTTTGGTGGGTTTCGGTTCTTTCGCCGTGACCAAGCGCCCCGCACGCAAGGGTCGTAACCCACGCACTGGCGCCGAGATCAAGATCAAGGCCGCCAAAGTGCCTAAGTTCCGTCCAGGCAAAGGCCTGAAAGACGCGTTGAACTGATCGCTTCTCCGGTGGGGTGCTTAGCTCAGTTGGTAGAGCGGCGCCCTTACAAGGCGTAGGTCGGCGGTTCGACCCCGTCAGCACCCACCACCTTCGAAAAGGCGAACCTCTGTTCGCCTTTTTCGTTTTTTCCATTACGGGCCAGCAGCATGTTTGAATCCATTCGCCAGCACAAAAAGTACCTGATGGGCTTTTTGATGATCCTGATCATTCCCTCGTTTGTGCTCTTTGGTGTGGAAGGTTATTCCAACGCCAACGAGGGGGGCGAAGCGGTGGCCACTGTCAACGGCCAAGAGATCAAGGCCGCCGAATGGGATGCAGCGCACCAAGCGCAAATTGAGCGCCTGCAACAAGCCATGCCCACCATCGACATCAAGATGCTCGACACCCCCGAAGCCCGTTACGCGGCTTTGGAGAATTTGGTGCAGCAACGCGTGATGGCGGTGGCGGCTCAAGACCTGCGAGTCTTTACCAGCGACCAGCGCTTGCAGCGCGATTTGCAAAGCAACGAAATCATTGCCTCCCTGCGTTTACCCGACGGTAAGCTCGACATGGAAGCCTACCGAGCCTTGTTGGCGCGTCAAGGCATGTCGCCCGACATGTTCGAAAACCAAGTGCGCCAAGATTTGTCGGTTCAGCAACTCACCCAAGGTGTTTTGGCCAGCGGTTTCACCACGCCAGCCACGGCGGCCGCAGGGTTGAAGGCTTTCTTTGAGCGCCGCCAAGTGCGTGTGGCCTCATTCGCGGCATCGCAGTTCGCGGCGCAGGCTTTGCCCACCGATGCCGATTTGCAGACCTACTACCAAAACAACGCCAGTGCATTCCAAACGGCGGAGCAGGCCGATGTGGAGTATGTGGTGCTCGACGCACAAGCCTTGGCCCGCGACGTGCGCTTGAATGAGGCCGATGTGCGCGCTTATTTCGATCAAAACTCTGCTCAGTGGGCGGGTGCCGAAGAGCGCCGTGCCAGCCACATCTTGTTCACCCTCGACCCCAAAGCCGACGCCGCCACTCAGGCGGAGGTGAAGAAAAAAGCCGAGGCCGTGTTGACTGAGGCGCGCCAGCAACCCGAGCGCTTTGCTGCCCTGGCCAAGCAACATTCGCAAGACCCGGGCTCTGCCGCTGAGGGTGGCGATTTGAATTTCTTTGGCCGCAACGCCATGGTCAAAGCGTTTGAAGACGTGGTGTTTTCTTTGAACAAAGGTCAGATTTCGGATTTGGTCAAAACCGAATTTGGCTGGCACATCATTCGATTGACCGACATCAAAGCACCGCCCAAGCCGAGTTTTGAAGCTTTGCGTGCCCAGATTGAAGAAGACCTCAAAAAGCAACAGGCCCAGCGACTGTTTGCCGAAGCCGCAGAAACCTTCACCAACATGGTCTACGAGCAAGCCGATAGCCTGCAACCCGTGGCCGAACGATTCAAGCTCACCGTTCAAACCCAAACGGGTTTGACCCGCCGAGTTCAAGCCGATGCGGGCGTGTGGTCCAACGACCGTTTGCTCTCAGCGGTGTTTTCACCCGATTCCATCGCCAAGAAAACCAACACACAAGCGATTGAGCTGGGCTCGGGCCGTTTGGCCGCTGCGCGCATCGTGCGCTACGCGCCTGCGGCCACGCAACCCTTTGAGCAGGTCAAAGACGCGGTGCGTGCTCGCTGGGTTTCGCAACGCGCGGTGGAGTTGGCGCAAGCCCAAGGTGAGCAGTCCTTGGCGGCTTGGAAGGGCGGCGCTGAGCCGACAGGTTTGGGCGAAAGCCGCACCATCAGTCGCGTCGCCGCCTTGGGTTTGAGCCCCGATGCGGTCAATGCCATCATGACGGCCAGCACCCAAACTTTGCCTGCATGGGTTGGGGTGAAGTTACCCAACCAAGGCTATGTGGTGATTCAAGTCGAGCAGGTGTTGCCTGCTGAGGGCTTGGGTGTGGCACAAGACCGGCAGTACGCACAGGCTTGGACCGACGCCGAATCCAAGGCCTATGTGAACAGCCTTAAATCCCGCTATAAAGCCCAAATTTTGGCGCCCACACCCGCGGGTATGCGCTGAAGCGAGCACAAAAGGCGCTATAATTTGCGCCTGCGGTGGCTGTAGCTCAGTTGGTAGAGTCCAGGATTGTGATTCCTGTTGTCGTGGGTTCGAGCCCCATCAGCCACCCCAAATAAGACAAGGGTTTGCAAGGTTTTCTTGCAAACCCTTTTTCTTTTCTTGTGGTTCATGTAGCCATCATGTAGCCATCAGTACTGGTTTTTTGTTACCCAGACTGAATGCAGACAGATTCTCGGATACCTAAAGAAACAGTCTGGTTGAGGCTGAGAGCGGACTTTTCGATGCAATTGAACAAAGGTTATTCCAACCATTGCCGAAGTTCATACCCCATTAGTCAATGACCGTTTGCAAATTGCCCACGTTTAAACTGAATCATATGGAATCCAATCAAGCTGAAAAACAAGAAGGGTATGGTTACACCTCAGATCAAGCGCGCAAAATTACAGATCAGATGTTGGAATTGCGTGACGCACAACCTGGCATTCAGCTGGATCTAGCTCACCTCGCGGAACAGCTCACTGTTCCGCGTGCCAAGACCTTTGCGAGTGAAGCGCTGGGGCGGCGACTGCCAATCGTCGAGCGTACGGTATTGAATATTTTTCGAATTTACCCCCCCGACCGTAGCAAATTCATACAGCAGGATGAAAGTGTTGACATAGCTATACAGCTTCACGCGTTCGCGATTAACGTCTATGCGTTATTCGACAACATCGCATGGATTTGCGCACTTGAGGCAAGGCTGGACATTAATCCCATGGATATTGGTTTATACAAACATAAATGCCAAGCAGTGATTCCTGCGGAGTTTCGTGATTACCTGGCCAAACCAGCGTTGCTCCAGTGGTTCTCAGAATACGGAAAGTTGTATCGTGACTCGACCGCGCACCGCATCCCTCCGTATCTGCCACCGCGCGTGTTCACAAAGGATGAAGTAACGCATTGGCAGGAATTGCACGCAGAATCAACGAAGGTGCTAAATGAGTGGCGCGATCAAAACTTCGGCAATACTACAGTGCGTCTAGCACTTCACGAAAAGCTGGAAGCAGAGAAAAATGCCATCGGACGCAATAGCTTGATGATTGGACTATCTCTAACCGGAGAAGATGCCAAACCAATGGTGTATCTCCACCCTCAACTTCTATGCGATTGGGGATTGGCACAAGAGCTCGTGCGGACATTTACGACGACGATGCGTTCTCAAAGAGGCTGGCCACAACCGCACATCCCGCCCATGGTAGTTCGTGGTCCTTATTGATGACAGACTAGTGTCTACACAAACTAACCTGTAAACCTAGCTAACAGCGTCCACTCTCACTGAATTGGCATTCCCCCAAATCCCTAGACAGTTTTCATAGCGAAGTTTGACGCTGCCGCTCGAACTCATAGGGGCTGAGTTGATCGAGGTGCTTGTGACGCCGAACTCGATTGTAGAAACCCTCGATGTA
>JACCDI010791096.1_pt1 | contig 80443 bp, 77 predicted proteins | sample 7442791 | NCBI WGS metagenome assembly JACCDI01 (sample SAMN15323434, study PRJNA562643) | freshwater metagenome | isolation source: river surface water | place: USA:Blue River Watershed | collected 2017-08-15
ATGTTCACATCACGAATTTCTGCCAAAAAATGATTGAGAATGCTGTTTTCTTCCGAAAGGTAATGGATGCGCATGGGAATTATTTTTTATTTTCAGGATAAAAGTACAAAAAATCGCTATTTTTGTATCCAATTAAAGCGCTTAAATATGTTTGCCGAATTTGCATTTCCCATTTTTGAACAAAGTATCAAAACCTATCACATTGTTGACGATGTGTACCAACCTGTAGTCAATCCTTTCGATAAAGGAACCATAGAATATTTATTGTTTGCAAAAAACTGGGTAGATACCGTACAATGGCATTATGAAGACATCGTGCGTGATCCAAATATTGATCCTGTTGCAGCTTTAGATTTAAAGAGAAAAATTGATGCTTCGAACCAAGTTCGTACCGATATGGTGGAGTACATCGACAGTTATTTTTTAGACAAATATAAAGATGTTCAAGTAAAACCAAATGCAAAAATCAACACCGAAAGTCCAGCTTGGGCTATTGACCGGTTGTCGATTTTAGCTTTGAAAATATACCACATGAACGAAGAGGCAACACGTGCCGAAGCTACGGCCGAGCACCGTGCCAAATGCCAGGAAAAATTAAATGTATTGTTGGATCAAAAGAACGATATGTTTGTTTCCATCAGTCAGTTGATTGAAGATATTGAAGCGGGCGACAAATACATGAAAGTATACAAACAAATGAAAATGTACAACGACGAGGAGTTAAATCCGGTGTTGTATCAAAATAAAAAATAGTAAGCTATTGCTATCTAAACCAAAACATATATTGGTAATAAGGCTCTCAGCCATGGGTGATGTCGCAATGACAGTTCCTGTGTTGAGAGCCTTAGTTTTGCAACATCCCGACGTAAAAATAACGATGGTTTCCAGACCATTCTTCCAAGCTTTTTTTGCAGATATTCCGAATGTGAATTTCTTTGGGGTAGATTTAAACCAACGCCACAAAGGTTTCGTTGGTTTGTTGCGTTTGTTTTTTGATTTACGTAAATTGGAAGTAGATTTGGTTGCCGATCTACACAATGTGCTTCGTTCAAAGGTTGTTCGAACGTTATTCGCCTTAAGCGGAAAAAAAGTTGCCGCAACCAATAAGGGAAGAGCCGAAAAAAAAGCCTTAACACGGCTGACTCATAAAGATATTGCGCCATTAAAACCAATGGTTGAACGCCATGTGGATACTTTCAAACAACTGGGATTTTCAATTGATGTATCATCCCGAAGTGTCGGGACACAATTTCCTGAAAAAGCTGTTTTATCGGAAGAAATCATTTCTTTTACAGGAACTAAAAATAAAAATTGGATCGGAATTGCTCCGTTTGCACAATATGAAAGCAAAGTATATCCTCAAGATTTAATGCAACAAGTTATCGATGCATTAGCTGAAAATAAAAACAATCACCTTTTTTTATTTGGCGGAGGCCCCACAGAAATTCAGAAATTACAACAGTTACAAAACAAGCATGATAATGTAATTGTGGTTGCAGGCAAATTAGCATTTGAAGCGGAAATACAATTAATTTCCAACCTAGATGTGATGCTTTCCATGGATTCCGGAAATTCGCATATTGCGGCCATGTTGGGTGTGAAAGTTATTACACTCTGGGGCGCCACGCATCCTTATGCGGGTTTCAAACCCTTTAACCAACCCGATGCTTTTTGTTTGACTGCAGACAGAACACAATACCCGTTATTGCCCACATCGATCTACGGAAACAAAAAAGTAAAAGGGTATGATGAGGTAATGCGAACGATTTTGCCTTCTCAGGTCGTTGAAAAAATAAATTCCAATCTTACCTAGATAAAATTGGAATTTGGAATTTTTTTATTTGAAATTTTGCCCACTAAACAGCATCAAAATCAACTGTAATGGTTGTTGTTGTTGGATACGCTTGACAGGCCAATGTTAATCCTTCGGCTACTTCAGCATCGGTTAAGATTTGGTTTTTCTTCATCTCGGCTGACCCTTCAGTAATTCTACAAATACAACTGCTGCAAATGCCTCCTTGACACGAATATGGCACATCTAAGCCTTGTTTTAAAGCCGCTTCTAATACCGTTTGTTGCTGACTCATTTCAAAAGTAGTTTCTTCATCATCAACCAAAATTGAAATTTTAGTGTGTCCTTCAGCACCACCAACCGATTCGTTTTCGTTGGAAGATGTTGAGAACAATTCAAATTTGATATCAGAACTTGAAATATTATTTTCTTTCAACGCGTCCGACACTACATTAATCATCTCCTCAGGCCCACACAAATAGCATTTGGAAAACTCCATTTCGGCATGTTTGCTTTTCAAAATATAGTTTACCGTGGTATGATCGATTCTGCCAAGTAAAGCGTTATCTGCAGTAGATTGACTGTATACATACTGCACAAACAAACGCCCAACATATTGCAATTGCAAATCGTGTAATTGGTTGTGAAAAATGGTGTCTTTTTCCGACTTATTTCCGTAAACCAACACAAACGTACTGTTTGGTTCTTCTTCTAAAACCGATTTTAAAATCGAAAACACAGGCGTAATTCCGCTACCAGCCACAAAAGCTGCGTAGTTTCTTTGACGGTCTGCCTTGGGTTCGAACGTGAATTTTCCTTCTGGAGTTCCTACTTCGATGACGTTTCCAACGCTTAATTTCTCATTGGCAAATTTTGAGAAAAATCCATTTTTAACCGATTTAATTGCGATGCGCAATTCGCCACTTTTGGGCGCTGAACAAATGGAATAAGCTCTTCTAATTTCTTGTCCGTCCAAAGTAACTTTTACGTTTACATATTGTCCGGCAACAAAGGAATAATTGGATTGTAGTTCTTCGGGAACATTAAAAAGGATCGAAACGGCATCTGCAGTTTCTTTGATGATTTCTTTAATGCTTAATTTATAAAATGATGACATGTAGTTTAATTTTTGACAAAAATACTACTTATCAAGAAAATAGAAGATAGAAATTAGAAAATAGATTTTCAGATTTTATTTTAACCACAAGAAACACAAGGAAGGCACTAAGTTCACTAAGATTTCAGATTTTCAGATGTTGGAATTTCATGTTTTTTGGAACACAGATTTATAAAATTATCGAAATAGTTATATTCTTTTATGAACTTATTAAAGTAAAACCACACACACGCTTTTTATATTCTTCTATGACTTATATGGTTAAATTTTCTGATTTTGAAATTTTTGTTCGAACTTGATTTTTGATTTTGTCCTTGTTTTTGAATTTAAAAAAAATACTTAAGAACGTTATGCATAAGAAAATTATGTATACATTTGTTTTTTGAAATTTTATTATCAATTTAAACAAGTCCCTATTTTGGAGGGATTTAGGGAGGCTTATGAAAAACTCACAATTATATAAAGGCAGTTTAAACACCATCATTATGAAGCTTTTAGAAGAAAAAGGCAGAATGTATGGCTATGAAATTACGCAAAAAGTAAAGGAAATCACCAAAGGCGAATTGCATATTACCGAAGGTGCTTTGTATCCTGCGTTACACAAATTAGAAGCCGATGGTTTGCTAGATGTTGAGGTCGAAAAAGTGGATAATCGCTTACGAAAGTACTACAAACTCACCGAAAAAGGCACTTCAGAAACCGTTAACCGATTGGCTGAATTGGAAGAATTCATCAAAAACATGCAAACTATTGTAAACCCTAAACTGAGTTACTAAGATGAAGTTGAATGCAGAACAAATAGATAAAATAGATGTTATTTTAGACAAATTAGGATTAGATTTTCTCGATATTAAATTAGAGGTAAAAGATCATATCGCTTGTCAGGTTGAAGAAAACATAAATTCTAAAGAAATAGCTTTTGATACCGCTCTAATAGCGGTATTAAAATGTTGGGAATCAAAACTTGTTTTACGTGAATCATGGCTGATAAGCAAAAAGAAATCATTTCCTAAAATTGTGATCCAAAGATTATTCAAGAGATTTTTAATCTATAACATAACATTGGTGCTCTTTATGATTTTATCCTATTATTTCTTTCAAAATTTCAGACAGAGTATCAATGATTCAGTGTTCTTTTTAAAATATTCTAAAATCCTATACAGCTCCTTTTTTGTTGTTTTTTTAATTTTTTGGTTAATAATGTATTTCCAAAAAACAAAAACAAGTTATTTCTATCAATTCAAACAAAACTTTTATCTTGTATTACTTTTTCAATTTTATATAGTTTTTCTAGGCTCTTTTGTGATGAACTACATGGGTTTATCTCTTGTGCTAATTCTAACCCCATTTTTGTTCTACACTTTTTACAAACACCAACAATTTGTTAAAAAATATCAGTTGAAATGAAACTCACACCACAAAACATCAATTTCATAGAAAACTACTTAAAAAACAGCGAAGTCATTTATTACGACATTCGCATGGAAATGCTAGACCATGTGGCAACCGCAATAGAGCAAAAAATGAATTCAGAACAACTTGATTTTTACGATGCTTTTAAAAGCTATATGCTGGCTCATAAAAAAGAAATTCTGAAAGGGAATAAATTTTGGTCAATCTATTCAAAAGAGACAATTTTAAATTTTTTGAAGTTTTTAAGGCATCCTTTTATGATTGTAATGGGGATTTCTTTTTATTTTTTCTTTGCAAATGTTGCGGTTACAAATTATTTTTCGAACTCGTTTACAATAAGAAATTTCTTTTTTACAGTAATCATTATACTTGCTTTTTTCCAATTAATCTATTTTCACTTACTTCTAAAGCAACGGTTTTTTGTTTTGGAAAGACTAGGGGGTTTGCTAGCCTTTATTTACTATTTACAAATGTTTTTTATGAATCAGCATAATAATGAAGCGCCTTCAACTGCTACGTTGACCGGGTTTAGTTATATAATGATGGCATACGTTATTTACTTCTTAATTGAAGTATATAAGTTTAACAAAAATCAAAAGCATTTATTAAAATGAAACTCACCCCCGAACAAATAGAACGGCTGTATCTATTCACGCGCCAACATTACGTGGAATGGTACGATTTACAAACGGAATTGGTAGACCATATGGCCAATGCTATTGAAGCGCAATGGCAAGAGCATCCAAAACTATCCTTTGAAGAAGCCTTACAAAAAGAATTCAAAAAGTTTGGTGTGTTTGGGTTTATGGACGTAGTAGAAAAACGCCAAGCAGCTTTAAATAAAAAATACAACGGAATTATTTGGAAGCATTTCAAAGCCTTTTTTACCATCCCTAAAATCATTTTAACAGCAACTCTTGTGGCAGTAACCTTCGCGCTTTTAAATGTGACTTTGTATAAATCAGAAGTAGTTTTGGGGGCTTTTGGAATAATTATCCTAAGTTTCTATGGCGCTCTTATTTATTTTACCAATAAAAACAAAAAAGCCAATTCAGCGACGCATAAAAAATGGCTGTTAAAAGAAATTATTTTGGGGCGTTCTTCCATATGCGGATTAATATATTTACCGATTCATATCATACTTCGTTCCGACAAACTAATGGAACACGCATTAGGGGTCTTTGGCATTAGTTTTTTATTGGTTTCAATGCTACTGATCGAATACATTATGGTAATAGAAATCCCTAAAAAAGCAGAAGCATATCTTCATGAGACCTATCCCGAATATGCTTTAGAAAATGCGAATTAAATAAAAAGCCTACTCATAAAGTAGGCTTTCCTTTTTTATTCTGTGAACAACGCTTTTAATTCGGTTGCTTCGTGGGGTTTCATTTTTCCGGCCAAGACCAAACTCAATTGTTTTCTGCGTAAAGCAGCAGCAAAGCGTTCTTTTTCCAATTCGGTTTCAGGAACAATAGGTGGCACAGGAATGGGTCTTCCGGTTTCGTCTACTGCCACAAAGGTGTAAATGGCTTCGTTGGCTTTGTTTTTAATTCCCGATTCGCGGTCTTCAATCCATACATCAATAAAGATTTCCATGGATGTATTGAACGTTCTCGAAACTTTCGATTCTACGGTTACCACACTTCCTAGGGGAATGGCTCTGTTAAATGCCACGTGGTTTACCGAAGCGGTTACACAAATTCTTCGGGAATGTCTGCGGGCCGTTATACTGGCGGCACGATCCATACGCGCTAATAATTCGCCTCCAAACAAGTTGTTCAAAGGATTGGTTTCTCCAGGCAACACTAAGTCGGTCAAAGTGGTTACCGATTCTGATGGAAATTTTGGCTGCATTGTTTTTTTTGCAAAGATACTACGGAAATCGAGATTAAAAAGCATAAAAAAATCCCAAAATTGGGATTTTCATAGGTATTTATAGCGGTATAATTCTTAGTCAATCAACAACCAAGCTTCTGCACTGTGTGATTTTTGTATGGCCTTGCGCTCGGCTTGCGCTTCTTTTAATGTTTTAAAACTTGCAAAAACTACAGGATACAAATCGTGTTTGTTAATGGGCAACATTTTAGCCTTTTCAAAACCAGCCGCTACCAATTCTGCAATCGCTTTATTGGCATTTTCCTCACTTCTGTAGGCGCCAGCAACTAAATGATACGGCAGTTTTTCTTCTGGCATCGCAAGTGCTACAGACGCAATTGGATTTGAAAGCACAAAAGTAGCTTCTTGTATTTGTTGTTGTACTTTTTCTTGTACTTTTTTCTCAACGATTAAAGTTTGCTCTAAAATTTGTTGGTCATAATACATTTTATAGCCAAATGTTCCTGCTCCCAACATTACTGTAAAAACAGCAGCATATTTCAAATACGAATAATTTCTTTTTCGTTGTGGTGTAAAAATAATAGGCGCTCTTTCTTCTAAAGCTTCCACTTGTTGGTGTAATACTTCTCGAGTAATTTCAGGAGAAACAAAGGAAGATAATCCAAAAGCATCGGTCAAATAATTAACCGTGTTTGCAGGTTCAAAAACCCAATTCATTTCGTTATTAACCGAAATTTCACCAATGTTTTTTACAACGACACGGTTGCGATTTTGCAACAAATACGACCATTCATTAACCACTTCGTTAATTTTGATCACGGCTAATTCATAAGACATTTTTTCTTGTAATGCCACATGATTGGCCAATAAACCATCGTTATTTTTTACATTCGCATTGAATGAAACCACCTTTTTAGGCGGAAAAAACGAACTGGCGCTTCCCGTAACATGCGCTGGGATGATTTCGGTTAAAAACGCACCAAAACCCGGAACGGTAACGCACTGATAACGATATAATAAATCGGATATGTGTTTTTCTATCTGCATAACAACAAAGTTAGATAATCAAGACGAATTTCAAAATTTTATCAACAAAAATTATTAACAATTTCAGTTTTGTTCTAAACAATTGATATCAAATTAGTTACTTTTTTGACGGCCATTTGTCTTTTGTTTTGAAAGGCAACTTAAAACTCGTATTTTTGGGGTTCAATTATACGCCAAATCAAATTTTATACGCCATGAATACAACAGAATTATATTATACCCTTGCCTTGTTGCAAGTTGAAGGAATAGGCGATGTACTCGCAAAAAAACTCATTCATCACTGCGGAAATGCTGAGAATGTGTTTGCTACTAAAAAAACCCAACTTCAAAAAATTGAAGGCATTGGAGCCGCCGCTGTCAAAAACATTCACGACAAAGCGGTGTTTGCAAATGCCGAAGCCGAACTCCAATTTCTTTCTCAAGAACAAATCACCTCGTTGTATTTTCAAGACGATGTGTATCCTTTTCGTTTAAAACATTGTTACGATAGCCCTGTGCTCTTATTTCAATCGGGCACCGTTGCTTTACAAAACCGAAAAATTATCAGTATTGTTGGGACCCGCCAAATGACCACGTATGGCGCTGAAGTAACAAAGAAACTTATTGAAGATTTGGCGCCATTAGAACCCATAATTGTGAGTGGTTTTGCCTATGGTGTAGATATTTATGCCCATCAAATGGCGATGGATTGTGGTTTGCAAACGATAGGCGTATTGGCTCACGGCTTGAATCAAATATATCCCAAGACACATAAAAAGTACATCGCAAATATGGAACAAAACGGCGGCTTTATTACCGAATTTTGGAGCAGCAGCCAGCCTGATAAAGAAAATTTTATCAAACGCAATCGCATTGTGGCCGGCATGAGCGAAGCCACTATTGTAATTGAAAGTGCCGAAAAAGGAGGATCATTAGTCACTGCAAATTTGGCCAATGATTACAACCGAGATGTGTTTGCTGTTCCCGGAAGAATTACTGATAAATATAGCCAAGGCTGCAATCAGTTGATCAAAACGCAGCGTGCTAATTTGCTTACTTCGGCAGCAGATTTAATATACTTATTGAATTGGGAACTTCCTTCAGCTTCAAAAGAAAAACAGAAAGCCATACAAAAACAACTTTTCGTTTCATTGACCGCAGAAGAACAAGCCATTTATGATGCACTACAAAAAACTGGAAAAGAAGCCATTGATATCCTGGCGTTAACCTGTAATTTACCAATTTATAAGCTGTCTTCCCTCTTGTTGAATATGGAATTAAAAGGGGTCATTCGTCCGTTGCCGGGCAAAATGTTTGAAGTGATTTGAGGGCTAAAGGTCAACCCAAACTCGATGTAGTTTTTCTTTTCGGGCATTACTTCACGATTTGGCTAAATGTAAAGTTAAACCATACGTTAATTGGCGTAAAAAAATTCCCATAATACCAAACCATTTGCCTGAAATAGTTCTAGAATTATGGGAATATTAAGGATTGAAACTAATAATTAGTTCTTAATAAATTTCACAGGTTTCATCTCTCCTATTTTAAGGAAATATACTCCTGAGTTTAAAGTTGTAATTGCAATTTTTGGAGAAGTTAAAATGTCTGAAGCTACAATTCTTCCTAATTCATCCATAATTTGATATGTTTTTCCAGCCTCTTGCGTTGCTATTTCCAACTGAAGAAAATCATCTGCTGGATTTGGATACACTTTAACCACTGAAGCCGAAACGGCATCAACAGACAAAGAACTTTGGTACAAAGCGGCAACTTCAGTTGCTGTTAAGGCTCTATTCCAAATACCAATATCATCGATACTTCCATTAAAATAATTTCCTGAAACACCTCGACCAATCCAAATTGGCATATTTGTTTGGCTCACATTGGTGTGGGTATTGTTAGTACTTCCTTGCAAAACACCGTTTCTGTATAACGTCATTGTATTTGTAGTATATACGCCTACATAATGCTCCCATTCGTTGATCACATAATTTGTGGTAGCATTGGTCCAAAACCAGGCAGACTGTTGTTTGTTGGTCCCAAAAATACCTTTAGATGTATCGCATTGAAAGAGCCAAACAAAATTCAAACTGGCTGTTGATCCACTCATAATAGCTACTCCAGCAGTAGTTGTTGCTTTTTTTACCCAGATGGAAACCGAAAAACTTCCGGCTTGCGTAAAAGTATGTCCAAAAGTAGATCGTGTCAAGTAGCTTGTAGTGCCATCGAAACTGTAAGCAGAATTTGCGTTACCAAATCGATTGGTTGTAGGAGTCAAATTGAAGGCAGTTAATGTATTTCCATTAGCTGTGGCATCATTTGCGTTCTCCATTCCCCACCACGCAAGTAATCCTTGGGTAGGCACATAAGCAGGTGGTTGAGCAAAAAGATGTAAGGTTCCAAAAAATAGGAATATAATAAAGTAGTTTTTTAATTTCATAAAGCTGGATTTTTGGTGTTAATAAATTCAAATATAAGAATTTACATTTTTTTATGAAAATAAAAATAGCTCGAAAAGTATGTTTTTTTTGGAAAACGCATCGTGGTGTACGTTTTGAATCAAGTTCAAAACGACAAGATTTTACGTAAAAAGCGATGTATTTGTTAATAACCCAACTTCGTTCTAACTCTTTGCAATACAGCATTTGCAACACAACTGGCTTTGGCAGCACCTTCTTGTAATAATGTATCTAGCACTTCTAGATTATTGATGTAGTAATTGTATTTTTCTCTTTCCGAGGCAAATTTTTCAACGATCAAATCATAAAGCGCTTGTTTGGCATGGCCATAGCCAAAATTTCCAGCTTCATATTTGGTACGCAGTTCGGCCACTTGTTCAGCAGTTGCTAATAATTTATACAATGCAAATACATTACAAGTATCCGGATTTTTGGGTTCTTCAAGCGGCGTACTGTCGGTTTCAATAGCCTTTATTTGTTTCAATAAGGCTTTATCGTCTAAAAATATATTGATAATATTATTTCGAGACTTGCTCATTTTTTGCCCATCAGTTCCTGGAATTAACATGGTGTCTTCGCTTGTTTTCCCCTCAGGCAATACAAATGTTTCTCCCATTTGGTGATTAAATCTCGAAGCTACATCACGGGTAATTTCTAAATGTTGCATTTGATCTTTTCCTACCGGAACAATTTCGGCGTCGTACAATAAAATATCAGCAGCCATAAGCATCGGATAGGTAAACAAACCCGCATTCACATCCTCTAATCGGTCGGCTTTATCTTTAAACGAATGGGCTAAAGTTAACCGTTGGAACGGAAAAAAACAGCTCAAATACCACGATAATTCTGCCGTTTGTGGCACATCGGATTGTCTGTAAAACACGGCTTTATTCGTGTCCAATCCACAAGCCAACCATGCAGCAGCGGTACTGTAGGTGTTTTGTTTGAGTTCGGTTCCATTTTTAATTTGGGTAATGGAATGCAAATCGGCAATAAATAAAAACGATTCATTCGCAGGATTATTTGCCATTTGAATAGCAGGTAAAATTGCACCTAATAAATTACCTAAGTGTGGTGTTCCAGTACTTTGAATTCCTGTTAATATTTTTGCCATTGTTTATTTGTTTTGCAACGTTATTCGCAAAGCGAATTAATTCGTATTCTGAATTGCAAATGTAAAGTAAAAACCGAAAAGTAAAAAGCGTTGGGTTTTATTAAAATGATTACTTTTGGAAGGCAATAAATGACAAACGAACCGAAATGATAAAATACCCACTATATTTCCTGTATCGCATTTGGTATTATGTGTTGGTATTTGTTCCAATTGTACTCTTTTTCCCGGTTATTTTCGCCACAATACTGAGCGAAAAAACGTATCCTTTGTTTTTTAAAATTGCTCGCATTTGGGCAAAAATTATATTGCTCGGAATGGGATTTAACTATAAAATTAGTGGTCAGGATGTTTTTGAGGAAGGAAAAAGTTATGTGTTGGTCGCCAATCACACCTCAATGACCGATATCATGCTGATGCTGGTTTTGGTAAAAAACCATCCGTTTGTTTTTGTAGGTAAAAAAGAGTTGGCCCAAATTCCAATTTTCGGATTTATTTACAAACGCGTATGCATTTTAGTCGATCGAAGCAACAGCAGAAGTCGCTTTCAAGTTTTTGAACGGGCACAAAAAAGAATACAACAAGGCCTTAGTATTTGTATATTTCCTGAAGGCGGCGTCCCAGAAGAACACATTGTTTTGGACGAATTTAAGGACGGCGCTTTTCGCATTGCGATTGCGCATCAATTACCTATTGTACCCATGGTATTTTTTGACAATAAGAAACGATTTTCCTATACTTTTTTTAGTGGAAGCCCAGGGAAAATGCGGGCAAAAATTTTACCCATCATTCCTACACAAGGAAAAACTTTGAATGATAAAAATGAATTGAAACAGCAAACAAGGAAAAGCATTGCCTTTGAATTGGAAAACGACAAATAAAAAAAATCACGCTCTAGGCGTGATTTTTTATTTATGCATTATTTTCTTTAATGGTTTCCTTAATTTTCATTTCCAGTTCGTCCATTAATTCCGGATTGTCTTTTATCATCACTTTAACAGCGTCTCTCCCTTGACCTAATTTGGTTTCACCATAACTGAACCATGAGCCACTTTTTTTGATGATTTCAAATTCAACAGCTAAGTCAAGTACCTCACCTACTTTAGAAATTCCTTCGCCATACATGATGTCAAATTCTGCCGTTCTAAAAGGTGGTGCCACTTTGTTTTTAACAATTTTAACTTTGGTTCTATTTCCTAATACGTTGTCTCCGTCTTTAATTTGAGTCGATTTTCTAATATCAATTCGCACCGAGGCATAAAATTTCAACGCATTTCCACCCGTTGTGGTTTCTGGACTTCCAAACATTACGCCAATTTTATCACGCAACTGGTTGATGAAGAATACCGTACAATTGGTTTTGTGAATGGTTCCTGTTAATTTTCTCAAGGCTTGAGACATCAAACGAGCATGCAATCCCATTTTGCTATCTCCCATGTCGCCTTCAATTTCGCTTTTAGGCGTTAAAGCCGCAACAGAGTCAATGACAACAATGTCTACTGCTCCAGAACGAATTAAACTTTCTGCAATTTCAAGCGCTTGCTCTCCGTTGTCAGGTTGTGATATGATCAAATTATCAATATCAACACCTAATTTTTCGGCGTAAAAACGATCGAAAGCGTGTTCAGCATCGATAAATGCTGCAATTCCACCTGCTTTTTGAGCTTCAGCAATGGCGTGTAAGGTTAACGTAGTTTTACCAGATGATTCTGGGCCATAAATTTCAATGACTCTACCTCTTGGGTAGCCGTTTACTCCTAAAGCTAAGTCTACTCCTAATGAACCCGAAGAAATCGATTCAATTTCTTCAACGGCGCTATCGCCTAGTTTCATTACGGCTCCTTTACCATAGGTTTTGTCCAATTTGTCTAACGTTAATTGTAAGGCTTTTAATTTGGCTTCTTTATCTGCACTCATAATAGATTATTTTTCGTAAAAATACAGCTTTTTTTATTTGTTCCAAAAATTGTTAATATGTTTTTGCTTACAATAAAATCATAAATTTTTATTCAAATTTTCTATATTTGCAACCGAATTCTTCCATTTAGAATTCGCAATTAGTACAATCTATTTCTCACTTAAACGTTTATAGCATGCAACTGTATAACACCTTAAGCGCAGAAGAACGAGCCGAGCTTATTGATCAAGCGGGCAAACAACGTCTCACGTTGTCTTTCTATGCGTATGCCAAAATTGAAGATCCTAAAAAATTTAGAGACGATTTATTTATCGTTTGGAATGCGCTAGATGCCTTGGGCCGCACCTATGTCGCTAAAGAAGGAATCAACGCACAAATGTCGGTTCCTGCCGAAAACTTTGAAGCCTTTCGTGAAACCTTAGAAGTATACCCTTTTATGCGCGGCATTCGTTTGAATGTGGCGGTAGAACAAGACGACCATTCGTTTTTAAAATTGACCGTAAAAGTCCGCGATAAAATTGTGGCCGACGGTTTGAACGACGAAACGTTTGATGTTACCAATATTGGGGTACACTTAAAAGCCAAGGAATTCAACCAAATTTTAGAAGACCCCAACACGATTGTGGTGGATTTTAGGAACCACTACGAAAGTGAAATTGGTCATTTTAAAGGTGCCATCACGCCTGATGTGGAGACTTTTAGAGAAAGTTTACCCATTATCAATGAGCAATTGCAAAATTTTAAAGAAGATAAAAACTTGGTCATGTATTGTACGGGTGGTATTCGTTGCGAAAAAGCATCGGCCTATTTCAAGCACCAAGGATTTAAGAACGTTTTCCAATTAGAAGGCGGAATCATCAATTATGCCAAACAAATCAAAGAAGAAAACCTGGAAAGTAAATTCATAGGGAAAAACTTTGTGTTTGATCACCGCTTGGGTGAACGCATTACAGACGATATCGTTTCGCAATGCCATCAGTGTGGTAAACCGTGTGACAACCACACCAATTGTTTAAATGACGGTTGCCATTTGTTGTTCATTCAATGCGACGATTGTAAGGCCGCTATGGAAAATTGTTGCTCTTCAGAATGTTTGGAAATCACTCATTTGCCACTAGCAGAACAAGTAAAACTACGCAGAGGAAAACAAGTCGGAAACAAAGTGTTCCGAAAAGGAAAATCAGAGAAGCTGAAGTTCAAACATTCGGGCGAACTTTCGGATACACCCTTGGCATTAGCCTCAAAAACAACCGATATCCGTCAAAAGATTAAAATAAAGAAAACCCTTGTTGGAAAAGCCGAACATTTTTATGTCAAAGCACAAGTGGGTCTTTTTATCATTGAAAACAATGAATTAAACCTAGGAGAAAAAATCTTAATTTCGGGTCCAACTACCGGAAATCAAGAATTGGTTTTAGAAAAAATGCTGGTCAATGGAACCGAAAACACGAGCGCAAAAATTGGTGATAAAGTCACGTTTGAAGTCCCATTTAGGGTACGATTATCCGATAGACTTTATAAATTAGGAACCTAAAATTAGTTCTTACCACTATTTTAAATACTAGAATCTAACCTATTTCGTTTTACTACGAGATAGGTTTTTTTATTTTGGATAAACTTCCACTATCGAATTTGAAAGATTCAACAAAAATTCAATATCTTTACGCTCAAAAACGTTTTGAAACGTAGTCCGCAAAGGGCAATCACTATATATCTAAATTATGGCATGTACAAACTGTTCAACCACTGAGGGTGGTGCACCAAAAGGGTGTAATAATAATGGGTCTTGCGGCACCGATAGCTGCAACAAACTTTCTGTTTTCGATTGGCTTTCCAACATGACTTTGCCTGGTGGACAAGCGCCGTTTGATGCGGTAGAAATTCGTTTTAAAAACGGCAGAAAAGAATTTTTTAGAAATACCGAAAAATTAACCTTGTCCATTGGCGATATTGTAGCTACTGAAGCTTCTCCAGGACACGACATCGGAATCATTACTTTGACAGGCGAATTGGTTAAAATTCAAATGAAAAAGAAGAATGAAAATCCGGACAAAGAATTAGCAAAAATTTACCGAAAAGCTTCGCAAAAAGACATAGACATCTGGACCGAAGCTAGAAATAAAGAAGAAGTTGTGCGCATGCGCGCTAGAGAAATTGCGATCAATTTAAAATTGGAAATGAAGATTTCGGATGTAGAATTTCAAGGCGATGGATCGAAAGCAACGTTTTACTACACCGCAAACGACCGCGTAGATTTTCGTCAATTGATCAAAGAATTTGCACAAGAATTCAAAATTAGAATCGAAATGAAACAAGTGGGTTTCCGACAAGAAGCTTCTCGTTTAGGCGGAATTGGCTCCTGCGGAAGAGAATTGTGTTGTTCCACTTGGTTGACCGATTTTAGAAGTGTAAATACTTCGGCAGCACGATACCAGCAGTTATCATTGAATCCGCAAAAATTAGCGGGACAATGTGGAAAATTAAAATGTTGTTTGAATTACGAATTGGACACCTATCTCGATGCCTTGAAAGACATGCCCGATATGGAAACCAAATTGTACACCGAAAAAGGCGATGCTTACTGTCAGAAAATTGACATATTCAAAGAAATTATGTGGTTTTCGTATGCCAATGCACCCGCACAATGGATGGTTTTACCCGTGGCCAAAGTGAAAGAAATCATTGCCGTTAACAAGAAAAAAGAACGCGTTGCGGGCTTAGAAGACTATGTTGTGGAAACGGTTCAAGAAGTAGAGAAAAAATTCGAAAATGTTGTGGGACAAGACAGTTTAACGCGTTTTGATCAACCGAAAAGAAAATCGAACAACCGAAATAAAAAGAAAAAACCTACAAATTTTAAAAATGCACCTAAGAAAGACTAATTGTATTGGTTTATTGCTGTTGTTGGTGTTTTTTACCGCGTGTGATAAGAAACAGTTTTTCAGCGAGTATAAAGAATTAGACGGTTCGTGGAAAAAGTCCGATACCCTGCGTTTTACGTTTGAACAAAAGGATACCATCAATCCGTACCATTTGTTTTTAAATGTGAGAAACAACAACGATTATCCGTTCAACAACATGTATTTGATTGTTTCCTTAAAAGAGCCCGGAAAGAAACCCACTATAAAAATTGACACCTTAGAATATCAAATGGCCGATGCCGATGGAACCCTTTTAGGAGAAGGCTTTACCGACGTCAAAGAAAGCAAACTATGGTATCTAGAAAACTACGTTTTCAACAGAATAGGAAAATACAATGTAACGGTGGTTCAAGCAGTTCGAGCTACAGGAGAAGTAGACGGAGTAGCTGAACTAGAAGGCATTACAGAATTAGGTTTACGAATTGAAAAAACAAAATAACATGGCGACTAAGAAACCAGTTACAAACGATTACGCAGAATATACCCGAAAGTTTTGGCAGCTTTTTAAATATGGATTTCTCGGAATTATTTTATTATTCTTTTTTGCTTCGTGGGGATTTTTTGGAAAAATGCCCTCGTTTGACGATTTAGAAAATCCAGATTCTAATGTGGCCACCGAAATTATTTCTGCAGACGGAGTGGTTATCGGAAAATTTTATAAAGAGAACAGAACACCTGTAAAATACCACGAATTACCGCAACATCTTGTGAAAGCTTTAGTGGCAACTGAAGACGAACGTTTTTACGAACATTCGGGAATTGACGCAAAAGGAACATTGCGTGCTGTTGTAAAATTAGGAAGAGATGGGGGTGCCAGTACACTAACCCAACAGTTGGCCAAAAATTTATTTCACGGCGAAGGATCAAATTTTAAATTATTTAGGGTCATTCAAAAAGTAAAAGAATGGATCATTGCCATTCGTCTTGAAAGACAATATACCAAACAAGAAATCATCGCTTTGTATTTGAATCAAGTAGATTTTATAAACGGTGCGGTTGGAATTCGTTCGGCGGCAAAAATTTACATGAACAAAGAGCCAAAAGATTTAACCATTGAAGAAGGTGCTCTATTTGTGGGGATGTTAAAAAACCCGTCATTATATAATCCCAATCGAAAAAAAAGAGCCCAATTGGTATTGGACCGAAGAAATACCGTATTAGAACAAATGGTGAAAAACGGTGTAATTACGGAAGGCAAACAAGAACAGTTAAAAAAATTACCTATAAAACTAGATTTTAGACCCGAAAGCCATTCCGAAGGTAGTGCTACTTATTTTAGAGAATACCTGAGAGATTACATGAGAAAATGGGTAAAAGACCACTTGAAACTTGATGGCACCGAGTATGATTTATACCGAGACGGGTTAAAAATTTATACCACGATCGATTCAAAAATGCAGCAATATGCCGAAGAGGCGGTGCAAGAACATTTAAAAAATTTACAAAAAGAGTTTTTTAAAGGCATGAAAGACAAAGACAACGCACCTTTTGTTGATATTACTCCCGAGCAAACCAATCAAATCATGATGCAGGCGATGAAAAACTCCGAGCGTTGGAGAAAAATGGATTTGAACGGAAAAACGGCTGATGAAATCATCAAATCGTTTTCGGTACCCGCTAAAATGAAAATCTTTACCTATGATGGCGAGAAAGACACCATCATGAAACCAAAAGATTCTATCCTTTATTATAAGCACATGTTGCAAACCGGAATGATGGCCATGGAGCCTAGAAACGGACACATCAAAGCTTGGGTAGGAGGCGTAAATTATAAATATTTCCAATACGATCACGTAGGGCAAGGAGCGAGACAAGTAGGTTCTACTTTTAAACCTTTTGTATATGCTACAGCCATCGAACAATTGGGCATGTCGCCTTGTGATTCTATTATTGATAGTTATTTCACCATGCCAAAGGGTAAATGGGGAATCGATGCCGATTGGTCGCCTAAAAACTCCGACGGCAATTACAGAGGAACCATTACGTTACAAAAAGCATTAGCCAATTCCATCAATACCGTTTCGGCAAAATTAATTGACCGAGTGGGTCCACAAGCCGTTGTGGATATGGCAAAAGAATTAGGAGTGACTTCTAAAATTCCCGTTCAGCCTTCAATTGCATTGGGTGCAGTGGATATTACGGTAGAAGAAATGGTAGGGGCGATGAGTACATTTGCCAATCAAGGGGTGTATGTAAAACCCACATTTATCATTAAAATAGAAGACAAAAATGGCGTAGTCATTGACCAACCCATACCGTATCAAAAAGACGTCGTTAACAAAGATGTGGCGTATGCCGTTGTAAAATTAATGGAAGGGGTTAAAGAATCTGGAACCGGAGCGCGCTTAAAATATGGCGGCGGCGGATTCATACAATACGATTACAGTTTTGCTAATCCAGTAGCCGGAAAAACAGGAACTTCTCAAAACAATTCTGACGGATGGTTTATTGGAATGGTGCCTAATTTAGCCACAGGTATTTGGGTAGGAAATGAAGATAGAGCGGCTCACTTTAGATCGACACATATGGGACAAGGTGCTACAACTGCATTGCCAATTTGGGGTATTTTTATGAAAAAATGTTATGCCGATAGTGATTTAGACGTGTCTCGTGAACCCTTTGAAAAACCAGAAAACTTATCCATAAAAGTAGATTGTTGGACACCAAAAAAAGTAGTCGATTCCACAGAAGTACCTACAGACGAACCCAATATGGATGAATTTGACGGATTATAAAATAATACACTATGATTTCAAGAAAAGTAAATAATGTTCAAGAAGCATTAGACGGAATTCAAGACGGACAAACCATTATGTTAGGTGGTTTTGGTCTGTGTGGAATTCCCGAAAATAGCATAGCAGAATTAGTAACCAAAAACGTTACAAATTTAACCTGTATTTCCAACAATGCCGGTGTCGATGATTTCGGATTGGGATTGTTGTTACAAAAGCGTCAAATCAAAAAAATGATTTCATCTTATGTGGGAGAGAATGCTGAATTTGAACGTCAAATGCTCTCCGGAGAATTAGATGTAGAGCTTACTCCACAAGGCACATTGGCCGAAAAATGCCGTGCCGCTCAAGCTGGAATTCCTGCCTTTTTTACACCTGCCGGTTATGGGACGGAAGTAGCAGAAGGAAAAGAAACACGCGAGTTCAACGGAAAAATGCACATAATGGAATTGGCCTATAAAGCCGATTTTTCAATTGTAAAAGCATGGAAAGGTGACGAAGCAGGTAATTTAATTTTTAAAGGAACTGCTCGTAATTTTAATGCGTGTATGGCAGGTGCTGCTAAAATTACGATTGCTGAGGTAGAAGAATTAGTACCAGCAGGAACGTTGAATCCAAACGAAATTCACATCCCTGGAATTATGGTCAATCGTATTTTTCAAGGAGAGAAATTTGAGAAAAGAATTGAACAGAGAACGGTGAGACAAAAGTAATTTGAAAATTTTTTAATTTGAAAATTTGAAGATGAGAAACGATAAGGATAATTTAATTGTAAAATTAACTTTCGAGTTTGCTCTTGAAATAATAAGTTTTTCGGAGGAAATTAGAAAAACAAATCGTTTTGAAATGGCCTCTCAAATTTTTAGAAGCGGAACTTCAATTGGCGCTAATATAAGAGAAGCCCAAAACGCTGAAAGCAAAGCTGATTTTATCCACAAGTTTAAAATCTCAGCAAAGGAAACAGATGAATTACAATTTTGGTTAGAACTCTGCCAAAAATCAGAATATTATCCAAGTCCTAATGAAGAATTATTTAAAAAGTTACAATCGATAAATTTGATAATTTCTAAGATTATATCTTCTTCAAAGAAGCATTAATTTTCAAATCATCAAATTTTCAAATCAACAAATAATATATGGCATTAGATAAAAATCAAATTGCAAAGCGAATCGCCCAAGAAGTAAAAGATGGGTACTACGTTAATTTAGGAATTGGTATACCAACATTAGTTGCCAATTATGTGCGTACCGATATTTCGGTTGAATTTCAATCAGAAAACGGGGTTTTAGGTATGGGACCGTTCCCTTTTGAAGGAGAGGAAGACGCCGACATCATCAATGCAGGTAAACAAACCATCACTACGTTACCAGGAGCCAGTTTCTTTGATTCGGCATTCAGTTTTGGAATGATTCGTGCGCAAAAAGTAGATTTAACTATTTTAGGCGCCATGGAAGTTTCTGAAAATGGAGATATTGCCAACTGGAAAATTCCAGGAAAAATGGTAAAAGGAATGGGTGGCGCGATGGATTTAGTAGCTTCCGCAGAAAATATTATTGTGGCCATGATGCACGTTAATAAAGCCGGCGAATCGAAAATCTTAAAAAAATGTTCTCTTCCCTTAACTGGTGTAGGTTGCGTGAAAAAAGTCGTTACCGAATTAGCCGTTTTAGAAGTTACTCCTAATGGGTTTAAATTGTTAGAACGCGCACCAGGCGTTTCAGTGGAAGACATCATCAAAGCAACAGAAGCTGATTTAATTATTGAAGGAGAAATTCCGGAAATGAATATATAAGTAACTAATTTGAAGATTTGAGAATTTGAAAATGAGCTATTCAGTTAGTCTCATTTTCAAATTCTCAAATTTTTTCATTCTCAAATCAAACTATGTTTCCAAAAGTAATTCTAAAATCAGGTAAAGAAAAATCCATTCAACGCCGTCATCCTTGGATATTCAGCGGTGCGGTGTATGGCGTGAGTCGTGAAATAAACGACGGCGAAATGGTAGATGTAGTGGATTCAAAAAACCAACATTTAGGAACCGGATATTTCAGTGATAAAGGAAGTATTGTGGTGCGTATTTTGACGTTTGCAGATGAAACTTTTTCTGAGAACTTTTGGGCAGCCAAACTACAATCGGCTTGGTATTTACGTACTCAGTTGTTGGATTTTGAAGTTACCAATGCGTTCCGTGTCATTCACGGAGAAGGCGATGGAATTTCCGGATTAATTATTGATTATTACGATAAAAATTGGGTCATTCAAGCGCATTCAACCGGAGTTTTTCTTCAAATGAAGCAAATTTCCGAAGCGATACAAGCAAATTTCCCAGACCATTGCGAAACTATTTATTGCAAAAGTTCCGGCACCCTACCGAATACGGGAACCGATTATTTCTTATTCGGAAACAAACAAGAAACCGTTGCCAAAGAAAACAGCATTTTGTTTTCGGTAAATTGGGTAGAAGGACAAAAAACAGGTTTCTTTTTAGACCAACGCGACAACCGAAAATTATTAGGTGAATTCTCAAAAGGCAAAAAAGTACTAAATACGTTTTGTTATACGGGCGGATTTTCTATTTATGCCATGAACGCTGGTGCAGAATTGGTAACTTCGGTAGATATTTCTCAAAAAGCTGTGGATTTGGCCGCCAGTAATATGGAATTGAACTTTCCAAAAGCCAACCATACAGCCGTAGCTGACGACGTGTTCAACTTCATGAAAGAACACACGCAACAATACGATGTGATTGTATTAGATCCACCAGCTTTCGCGAAAAGCATCAAAAGCAAACACACCGCAACTCAAGCCTACAAACGCTTAAACATAGCCGGTTTAAAGGCTTTAGCACCCAACGGAATTTTATTCACGTTCTCTTGCTCTCAAGTAATTGACGATGTGTTGTTTTACAATACCGTTGCCGCAGCAGCCATAGAAACCGGAAGAAACATTAGAGTATTGCATAAATTAGAACAAGGACCCGATCACCCAACGAATATTTACCACCCAGAAGGGCATTATTTAAAAGGATTAGTGTTGTTTGTGGAGTAGGTTTTGAGTGGGGAGTTTTGAGTTTTTAGTTGTGAGATCTTTATCCTGCAAGGTCTTTTTTAAACTTATTGGCATTCATAAAAACAAAAACCTGCAAGTCTTTCAACTTACAGGTTTTTTAATTTTCTATATTCTTTGCACTTTCTTCTTAATGACTCAATGCGGAGAAGAAATCATTCCCTTTCTCATCGGTAATGATAAAAGCGGGAAAATCTTTCACCGTAATTTTGCGAACGGCTTCCATGCCTAATTCTTCAAAATCCACTACCTCGACTGATAAGATGTTTTCTTTGGCTAAAATAGCAGCAGGACCACCAATCGAACCCAAGTAGAATCCACCGTATTTCTTACAAGCGTTCATAACATCGGCACTTCGGTTTCCTTTGGCCAACATGATCATGCTACCGCCAGCGGCTTGGAATTCGTCTACATAGACATCCATTCTTCCTGCGGTGGTTGGTCCAAAACTTCCTGATGGCATGCCGTCTGGTGTTTTTGCTGGGCCAGCGTAATATACTGGGTGATTTTTGAAATAGTCTGGCATTGGTTTTCCAGCATCTAATAGTTCTTTGATTTTTGCATGCGCGATATCACGTGCCACAATCAACGTTCCGTTTAATTTCAAACGCGTTTTGATGGGATATTTTGATAATTCTGCTAAAATTTCCGCCATCGGTTTGTTCAAATCAACTTCCACGGCTGGCTCTAAATGCGGCGCTGTTGCAGGTAAAAATTGTCCCGGATTGGTTTCTAATTGTTCTAAGAAAATACCGTCTTTTGTGATTTTTCCTTTGATGTTTCGATCTGCCGAACACGAAACGCCCATTCCAACCGGGCAAGATGCCGCATGACGTGGTAAACGAATGACACGCACATCATGGGTTAAATATTTTCCGCCAAATTGTGCTCCAATTTGACTTTCTTGACAAATTTGTTGCACTCTTTTTTCCCATTCCAAATCGCGAAACGCTTGACCCGACATGTTTCCAGAAGTCGGAAGATGGTCAAAATATCCTGCCGAAGCTTTTTTCACGGCGGCTAAATTTGCTTCCGCAGAAGTACCACCAATTACTAAAGCCAAATGGTATGGAGGACAAGCCGCCGTTCCTAAATCCATAATGCGTTCGCGAACAAATTCGTCTAACGATTTTTCATTCAACAACGATTTGGTTTTTTGATATAAAAACGTTTTGTTCGCCGAACCACCACCTTTTGTTAAAAACAAGAACTCATAAGAATTTCCTTTTTTGGCATAAATATCAATTTGTGCCGGTAAGTTGGAACCTGAGTTTTTTTCTTCAAACATCGAAATGGGAACAATTTGCGAATAACGAAGATTTTTATTTTGGTATGTATTGTAAATTCCTTTTGACAACCATTCGCCATCATCTACTCCGGTATAAACGCTTTCTCCTTTTTTTGCTACGACAATAGCCGTTCCAGTATCTTGGCAAGAAGGCAATTGACCTTCTACCGCTACGGCAGCATTTTGCAATAAATTATAAGCCACAAAACGGTCGTTATCTGTTGCTTCAGGATCTTCAATTATGTTTCGCAATTTTTGTAAATGGGCCGAACGCAACATAAACGAAACGTCGTCCATGGCTTCTTGTGCCAATAATTCCAATCCTTTTGGGTCAACCACTAAGATTTCTCTGTCGCCAAGTTGCTCCACTTTTACGTAATCGGAAGTTAATTTTTTGTAGGTTGTATCGTCTTTTAATATGGGATACGGGTCTTGATATAAAAAGTCCATTTGTGTGTAGTTTTGAGAGGTAAAGTTACGGATATCCTGCAAAGTTTCCAAAAAGCGTGTATGATTAGTTTCAAACCTGCAAGGTCTTTTTTTTGACCTTGTAGGTTTGTTTTGAAAGATTATCTATATTCTGTTCTCACACCTACAAGGTTTTGGAAACCTTGCAGGAGGAAACAGGTTTTTTATTCAAGCAAATGTTTTTCTGACAAAATTTCATTTTTAAAATCATGACAATAAATAAAGTTTTCTTTAGAATCAAACAACTGAATTACTTCTTCTCTAATTAATTTGGTTGGTTTGTCTGAAATTAAAGATTGATAAGATGAAAACGGGAATCTTTTAAAATCAATATCTAAATGATGCTTTGGATTTAAATGAACATATTGAATTAAGTTTGTCAAATATGCTTCATTTTCAATTTTTATCCTTTTGAAGTGTTTTTCAAATAAACTTCCTGTTCTGTTGTTCTGTTTGTTGAAGGCTTTTGCATATGAATTGAAAAGATTTGAAAGAGCTTGAGTAATTTCTTTTTCATTAACAATTCGAATGATAAAATGAAAATGATTATCCATCAAACAATAAGCGAAAATTTCAGCTTTATTTTCCAAATGTTTTGAATATAATTTTAAAAAATATCGCTTGTTTTCATCAGAATTAAATATGACTTCACTATTTATGCCTCGATTATAAATATGATAAACTTTGTCTTTTTCTAAAACTTCTAATTTCATGGTGTGCTTTTTAGATACCTACAAGGTTTTGGAAACCTTGCAGGAATTCAAATCGTTAAAAAAACCAACTCGCCACAAAAATCGCTGTAATCACACAGATTAAATCCACTAAAAGCATCATCCCTAAAGTATAACGAGTGTTTTTCACATTGATACTTCCAAAATAAACCGCAATCACGTAAAACGTTGTTTCGGCACTGCATTGAAAAATACAGCTCAATCTTCCGGTTAAAGAATCGGGACCAAATTGCTTCATTGCATCAATCATAAAACCTCGCGAACCACCTGAGCTAAAAGGGCGCAACATGGCCACAGGCAATGAATCGGTGATTTCTTTTGCAACGCCTAAATGCGCAAAAACAAATGAAATTCCGTAACTGATGTTTTCAAACAAGCCACTATTTCTGAAGAGTGAAATGGCGACTAACATTCCCATTACATAAGGAAAAATGGTAACTCCAGTTTTTAATCCGTTGTTGGCTCCTGATACAAATGTGTCGAAAATTGTTGTTTTTTGTTCTACAAATTTCTTCTCGTGAACGAAGGAAAATATCAAAGTACCACCGATAATTAACAGCAATAACAATCCAGAAAGATTAGAAGTAAAATAGTTTTTCCCGATTAAATCTAAACTGTTTACATAAAATAATAATCCAACAATGGCTCCGATTACACCCATTAAAACCGCAAGTAAAGAAGCGCTTTTAAAATTAACGCGTTGTTTAATTCCAACCAAAATAAAAGCAGCAATGGTGCCCACAAAAGACGTAATAATACAAGGCAACATTACATCGGCTGGATTGGCTGCATGTTCAGCGGCACGGTAACCAATAATGGAGGTAGGAATTAAAGTCAGACCAGCAGCATGCAAACACATGAACATGATTTGGGCATCACTGGCTCGGTCTTTATCTTCGTTGAGTTCTTGTAAACTTTGCATGGCTTTCAATCCAAATGGAGTAGCCGCAGAATCCAGACCTAAAAAGTTCGCAGCAAAATTCAAGGTCATGTAAGAAATGGACTCATGGTTTTTGGGAATACTTGGGAATACTTTGGCAAATAATGGACTTAATTTTCGGGCCAAGCGTTCAGAAGCGCCTGAAATGATCAATAATTCCATAAGTCCGCAGAAAAACGATAAATACGCCATTAAGGGCAGGATCAAATCAAACAAACTGCTTTTGGTCATGGGCAATAAGCCATCTGCTTTTTGTTTTCCACTGTAGATTTTTACGGTTTGATTGTTGTACACATAAGTGGTGTCGGCATCTAACTCATTTTTATTGATACTAAATGTTTTGTCTTCCGCTTTTTGGACACTATCTTGTACAAACTGAGGCACTTCATTTATGTATTTTTCGGCTATTAATAGGGGTTCGCCTTGTTTTCCATTCAAAACATAATCAACGGAATAGTATTGCGAAGAAAACAATCCGAAAACAATAAAAAAGATAGAAGATATAAATATCACTAACCAAAATCTGCTCAAAACCATGTGTTATATTTTTTGTAAATGTAAAATTAAAAAATCACATAGATAAAAATCACATTTAAAATGTAGATTTTTTTCAATATGTCTAAAAAAGAGAGTAACTTAGCTTTTCATTTTTTAAACCAATAAAAATAGAACCATGAGACCATATTTATTTTTAATTTTTATCTTTTCTGGGTTGCTGGGAAATGCCCAAAATACAAAGCAAATTCAAGAAATAATTAAGGATTATGATTTACCGACTATTTCGGCCCTTCAAAAGAAAACAAAAGACATTGAAGATAAAGATCGACAATTTGCAATTGAAACTGCAACCAAGAACGGCTGGCCAATTCGCATTGATTTAGAGAATGGTGGTGTAGAAGAGTTAATTAAGATTGATCCAAAAGGTTTTCCAATATACAGAAGAACCGATAATGTTGACGCGGCGGTATCAACACGAACTAATTTTATTAATTCAGGCGGTGGATTGGGCTTAAACATAGACGGTCAAAGTATGGTAGCTCGTGTTTGGGATGGTGGAACCGTTAGACGCACCCACAATGGATTTGGATCACGCGTTCAAACCGTTGATGATGCTAGTGGTACAACTTTTAGCGATCACGCTACTCATGTTACCGGAACAATTATCGCTTCGCCTTGGAGTGTTGCTACAGAGAACATAAAAGGAATGGCACCGTTAGCAAACGCAAAAACATTTAATTGGACAAATGACGAGTCTGAAGCATTGTCTGAAGTATCCCTTGGAATGTTGGTTTCAAACCACTCCTATGGCGTTGCAGTTGCAGCAACTATTCCTGCTTGGTATATTGGTTCTTATGTTGATTCTTCGAGAGATTGGGACCGAATCGCGTATTTAGCACCGTACTATTTACCTGTTTTTTCGGCAGGAAATGACGGAAATAACAATTTAAACGCGACGCCGATTGCACCAGGTTTTGATAAATTAATTGGGGATAAAGTAGCAAAAAATGTTTTAACAGTTGCTAATTCTAGTGATGCAATTATATTTCCAGATGGCACATTAGCCAGTGTAAACATTAGCAGTGATAGTAGCCAAGGACCAACAGATGATAGAAGAATTAAGCCAGATATTGCAGGGAATGGTCAAGGATTAACCTCTTTAACAGGAGCGAGTAACACAGCTGTAGGGACATTTTCAGGAACATCTATGGCAGCGCCTAATGTTTCAGGCACCTTATTGTTGCTTCAGCAGTATCATTATTCTTTGCACAATGTTTTTATGAAGGCGGCTACTTTAAAAGGGCTTGCTTGTCATACTGCCGATGATGCAGGGAATGTGGGTCCAGATCCTAGATTTGGATGGGGATTATTAAACGCAAAAAAAGCGGCTGAAACCATAAGAGATAATGGATTAAATTCTTGGGTGTCAGAAAATGTTTTGAACCAAGGGCAAACGTATACCATGACCGTTAATTCTAGTGGTGGACCAAATAATCCTTTGATTGCATCCATCACTTGGACCGATTTAGCTGGAGTTGCAAACGACGGAACTCGACCGGCTAACGATCCAACGAAGGCATTAGTAAATGATCTAGATATTCGAATTTCAAACGGTTCTACAACCTACTTCCCTTGGAAATTACAAAATAATCCTACCGATTTAGCGGTAAGAACGGGCGATAATGATGTGGACAATGTAGAAGTTATCAAAATAGATGCTCCAACTGCGGGCAATTATACCATCACTATAAGTCATAAAGGGACTTTGAGTTCGGGACCGCAACAGTATTCTTTAGTTGTTACAGGAGCAGCTTCAAGTATTGCACTCACGTCAAAATCTACAGATGTTGTGGCTTGTTCAAATCAAACAGCTGTCTATACGTTTGATTACAAGCAATTGGGTTCAACTACCACTAATTTTTCTGCAATCGGATTGCCTACAGGCGCTACTGCTACTATTTCTCCTCAGTCATTAAGTGCAAATGGAGTAGTTACCATGACAATTTCTAATTTACCGGCTGTACAACCTGGCATTTATGACATTGGTATCCAAGCTTCTAACGGAACGGAAACAGAAACGAGATATAAAAAATTAACCGTTTATTCTACTGTTTTTGAGCCTATTGCTTTACTTACGCCAACTAATAACGCAAATAGTATTGGTAGTTCAGTAGTTTTAGATTGGTCTTCTAATTTCAATTCCGAAAGCTACAACCTGCAAGTTTCTACAAGACCTGATTTTACTTCATTTCACACAAATATTGACTTAACGGAATCAACCTATTTACTTATGGGATTAAGTTCTGAAACACGATATTACTGGAGAGTGATCCCATCTAATAGATGTAACGCCGCCACAACAGTAGCCTCTCAAACCTTTAATACCGGAATTATTACCTGTAATTTAGTGTTTGCAGCTACAGATTTTTCAAACGCAGCAATTGATGTAGTTGCCAATAGCTCTGCATCTGTTCCAATTGTTGTGTCGGGTGGAATTACTATTGCCGATTTGAATGTAACTTTGAATATTACACATACATGGATTGGCGACATGATCATTACTTTGTCAGGTCCAGCGTCAATTGGAAGACCCGAAATTACATTATTTAATCAGCCTTGTGTTGGAACCGGACCAACCTACCCAGATATTCAGGCAACACTTGATGATTCGGGTCAAAGCATTAGTTGCGCGGAAGTTGCGCCCATTGTGAGTGGCACCATTAGACCCTTTGAAAGTTTTTCAAGTCTCAATGGATTAGTTGCTGATGGTACATGGACTTTAAATGTTTTGGATGTAGGTAATCAAGATGGGGGTACAATTAATTCCGTTTCTTTAAATTTTTGTAAAGTGACACCTTCAGCATTACATTCAAGCGATACTGTGTTTACTGCTTTAAAGATTTACCCGAATCCGGCTAAAGGATTTGTGACTGTTGATTTGGCGGGAAGTGTAAACGGCGAAACAACCTATGAATTATTTGATGTGCAAGGAAGAAAAGTAATTTCGAAAGTTTCTTCTACAAATTTAGAAACATTGAATATTGAAAATTTATCGGATGGAATTTATATGCTAACGATTCAAAACGGCAGCAATAAGACAACTAAGAAATTGATGATCAATAAATAATTACCAATTCAAATAAAAAAGGGAGCTAAATTGCTCCCTTTTTTATACATGAATAATTTCATCTTCAATTAATAATTCTTCTCGGCGTAAACGAAGAAATATTTGAGCCACTGCAATGACATCTTTCTCGCAATATGTGATGATGCGATCGATGTCTTTTTCTTCATAAAATACACGCGCTACTTCACTACCGTCAATATCATCCTTTGGAGAGGGAACTCCCAGGACTTTTGTCAATAATTTCAAAGAAGTAAAATGTTTATAATCGCCAAATTTCCATAATTCTAACGTATCCAGATGAGGTACTTCCCAAGGTTTTTTCCCAAATAAATCGAGTTTATTAGGCAGTGCAATGCCATTAATAATCATTCTTCTCGCAATGAATGGAATGTCAAATTCTTTGGCGTTATGGCCACATAATAGATGTTGGGCACCATTAAAGTGGGTATTCAACAAATTTGAAAAATCATTCAGGATTTTTTTTTCATCACCCCAAAAACTAGTGACTCTAAAATTACGGATGTCGGCTTTGTTGACAAAATAACCTACAGAAATGGTAATGATTTTGCCAAATTCGGCCCAAATGCCAGCTCTTTCATAAAAGTCTTCTCCTGACACTTCGTCTTTTCTTTGGTACTGCGTTTTTTGTTCCCAAAGCTGACGCATATCGGGGTCTAATTGGTCATAATGTTCCTGTTCCGGAACGGTTTCAATATCTAAAAACAAGATATTGTTAAGGGGTGTTTTTTGAATCATAGTTTCTATTTTAGGGGGTTGATTTTATTTTTGTGCACCAAGCATCTTATAGGTTTCGGCAACATAGGTATACAAATCATTGCTGTGCGGATCTTCTTTAGTTTGCTCCCCTTTTAAATGACCGAGACGCACAATGATTAACTGGTCTTCTGGAATTACGATGACAAATTGTCCCAAGTGACCTCGCATGTAGTATAATTTTTTATCTAAAACAGTGTGAATCCACCAACCATAGCCATAATGACCCGATGCGTTAAAGCGCGGCGTGATGCATTTTTTTACAAATGAAGCATCCAAAAGTTGTTGTCCATTCCACTGCCCGTTTTGCAAATATAGTTTACCGAATCGGGCAAAATCGCGAGCATTACTTGCAATGCAACAATAGGCTTTTTCAATACCGTCGGGTGCATGATCCAATTGCCATAGGGCATCATTTTCGGCCCCCATGGGTTGCCAAAAGTTTTTGGACACATATTGTGACACATATTCTCCTGTTGCTTTTTGAATGCACATGGCAAGTAATTGGGTGGCACCACTTAAGTATTTAAAAGATTTTCCGGGTTTTTCATGAATGTTCAATCCGAGAATGACGCTGTTTAAATCATCATCGAAGTAAGCACGGGTAACAATAGAAAAAGGGCTGTAGTATTTTTCGTCCCAACTCAAGCCGGATGCCATTGAAGCCAAATCACCAACGGTTACCTCTTGAGCATATTTTCCTTTTAGTTCCGGAAAAAAATCGATGACTTTTTGATCTAAATTTTTGATTTTCCCTTCCATAATGGCTTTTCCGAGTGCCATAGTCACCACACTTTTTGCCATTGAAAACGAATTGGTTTTCGAGTTTTTTGTAAAGCCATCGAAATAGCTTTCGTGCCAAATACTATCTTTTTTTATAACAACAAAGGCTACTGTTTTTAATTCTTTGTGGGTTTTGTTTAGCGTTGAAGTTGCCGGAACAGTGTTGTAATCTTTAGAAATTGCCCAAGGCTGCGCAATACCTCTTTTAATTTTGCGATTGGGAAATTCTTTGTAGTCTTCTAAAAAAGCAGTGGTATACCCTTTCAAATAAATTGTTTTTACCGCACGCAGTAAATAATCAACATTAAAAAGATACAATAAAACTAGAAGAGCTGTACAACCTATGGCTATCCATTTTAGTAATTTTAGCAAGAATTTCATTGACAAATTTGTATGATAATGAGATATAAAAATAGAAAAAAGTTGGATTGGATTTATAAAAACGAGAACAAACTTTTTTGTGCCAAGGGATTTTCATGTTCTAGCAACCATTTCTTGCGCCACAGGCCTCCTGCATATCCGGTAAGTGAACCGTTGGAACCAATTACGCGGTGACAAGGTACTACGATCCAAAGCGGATTTTTACCATTAGCTGCTGCAACCGCTCGAATAGCCTTTACATCACCAAGTTTTTTTGCAACATCAAGATAGGAACAAGTTGTCCCATAAGGAATGTTTCTTAATTCGTCCCAAACTTTTTGTTGGAATGCAGTACCTATGGGATGAAGTGTAAACGAAAAATGGTTTCTTTTGCCTTCAAAATATTCTTGCAATTGGAGGACAGCATCTTGTAGTTGCAACGGAATATCTGACGAAATTTCCAAGGCTTCTTCGACCACTTCAATTTTTGTAACACCAATTTCGTCACAATAAATTAGGGTAGTCCCTAGAGGCGATTGAATGATTGCTTTTTCCATTTCGTAAATATAAAAAAAACCATCTGATTGTTCAGATGGTTTTTCAAGATGAAAAAAAGTTGAATTATAATTATGATTTAATTTCTGATTTTTTGTCAGTTTCAGTTGGGGCAGCAGGTTCAACTACTTTTCCTTTGAAAGACAAAGTTTTCATAGCTTCAGCACCACCTTCATTCGTTATTACAGTAACTGATTTTTGAAATGGAGCAGCAGACGCAGCATTAAAAGTTGCAGCAACCATTCCTTTTTCTCCTGGTTTAATAGGTGTTTTAGTGTAGTTTGCCGCAGTACATCCGCAAGCAGGTTTAACACTAGTAATTAAGATCGTTTCTTTGGTATTATTTGTGAAAGTAAATTCATACGTAGCAGGAATACCTTTTGGGATATCACCAAAATCATGCATTTCTTGATCCCATTTCACAACAGATTGTTTAGGAGCTGGTGCTGGTGGTGGTGGTGGAGCTGGAACAGCTATTGGAGCCGGAGCTTTGTCTGATTTTGCTTCTTTTACTTGTGCAAATGAAGCACTAGCTATAAATAAAGCTACAATTGATAATTTAATAGATTTCATGCGTATATTATTTTTAGTTACTTTAATTTTGTGTTACAAAGCTAAACATTCCGAAAAAGGGAGTTGTTAATCACATTCAAATGATTGTTAACGACTTGTTAACGGGGTTTTTTGCCGTTATTTTTTTGTAATATCGAGGTCAATATGAAGTTTAATAAATTAAATACCGTAATTTTTATTGGGTTTTTTGCTATTGTAGGAGTCATTATCATGCAATTGTTTTTACTCAATCAGGCGTATATTTTTGAAAAAAGAGATACGGAAGACAAAATACACTTTGCCTTACAGGATGTCGTAGAAAAAATATATCAGGATAATAATTCTGAAATGCCCGTAGCCAATCCCATCAAAAAAGTCAGTGCAAATTATTTTATTGTCAATGTAAACGATGTGTTTGAAAACAGATTGCTGGAACATTATTTAAAGACCGAATTTGACAAAGTAAAATTAGAATTGGATTTTGAATATGCAATCTATGATTGCAGTTCGGAGTCAATGGTGTATGGAAATTACATTTCTATTGATGGGAAACCCTCAAAAATGTGTGCCGAATGTTTCCCAAAAAACACCGATTTAACCTATTATTTTGCCATTCGATTTCCCCATTTACAAAAAAGTTATTTTACGAGTTTAAGTCAGTATTGGGTTTTTACAGGGGTGTTGTTTTTAGTCTTGATTATTTATGTGTATTCGGTTTTCCTGATGTTACAACAAAAACGGTATACCGAATTACAAAAAGACTTCATCAACAACATGACACATGAATTTAAAACCCCTTTAGCGTCTATTTTAATTGCAGCGAATTATGCCAACTCCCAAAACGAAATTTTAAGCCATCCAAAGCTTTCAAAATACATGCAAATCATCATCAATCAAAGCAATAAATTGAACCAACATATAGAGAAAATTTTATATGTTGCTAAAACGGACAGCAATCAAATAGCCCTTGAAAAAACCAAGGTGGACGTGCAGTCCTTATTAGAGTTGGTGAAGGAAAACATCCAATTAAAACACGCTAAGGAGATTCAGATTAGGATAGCAATTGAAAAACCTTTTACGTTACTAGCCGATGAATTTCATTGTTACAATTTGATTTATAACTTGATTGACAATGCAGTAAAATACACTGAAAGTTCGGCTTCCATTGAAATTAATGCCAAAGAAACGGCTAAAGGATTGCTCATCGAATTTATCGATCACGGCATAGGTATTCCCGAAAAAGATTTGCCTTTTGTTTTTGATAAATTTTATCGCGTAGCCCGACAAGACAATAAAGATATTGAAGGATTTGGTATCGGACTGTCTTATGTAAAACGCGTTTGTGAATGGCACAAATGGAATATTGGGGTTAAAAATAATGAAGAGCAAGGCATCACCGTTTCGGTAGAAATAAACAAAAATGATTATGAGTAAAAAGCGCATTTTATATGTAGAAGACGACGAAACGTTGGCGTTTTTAACAACCGATAATTTAGAACAGCATTTCGAAGTATTGCACTGCAATAATGGGAAAGAAGCCTTTCATTTATTTTGTAATGAAGTTTTTGATTTGTGTGTCTTAGACATCATGTTGCCCGATATGGACGGTTTTGAAATGGCGACAGAAATTAGAAAACGCAATCAAGAAATTCCGATTATCTTTTTATCGGCAAAAACCTTAAAAGAAGACCGCATCAAAGGCTTGAAGTTAGGAGCCGATGATTATTTGATTAAGCCCTATTCTATTGAAGAACTCATTTTAAAAATCGAAATATTTTTACACCGCAGCCAAAAATCAGTAGAAAACACGATTCAAAAACAGTATACTTTTGGCTCTTTTCAGTTTGAGCCCGAAAATTATTCCTTGAAATCTGACAAACAAAGTGTCACACTTACCGAACGAGAAGCTTCGTTGTTGAAATTGTTTCTTGACAATCCCAATACCGTTCTGAAACGCGAAAAAATCTTGTTGGAATTGTGGGGAAGTGATGATTATTTTTTAGGCAGAAGTTTGGATGTCTTTATATCGAGATTGCGTAAAATCATAAAAGAAGAAACCCACGTTCGCATTGAAAATATTCCGCGTGTAGGCTTTAAATTGGTAGTCGAATAACCGCAATTATTCAAAACTCATCATATAAACTTCTAAAGCTTTTCGTTCTTCCATCGACATCGCTTTGGTAACCGCAAAATTAGTTTTCATAATTTCATATTGTGACGGATCAACAAGTGGTTTCCCTTCCTCGTTAATAAAAGCAGCTATACTGGCGCCTTTTTCACGATAGATTTTAGCAATCTCTTGAATCGAAGGGCCTGCTACTTTTATGTCGGCTTTATGACAACTGGCACACATTCCCTTTCCTTCAAAAAGTTCTTGTCCTAATTCTTTAGGGGTTTGCGTCGTTGTAATTTCTGTTTGATCCACAGGGGTTTGATTTGCTGCTTTTTCGTTACAACTAATCATCGTTAGGGTAACGACAATTAAAAACAAGAGTTGGGAATACACTTTCATAATCCTACTATTGCTTACGCAACAAAATCGCAGCTTCTTTTGCAAAATACGTCGAAATTAAACTGGCGCCAGCGCGTTTGATACACATCAATTGTTCCATCATAATTTTATCGTGGTCGAGCCAACCTCTTTCGGCGGCAGCTTTAATCATGGCATATTCACCTGAAACGTGAAAAACAGTTACGGGAACATTCACCGCATTTTTCACTTCGCGAACGATATCTAAATAGGCAATACCTGGTTTCACCATGACCATATCGGCTCCTTCTTCAACATCCCAAAGTGCTTCTTTAACGGCTTCGATGCGGTTAGCATAATCCATTTGGTAAGTTTTTTTATCCTTCGGAACGACTACATCAGCTTCTCTTGGCGCACTGTCCAATGCATCGCGAAACGGCCCATAAAAGGCCGAAGCATATTTCGCCGAATAACTCATAATGCCTACATTTTCAAATCCTGCAGCATCCAAACCTTGGCGCAAACGCAATACACGTCCGTCCATCATATCGCTTGGCGCAACAAAATCGGCACCCGCTTGCGCATGCGAAACGGCCATTTTTACTAAGGCATCGTTAGTGGCATCATTTGTCACGTCACCATTTTCAATAATTCCGTCGTGACCATAGATTGAATACGGGTCCAAGGCCACATCAGGCATGACTACCATTTCAGGGCATGCCGCTTTGATGGCACGAATGGCTTGTTGCATCAATCCGTTTGGATTCCACGCTTCTTTCCCGGTATTGTCTTTTAAATCTTCGCTTACTTTTACGTAAATATTCACGGCACGAATGCCTAAATCGAATAATTCTTTAACTTCTTTTACGGTTAAATCTATCGAACGACGAAAAATTCCTGGCATCGATGGAATTTCAACTTGCACATTTTCTCCCTCTGCAATAAACATCGGAAACATAAAATCGGCCGGACTTAACGTAGTTTCACGAACTAATGAACGAATGCTTTCGTTTACTCGTAATCTTCTACCTCTTTGTAATGGAAACATAATCGGCCCCCTAACCCCCAAAGGGGGAATTCCTATTAGGGGTCAATAGGTTTTAAGTTAATACATAATTTTATTTACAGACAAAATATCAGTTTATTTGGAGTTCTCCTTCGGGGGTTAGAGGGCTACCCAATCAACAGCTTTTTCTAAAACTTTTATTAATTTTTCTTCTTCACTTCCCGCCACCGGATGATGGTCATAATGCCATTGCACATGTGGTGGTAAAGACATTAAAATACTTTCGATTCGGCCATTGGTTTTTAAACCAAACAACGTGCCTTTGTCGTGCACCAAATTAAACTCAACATAACGACCACGACGAATTTCTTGCCACGTGCGTTGCGCATCGGTAAAGGGCAACCCTTTTCTTTTTGCTACGATGGGTAAATAGGCGTCAAGGAATGAATTGCCAACTTCAGTAACAAAATTGTACCAATCTTCCATAGACATTGCATCGGTTTCCTTACAATAATCGAAAAATAGTCCGCCTATTCCACGTGCTTCGTTGCGGTGTGCGTTCCAAAAATAGTCGTCACATTGTTTTTTATATTTCGGATAAAAAGTGGAATCATGTTTGTCACAAGCCGTTTTACACGTTTGATGAAAATGAATCGCATCTTCTTCAAACAGATAATAAGGTGTCAAATCCTGTCCGCCACCAAACCAACTATTGATCACCTTACCCTTTTCATCGTACATTTCGAAATAACGCCAATTGGCATGCACGGTCGGTATCATAGGATTTTTAGGATGAATGACCAAACTCAAGCCACAGGCAAAAAAATCGGCTTCGCCTACATTGAATAGTTTTTGCATCGATTCGGGTAGTTTACCGTGCACCGCTGAAATGTTTACACCCCCTTTTTCAAAAACTTGTCCGTTTTCAATTACGCGTGTTCTTCCCCCGCCGCCTTCGGGTCTGTCCCAAAGATCTTCTCGGAATTTAGCCATCCCATCTATGTCTTCTAACCCCTTACAAATTTGGTCTTGAAGGGTTTGAATGTAGGTATAGAAATTATTTTTCATATATAGGAAGAAAAGTTCAAAATTACTTATTATGAGACTGTTTTACAAGTTTTTCAAGCAATTGTTTTTGGAATAAATGGGAGTTGTAAAACACCTAATGGCAAATTTTTTTTGTTTGGATGTATAGTAAACGCGAACTATTTCATATAAACATCCCATTTGGAGAGAATAAATGAAAACATTCTTATCTTTATCCTTAAATAATTTTTGAGGGTGGAGAAAAAAGGGAATGTAGTTCGAATATTTTTACCGTTGTTTTGTTTGTTTTTTTCACTAGTTTGTGCACAAAACGAAACTAACAATTGGTATTTTGGTACTAATGCAGGAATAACGTTTGAAAACGGGGAAGTCGCTGTATTGTCTGATGGCGCTATGAATACCCCAGCCGGATGCGCAAGTATATCAGATAATGCTGGAAATTTAGTACTGTATACAAATGGCCAAAAAATTTGGAACCGAAACCATCAAATAATGAGTAATGGAGATGGTTTATATGGAGATATTGAAGGGATACAGAGCGCAATAGTAATTCCCAAGCCAAACGATACGAGTACGTATTATGTTTTTTACACCCGAGAATCCACCATTAATGATCCCGAGCCAATTTTATCTGGAGTTTACTTTTCTGAAATACACTTTTCACCACAAAACCCATTAGGTATAGTAGTAATTAAAAATCAAAGATTAGCTTCTACTGCAACATCTAGGTTGTCTTCAATTTATCATTTTGAAAGTAATACGTGCCGCTTAATTAGTGTCACGAAACCAGATGTTCCAATTTTAGCCCCTAATGGCGAAGCCCTTTTTGTATTTAGAATTTTTTCAATTACGGATAACGGACTTGATAGCACTCCCGTTCTGGTTACAATAAATGAAAATATCCGCAATTTAGGGCCCGTCAAAATTTCCCCTAATGGGAAGCATATTGCTTTAGTGGATGAAATCAATATGAAAATTCATACCTATAAATATGACACAAGTGATAACACAATAACATTTTATAAAACAATACCATCAGTGCCTGCATTTGGTTTGTTTTTGACTCCGTTTGGTTTAGAGTTTTCACAAGATTCAAAAATGTTGTATTACACTGGGGCAGATGGACAAGGCATATCTTATATCGTTCAAATTCAATTTTCGCGATTTGATGATTTAGACATACCCGATTATTACTACTTTATAGAACGCAATGCAAAATCATTGCAGTTAGCAAGAAATGGAAAAATTTATGTTACTAAAGCGGGAACTAATTTTTCTACGAATCGGATGAGTATAATTCATAAACCTGAAAAACCTGGAAGTGAATGTGCTTTTGAAAGCAGCGCTCTAAATATGTCTCCAGGAAGTTTGACAAAAGGCTTGCCTATTTTTATTGTTTCAAGTTTACGAAATAGAATTGTTGTTTCGGATGATGCTTGTGTGAATTCAGATTTTCAATTTGGACTGGATTTATATGCACCCATTTTGTCGGTGTATTGGGATTTTGGGGATGGCGGAACTTCAACGGCTTTAAATCCTTTACACGCGTTTTTAACACCTGGAAGTAAAAAAGTAAAAGCAATAGTTACAACACCACACCGAATATTTACGTTATATAAAACTATTGAGGTGTTTCCACCACCCTTACTTTTACCCAATCAAACTTTAACACAGTGCGATACGGATAATGATGGGGTTTCGGTTTTCAATCTAGAAAACATTAGTGATTTTATCAGCAACTCCAATTCAGAATTTCAATACTCTTTTTATCATGATCTGCAAGCGGCGCTAAATAATGAGAGTCCAATTTCAAATCCAAATCAGTATTCCAACAGAACCAATCCTGAACAATTATTTGTAAAAGTCATTACCGATAAAGGGTGTCCGTTAGTAACAAGTTTTTTTATTGAAAACACCTACACAACCACAACCACTCCATTGCCTACTTTTTATGTTTGTGAAAATTCGGATGCTATTCTTAACAATTCAAAAGGGAAGTTTGATTTAGAAAGCATACAATCAGAAATTTCGAATTTACTGGATATTCCATCAAATTATGAAGTAAATTTTTACAGCAGTTTTTTAGATGCTCAAACAAAATTGAACAAACTTTCTAGATATTATACAGCCTTTTCAAGTACACTTTGGATAAGAATTGAAGATGAAAATAATGGCTGTAATGGAATATTTTCATTTCAAATAGTTGTAAATTCAGAAATTGAAACAGCTATTGATGAAGTATATACGATTTGTGATTCTAATGTGGGTCCGCCATATGTTCTAGATGGAGGCGGAAGTAATAGCGCTTGGACTTGGCGAGACATTAACAATCAGGTACTCTCTACGGATCGGTTTTTTAATCTGGAACAAGGATGGTTTTCAGTCATATTAGAAAAGCATGAAAACGGTTTAGTGTGTTCAGAAACGAAGTATTTTGCAGTAGTAAATGCCTTAGCTCCAATTATCGATAGAATAACCGCAGAAAACAACGAAATTAAAGTTTCTATATTAAATCCTGGCAATTATGAATTCTCATTAGATAATATAACATATTATGGATCAGGTAATTCCCATACATTTAATGCTATAGAACCAGGAAATTATTCTATATATGTGCATGATATAAATGGGTGTAAATTTAAAATAGAAGAAAATGTTTTATTGCTAAAATACCCCAATTATTTTACTCCAAATGGAGATGGTGTAAATGATTTTTGGAACGTTTTTGGGCCGTTAGCAGATTATTTTTCTTCAGCGGAACTTGTGCTCTTTAATAGATTTGGAAATATCTTATATTCATCTGATTTGTTGAGCGAAGCCCCCGGCTGGGATGGAACTTTTAATGCGCGTCATTTACCGGCGTCAGATTATTGGTTTAAAGTGACTTTTAAAGACCTGAACAATCAAATTATTGTAAAAACGGGCCATTTTAGCCTTATTAGATAAGCGATTCGGATTTTACAATAAAAGCGAATCGCTTGATATTATTTTTGATATTCCTTCACCGCTTCCACAAAAGCTTTGGCATGGTCTACAGGAATATTGGGTAAAATGCCGTGACCCAAATTAACGATGTAATTGTCCTTCCCAAATTCGTCAATCATTTCGTGCACCATTTTTTTAATCGTTGGGATAGGCGAAAGCAAACGACTTGGATCAAAATTTCCTTGTAATGTGATATTTCCGCCTGTTAGATAGCGTGCATTTCTTGGTGAACACGTCCAATCTACGCCCAAAGCCGACGCTTTTGATTTTGCCATTTCGCCCAACGCAAACCAGCACCCTTTTCCGAAAACAATCACTTTTGTTTTTGGCGACTTTTCAGTTGCTTGCCCAAGGTCGCCAAGAACCGACTTTTTCTCATCGGAAAAATGATTTTTAGTGTCGGTTTCGTCAGCTAGTGCCTCTACAATTTGGTTGATGTAGTACCAAGAAAATTCTTGATAATCTACCGGAGACAACATACCGCCCCAAGAATCGAAAATTTGAATGGCATTACAACCTGCTTTTACTTTTTCTTTCAAATATAAAATCGTTGTATCGGTAATTTTTTGCAATAAGAGGTGTGCCGCTACTGGATTTGAAAAGCAAAATCCTTTAGCCGTATCAAAACTTTTAGATCCTTTCCCTTCTACTGCATAACAAAAAATGGTCCATGGCGAACCGGCAAAACCAATTAATGGCACCTCATCGTTCAACATTTGTTTGGTCAATTTGATGGCGTCAAAAACATAGCCTAAGGTTTCATTCACATCGGGAACAAACACTTTTTCTACATCTGCTGCTGAGCGGATTGGATTCGGAATTATCGGACCTAAATTGTCTTTCAATTCTACATTAATTCCCATGGCACGTGGCACCACCAAAATATCTGAAAATAATATTGCTGCATCGGGTTTGACAATTCGAATCGGTTGTACGGTAATTTCAGCCGCCAATTCAGGGGTTTCGCAACGCGTAAAGAAATCGTATTTGTCGCGTAACGCTCTAAATTCTGGTAAATATCTTCCCGCTTGACGCATCATCCAAACCGGTGGGCGTTCTACTTTTTCATTTGATAAGGCTCTTAAAAATAGGTCGTTTTTAATCATTTTTTGTTGATTTAAAATAATTGATGCATTGAATAATTACGTTTTCAACTGTGGGTTGATTTGCCATAATAATATTCCTTGTAAATGGTTCAACAGCTGTTGCGGTGGTAGATCCAATGCAAAAACATATTTCGGTTGTAATTTTATTTTTTTTCATATAGCTTGAAACGCCAGAAGGACTAAAAAACAGAATTCCGTCCATTTTTGGGGCTATTTTTATAGGTGTTTCCAGGGTTTCATAGACTTCTATAATTTGGTGCGGAAGCTGACGCTCTTTAAAAAATTGTGGGATGGTATCTAATTTGGTTTTCCCGCAAAAAAAGGTAAAGCTTTTATCCCAATATTTTTTTTCAATAGTTTCGACTAATTCTTCGGCATTCGAGAGGCAATCTAACACAGAAAAACCATGATCTAGCAATAGTTTTTTGGTTTTTTCACCCACACAAAGTACGGGTTTGTGTCGGATATTCTCTTTTTGTGTTACTACCTGTACTACGGCATTTTGACTGGTAAAAATTACTACATCTTGCAAATCGGAACTCTCAAAATAAAGCGGATTTACCGCAATAAAATCTTCATCCATAACCCAAAAACCAGCATTCAATAAAAATTGTTTTTGATTTGGGGCCAATCGTTTCGTAGCTAAGATGCCAATGTTTTCCACTACTCTTTTTTTAATTGCGTTTTAATTTTTTCCATTAATTCGCGGCCGCCATTATTTAATAGTTCTTGTGCCGAGTGGAATCCGAATTTTTTCCATTCAGAAACGGGTATTTTTTTGTCAAGGAACAATCGTTCTTTACCATCAATAGAAAGAAGCACTCCTTTAAATTCGATGGTGTCATCATTCGCATTATAGTTGGCATAAGCTCCTATAGGGGCAGTACAACCCCCTTCCAAGGTTTTTAAAAACTGTCGTTCGATATGGGTACAAATTTCGGTTTCAATATGATTTAATTGGGACAATGCATCGATCGTATAATTGTCGTTTGCCATGGCAACCACGACCATTGCGCCTTGCGCCGGTGCCGGAATCATCCAATCTAAAGCGATATGGTCTTTGGGCATTACGTTAATGCGTTCTAAACCTGCAGCGGCAAAAACAGCACCATTCCAGTTGTTTTCTTCAAGCTTTTGCAAACGGGTGTTTACATTGCCGCGTAAGTTAACCACTTGATGATTGGGGTATTTGTGCAACCATTCCGCGTTTCTACGAAGACTTCCTGTGGCAATTGTACCTGTTGAGGTTAAAAAATCCAAATGCTCCTTGTATACTAATATGTCATACGGATTGGCACGTTCTAATACGGCCGCTTGAATAATTCCTTGAGGCAAAGCTGTTGGGACATCTTTCATGGAATGCACCGCAATATCTACTTGCCCATTAATCATAGCAATATCTAAGGTTTTTGTAAAAATACCCGTAATACCTAACTCATAAAGGGGTTTATCTAGTAGTAAATCGCCTTGTGATTTTACGGCGACAATTTCAGTTTTATAGCCTAAATCCAGTAGTTTTTTTTGCACGGTATGTGCTTGCCAAAGGGCCAATTCACTATCGCGGGTTCCTATTCGTATCGGTTTACTCATTATTTTGCAAGTGTTTCTAATTGGAAAACTTTCTCAATCCACTCAATACTTTCGTCCACCACCGTTTCATCTTCTTTCAAATGATTGGCAAAATGATTGGTTATTTTTTGAATGATACGCGCACTAATTAATTCGGCTTGCGCTTCATCAAAATTAGCAATTTTTTTGCGTTGCACATTGAGTTCGCCTTCTTTAATAGCATTCAATTTGGCTTTTAAGGCATGAATAGTTGGCGCAAATTTGCGTTGTTTGGTCCAAGCAATAAATTCGTCTTTAATTTCTTCAATGATAGCTTCAGCTGCTGGGATGTATTTTTTTCTATTCTCTAATGTTTCGTCGGTCATTTCTGCCAATTGATCCATGTGTACTAATGACACACCTTCAATATGGGTTACATTTTCATGCACGTTTTTAGGGATCGACAAATCGAGTATCAAAAGTGATTTCTTGAGATTTAAAATAGCTTTATCGATGGTTGGGTTTTGAGCGCCCGTAGCGACCACTACCACATCCGCTTTTTGCAGTTCCAATTGTAATTCGGCATACTCTTTTACAATTACGTTTAGTTTTTTTGCAATTTTTTCTGCTTTATCTTTGGTTCTATTGATGAGCGTAATTTGTTGGTGTTTGGTATGTTTTACTAAATTTTCACAAGTATTTCTACCAATTTTACCCGTTCCAAAGAGTAAAATGTTTTTTGAATTGATATCCGGAACATTTCTAAAGATATACTGAACCGCAGCAAATGAAACCGAAGTGGCTCCCGAGGAAATTTCAGTCTCGGTTTTAATTTTTTTACTGGCCTGAATGACCGCATTGACCAATCGTTCTAAAAAAGCATTCGCTAATTCATTTTTTTTGCTTTGAACGAAAGCATTTTTAAGTTGGCTAATAATTTCAAAATCCCCTAATATTTGGCTGTCTAATCCTGTTCCAACACGAAACATATGAGAAATGGCTTCATGATTTTTATAAACAAAGGCTACTTTTTGAAAGTCTTCAACAGTACCTTGGCTGTTTGCACACAATAATTTGATCAATTGGAAGGGATGTTGAGCAAAACCATAGATTTCAGTTCTGTTGCATGTTGAAGTCACTATTAGACTTTCTAATCCATCTGCTTTTGCTTGTTGCAATAGGTTGATTTTAGCTTTTTCGTCCAAACTAAATCGCCCTCTCATTTCAGCGTCTGCTTTTTTATAGCTTAGGCCAACAGCATAAAACGTGGGTTGTTTTGCAAATGAAATGTTTTCCATAGGGTATTCTCTTTCTTAAAAGAGCTACAAAATTATAGGTATATCAACGATAAAAGTAACGCTAAAAGTACTTTTTGTGTCGCTGAAAGATATTTTAAATTAAATTTGATTTTTTAGCGTTATTTCCTTTAAATTTGTATCTAAATAAGGCATTTCAGAAGTTATTATATAGAACAAATCTAAATAAACTTTAATTGTGTCTAAATGGGTATTCAAAAAAACATCGCTATGGGTTCACAAGAGGAAATTAAAATTGAAAATGATTTTATTATGTTGCGATTTCAAAATGAAAGTGATGCAATGTATAAAATTGAACGACCTGTAAGTCAGGGCCTTATCCAGTTTCATTTTGGGATTAAAGGAAAAGGCAAGTTTGTTTTCAATCAAGGAAATTATGCTTTGGATTTAAAAGAAGAAAAGGCTTTGTTGTTTTACAATCCGCAAAAAGAATTGCCATTGCATTTAGAATTAGCCCCCAATACTTGGGTCATTTCGGTAATCATCTCCATTAAAAAATTTCATGGTTTGTTTTCATCAGACGCAGAACACGTTCCGTTTTTAAGTGAAGAAAATAAAGATAAAAAATATTATAAAGAGTCCGATATTAGTCCGTCAATGGCCATTGTTTTAAGCCAATTGTTTCATTACAATTTAAACCCTTCGATTAAAAACTTATATTACAAAGGCAAGGGATATGAATTGTTGAGTTTGTTTTTTAACCGATCAGAAGATCCTAATGCGGAACAATGCCCCTTTTTAATCGACGAAGAAAACGTGTTAAAAATAAAAAAAGCCAAAGAAATCATGATTGCAAATATGGCTGAACCCCCTGGATTAGAAGAGCTTTCCGAGCAAGTAGGCTTGAGTTTAAAAAAACTAAAGATGGGATTCAAACAAATTTATGGCGATACGGTTTTTGGCTTTCTATTTGACTATAAAATGGATTATGCCCGTCAATTATTAGACAGTGGTTCTTATAATGTAAATGAAGTTGGATTAAAAATCGGGTACAGTACAGGAAGTCATTTTATTGCTGCTTTTAAGAAAAAATTTGGTACAACTCCAAAGAAATACTTAATGAATTTGAATACCAACGTGTAAAAGAACACCATCGATTTTATATAACATACTATAAATAAAAACAATAAAAATTATAAAGTAAGTTCAAGACATGAATTACTTTTATTAAAAATAAAAACAACCTATGAAAGGAGTATTATTAGTTAATTTAGGTTCGCCAGAAAGTCCTACGGCAAAAGATGTAAAACCTTACTTGGATGAGTTTTTAATGGATAAATACGTCATAGACGTTCCATTTTTATTGCGTGCATTGTTGGTTAGAGGAATTATTTTGCAAACCCGTCCCAAAAAATCGGCAGAAGCCTATGCTAGAATTTGGACCAGCGAAGGATCTCCTTTGATAGTGATTTCAAAAAAAATGCACCAAAAAGTCCAACAATTGGTTGATGTACCCGTTGCTTTAGCCATGCGCTATGGCACCATGACCCTTCAAAAAGGATTGCAAGAATTGAAAGATCAAGGGGTAACAGAGGTGATGTTATTGCCCTTGTATCCGCAACATGCTATGGCTTCAACCACCACTATTTTGGTTTTGGCTGAAGAATTGCGCCAAAAATATTTCCCAGAAATGACCATCACTAGCGTACCAGCGTTTTATAACAAACCCGATTTTATTCAGGCGTTGGCAAATTCCATTAACAAGCATTTGGAAGGATTTGATTATGATCATTTATTGTTTTCGTACCATGGAATCCCGAAGCGACACATTCGCAAAACAGACGTAACGAAATCGCATTGTAAAATAGATGGCTCTTGTTGCAATACGCCATCACCGGCTCACGAATTTTGTTACCGCCATCAATGCTATGAAACCACAAAACAAGTTGTGAAATTATTAGGCATTCCGGAAGGCAAATACAGCCAAACGTTTCAATCGCGTTTAGCAGGGGATAAATGGCTAACGCCTTATACTGATGTTGAAATCAACAAAATGCCCGAGCAAGGCATCAAGAAATTAGCCGTTGTAACGCCAGCATTTGTTGCCGATTGTTTAGAAACGCTCGAAGAAATCGCTATGGAAGCCAACGAGCAGTTTTTACACCATGGCGGTGAAGAGTTTATGGCCGTTCCGTGTTTAAATGATGAAGACGAATGGTGTGGTGTAGTTGCGAATTGGATTAAGGAATGGAAAAAATAAATCCTTTCAGGATTCAAGTTCTTAGAACTGCAATCAACCTGAAACTTGAAACTTGAAACCTGAAACTTGAAACCTGAAACTTGAAACCTGAAACTAATTCTATGGAATTTTACAACTACATAAAATCACTGCATTTAATCTTTGTAATTACTTGGTTCGCCGGGTTATTTTACATTGTTCGCCTGTTTGTTTATCAAATTGAAGCAAATGATAAGCCTTCGCCAGATAAAGAAATTTTGCAAAAGCAATACAAAATAATGACCTATCGTTTGTGGTACATTATTACGTGGCCAAGTGCTGTTTTAGCTACTATTTTTGCACTTTTATTATTGCATTTGAACCCTGGTTTTTTAGAAATGCCCTGGATGAAAGTAAAGTTGGGTTTCGTGGTTTTGTTATTCATGTATCATTTTAAATGTCATAAAATGTATACCGAATTACAAAATGACAACGTAAAATACACCTCTAATTTTATGCGTTTATGGAACGAAGGCGCTACAATTATTCTTTTTGCCGTTGTTTTTTTAGTACTTTTAAAAAATGCAATTAATTGGGTTTTTGGGGTCATTGGTATTGTTGTTTTTTCGATACTCATCATGCTCGGATACAAACTATACAAACGGATTAGAGAAAAGCAGTAGCCATTTGGTATAAAAACAACTTATGGATAGAATTTTTAACTTAAAAAATCTTTCATTACGTGTAAGAATATTTCTATCCATGATATTCTTAACCCTCATTGCGTCGGTATTGATCGCCACGGTATCTATTTATCAATTTCGCAAAGAAGCCAGAGAATACCACCAAGATCGATTAGAACGCAAAGAAACCGCTATTGCCGAACACATCAATTATGTGTTGCAAACGACAACCTATCCCTTAATTACCAAAAATGTCCCCTTAATTTTTAAAGAGAAAATTTTTGAATTGGCCGACATTCACAGTATGGAAATCAATATTTTTGATTTAAACGGGAAATTATTGATCTCTTCTAAAGCCATTTTTAAAATTGACAAAGACAAACCAAAGATAAACGAAGCAACGCTGAAAATTTTACAAGCTTCCTTAGAAAAAAGGTATATTGAATTTTCTACTATAGACGAGCAACCGTTTCGATCTTCTTATTCCTATTTGAAAGACACCAAGTTTAAACCCCTGGGTATTTTGAATTTACCGTATGAAGAAGATCGGGCATTTTACAACAAAGAAGTACAAAATTTCCTCATTCGATTTGGACAAGTGTATGCTTTTATGTTCTTAATTTCTATAGTGTTGTCCTACTTCTTGTCCAGTTATATTACGAAATCACTTAAAATTATTAGTGATAAAATGCAAGAAACGCAATTGGATCAACGCAATGAGAAGATTGTACTTGAAGACGGAAGTAAAGAAATCAATTTATTGATCAAATCGTACAACAATATGGTGGATAAATTAGAGGAAAGTGCCACTATACTAGCTCAAAGCGAACGCGAACAGGCCTGGCGTGAAATGGCCAAACAAGTAGCACATGAGATAAAAAACCCTTTGACGCCCATGCGATTAACGGTGCAAAATTTCCAACGTAAATTTGAAGCAAACGATCCCAATATATCCAAAAAATTAGCCGATTACACCCAAACCATTTTACAACAAATCGACACCATGAGTTCGGTGGCCAATGCTTTTTCAAATTTTGCCACCATGCCGGCCCAACAGAACGAAACCTTAAATGTAGTTGAGGTCGTGCAAATGACTTTGGAAATTTTCAATGAAGAGTATATTCGTTTTTCGGCGATAGAAGACGAAATTATTGCCAAGTTAGATCGCACACAATTGATCCGTGTGGTTACCAATTTGGTAAAGAACGCCATTCAAGCCATCCCCGAAACACAGGAAAATAAATTGGTTTTTGTAACGGTTTTTAGGGAAGACCAGCAAGTCAAAATAGCAGTGAAAGACAACGGTAAAGGAATTTCAGCGGAAAATGCAGCGCGCATATTTGAGCCAAAGTTTACCACCAAGTCGAGCGGAATGGGACTTGGATTAGCCATCATTAAAAATATTATTGAAAATTACAAAGGAACCATTACTTTTGAAACAACATTAGACCAAGGAACAGAATTTTTAGTTTCTTTTCCCATAAATAAATAATTTAAACACAAAAATGGAACATATTCTAATTGAAAAGCAAGCGCATATTGCAATAATTACGATCAATCGCCCTACAAAATTAAATGCGTTAAATAAAGAAACGATACAGGAGCTTCACGAGGCATTTTCTGCATTGAACAAGGAACAAGCAATAAAAGCAATTATCATCACAGGTAGTGGTGAAAAAGCATTTGTAGCCGGAGCCGATATTTCAGAATTTGCTAATTTTTCAGTGCAAGAAGGGCAAGAATTAGCGGCGCAAGGACAAGCTTTGTTGTTTGATTTTGTTCAAAATTTGAGCACTCCGGTTATTGCAGCCGTCAATGGTTTTGCTTTAGGAGGCGGATTAGAATTGGCCATGGCCTGTCATTTTAGAGTAGCTTCAACGAATGCAAAAATGGGGTTGCCTGAGGTAACTTTAGGGGTAATTCCAGGATATGGAGGTACCCAACGTTTAACGCAATTAGTAGGTAAAGGACGCGCGATGGAACTCATCATGACAGCGGGAATGGTTGATGCAGAAACCGCAAAAAACTACGGATTGGTTAATCATGTAGTGGCACAAGAAGAATTATTGGAATTTGCGAAAGGAATTGCGGCAAAAATAGCGAACAATTCCAGCGTAGCCATAGCCAAAGCCATACAGGCTATTAATGCCAATTTTGAAGACGGAACCAATGGTTATGCCGTTGAAATTGAAAATTTTGGCGCCTGTTTTGGAACCGAAGATTTTAAAGAAGGAACTACTGCCTTTTTAGAAAAAAGAAAGGCAATTTTTCCAGGGAAATAAAGGTAAAGCCTTATTCTTTGCCTTCCCATTCAGCATAAAATTGTGCCAAAAAATGAACCATGAAATCGTGGCGTTTTTTGGCCATTTTTTTACCCGTTTCGGTGTTCATTTTATCGGTTAGCAACAAAAGTTTTTCATAAAAATGATTGATGGTTGGCGCCTCGTTTTTTTTATATTCTTCTTTCGTTTGGGAAAGATTTGGTTTTATTTCGGGATCATAAAGGGCTCTGTTTTTAAATCCACCATAATTGAATGTTCTTGCAATGCCGATAGCACCAATGGCGTCCAATCGATCGGCATCTTGCACAATTGCTAATTCTTTGGAATGAAATTGTTGGTCAAAATTTCCGCCTTTAAACGATATGTTTTCTATAATTGCAATGACATGATCAACTGCAGCAGGTAACACCTGGTTTGCCTCTAGAAACGCTCGAGCAACCTTTGGTCCAATGGTTTCATCGCCGTTGTGAAATTTGGAGTCCGCAATATCATGTAATAGAGCAGCCAATGTTACCACTTCTAGATCGCAATCTTCTGCGGCTGCAATTACTTGTGCGTTTTTATAAACCCGTTCTATGTGAAACCAATCATGACCTCCTTCGGCATTTTTGAGTTGTTCTTTTACGAACAGTATTGTATTTGGTATTAATGACATAATATGAAGTTAAAAATCCTCTCTTTTCAGAAAGGATTGATGATGTTATTGCGTTTATTTCTCTTATTTTACCAAGGCAGGTTCTACCCATTTGAAAACATGTCCTGTTTCAGGGATGACCAAGCGCTCTGAAATTTTGATCATTCTAGCCGGTAATTTCATAAGGAAATCTCGCGCTTTTTCAGCCTCATCGGTTAAGCCTGATATTTTGTCGATTTCCCATTTGTCCATCAATTTTTGCATGATGTCTACATAATCAGCCGCTGTGTATACTCCAATTCGTTGTGCCGCATCAGAGAAATGTTCAAAGGCTGTACTTATTTTTTGTCCCGATTCTCTGAGGTAATGCGCCGGCATTGTAATTTTATGTTTCATCATGTGTTGAAACGCCAGCATCATTTCGCTCGGGTCGATTTTGAAAATTTGATTCACAAATTCGCTATAAGCCAAGTGGTGTCGCATTTCGTCTCCAGCAATCATATTGCACATTTTATGCAACTTTTTGTCGCCGTAACTTTTGGCAATTTGGGCCACTCTATTGTGTGAAACATAGGTAGCCAGTTCCTGAAAACTGGTATAAACAAAGTTTTTATAGGGATCGTTGCTGGTACCGATATCAAAACCATCATTAATTAGATACTGCGTAGTTATTTCTACCTCTCTCATATTGACCCTCCCCGATAAATACAAATATTTATTCAACAAATCACCATGTCTGTTTTCTTCACCGGTCCATTGTCGAAACCACTTATTCCATCCGTTTTCTTTTTCTTCAGAGGCCACGCCGTCTATGTTTAACAACCAGGATTCATAGGTAGGAAGCGCTTCTTCGGTAATGGTGTCGCCCACTAAGGTTACCCAAAAATCATAAGGTAAATCCTTCGCAATTTCTTGTAGTTCTTTTACTTCTTCAAAAAAAGTTTCCTTTTGAGCATTTGGAAGCAAATCAGTAGGTTGCCAAATTTTCTCAACCGGAATTAAATATTCATCGACAAAAGTGTCGATTTTTTTTTCTAAAAATTGCATCACTTCGAGACGCACGTTTTGTACAGACATATTATGGTTTTAGTATCGCTTGTGTTATAGTTGCTTCTGTTTTTTCAAAAATTTCTTCAAAGGAAAAATCAGCAACTTTGAGGGCAGGGTGTATTTCAAAATTTAGGGCATTTCCTAATCCCATTGGAAAAGAACCGTATTTGGTCATTTTCCAAGAATTGTTAATGGTTATCGGTAAGAAATAGGCGTCGGGGGCAAATTTATAAAGCATTTTTAACCCGCTGGATGCAAAAGGTTTGGGTTCTCCGGTTTTACTTCGGGTCCCTTCTGGAAATATTACGATTGCATAATTATTGGCATTGATCAACTCGGCCACTTTTTTTATTTCAGGCAAGGCTTGTTTGGGATCTTTTCGATCAATTAAAGCAGAACCGCCGTGTCTTAAATTATAGGAAACACTCGGAATACCTTTCCCCAATTCAATTTTACTGATGAATTTTGGATGTGTTTTTCTCAAGAACCAAATCATCGTGGTAATATCATGTAAGCTTTGGTGATTGGCCACAATAATTAACGGTTTGTTTTCTGGAATGTTTTCCATGCCTTGTATATGAAAGGTGGTACCTAAAACATGTGTCGTTCGCACGAGGAACCAATTCAAATAAGCCACACTGATGCGGTGCGCGTTGTATCCAAAAAAGGTAAAACAAACCCATTGTATCGGATGGAAAATAACCAACCAAAGTAAAAAAAAGAAGTAATATACTATAGAAAGTGGATAGGATACTAGTTTTTCCATTGCAAACGAATTTTGACAAAAGTAAGGTATAAAATAAAAAAACCACCAAAATGAAGGTGGTTTTATTGTATGCTAGCATAGTATTACGGTCAAAAACGCGCTGCTCTTGTAAAGTTAATCGATGATGGTACAAACGCCATTAACACAGCCTACCGTATTAGGTGGGCCTACCAACATGCAATCAGAAATGGCCCCTGTTTCTATATTGTATTGTTGGTCCATTTCGTAATACTCGTTCACCATATTTTCCAAGACGGATTGGTTAACGGTATTGGGATAGGCCAAATATTCTCTGGGGCCACCACAAGGTTTTGCGCCAAAAGCGATATAAAGACATCCCGATGCATTAGTACAGGAAAAACTTTGGATATAGTTTACTATTTCTTGCTTTTTCTCAGCTAATAATTCAGGTGTTGTTCTCGTATTTTCGTTGTCATCACATTGAAAACTGGGCAGTAACACAAATAAAATTAAAATTCGTACCAAATGTTTCATGATCGAAAGTATCCGTTAGCAAAACTCGTTATACGCATCTTTTAAGTTTTCAGCAATCAATTCTGCGGGACGCCCTTCAATATGATGACGTTCTAACATATGAACCAATTCGCCGTCTTTAAACAACGCCATACAAGGTGATGATGGAGGGAAAGGAAACATGTGTTGGCGCGCTGCATCTACCGCTTCTTTATCAACTCCTGCAAAAACAGTTACTAATTGTGATGGTTTTTTACTTCCGTCTAAACTCATGATGGCTCCTGGGCGTGCATTTCTAGCGGCACATCCACAAACCGAATTAACAACCACTAAGGTTGTCCCTTCGTTATTTAATACACTTTCTACAGCCGCTGCATTATATAATTCTTGAAAGCCTGCTACGGTTAGTTCCGCGCGCATAGGTCTTACCATTTCTTCTGGATACATACTATTTCGATTTAAGTGAATATTTTTTGAAAATTAATTAATTCGAATGCAAAGATACAATGAATTTCAAAGAAAAATTTTAAACAAATACTAAAATTTTATTTGGATTTAAAGGGAAAATAATCTTTTCAGCAAAGCTTGAATAAATATTTTTTTTGGGCATTTCCAAATGACACATAGGTCCTCCAAAAAAGAAGTTTCTTCGTCTAAAAATTTAAAAATAACCGTTGGATTTCCTTTAGTAAACAAAGCCGAAAAAATAGTCGCACCTAATTCGTTTTTAGCACTCAAAATATCCAACAACAACAAATCATACAGCCAAAATTTGTTTATTTTATGGACGTTTCTAAAATCAGTAGTTGATTGAAGAAACGACACCAATTCTTTAGCTTTTTTTGTGGCATTTTTGAAGGTATATCCCGTGCTTGCTTTGGTCCAACCCCCAGCCGAACCAATATTTATGCTGTTTTTTGTATTGTGTTTCCAAAACGGATAACATGTCATTGGAATGTTACCTTGTTCTTTTTCGATGATTTCATATTCGGTGCTGCCTAGCTTTTGAATATATTTTTTGATTTCGAGTTCGTATTCGTCTTTTACCAATAAATCTTTTGAAAAAAGCGTATATTCTAATAAAGCTTCATGTTCAGAAGTCGGTAAAACATACATGAAACGCGTATTCCCTTTTTGGGTTACCGAAAAATCCATGAAAGTTGCGCAATTTGGTGTAAAAACTGCTTCTTTGCTTTTGATGAACCAACCGATAAAATGTTGTTGAATTAACGGAAATTTGTCTTGTGATTTTACGTTTTCTGGGTTGTAAATGGAATTAATGACCTTGTTGCAGGTATAGGTTTCACTAGCGGTTCTAACTTCACAATGTGTTCCTAAATCTTTAAAGTCAAGTACTTTTTCATGAAGAAAATGAACATTTTTGGCTTCTGCAATTTTTTGGAACACAAAGTCGTAAAAATCGATTCCATTTATTTTTTTATACTGATACGGCTGAAGCGATAAAACCCGATTTACTTTTCCGTTGGCGAAAACAGCCTCTGACCATTTTTTCGAAACAAGTGCATCAAACAAGTTGTTTTCATCCCAAAAGCACCAGGTGCGGTCGTTTGTCTTTTTAGGGTTTTCATCAATTAATAAAATGGTTTTGTCTTGAAATTTTTCAGACAATAGCATTTCATATACCGTGAGTAATGCCGATAATCCTGAACCTGTAAAAATATAATGAGCCTGTTGCATGTCCAAATTTACTAAATTACTTGTTTTTATAGGGCAAATAGCATTAAATTTGAAAAAAAATAAGCCATGTTTCAGATTGTTTTAGATTTTTTTGAACGAATTGATCCTATTCTAGCCGCGTTGTTGGCGACTACTTTTACGTGGGGATTAACCGCCTTTGGCGCCTCTTTTGTCTTCTTTTTTAAGAACATGAATCGTGTTGTTCTCGACGGAATGCTTGGTTTTACAGGGGGTGTTATGGTGGCGGCAAGTTTTTGGAGTTTGTTGGCTCCCGCTATTGAAATGACGGAAGGCGAAGGTTTTGTAAAAGTAATTCCAGCTGCTGTTGGTTTTTTATTAGGGGCTATTTTTATTTTTGGACTGGACAAAGTATTACCCCACTTACATATTAATTTTAAAGAAACGGAAGGGATAAAATCGCCATGGCAACGCACCACATTGTTGGTTTTGGCCATAACCTTGCATAATATTCCAGAAGGATTAGCTGTTGGCGTTTTGTTTGGAGGAGTCGCCGCGGGAATTCCAGAAGCTTCCATTGCTGGAGCAGTTACTTTAGCCATTGGAATTGGGATTCAAAATTTCCCGGAGGGAATTGCCGTTTCTATGCCTTTACGTCGAATGGGAATGAGCCGCTGGAAAAGTTTTATGTATGGCCAGTCTTCGGCTTTAGTAGAACCAATTGCGGGAGTTTTAGGAGCAGTTGCGGTAACGTTTTTTACGCCTTTGTTGCCTTATGCCCTAGCTTTTGCAGCGGGAGCGATGATTTTTGTGGTGGTGGAAGAAGTAATTCCAGAAACCCAGCAAGACAAAAACACCGACATTGCTACCTTAGGATTTATTGGCGGATTTATTGTAATGATGATGTTAGATGTCGCACTCGGTTAATGACACGCACAATCATCACCACAAGGTTTTGATTTTTTAACCCGTTTTTTCCAAAAGAATTTTTTTATTAAAAATCCTACGGCTATTGCCAGAGAAATGTAAACCAATAGTTGTTGTATATCCATAATGCAAAAATAGGGAAAGCAATCGCATTGCGATTGCTTTTGTGTTACTATTTATGAGTGTTAAAATTGCGCTGCTATTCCAATAGTGGCACTAAATGGCATTCCAGGTCTCAACCCTGCAGGAACTCTTGAAACCAAATACGTGGTGTCAAAAAGATTATTAACGGCACCGGTAATGCTAAAATGCTTATTGTATTTGTATTTTGATCCAAAATCTAGTACAGTGTTACTCGGCACCGCGTTTTCGTTTGAAATGCTACCTTGACCTGCTACGGTTCTAAATTCACCATTGTATCTTGCACCAATAATTATTTCAAATTTTTTGTGTTCTAAAGCGATAGAAGCATTGAATTGATGTTTTGAGATATAGGGTATTTCATCGCCTTTTTCAATAGTTCCCCAAGCACCATCAGCACTTGAAAATTCAGTGGCAAATTCGGTATCCGTTAAGGTGTAACCAAAAGTAACCGGAATTTTGTATTTACTACTTTCGTTTAAAATTTGATAATTTACTACTAATTCTATTCCTTTCACGTGGGCTGCACCCGCATTAAATTGGTCTAAAGTTCCCGAGCCACCACTTGCAGCTAGATCGCTTCCTAGTAAATTGGAATAATTATTAAAATAACTAATGATCTCTCCCGATAATTTATTGTAATTGAAACGCGATCCCAGTTCATAATTTATACTTTTTTCAGCTTGTGTTCCAGGGGTGTTTGTAGGAGGAGCAAATCCTTTATGAACCCCACCAAAAAAAGAAACGTTTTTGTTTATTTTATAGTTTGCCCCTATACCAGGCAACCAAACTTTAACATGATTATCGTTTTCAATTACGTTAACTCCCGATCGTGTTGCATCTGCAATTCCAAAATTTTCGTTGCGTAAATCAATCGTTTCAAATCGGATGCCGGGTGTAACGGTTAGCTGCTTGTATTTAATTTTATACAAGGCATGGGCGGCCATCGCTCTTGCATAGGCTATTCTGTTATCTTGTGAACCTGGAGTTCCCGATGAAGTTAATTCCATAGAGCCGTTACGCATGGCATAACCGTCATTCCATTGAAAACGATCTTCATTGTCTTTGTGATAACGAACACCAATTTCTAAGTCATGGTATACATCCCCAGTTAAAAAATGAAAATCTATTTTGGTTTGTATGCCTTGTGCCAAATACTTTCTGTTGTTTGCTCTCACGCGGAGGGCATTGTTTGGTGAATTTTGGACACCCGTAATGTAATCAAAAGCTAACGCGTTTGTTGTTGGATCTTTCAAAATGGCATCAATGGCATAAGTTGTACCCCCAAATCTTACATCATTCAATTTGTACCAATTTCTATTAAATTTATTTTGATATGCTGTTGTGGTGATACTAAAATAATCACTTGTTTTAAAGGTATGTGTTATTGAAAACTGATTGTTTTTTGTTGTAATGTTGTCCTTTTCTGAGCCTGCATAACGCATAAAAGGGGATCGATTGAAATCTTCTTGGGTTAAACCGAGGTAGGTTTCGTTTGCGTCTTCTTCTGCATAAACCAATTTAAATTCTACGGCGTTAAATGTTTTACGGTTTGGTTTGGATTGAATTCTAAATTTTGCCATTACATCTTTTTTCTCAAAACCGGTATTGGCACCACTAGGCAAGTTTTTAAATCCATCCGAATTATAGTTTAACAATTGAACAACAGCTCCTATGGTTTCATTTGAAATTCCCACATTTGCAGTGGTACGATTCGTATTAAAGCTCCCATAATCTGTTAAAAAACCTGCATTGAATTTTGTTGGGATCGGAAGGGAAACAAAGTTTATGGTTCCACCCGTCGTAAAAGGGCCATATTGTATTTGGCTGCTCCCTTTTAATATTTCTACAGCATTCATTCGGGCAACAGCAGGAAAATAATAGGCCGCAGGAGCACTGTATGGCGCAGGCGCAATTAAAACATTGTCTTCCATTAAAGTTATTTTGGCACTTCTGTCTGGAGAGGTTCCTCTCAAACTAATATTGGGTCTTAGTCCAAAACCATCTTCTTCATAAACAGATACCCCTGTAACCGTTCGTAATACTCTATTGATATCGGTATAATTGAATTTTTGCAAATCAGCTGCTGAAATATAGGAAGCAGATCCGGTTTTATTGGTTGCTTCAAATTTGCTCCCAATTATTTGGGAACCCGAAATCACTACTTCTTTTAAGTTGTTAATGGAGTCTTTATGCGCTTCTTTTTTTTGATCTTGAGCATTTACACTACTTGAAAGTAACAAAAGTAGTGTAACAATATAATATTTCATTTTTTATTTAGATTAATTCTACATAGCAAAAATAAATAGTAATTTTTATTTAGACAAATTATAAATAAAATTTTTTCACTACAAATGACGAATTATTTATTGCTAAATTATTTAAGTAAAAAACAGCTTTTTTTGCATTTTTTTGTTTAAAAACTTAAAAATAATTTAAAACATAAGAAAAATCTTCCCAAAGTAGTATGGAAGCAAAGGCTTGCTTTTTGAAAAATAAAAGGCTGCTAGTAATTATTTAAGAATTTGGTAGGCAATTAGAGCCACAACATAAGCAAATCCGCTCATGAAACACAATTGAATGATTGGCCATTTCCAAGAGTTCGTTTCTTTTTTTACAATGGCTAAAGTGGAAACACATTGCATGGCAAAGGCATAAAACAGTAACAAGGAAACCCCAGTTGCAAAATTAAATACTTTCTTGCCCGTAATAGGGTGAACCTCTGCTGCCATTCGATTTTTTATGGTCGTTTCTTCTTCACTGCGACTTTCTACACTATAAATAGTAGCCAACGTACCTACAAAGACTTCCCGAGCTGCAAACGAACTCACGACAGCCACTCCAATTTTCCAGTCGTATCCCAGGGGTTTAATGGCAGGTTCAATGGCTTTACCCATATAACCAATATAGGATTTTTCCAATTTATAGGCATTTACTTTATCTTCCAATTGGGAATCGCTAAGCGGAATGTTTTTAGACTGAAATTCCTGAATGACATTTTGTTTCGCGTGGTTGAAATCGTTGCTCAAACCATGCGAACCTAAATACCACAAAATTATGGAGAGGGCTAAAATGATTTTACCGGCTCCAGTTACAAAGGAACGTGTTTTTTCAAGAACATTAATTCCAACATTTTTAAGCATTGGAATTTTATAACTGGGCATTTCAACCACAAAATAGGATTTGCAATTCAGTTTTAAATAGGTATTCAGTAGGTAGGCCGAAAAAATAGCCATACCAAAGCCTAAAAGATACAAGCCCATTAAGGTTAACCCTTGTAAACTTAAAAAACCAAACAGCCGTTTCTCTGGAATGATTAAAGAAATTAATATGGCATATACAGGCAATCGAGCAGAACATGTTGTAAAAGGGGTTACCAAAATGGTAATCAATCGTTCTTTCCAATTTTCGATATTTCTAGCACTCATAATCGCTGGAATAGCGCACGCAGTTCCGGATATTAAGGGCACAATACTTTTTCCGGATAAACCAAATTTTCGCATGATTTTGTCCATCAAAAACACCACGCGACTCATGTAGCCACTTTCCTCTAATACCGAAATGAACAAAAATAAAAAAGCAATTTGTGGAATAAAAATTACGATACCTCCAATTCCCGGAATAATTCCTTCACTGATTAAGTTGGTGAATTCTCCTGCAGGGAGTTGCTGTTTGGCGAGCGAACTAAAATTGGCAAAACTAGCATCAATAAAGTCCATTGGTATACTGCTCCAATCAAACAAAAATTGAAAAATGAGCATTAATATGCCAAAAAAAATAAAATAGCCAAAAATTTTATGGGTGAGTACACGATCAATTTTTTCACGAATATCGGTTGCTTTCGAACGGTCAATAATCTGACCTATTTTTAGCGTATCATTGATGAATTGATAGCGTTTTATCGTTTCTTTTTGCTGTAATTTCTTTAAATCGGCATGAGATTTTGTGAAGGAACTCTTAATTTCATTTCGTTCCAAATTTAAAAAATTAACATCTTGTGTAATAACCAACCACAATTTGTATAACAATTGATTTGGAAAGGCTCTTCTTAGATTATTAAAATAATCAGGATCAATTGTTGAGGCATTTAAACAAGGTTCGGTAGAAAGTTCGCTGTAATTTAATACCATTGCTTTCAATTGCTCAATGCCGGTTTTTTTTCTCGAACTGATCAAAGCAATTTTGGTTTTTAATTCATGCTCTAGGGCCGCAATATCTAATTCAATACCCTTTAATTTCATTCGATCGGCCATATTGATGACTAATATGGTCGGAATTTCCAAGTCTTTTATCTGGGTAAAAAGCAATAAATTTCGTTTCAAGTTTTCCACTTCTGTAACTACTACTGCTACATCCGGAAAATCTTCGTCGTTTTTGTTGAGCAGCAATTCAATCACCACGTTCTCATCAATAGAGCTGGCGTTTAAACTATATGTTCCAGGTAAATCAATAATTTTAGCTTTAACCGTTTCACTTAATTTGCAAACCCCTTGTTTTTTTTCAACGGTAATTCCGGGATAATTTCCAACTTGTTGATTTAGACCGGTAAGTTCATTGAAAACAGACGTTTTACCCACATTTGGGTTGCCAATTAACGCGACTTTTATAGGATTTGCATTCATCTTATTTGTTTTTTTGAATGCTTATTTCTTTGGCCGTTTCTAAACGAATGGCCACATGTGAATCGTTGACATTGAAATATAAAGGATCGCCAAATGGAGCAATTTGAAGTAAGGTAATGGTATTACCAGGCAAACATCCCATCTCTAAAAGCTTTAGTGGGATTTCGTCTAAATTAACAGCAGTAATTGTGGCTGTTTCACCTATTGCAAGGGTTGACGAGTTGGATTCCATTTTCTTATTTAGATTCAATTAAAATACAAAAGTAAAAATTAAAAACCATGTACACCTGAAAATATGATATTAATGTAGATTATTTTTGATTTGCTACCAACCATAAAATATCTTCTACCAATTGAACCATGTTTTTGGTATTGGGATCCGAAGTAGGTTGGTCTAAATTTGTTCCGTCATAAAACCCACGGATCCGTTTATTTTTATCGACTAGAATAAAATTTTCGGTATGAACCATGTCAAAATATTCTTCCGGTTTTCCGGTTTTAACCGCTAGATACGATTTTCGTGCTAAAGAATAGATTTGTTTTTTATCGCCAGTTACCATATTCCATTTGGTGTCATCGACTCCTTTTTTAAGGGCATATTTTTTCAATACTTCAGGAGTGTCAACGTCAGGGGTTACTGAAAACGATAGTAATTTTACATTCGGATACGATTTCAACTGTTTTTGCAACCACACCATGTTGTTGGTCATTTTAGGACAAATAGTTGGGCAAGTTGTAAAAAAGAAATCGGCAACATAAATGGTATTTTCATAATCTTTCTGCGTAATAATTTTACCATTTTGATTGGTAAAACTAAAGTCGCTAACTTTATGATCGGCTCCAACATGTTGAATAGTGGAGTCTACCAATTCAGGATTTACATCTTTTGGCGCATAAATAGGCAACATTTTTTTTGGTTTTTGCAACGAATAAATACCAATAAATATGATGCTGGAAAGTGCTATAAAGAGCAGTATAAATTTTTTGTATGGGTTGAAAATTGAAAACATTATTTTTTTTGTAAATTTAATCATAAATAATTTTCTAACCCCTATTATACGAATGTTAAAGTTATTTCAAGTTGATTTTCTTTGTTATATTTGTGACTACTTACTTTAATACAACCATAAAAATGATTAAAAATTACTTGATTGTTAGTTTATTGTGTTCCTTTTTTGGATTTTCACAATTTAATCCTGCAGCCCCATGGATGGCTAACGCCCAGACATCACGTAATGAAGCTACAATTGACGAATTAGTTGCCCAATTCAACCACTATTGGACAACCCACGATAAGACGGTAAAAGGATCGGGTTATAAACCCTTCATGCGTTGGGAATACCATTGGAGAAATTATACCAATCCACAAGGATATATTGTTTCTTCAGCTGATTTTTGGGCCGCATGGCGTCAAAAAAAACAAGCCCAATTTAATAGAAGCAATTTGTCATTACCAGTCAGTAATTGGCAGCCCATAGGGCCATTTACCCACACCAATACGGGCTCATGGTCTTCGGGTCAAGGAAGGGTAAATATTGTACACGTCGATCCATCAAATCCCAACACTGTGTACTTAGGCGCCCCAGCTGGAGGAATATGGAAATCAACAAATACGGGTGCAACTTGGACTCCTCTTACAGATAACTTGCCCCAAATAGGGGTTTCTGGAATAGCAGTAGATTATTCTAATTCTAATGTAATTTACATTGCGACAGGGGATAAAGATGCAGGCGACTCCTATTCAGTAGGCGTATATAAATCGATAGACGGTGGGATTACTTGGAATCCAACAGGGGTTATGGGCGGTTCAAACCCATCAAGTGCAGGTGATTTAGTCATCCATCCAACCAACAATCAAATTTTGTGGTGTGCTACAAACAATGGAATTTATAAAACAACCAACGCCGGAACTTCATGGATTCAAGTTCAGCCGGGCGATTTTTCTCAGGGATCACTCCGCTTAAAATCGGGAGATCCATCCACAGTCTATGCGGTTTCAAATACCGGGTTTTACCGTTCTACAGATGTTGGAGCTACTTTCAGTCAAATTACAGCCGGATTACCCGAAAGTTCTAGCCGATTGCTATTGGATGTAACACCCGCAAATGCAAATTATATTTACATATTGAGTGCACGAAATGATGGGGATATGCAAGGAATTTATCGTTCAACGGATGGTGGAACAACTTGGACCAAAACGTCTTCAAACGAATCGTCTTCGGGCGATGTTTTTGAATCAAGTCAAGCTTGGTATGATCTGGCCTTAGCTGTTTCGCCCACAAATGCAAACGAAATATACACAGGTTGTTTAAATGTATGGAAGTCAACCGATGGTGGCGTGAGCGTTTCTAAAGTAAACAACTGGAGTTCGCCTGCAGCGCCTTCTTATACACATGCCGATATTCATTACCTAGGGTTTCATGGCAACAAATTGTATTGTGGCAGTGATGGAGGTATTTATGTTTCTTCCAACGGAGGAACGAATTTCGCCGATTTAACAGCTGGTGTACAAATCGGCCAATTTTATAAAATTGCGGTTTCGAAACAATCTGCAGCAAAAATGATGGGGGGATTACAAGACAATGGAGGTTATGCATACAGCGGAGGACAATGGAAAAATTATTATGGCGCGGATGGAATGGACACGGCAATACATCCAAACAACCCAAATATTTATTACGGTTTTATTCAGTCGGGCGGAAACTTATACATTAGTAACAATGCTGGAAATGGGTTAAGCGGTTCTGTTTCAGCCCCAGCAGGTTTGAGCGGAAATTGGGTAACGCCATTGACAATTAATTCAGCTGGAGTCCTTTTTTCGGGCTATAACAATTTATTTAAATTAGTTGCAGGGGCTTGGGTCCAACAAAACACCACTTCATTGGGAAGCGGAAATATCGAATTGATAACTATTGACCCTTCAAATGACAACATCATGTATGTTGCTAACGGATCCAATTTGTATAAAAGTACCGACTTAGGCGTTACTTTTACCGCCATATATTTAGCACCCACGGCCATTACTTCGATTGAAGTACATTCTACAGATAGCAATAGTGTGTATGTAACCACTCAAGGAGCTTCAGGTGATGTTTTGAAATCAACTGACGGAGGAGTTTCATTTACAGAGTTCTCTAATGGATTACCAAATATTGGAAAAAATGTAATTGTACATCAAGGTAGAAATTCTGATAATCCATTATATCTCGGAACCGCTTTGGGTGTATATTATAGGGATGATTCTATGAGTTCTTGGCAACCCTTTGACACTAATTTGCCCAATGTTTCAGTAACCGATTTAGAGATTAATTTAGAAGATGCTAAGCTAGTGGCTGCAACATATGGAAGAGGTATTTGGCAAACCAATATTCCCGTTCAGTTGCCTGCAAATGATGTAAAATTTGTAAGTATTCAAAGCCCAGGAAATAACATCAATTGTGAGGCTACCATAATTCCGCAAGTGGAAGTAAAAAACAACGGTATCAATACCATTACTGCTGTTTCAGTAAATTATACTATTGATGGAATTCCGAGCAATTATGTATGGAATGGTGTTATTGCTTCTAATGCAACCACAACGATCAATCTTCCACAATCGACATTAACAAGAGGAATTCATACGCTTACGGTTTCCACAACAATTCCTAATGATACATATACTGATAATAATACTGGAACAAACACTTTTTACATTAACGATTCCGGTATTATCGGGCAAGTCAACCCTTTTACTTCGACTTCAGATGCACTTATTTCGTATAATGATGGTGGCGAAGGCTCTCAATGGGCGCGCGGAGTTAGGGCTGATGCATTAACTTCTTCTGGAAATACGGTATATACCACCAATTTGGTTCGCAATTATCCAGACAACATAAAGACCTACTTAGTTTCTCAATGTTATAATTTATCTGAGGTCATTAATCCGCAGATCAGTTTTGATATGAAATTTGATATTGAACTCAATTGGGATATTGTATATGTTGAGTACTCTACAAATTTTGGGGCTACTTGGTCGGTATTAGGCGAAATGGGTCCAACTTGGTATAATAGCAATCGAACGGCAGAAACGGCAGGGTCAGATTGTTATAATTGTCCTGGGGCGCAATGGACCGGAGAAAGCACCACGTTAACAACATATTCTTATCCGTTAGCTGCTTTGGGAGGGCCCTCGGCTGTTATTTTTAGAATCGTTTTTCATTCCGATCAATCGGTTACCGATTTAGGAGTTAACGTAGATAATTTTGTAGTTTCAGGGACACTTTCCAATCAAAATTTTGAGCTAAATAATGTTTGGATATACCCCAATCCTTCCCATGGTATTTTTAATATTGCTTTGGGAACCATTCAACCAACTCGAATTGAAGTGTATGACCTAACCGGAAAAATAATATACGAACAAAATCAAATAACAGTGGCTAATTTTGAAACAAAATTGGATTTATCACATGTGTCACAAGGGATTTATTTTGTAAAAATTATAAACAACAACCAAGTAACCATAAAACGAATTAGTAAAGAATAGTCTATGAAAAAATGTATTGTAAATGGGAGTTTAGGAATTATGGTATTATCCACGATTCTGTATTCATGCAACTCCTCAGAAAAAGTAACGAAACAAACGCAATCCGTTGGAATTAATCAAAATTTCATGGATAAAACAGTTAATCCGGCTGATAATTTTAATAGCTATGTAAATGGTAGCTGGTTAGATAATACCGAAATTCCTGCCGATAGAACCCGTTGGGGCAGCTTTGATGAATTGCGAAAAAACACCGACGACGATGTGATGGTCATTTTAAAAGAAGCCATCAACGACAAGGCAATTGATCCCAAATCCGATCAAGCAAAAGCAATTAATTTATACAAAACGGTCTTAGATACGGTTAGTAGAAACAAAGCCGGAATCGATCCTTTGAAACCGTACTTGGCTAAAATTAATGCGGTTCAAAATGCCGATCAATTGATCGCGTTATTGGCCGAAATGGAACCCGAAATGGGATTGGGCTTCTTTGGAAGTTATATCGGAGCCGATGCCAAAAACAGCAATAAAAATGTAGTATATGTTGGTACCGGTAGTTTGGGCTTACCCGATAGAGATTATTATGTTTCTGACGCACCCGATAGTAAAGAAAAACGTGAAAAATACTTGCTGCACGTGGCAAAAATGTTACAATTTACAGGAGATTCGGAAGCAGTAGCTAAAGATAATGCGCAAAAAATACTAGCCCTAGAGACCAAAATGTCTACGGCAACTTTAGATCGCGTTGAGCGAAGAGACCGTAGAAAAACCTACAATCCAATGGCGTTTGCCGATCTTCAAAAATTAGCACCTACGGTAAAATGGGAGGCTTATTTTAATGCGGTAGGCATGGGAAAAGTAGACTCACTAGTGGTGTCACAACCCAGATACCTTCAAGCCATCGAAACCATCTTAAAGGAAAATCAAGTAGCCGATTGGAAAGCCTATATGCAATGGACTGCTTTGAGAAGTTCGGCTGGCTTACTTTCTACTGCTATTGAAAATGCAAATTTTGAGTTTTATGGCAAAATATTGACGGGCGCCGTGAAACAACGTCCGGCTGAAGAAAGAGCTTTAGCAACCGTAAACGGAAGACTTGGAGAAGCTTTAGGAAAATTATATGTAGCTAAAAAATTTCCACCAGAAGCCAAAGCCAAAGCACAAACTATGATTGCTAATGTGATGCAAGCTTTTGACAACCGCATCAATAATTTGCCTTGGATGACCAAAGCAACGAAAGAAAATGCAAAAGATAAATTGAATAAATTTCGTGTTAAAATAGGGTACCCAGACAAATGGAAAGATTATTCAGCCTTAGAAGTTAAAGCACCAGAACAAGGCGGAAGCTATTTTGAAAATTCTAGAATGTATGCCAGATGGAGTCACAAGAAAAACATTGAAAAAATAGGCAAACCGGTAGACAAAGAAGAATGGGGAATGTCACCACAAACGGTAAATGCATATTTTAGTCCAACAAATAACGAAATTGTATTTCCAGCCGCTATATTACAACCGCCTTTTTATGATTACAAAGCGGATGAAGCTGTAAATTATGGTGGAATTGGCGCCGTAATTGGACATGAAATTTCACACGGATTTGACGATTCGGGTTCGAGATATAATGCCGATGGGAATTTGGTAAATTGGTGGAGTGAAGATGATTTGAAACAATTCACTACATTGGGAAGCGCTTTAGCAGATCAATATTCGGCCTTAGAACCGTTACCAGGTATTTTTGTAGACGGGAAATTCACTTTAGGGGAAAATATTGGAGATTTAGGAGGTGTTAACGCAGCCTATGACGGCTTACAAATTTATTTGAAAGCAAATGGAAATCCGGGATTGATTGACGGATTTACGCCAGAGCAACGCTTCTTTATTTCGTGGGCTACCATTTGGAGAAGTAAAATGCGCGATGAAGCCATAAAAAATCAAGTAAAAACAGATTCTCACTCTCCGGGAATGTATCGTGCTTATGTGCCGTTACAAAATGTAGAAGCTTTTTACAAAGTATTCAATATTCAACCTCAAAACGGAATGTATTTAGCACCGGATAAACGTGTGAAAATTTGGTAATCAAATTCAAATTTTAAATCAAATCCCATCTATTTCAGGTGGGATTTTTTTGTTTGATAAAATAGTAAAGATGATCACCACGGATTAAAAGATTAGAAGGATTACAAACGGTAAAATCCTTTATCTGTCGCTGAATTTATTTCTTTTTAATCGCTCGATTGACCACATAAAGCCCAATGATTGTAATGATTCCCCCTAAAACAATTGGAACAGTCAAAGGTTCGTTGAACAAAATATAACCAAAAAATAAGGCGACCATAGGATTAATATAGGCATACAAACTACTTATTTCAGTTGGCAAATGTTCTAAGGCGTAAATAAATGCAATGAACGTTAATACCGATCCAAAAACCACTAAATAAGCAATTGACCACCACGAAATTGCCGGAATTGCTGCCAACGGAATCGCAGAACCATTCCAAACAATAGCAGTCGAAATTACAATACTCGAAAGCAACATTTGCAATCCCAAACTAAAGTAGGGGTTGAAATTGGTTTTATTTTCTTTGATATAGATAGAGGATAAGGCCCATGTAAATGTTGCAATTACAGAAAGTAAAATGCCAAAACGAAATTCAGGTTCTAAAAAATCGTTGAGGTAGTCATAGAAAATGACGCAAATTCCAACAAAAGCGACCACCAATCCAGCAACCGCTTTCCATGTTGTTTTTTGCCCCCGAAACAAACTAATAATTACGATCCAAAGCGGAAAAATAGAACCAATTATGGCCCCCAAACCACTTGAAATGTATTTAACGCCCCAGGTACTCAAACCGTTACTCAGCATGAAATTCAACACACTCAAGACCAAAATAGTACGCCACTGCCTTTTATTGGGCCAAGGATGTTTTTGATAGAGAAAGTACAACAAATAACACAAGCCACCAAAGAGTTGACGCAAGGCGACCAATTGCATAGGAGGCATATGCTTGACACCTTCTTTGGAAGCAATCCAAGTCGTGCCCCAAAAAAAACTGATCCAAAAGAGCGCTAAAACGGGAAGGCCAATCGCGTTTTTTTGGTGCTTGATGTACTTTTGGAATACCTTATAATATGCCATTATTAAATTTCTTTTTGAAACGAATAGTCTAAAATCGTTTCCACTTTTTTACTGGAAATAATTTTACCCTTCGATGTAGCATTTTCGACAAAGGTAGGTAATGGCAAATTGAATTGTTGCGCTTTTTTTTGATAATAGTTTTTCCGAGAAGGATGTTGTGGTGCTACAGCATTAAACGTATCACCCCATTTGTCTTGATAAGCGACGGCAAGAACTTTTATGATTATGCCAATACAATCTTCTCTTTGAATCAAGTTAACAGGAGCATCCGGATTTTCAATTTTGGTTCTTCCTGCTAAGAATTTGATGGGATGGCGATCAGCACCCAATAAACCACCAAAACGAATGACCGTTGTTTTGAAATGCTTATTGGATTGTAAAAGTTGCTCGACAATGACCAATTGTTGGCCACTTTCTGTGTCGGGAGTAGGTTTTACTTCCTCAGTTATTTCCTGCATATTCGGGCAAATAGTTGAATCACCATACACCGAAGTTGAACTTACAAACAGTACTTTTTGAACGCTTGATTTTTCAATAAAAGGGATCAGCGTTTTTATTTTATTGACGAAACTCAACGTTTCTGAAGCCACTATTTCGCCACGCAATCCGGGCGGAATGGCAATAATTAAGACCGCTGTTTGATCCAGAAATTCGGCAACATTTCCAATTATTTCTTGTTCCTTCAATTGAATTTGGAACGGCATAATTCCAGCAGCTTTCAAGCCATCAAGTGAACTAGCTGTTGTGGAGGAACCTTTTATGTTGTAGCCTTTCGTAAGCAATGACGTAGCCAAGGGGAAACCGAGCCAACCACAGCCTAAAATTGAGATGGAATTCATTTACGATTCTTTTTTCACAAGTACAAAATACCTGTTATCGGTTTCCATATAGCCATAATCATACATAAAATAATAGGTGTTTCCTGTTTTTGTTTTTAATATGGAAGTACAATAATCAAAATCAAAACCCTTACTAATCATTGTATTCCGGTTTATTTTGGTTTTTCCTTCCGGATTTAATTCACACAAAATACGATAATTTTTTCGCAATTTGTTGTTGATGTTGCGCATCAAATTGTTTTGGTCTTTGTTCATTTTGTTGTTGAATGCATTTCGGCAACCATCGCCACAAAATTTTTTGTCTTCGCGGCCGATAATTTTATCACCGCATTCTAAGCAAGATTTAATCATAGTATTCATTTTAGGAGGAACGAATAAAAATAATCAAAAAATGGGAAAAAGTTGGATTTTTATAAAATTTTTTCATTTTCAAACGATTACAAACGATTACAATCGAAAGTAAATAGTTAACAACCGAATAATTAGTGAGTTACAAAACAATTTTGTGTTTGAAATTTGCAAGCCTTATAGATTTGCAAAAGTATCAACAACAGTAACTTTAATTTATTACACGCCATGAAAAACAGAGTACAATTGATCGGCCATGTTGGCCAAGATCCAGAAGTAAAAACAGTAAACAACAAAAAAGTCGCTACGCTTACCATTGCTACAAACGATTTTTATTTCAATGAAAAAGGCGACAAAGTGGAACAAACCGAATGGCATCGTATTACCGCTTGGGGTAAAACAGCAGAAATCATTGAAAAATATGTTACTAAAGGTAAAGAAATTGCTGTAGAAGGAAAACTAACCCACAGAAGTTATGACGATAAAGACGGAAACAAACGCTATGTTACAGAAATTCTTGTTCTTGAGTTGTTATTGTTAGGAAAGTAATTTTCTGATTTGCTTCCTTAAACCACTGAGCAATCAGTGGTTTTTTTCGTTTAATTTATGTTGTAAGAGATCGATAAACAATCCCATGTGATATCCATCTACTAATCCATGATGGGCCATAACACTTAACGCCATTGTTTTTTTTTCGCTGTCAGAAACTAATTTTCCCCAGGAAATTTTCGGACAACTATCGGGTAAAGAATAGCTTCTTGAATGGGTCAATCCTGTGAAATTTATCCAAGGAATAGCTGAAAAATGGATGATGTTATTGGGAAATTCTCGCGTAAACAATCCAGGTGTTTCCTGAATGCGTTCAATTTCAGCAGCAACAATTTTTGCAAATTCATGCAGATCAGCATGAAATTTCATGAATGAAAAACCAAAGGTTTTGTCATCGCGCATGATGGTGGATGAGGCGTCAATGGTTTCATACATAAAAACTTCATTGGCCTCTATTCGGTATCTAAAATTTTCTACTTGGTTGACCGCGGCAATGGTTTGGTATAAATAATAAACAAAAAATGGGATTTGTAGTTTTTTAGCTTGGTCATAGGCAACCGTCATGTCAATAACCGTCGTGCAACCAAAAAACGGCTCATCGAAGGTCGAAAAAAACGCAAAGTGTTCTTTTCTGTTCCAATTAGAAAGGTCTATTTTTTGCTTCATATTAGTATAGGCAACAGGGCAGTAATAGTGGTAATCGATTTGAAATTATGATGTTCAATTTCGAAATCAATTTTTTCGTATGCCCAAGTGGTATGATAGGGAATATGAATCGCGTGTCCACCCATATTTAGCACCGGTAATATATCTGATTTTAACGAATTGCCGATCATCAAAAAATCTTCGGCTTTACAATCTAATCGACCTAACATTTTTTCGTAATCTAATTCGGTTTTATCGCTCATGACTTCGATATGATGAAAATAGGCCCCAAGTCCCGAATCGTGTAATTTGCGATGTTGGTCTTTTAAGTCGCCTTTAGTAGCTACAACTAATTTATATTTCCCTTGCAATTGCTCCAAAACTTCGGTAATGTTTGGGAGTAACTCCACCGGTTTTTGCAGTAATTCTTTCCCAATGGCTAAGATTTGTTCAATCCCTTTGCCCGAAATTTGATGTTGCGTCAATTGCAAAGCGGTTTCAATCATGGATAAGGTAAATGCTTTGATTCCGAAACCATATAAAGGCAAATTGTTGACTTGATGATTCAAAATCAATCCCAATATTTCTTGATGCGAGGCATAATCTTGAAACAACTCACAAAAACGCTCTTGCGCTGCATCGAAATAGGGTTCGTTGTGCCATAAGGTATCGTCTGCATCAAAGGCAATTATCTTTGGAGTCATATTAAGATATTAGCGCACCGTTAATCACACCTTCAGCATCCGGATTTACAAAAACCAATTGGCCTGCTGCATTATTGGTCAATAATAACATGCCTTCACTTTCAACACCACGCAATGCTCTTGGGGCTAAGTTTACTAGAACTGTTACGCGTTTTCCAATGACTTCTTCCGGTGTAAAATGTTCTGCAATGCCAGAAACAATCGTTCTAACATCAATTCCAGTATCTACTTTTAAAACCAATAATTTATTGGCTTTTGGCATTTTTTCAGCTTCGATAATGGTTCCAATACGTAAATCTATTTTGGCAAAATCTTCAAACGAAGCCGTTTCTTTTTGCGGTGCTGCTTTTGCGTTTTCGACTTTATTGGCGGTTTTGGTGGCTTCTAATTTATCCAATTGTTTTTGTATTTCGGCATCTTCTATTTGGGCAAATAAAATTCCTCCCGAAGTTTCGGGATGACCAATTTGATGTCCAGGTTTTGTCAAATTCCAGTTGTTAAATTCTAAATTCCAATTATTGCCTTTAATCTGTAAAATGTTGCACAATTTTGCAGCAGTAAATGGCAAAAAGGGTTCAGAAAGTATCGCTAAAGCAGAGGCAATTTGCAAGGCCACATACATTTGAGTTTGCACTCTAGCTGGGTTTTCTTTTACCATTTTCCATGGTTCTTCATCGGCTAAATACTTGTTTCCTAAACGCGCAACGTTCATTAATTCGCCAAGTGCTTCTCGGAATCGGTAGCGCTCAATCGAACTTGAAATTACCGCGGGATAGGCTTTCAATTCGGCTAATACTTGTTCGTCAACTTCCGAAAATTCGTTCGGAGCGGGAACAATTCCATCATAATATTTATGGGTTAACACCACGACACGATTGATGAAGTTTCCATAAATAGCGGCTAATTCATTGTTATTTCTCGCTTGAAAATCTTTCCAAGTAAAGTCGTTGTCTTTTGTTTCGGGTGCGTTTGCTGTTAGCGCATATCGTAAGACATCCTGTTTTTCCGGAAAATCTTGCAAATATTCGTGCAACCAAACCGCCCAATTTTTTGACGTGGATAATTTGTTGCCTTCTAAATTTAAAAATTCATTGGCCGGAACATTATCGGGTAAAATGTAACTTCCTTCTGCCTTTAGCATCGCAGGAAAAATGATACAATGGAATACAATATTGTCTTTTCCAATGAAATGTACCAGTTTTGTGTTGGCGTCTTTCCAGTACGGTTCCCAATCTTTTCCTTCTCGTGCGGCCCATTCTTTGGTAGAAGAAATGTACCCAATAGGGGCATCAAACCAAACGTATAATTTTTTCCCTTCGGCACCCGCTACCGGAACATCAATTCCCCAATCCAAATCACGGGTAACCGCTCTCGGTTCTAATCCGCCATCAATCCACGATTTTACTTGTCCGTAGACATTGGGTTTCCAATCGTTTTTATGGCCTTCTAAAATCCATTCTCTTAAAAAGGATTCGTATCGATTTAAAGGCAAAAACCAGTGTTTGGTTGCTTTTAATATCGGCGTTTCTCCAGTAATCGTTGATTTCGGATGAATTAAATCGGTTGCATTTAAAGTGGAACCGCATTTTTCACATTGGTCGCCGTATGCTTCTGGATTGTCGCATTTTGGACAGGTTCCAATAACAAATCGGTCGGCCAAAAATTGGTTTGCTTTAGCGTCGTACAATTGTTCGGTCGTTTCTTCGATGAAATCGCCGTTATCGTAAAGTTTTTTGAAAAATTCAGAAGCTGTTTTATGATGAATTTCCGAAGAAGTTCGCGAATAGTTATCAAAAGAAATTCCGAAATCTAAAAACGACTGACGGATGATTCCGTCATATTTATCAATTACTTGTTGGGGTGTAATGCCTTCTTTCTTCGCTTTCATGGAAATCGCTACACCGTGTTCATCGCTTCCGCAAATGAATGCCACATCTTTTCCTTGTAAGCGCAAATAACGCGCATAGATATCTGAAGGCACATAAACACCTGCTAAATGACCAATATGAATGGGGCCATTTGTGTAAGGTAATGCAGCTGTTATGGTATATCGTTTGGTCTCGTTTGGAGTTGGATTTTCAATCATTGTAATCAATTATTTGGACAAAAATAATTCATTTGACAGGAATAGACGAATTTTTCTGATCAAATTCCTTATTTTTGAATGCTTATTTTTGAGATACTTATGATAATACCTCCCTTTTTAAAACCCGGCGACACCGTAGCCATAGTTTGTACGGCTCGAAAATTTTCTGCTGAAGATGCAAAACCAGCTATTGAATTACTAAATTTTTGGGGATTACAAGTAAAACTGGGCAATACAATTGGTTTAGATAATTACCAGCTAGGAGGAACTGATGCCGAGCGAGCTGCTGATTTTCAAGCCATGATGGATGATGAAAACATCAAATCCATTTGGTGTGCTCGCGGTGGGTATGGCACGGTTCGCATCATTGACGCCTTGGATTTTACTAATTTTAAAAAGCATCCTAAATGGATCATAGGTTTTTCGGATGTTACGGTTTTACATAGTCAGTTAAATGTAGAGCGGGTAGCCACACTGCATGCTATAATGCCATTTACAGTACCAAAAGCTCCTGAAGAAGTTAAGGAATCCCTTCGAGAAGCGTTGTTTGGAGAAACAATTTCTTACACAATTCCATCAAAACCGAATGATGTAAAAGGAAAAGCGTCGGGCGAATTAGTGGGTGGGAATATTTCTATTTTGTACAGTTTGCTCGGTTCCAAATCGGCCATTAACACGGAGGATAAGATTCTTTTTATTGAAGATTTGGATGAATATTTATACCATATTGACCGAATGATGTATAATTTAAAACGCAATGGCTATTTTGAAAAGGTAAAAGGAATTGTGGTGGGAAGTATGGCTGATATGCATGATAATGAAATACCGTTTGGTCAAAATGACGTACAAATTATTACTGCAATTGCTAAAGAATACGCTATTCCCATAGCTTTTGATTTTCCAGCGGGTCATCAATCTGATAATCGCACTTTGATTTTAGGAAAACAAGTAAATTTTGAAGTGAATGAAAAAGAAATCAAATTAAAATTTGAATAAACAACAATTTAAAACCCACAAATTCCAATCTTGAAACTTACTTTGGAATTTATTTTTGGAATTTTAACTATGGCAGAGCATAACGATTTAGGGAAACTCGGAGAACAAATGGCCGTTGATTTTTTGATCCAAAAGGGGTATACTATTCTTGAGACCAACTGGATCTTTGACAAAGCCGAAATCGATATTATTGCTCAAAAAGAAACTGTATTAGCAGTAGTTGAGGTTAAAACGAGATCCTCGCTACTTTTTGGTTTACCACAAGAGTTTGTTACACCAAAGAAAATCCAACGCTTAGTAAAAACCATTAACGAATATGTCAATCGGAAAGCACTACAAGTTGACGTTCGATTTGACATTATCGCCATTCATAAAGAGGCTTCACGTTTTGATTTGGAACACATCGAAGACGCCTTTCATCATTTTTAAATGTTATATTTGTAACAAAATGTTTTATTTTATATATTTGTGCCCTACAATATATAAAACAGCCCGATATGAACACGATTTCTTCCGTCGTAGAACAATACATCAAATCAAAACCCTTTTTATTGAGTTCGCTTTCACAAGGAATCATTAATTTGACTTCATTATCCCGAATCATGATGCCTGAAATTGCTTTGCATTTAGGTAAAGACGTGAAGCAAGGAGCCGTAGTCATGTCCTTGAAAAGGTTGTCTGAAGAATTGGATTTCAAAATCAATCACAAGATATCTAAAGTTTTAAAAAATATAGGGGAAATCACAGTGCGTTCTTCTTTAACTGACTACACTTTTGTAATTTCGGATACACTTTTGGAAAACCAGGCCAAATTGTTAACAGAGATCAACAAGTTACAAGATATTTTTTATACGTCTTCTCGCGGGGTAAATGAAACCAATATTGTTACAAGTGCCTCAATTTCGACCATTATTGAAACCCTTTTTAAAGCCGAAAAATTAACCCATAAAATTGAAAATTTATCTTCAATTACGGTAAAGTTGCCACAGGAAAACATTTCTACACCGGGAGTTTACTATTATATTTTTCAACGTTTGGCTTGGGAAGGAATCATTATACATGAAGTAATATCTACCACAAACGAATTTACAATTATTGTTAGTGACGATCAAATTGACGTTGCCTTTAAAGTGATTAAGGGACTAAAAAACGTTTTTGATTAACAAAAAAGGCTTATTTTTTTTCACTTCAAAAAAAGAAACGTATTTTTACGATTCTGTTGATACTAAAAAGACCTTTTAGTAGTTTAGAACCAAAACGTTTTACTTTGAAAAACACAATATTAAAATATATATTAGCGGTTGGTGGGGTTCTTTTTTTGATAGCGTGTTCTGTTAAAAAAGATAAATTCATCAACCGAAATTTTCATGCGGTTACTACAGAATATAATGTTTTGTACAACGGAAACATTGCATTAGAAAAAGGGTTGACGGAATTACAAACCACCTATCAAGATAATTTTTGGGACGTATTGCCTGTTGAACGCGTTTCAGGCAGTGAAGAGAATGTTCCTTCAGAAAAAAACAAAAATCAAAACTTTGAAAAAGCTGAAGAAAAAGCGGTAAAAGCCATTCAAAATCATTCTATGAATATAGGAGGGGTTGAAAAAAACCCTCAAATGGATGAAGCGTATTTGTTATTGGCCAAAGCGCGTTATTATGACAACCGTATCATTCCGTCATTAGAGGCGCTAAATTATATTTTATATAAATATCCGTTGAGCGATAAAATTTATCATGCCAAAGTGTGGCGTGAAAAAGTAAATATTCGCCTCGACAATGATCAAATTGCCATAAAAAACTTAAAAAAACTCCTTGAGGACAATCAAATTCAAGGACAAGATTTTGCTGATGCACATGCCATGTTAACGCAAGCCTATTTAAACATTCAAGCAAAAGACAGCGCCATTGTTACCTTAAAAAAAGCAATAGGAGCAACAAAAATCAAAGAAGAACAGGCACGATACGGGTTTATTTTAGGCCAATTGTATGAGAGCTTACACCATAACGATAGTGCGTTTGCGGCTTTTGAAAGTGTCATTCAAATGAAAAGGAATGCCCCACGACGCTACGTAATTCAAGCAAAAATAAAACAAGCCCAACAGTTTGATTATAAAAAAGGCGATACATTGGTTTTTGTAGAGGCCTTTCAAAAATTACTAGACGATCGCGAAAACCGACCTTATTTAGACGCATTGTATCACCAAATGGGCGTGTTTTATGACTTGCAAAATCAAAATGCTTCAGCTAGAAAATTTTACAATAAGTCGCTAAAAAAAGCCTCAAATGACAACTATTTAGTAGCTTCAAATTACAGGAATTTGGCTGAAATTTATTTCAGAACTTCAAAATATTCTCTTGCAGGAAAATATTATGACAGTACCTTGGTAAAATTAAAAGAGCGCACAAGAGAATATCGAAAAATTAAAAAGAAAAGACTCAATTTAGACGATGTCATTAAATACGAGACGATAGCCCAGCAAAACGACAGTATACTAGCTGTAGTTGCTTTAGATGAGGCCGGCCAACAACGTTTTTATGAAAATTATATTGAAAAACTAAAAAAAGAAGATGCTCAAAAAGCTGAGATAGCGGCAGCCAATGCCAAGAAGGAAGCAAATTTGTTGGCGAATAATAATGCCGGTGGAGGAAATGGACTAAAACAAGACAAAGACAAGCTCTTAGGAGGAGGGAAAAACAATTCAGCACCCAATCCTGGCCTATTTGATATGGGCGACGATACCAAAAGTGGGTTTTATTTTTACAATACCACTACAGTAGCGTATGGAAAAAAAGAATTCGTAGGCAAATGGGGCAAACGCAGTTTAAAAGACAATTGGCGATGGTCTTCGGACACAAATACCGATGTTGTTGTTGCCGATGAAGAAAAAGAAAAAGAGCCTGAAGCAGAAAAAAAATCGGATGCAGTTGCAAAAACAGAAGTGCCAAAATATACCGCTGCCTATTATCTTAAACAACTTCCCACGGAAACCAAAATTATAGACAGTTTAGCAATAGCTCGCAATTTTGCATACTATCAATTAGGACTTATTTATAAAGAAAAATTTAAAGAGAATGAGTTGGCTGCCGCACGGTTGGAACAATTACTAAAAAACAATCCTGAAGAGCGTTTGGTGCTTCCGGCTAAGTACAATTTGTATAAAATTTACCAAGTAATTGCTCCCGCAAAAGCCGAGCAAATGAAGGCACAAATTTTGAGCGAATATTCGAGCAGTCGTTACGCAGAAATCATCAGAAACCCAAGCATAGAAGTGACCGATGAAACCCATCCAGAATTGGTCTACAATGCGCTTTATAAAAGGTTTGAAAAAGGGGAATTGCGCGACCTTTTTTCTGAAATAGACGATTTCATTCAGCGTTTTACTGGGGAAGAATCAGTAGCAAAATTTGAACTACTCAAAGCCAAACTTGTTGCTCGATTAGAAGGAATAGATGCTTATAAAAAAGCATTAAATTTCGTAGCACTAACGTATCCTAATGTAGAAGAAGGAAAACAAGCCGAACAGTTGTTGGCATCGGATTTGCCAAAATTGGAAGCACTTACCTTTACTAAAGATTCAGATTCCGAATGGAAAATTATCTTCCCAAAAGCATTCCCGCATACCCAAGAAGTAAAAAATTTAACCGATAAAATTGATAAATATTTGAAGGATGCGAATGCTACAGCGCTCAAATGGTCTTCGGATATTTATACCACAACCGATGATTTTATTGTAATCCACGGATTTAGCACAAAAGAATCGGCCAGATCGATTTTGTCGTTGTTAAAAGAATACAAAAATTACAAAATAAAAGATGTTGCCTATATTGTTTCATCGGAAGATTATAAAATCATTCAAATGAAGAAGCAATTGAAAGAATGGCTAAAATTATCACAATAACAACTCAAAAACGCCTCAAAAATGTTTGACAAAGTGAATAACCAAGATCATTTATTAGGAAAAACGAATAGGATAGTTGAAGGAACTGCTATTACAGGAGATATCAGTACCAAAGCAGATTTTAGATTGGACGGTATTTTGACCGGAAATTTTACCTCAGAAGGGAAAATTGTAATTGGTCCAACGGGAGCTGTTTTGGGAGATATAGTATGTAAAAGTATTGATATTGAAGGAAAATTTTCAGGAAAATTACAAGCAGAAGGCCTTTTAAATGTTAAGTCAAAAGCCCACATCACAGGGGAAGTAATTGTGGGAAAACTTGCTGTTGAACCTGGCGCAACTTTTGAAGCCAGCTGCGAAATGAGAAATTTATAATTTCGAATTCAACGAATCCAAATAATAATAATATAATGAGTTGTGCGACATATTCACCGAAAAAACCGAAAAATGAAAAAAATAACAACATTAATTTTGCTAATTATTGCAACTAAAAGTATCTCGCAAACTAAAACTTTTATCGATTTGCCTTACATCGAAACTTCGGCAAAAGTTGATACTTTAGTAATTCCCGACAGAATTTATCTGAATATTTCAATAACCGAAAAAGATACCAAAGGAAAAGTTTCAGTTGAAGAATTGGAAAGTAAAATGAACGAAAAATTCAAATCAATGGGAATAAATGTTGAAACACAATTATCACTAAATGATTTGGGTAGTAATTACAAAAAATATTTTTTCAAACAACAAGATATTTTAAAAAATAAAAATTACACTTTATTACTCTATGATGCAAAGATTTCCGGAGAAGTTTTAATTGCACTTGAAGAAATGGAAATTTCAAACGTAGTTTTGGAAAAAACTGAATATTCAAAAGCTGACAAGATGATATTAACTTTAAAAACCAAAGCAATTGAAAAAGCGAAAAATCAAGCAATTGCTATGGCAAAACCATTAAATCAGAAAGTTGGCAATGCAATATTTATTTCAGATTACAACGCTGAAATATTAAGAGGATTAGCTGGCTCAGTTTCAGGAATTAGAATTAGAGGTGCAAATAGTATTAGTGCAAAAAAAGAATATTTACCAGCCGATATTGAATTTGAAAAAATCAAAATTGAAACGGAAATTAATGTAAAATTCAAACTTGAATAAAAAAAATACGATCGCACAACAGCTGTTTCTCGCAATTGCGAATTTTGCTTAAGCCGGATGTTGATTTTCCGCTGGAAAATCTTATTTTAGCAGAAAGTATGCAGTTACGCAGTTCGCAACTGACGAGAAGCTCCAAAACGTTATATGCGTAACTTGTGAAGCATCCAACGAATCCATAAAAACGCAAAGTGAGTTAGATGAAATCGATTTAAGATCCAAAATGAATGGCTAACAATAAAAACAACAACAAATGGCTAGCCTTACTTAATATTCCTATTCAAATGGGGATTGTAATTTTTGCGTTTGCCTATTTTGGCAAATGGTTGGATGAAAAATACGGCACGCTAAACCATGTTTACGCAAAAACACTAACAATAGTAGGCGTTTTTCTCGCACTTTATAATGTTATCCGGCAAGTCAAACAAATGAATAAGGATGAATAGAATAATGGTTTATTTACAATTATTGATAGCAGTAGTACTTTTCTTAGCCCTGCATTTGTTGCTTTTTCAATCACCATTTTTACACGAAAAAACGAAGTCGTTTTATTATTCCATTCCGCAATTGTATGGCCTGTTTTTTATACTTGCTTTACTAGTGTTGGGGGTCGTCCAAAAAAGCGCCAAAAAAAACTTCGACAGTACGGGTATGGTCTTTATGATTGCTACCAGCATCAAGATGGGGATTGCCTATTTTTTAGTGCGCCCTATTCTTCATGTGGAGCCCAATAAAATAGAAAAAATCAATTTTTTTGCTGTTTTTGTCCTTTTCCTCCTTTTGGAAACGCTTTTTACTGCAAAAATTTTGAATAAAAAATAGTCAAAAAAACGCAATAATATAATTTGGAATATAAAGAAAAAATGTACCTTTGCACCAAATTTTATAAACCTCATTGTTTAAGTTTACAAAAGATATGGTGATTTCAAAAAAACCACTCCAGATTATACTTGCAGTAGCAATGGCATTTATGCCTTTTGTTACCACTGCAAATCCTACAAATGATTCAACAAAAGTTGAGGCACATGCTGCTCCTAAAGCAACTGAAGTTGCGCATGAAGAAGTGCATGGTCATGCAGCTCCAACAGATATTAAATCCCAGGTAAAAGCCTTTACAAAACACCACGTTTTAGACGCACACGATTTTTATTTATTTTCGGATAATAAAGACGGAAAGCACTATGGAAGTTTTCCATTACCTGTAATTTTATGGGATAATGGTTTTCAGGTTTTTTCTTCTTCAAAATTTCATCACGGTGAAAGTGTAGCCGAATCAAACGGAAACTTTTATGTATTAAACCATCATGATGGTAAAATATACAAAACAGATGAAAAAGGAACTATTCATGAAGACGAGAAATCAGGTCACCCTTCTAATGTGAGACCTATCGATTTTTCAATTACGAAAAACGTGTTGTTTATTTTCATCACAGCAGTATTGATGTTGTTTGTTTTCATTCGTTTGGCAAAATCATATGCTAAGAATGGTGGAATTGCAACAGGTGCCGCTCGAATTTTTGAACCATTAGTGGTTTACATTCGTGATGAAATCGCGATTCCAAATATTGGTGAAAAAAATTACAAGAAATACATGAGTTATTTATTAACCATCTTTTTCTTCATCTTATTTTTAAATATTTTCGGATTAACACCACTAGGGGTTAATGTAACTGGAAATTTAACCATTACGTTTTCCTTAGCCATCTTAACGTTTTTAATCACCAATTTAACGGCTAATAAAAACTATTGGGGACACATTTTTTGGATGCCAGGAGTACCAAAATTAATGCGTTTGGTATTAGCACCTATTGAATTATTAGGAGTTATAATTAAACCTTTTTCATTAATGATTCGTTTGTATGCCAACATTTTTGCGGGTCACATCGTATTAATGAGTATCATAGGTTTAATGTTTATTTTTAAAAGTTGGATTGGAAGTACATTGTCATTTGGACTATCATTTGTGCTTTCAATTCTAGAAATATTAGTGGCTTTTTTACAAGCGTATATCTTCACTATGTTGTCGGCCTTATATTTTGGTTCAGCAAACGAAGAGCATCATCACGAGGGGGCCGAGCATCATTAATATGTCCAGTGGACATATTGTGCGAGGAGCCAGCAGGCGCGCTGGCAAATAAAAAGAATGTTTAATTTTTAATATATATATTATGCAAATTCCAACTATTGTAGGAGCAGGATTAATTGTAATCGGAGCAGGTTTAGGTATTGGTAAAATTGGTGGTTCAGCAATGGACGCTATCGCTCGCCAACCAGAAGCTTCAGGAAAAATCCAAACAGCTATGCTTATTGCTGCTGCGTTAATTGAAGGTATTGGTTTCGCTGCTTTATTCGCTGCGTAATTAAAAACTAAAAACAATAGTTGCAACGGTTGGTTGTAACTATTGTTTTATCATTACAAAAAAAGTTTAAAATCATATATAATGGATAAATTAATAAATCAGTTTGAATTTGGATTATTCTTTTGGCAAGTACTTATATTTGTTGGATTGATTCTGTTATTAAAAAAATTCGCTTGGAAACCTATTCTTGACGCGGTTAACGATAGAGAAGAAGGCATTAAAAATGCTTTATTAGCAGCAGAAAACGCTAAAAAAGACATGCAAAACCTTAAAGCTGATAACGAAAAATTATTAGCTGAGGCTAGAGCTGAAAGAGATTTAATGATTAAAGAAGCAAGAGAAATCAAAGAAAAAATGATTGCTGATGCTAAATCTGAAGCGCAAGCACAAGGTGAAAAAATGATTGATCAAGCAAAAGCATCAATCGAAAGCGAAAAAAATGCAGCAATGGCAGAATTGAAAAATCAAGTTTCTTCTTTGTCATTAGAAATTGCTGAGAAATTGTTAAAAGACGAATTATCTAACAAAGAAGCTCAAACTAAATTGGTTGAGAAAATGTTAGGTGATGCAAAATTAAACTAAGATCATGGCAGGAACTAGAGCAGCAATACGATACGCTAAAGCTATTTTAGACGTTGCAAAAGACAACAATAACGCAGCTGCTGTAAATGCAGACATGACTTCAATTGTAAACGCAATTAAAGACAGTGCCGAATTGAAAGAATTTTTGCACAGTCCGGTAGTGAAAGGAGAAATTAAATTTTCTTCTGTAACTGAAATTTTTGCTTCTGCTCAAAAAGAAACAAAAAGCTTGTTTCAACTGCTTTTAGTGAATAAAAGATTTGAGTTGTTGCAAGATGTTGCCATTC
>JACCDI011696561.1_pt1 | contig 79617 bp, 74 predicted proteins | sample 7442791 | NCBI WGS metagenome assembly JACCDI01 (sample SAMN15323434, study PRJNA562643) | freshwater metagenome | isolation source: river surface water | place: USA:Blue River Watershed | collected 2017-08-15
ACCACCGCAACGGTAGGATCAAACACGATCACCTTCAATACCTTATCCGAAGGTACCTACAGTACCTGTACCATTCGTGTTACCGATGCGGCTACGAATGTTTCAAACATCTTGAACATCCCAAGCTTCACCATCGACGTAACCCCCGACGCAGCCCCAGCCACCCCTGACCTCATCACCGCAAGTGACACGGGTAGCTCATCAAGTGACAACGTAACTACCGATGTAACCCCAAGCTTCACCTTAAGCTGTGTTACCGGAAGTACCGTTACCATATACAACAATGGAACCCCACTTACCCCAACGGGAGTATGTAGCGGAGGAACCATCACGCTAACCCCAAGCCTAAGCGAAGGAACCCACAGTATCACGGCAACTCAAACCGATACGGCAGGAAACACCTCAGCTACCTCAGCACCGGTACTGGTAGTCATCATCGACGTAACCTCACCTACAACCCCAGGGATTCAATCAGTAGGAGGAGACACTACGAGTCCCTACATTACCAACGACACCACTCCAGCCGTTATCATCACCACCGAAGTAGGAGACACGGTAACCATCCCAGGATTCACCTGTACCCCAACACCAGCAACCGGTCTAAGTGTTACCTGTACCCCAACGACTGCCTACCCAGAAGGAGTACACAGTATTACCCCTACCATTACCGATACGGCAGGGAATACCACGATTGGTACGAGTGCTTCGTTTACGGTTGATATTACCGCTCCAACAAGCCCAGTAGTTACTTCACCTGGTAGCTATGTTGATAATTACACTCCTACCATCACTGGTACTGGAGAAATTGGAAGCTTTATTACTTTGGTACTCAATGGAAATACCTACAATACTACAGTTAGTGCTGCAGGAACCTGGTCTGTTGTAATAGTGCCTGCACTTACAGATGGTAACTACCCATACGCTGTCACAGCAGCTGATATGCTTGGAAACACTAGTTCTCAACTTAACACTTCACTTACAGTAAGTACTACTCCGCAATCAAGCTCATCTTCTTTAGCATCAGCTATTCGCTACGTATGTAAAGACCCTCAAGCCACCAACTACGAATCATTCGGACGCCACCAAGCATCACTATGTAAGTACAGTACTACCACCACTCCTGTAACCACCGACAACCCCTTTGGAGGTGAACAGTGTCCAAGTAATCAACTAATTACCGACAACATGAAGAACGGAGATACCAATGGAGTCTACAGTAGCTACAACCAAGGGAAGGTAAGCCAAGTATCTATCCTCCAAGCTCACATCAATAGAATTCTAGGAAACGAATATACCCTGGCAGCCGGTCCGGTAGATGATTACTTTAGAACCAAGACAAAGCTTGGGGTAGAAAGATTGCAGCAGCGATTAAACAAACTTCTTCCTAGCATGAAACCACTGGTGATTGATGGTATTGTGGGAGCTTATACTAAAGCTGCAATTAATATGAGTTGTTAGATAAATTAAAAAAGACCTACGAAAGGTCTTTTTTATTGGTTTGTTTTCTTTTATCGCGTATAATTAATAGGTATGAATTCATTTACGATAAAAAACATTTTTGATGATGCTTGGAAAGACTATCAAAAATATTGGAAGGTTATTTTATTAATTTTTACTACTTTCGGAATAGCTCAGTTAGTAGGGATGGTAGGAAGTCATTTTGATTATGATGGAGTGCTTGTTCAAGATGGTTTTGCTACTCTACTTTCAGGTTTTGGAGTTATTTGGTTAGGAATTGGATATATTAACTTCTTGCTAAATATTGTTGATGGGAAACAAGCTCGTTACCGAGATATTTTCTACGGAGTGCGCTCACCAGAACAGTTTGCCTATTACTTTTTGGTAACATTGGTATACACAATTCTTGTTGTCCTAGGATTTGTGTTCTTAATTATTCCAGGAGTTATTCTCTCTATTGGACTTCTATTTACTCGTTACTATATTGCAGAAAACCGATTAGGATTTATGAATGCGTTTCAATCAAGCTGGGAAATTACCAAGGGAAACCGATGGAAAATTTTCTTGTTTGGAATTGTTTTGTTTTTCTTTAACCTAGCAGGACTTATTGCACTAGGGCTTGGACTATTGGTTACTATTCCAATGAGTCAGCTTATGTGGGCGCGAATGTTTCGTCAGCTAGAAGGAATTCCCTTACCAGAAGGGGGTTCTGAAACTGAAGAAGCTGACATGGAAGCTGAAGTGTAATTAAAAAATTATGCAAAATAAAAAACCCGTTCGGGTTTTTTATTTTTTATCTTCGTCGAAATTCTTTTTAAAGTCGTCTTTAGTATTTTCAACAAATTTCTTTGCATCATCTGCAACATCACTAACAAAACCTTCAGTTTTGTCTGCCAAATCAGTAGCGGTATCTTTTGCTTTTTCAAAAGCAACTTCTACTTCATCAATTCCTTTGTGAAGTGAGTCAGCAATTGATCCTTTTCCTTCTTTTGGTTTGGTGTATTTGTCGTCACCGAAACCTAACATTGGGTAAAAGATAAATGGAAGGAAGAAAAGTCCTAGGGTTGTTCCAATTCCTTTTCCAAATGATTTTGAAAGAAGGTTGGTTGACCATACTGACCAAATAATTCCGATGTAAGGAATAATCATAAGAAGTACCCACCAAGCTGGTTTCCGGATAATTCTCATAAGAATAATAAGGTTGTATACTGGAATAATAGCTTTCCATCCTGGGTGTCCAGCCTTTTCATAGACCTTCCACATTCCAGCCAAACTTGCAATGATAATAATGAAATAAGCAATCATTATTCCCACTGGCATCATGTTTTCTGCTCCGTGCATATGTTTAAAATTAAAATTAAATGATAAGTGTAACCTTACGTTTACGTTCGCTAGTATAGCATATATTCGTAATCATAAAACAAAATTGCTTAATAGAATAAGGTAAAATAAAAAGCATATACATGCTTTTGCTAGTGCCGGAAGTGGGACTTGAACCCACACACCCGAAGATATGCGATTTTGAGTCGCACGCGTCTACCAATTCCGCCATTCCGGCAACTCACTGATAGTACTAAAAAGGAACCGAAGCTGCAAGGGTGAAAACATGAGAGACTCATGGTACAATGATTCACATGTCAGGTTACGCTAATAATTCTATTTTCTGGGTAGACACTTCAAAAATTGCCCCAAACCCATTTCAACCTCGGAGGGAATTTAACGAACATGCTTTGCACGACTTAGCAGATTCAATACGTCAGTATGGAGTTTTACAACCACTCGTGGTAACCCGCGTAGAATCTTACAAGCCTGATGGAGGGATGGAAGTTTCTTACGAATTGATTGCTGGGGAACGACGACTCCGGGCTTCGCAGATAGCTCAGCTTCAACAGGTTCCCGTTATTATCCGTAGTGAAACTGATAATAAAGTAAAGCTTGAGCTTGCTATTATTGAAAACCTCCAGCGCGAAGACTTGAATGCTATTGATAGGGCACTTGCTTTTGATCAGCTTCACCGTGAGTTTAATCTAACTCATGCAGAAATTGGGAAGCGAATGGGAAAGAGCCGGGTGTATGTTTCAAACTCTTTAAGACTCCTTGCCTTACCAGATGAAATTAAAAAATCTCTTATGGAAGGTCATATTACCGAAGGTCATACGAGACCCTTGTTAATGTTGATTGATCGTCCTGAAGAACAACTAACATTGTTCAAAGAAATTCTTTCAAAAAATTTATCAGTTCGTGATGCAGAAAAAATAGCACGACGAGTAGCACAAGATAAAATTCGCAAAAAAGAGTTCATGATTGATCCACGAATTCGGGATTACGAGCTGAAGATTTCTGAAAACCTAGGAACCCGTGTGCAGATTGAACAGGGTGAAAAAGGAGGAAAAATTGTAATTGATTATTTTAGTCAACAAGATTTAGATAAATTGATCCATTCATTGATCCATGATGGAATTGATAGTTTAAGTGTTCCATCAAGTTCAGCTTCCTTTGCTTTAAATTCTGATACACCAAGTACTTATGTGTCTGGTAATCAAGAAAGTTATCCAAATAGCTACGACACGGACCATGTAAATACTTATACTGATAGTTATTCTAAGGAAAGTTCTGAACAGCAATATGCGCGGTACAATCTCGCTAAAAGTACAGGTTTAGATTTCTATCAAGATGCTCCACAACAAAAAAATGAGTCACCTAGCGATGTTTCTTCTGGTGAACTAGTTCCAAGTTCTTACTTGTCTGGAAATCCATATAAGGTTCCTGAACTAGAAATCAAACAGGAGTTATTGCTAGAAGAGCCTAACCTACAGCAAGAAGAATCTGTTTTTCAACCTGTTCAAGACCTGGATTTAAATTTGCAGGGAACTCATGAATTTACCGAAACGATATTAGATTCTGTTGATCCTATTCAAGAATTAATACCAGAACCAGTAAATGAGGTTTTTCAAAAAGTTGAAGAATTTCAACAAAATGAAGTAATTACGCAACCTGAAATTGCAACTCCCGAAACTACAGTCAAAAATTTTGAACAAATTCAAGAATTTCAACAAAATCAGTCTGTTCAATTGGCACAACAAAGCCAAGCTCCTAATTACTATGGCCAGACATTATCACAACAAAATACTTACCAAGAAACAATTGCAGCAGGGGATGAGTACTACCAGCAACAAGCACGACAGGATCAGCCTTATCAACAGCAAGGTCAACTCTATCAACAAAATCAACCCTATCAATCAGGACAACCGGCGTATTACCCTAATCAAGTAGCACTACCACCTAGAAAAAAAGGATTTCTTGAGCGATTATTCGGATAAAAGCGTTGCATTGCAATGCTTTTATTTTTATGCTATAATATATAAAATTTAAAACTTCATATCTATGACAAAAAGCGAAAGAGACTTTGAAAAAAAGTCGTAAAAAGTACCTTGCTTACTATTCTCGTATTTCTAATCCTAGTTTCTCTAGCATGGATAATGCATAATTTTCTTGATTCTAAAACCTTAAGTGAAAGACAAGTGTCTTCAACCGTAAGGTTACATGGTCAATTCAAACGCGGAACTGGCACACTTATTGACTCAATCATCGTTACTTCTTACGAAGCAGTTGGTGATTACAAAACAATTAACGTCACGTACAATAATTTTTTTAAAACAACCACAAAAGCTAAATTGATTTATAGCGATGAAAAAACTGGAATTAAAATTTTTAAACCAGAAAATATTGGGATTTTTGAAAATGAAAGAATTACTTTAAGCGACCTTGAAAAAGCAAGTAAACTTAATACAAAAAGTTTCCCAGAGTTTTTTAAGGGAACCGTCGGTGATTTTAATTCGTTCAACTCTTTTGAAGCTCTATTTGTTTCAAAGACAAGAAAAAATGACTTAAGCTTAAATATTGATTTATACCGAGTAGCTTTTGACTACCAAATAAAGCCATCATGTAATGTTGGAGGAATTCTCTTCACTGACACCGGTGCAGCTGGACTACTTGTTTCAAATTTTTATGAATCTGCTTTTATGATTCCTGAAGAAGAAATCATTCGTGTGTTAAAAACAAAAATTAAAATTTAATCTCAAAAAAGAAATCTAAATCCCCTTATAGAAAGGGGATTTTTTTTATGAACGGTGAAACATCTTATTCCATAAACTGTTATCTCGTTCGTATCGCTCGATATGTTTGCGAGCAATGCTTGTTTTTACAAAGGCAAGCCATTTTCCTGTTGGGTGGCCTTTTTTGTTGATTTTAATTTCTACAATATCTCCGCTCTTTAGATTAGATTTTAGTGGAGACATCTTTCCATTGATAATGGCAGAATCAGCCTTGTTTCCGATATCACTGTGAATAGCATAGGCAAAGTCGATAGCAGAGGATCCTTCTGGCAAATCGATAACGTCTCCCTTAGGGGTAAAGACGAAGATTCTATCTTCAAAGAAATCTGTTTTTAATTGTTTGAGAAGTTTATCTTGATCATTTTCGTTCTCTTGTAATTCTTTCAATTCTTGAATCCAAGCAAGAGAATTTTTATCATAGTTTGCCGATCCTTGTTTCTTGTATAATTGGTGAGCCGCAAATCCGTACTCAGCAAATTCATGCATTTCTTGGGTTCGAATTTGAATTTCAGCAATCCCACCATCTCCAGAAAAAACAGTAGTGTGAAGACTTTGGTATCCATTTACTTTAGGTAGAGCTATGTAGTCTTTAATTCTTCCTGGTAGCGGTCTCCACATACTATGGATAATCCCGAGGAGGCGGTAGCAATCTTCAACTTCTGGAACGATAATCCGCAAGGCAACGATGTCATAGATTTTTTCGATATCCATATCGATGCGTTGTAATTTTCGCCATAGGCTATAGCGACCTTTTACTCGTTGTCCGGTAGAGACGTCTTTGATACCTTGTTTTGCCATTTCTTTTTTTAGACTTCTCCAAATTTTTTCCAAGTACTGTTCGTTGAGCAGTTTCTTTTGTTTTAGGAGGTCATTTACCATGGCAGACTCTTTTGGGTATGCAAAAGGAAATGCAGCGTCTTGGAGTTCTCCTACCAATTTTCCCATCCCGAGACGGTACGCAAGTGGAGCATAAATCTCTATCGTTTCAAGGGCAATCCGTTGAGCTTTTTCTTTTGGAATGTGCTGCAAGGTTTGGACATTATGAAGTCGGTCAGCGAATTTAATTGCAAAGATTCTCATGTCTTCAGTAACGGCTATAAAGAATTTTCTCAATGATTCTATGTGACGTTCACGACCGCGGTACTTTAATTTTCCTAGCTTTGTTACCCCATTAACAAGGAGAACAATTTCTTCACCATGATCTTTGAATTCTTTTTTTAATGCTTCTTCGCTGATGTCAGTATCTTCAATAACATCATGGAGAAATCCAGCAGCAATGGTCACGGTGTTCATACCAAACGTTGCCAAGTTTTTTGCTGTTGCGAAAACGTGGTTAAAGTAGGGTTCACCTGATGCACGTTCTTGCCCTTGGTGTGCCTGGTAGGCAAAGTTATAAGCATGCTGTAATAGTTGCTTATCTTCCTCGGTAAGTTTACCTCGGTAGGCATGATAAATTTCATTGATGTCCGGCATAGTGTTTTTAGTATACCTTATTATAGATTCACTTGGTACCAGCTGAAATTTTGTGTTCAAGAAATTTCAACGAATTTAATTTTTTGCAATAAAAAACTTGTACTTGTTTTTAAAATTGCTATAATGTAGGTATGAAAGTGAAATTCATAATTTCATTTCAGTGCGCTAGAAAACAGGGTTTTTAACAACCCTGTTTTCTTTTATAAAAATTTTGAACCAAGGAATAAAATGGAAATAAAAAATACTCTAAAGGAAAGTCAAAACAAAAGAGAGGTTAATAAAAAAAGAAAAACTAAGGGCATTAAAAACCCTAAGTATATTTTTGTCCTTGGTGGAGTTATGTCAGGAGTTGGTAAGGGAATTACCGCTTCTTCAATTGGTAAAATATTACAGCTCCAAGGTATTTCAGTTACTGCGGTAAAAATTGATCCCTATGTAAACGTTGATGCTGGTACTATGAATCCTATCGAGCACGGAGAAACCTTTGTGTTAAATGATGGCTACGAAACAGACCAAGACATGGGAAATTACGAACGCTTTTTGAATCATTCGCTTACTCGTGAATCCTATATGACGACAGGTTCAATTTACCAAAAAGTAATTGCAAAAGAGCGTTCACTTGGATACGGAGGTAAGACCGTTTCAGTAGTACCTCATGTACCGCTAGAAGTTATTGATCAAATAGAAAAGGCTGCTCAAAAAGAACAGGCAGAAGTCACCATTATTGAAATAGGTGGAACAGTCGGGGAGTATGAGAATATTCTTTTTCTTGAAGCAGCGCGCATGATGAAGCGGAAAGCACCACAGGACGTTCTTTTTGTTTTGGTATCGTATCTCCCGGTACCTGGAGGGGTAGGTGAAATGAAAACAAAACCAACCCAACAGGCAGTGCGAACCATAGGTGAGTCAGGAATTAATCCAGATTTTATTGTAGGTCGCAGTAGTATTCCTATGGATGCTTCTCGAAAACAAAAAATTGCTCAAGCTTCGTTACTCCATAGTTCTGATATTATTTCTGCACCTGATGTTGCTAGTGTCTATGACATTCCTGGAAACTTTATCAACGAAGGCCTCGATGTAAAAATTATGCAAAAGTTAGGAATTAAAAAAACTAATTCTGATAAAGCTATTCATGAACAACGGTTGTGGAATAAATTTATAAAAACAATTAAACAAGCAAAAAAAGAAGTCTCTATTGCAGTTGTAGGTAAATATTTTTCAACTGGCGACTTTGTTCTATCAGATGCATACGTATCAGTACTTGAGGCATTGAAATATTCATCATGGAAATTAGGAGTGAAGGTAAAAATTCACTGGCTCCACTCACAAGACTTTGAAGGGAAACAGGGAATAAAAAAACTCAATGAGTTAAAGCAGTACGCAGGAGTCCTTGTTCCAGGAGGCTTTGGAACGAGTGGTATTGAAGGAAAAATTAATGTCATAAATTACATACGCAAAGAAAAGATTCCATTTTTTGGAATATGTTTAGGTATGCAGATGGCAACGGTTGCTTTTGCACGAGATGTTTTAAAATACCGTGATGCTCATAGCACCGAAATGAATCCCGCTACCAAACATCCAGTGGTGATGATGCTAGTTGATCAGAAAAAGAAATTGCAAGATGGTGATTTTGGAGGGTCAATGCGACTTGGTTCATGTGAAGCAAAAATTACTCCAAAGACTCTAGCTTATAAGATCTACAAATCTTCAGTTATCCATGAGCGACACCGGCACCGTTATGAGGTTAATGCAGAATACCGAGCAGAGCTTGAGAAACATGGATTAATTATTTCAGCGACTCACGGTAATCTCCCAGAAATAATTGAGCTTAATCAACGAGAACACCCGTTCTTTTTTGCAGTGCAATTTCACCCCGAGCTACAGGCACGACCACTTGATCCTCATCCAGTGTTTACGGCTTTTATTAAAGCAGCGAAAGATCATTAGAAGTCTTAGTATTTGCATGACATGCTCTGGCACCATATACTAAGAGCTATGACTGAACAGAACTATCCAGCAAAGGAAATTGAAAAGAAGTGGCAAGATAAATGGGATGAACAAAATCTCTACACCACAGCTAATGAAGTACCAGGGAAAGAAAATCTCCTTGTTCTTTCTGAATTTTCATACCCATCAGGGAACTTGCACGTAGGGCACTGGTACGCATTCGCTTTGCCTGATATGTATGCACGTTTCAAGCGAATGCAGGGATACAATGTTCTATACCCAACAGGTTTTGACGCTTTTGGTTTACCAGCAGAGAATGCTGCTATTCTACGTGGAGTAGATCCTCAACATTGGACCTGGGAGCATATGGATTTTATGCGTGCTCAACTACGAAGTATGGGTCCAAGTTTTGATTGGTCCCGAGAGGTAGTTACGGCTGATCCAGCGTATTACCGATTTACTCAATGGATGTTTAATCAGTTCTACAAAAATGACTTGGTATACCGAGACATTACGAAGGTAAACTGGTGTGAACACGACAAAACAATTCTAGCGAATGAACAGGTTACCAATGGTTCGTGTGAGCGATGTGGAAATAAAGTTATCCAAAAAGATATGCAGCAGTGGATGTTACGCATTACCTCATTTGCTGATGATTTGATTGATAGCCTAGATACACTTCCATGGGATCATGCCATTAAACAATCACAACGTGAATGGATAGGGAGAAAAGAGGGAAGTGTAATTTCTTTTGATATTCAGGGAAATCATGTGCCTGTTTTCACTACTCGTGCTGACACTATGTATGGAGTAAGTTACGTAGTGCTTGCACCTGAGCATTCACTTGTTAATGAACTAAAAGATATTATTCAGAACTGGGATGAGGTACAAAAGTATCTTGCGGAAGTTCAAGCAAAATCTGATCTCGACCGGCAACAATCTACTGAAAAAACAGGTGTTGTACTGCAGGGGGCGGTAGCTATTCATCCATTAACCGGTGAAGCATTACCAGTATGGATTGCAGACTATGTTCTTGCTCACTTTGGAACTGGAGCGGTTATGGCGGTTCCTGCTCATGATGAGCGTGACTATGAATTTGCTCAAAAATTTAATTTAGGAATTCATCGAGTCATTAATGCTCAAGATTCATCTGAAACTTCTGATCTTCCATATACTGAAAAGGGAATACTTGCTGACTCTGGAGAATTTACCGGTATGACTTCTGATGAAGCTATTGTTGCCATTACCCAAAAACTTAATGGTAAGTTAACAACGACATACCGACTTCGTGATTGGGGAATTTCTAGACAACGATATTGGGGATGCCCAATCCCTATGGTGTATGATCCTGAAGGGAATCCTCATCCGGTTCCTGATGAGCACTTACCATGGACACTTCCAACTGACGTAGATCATACTCCGGATGGAACGGCTCCACTCGCTCGCTCACAAGAACTTTTTGAACGAACTGAAAGAATTTTTGGAAAGGGTTGGACACCTGAAGTTGATACGATGGATACCTTCGTCGATTCTAGTTGGTATTTCTACCGCTATCTAGACGCTCATAACGAGAATATATTTGCAAGTATGGAAGCAATGCGAGCCTGGATGCCAGTTGCTACGTATTTTGGAGGAGCAGAACATACCACCATGCACTTACTTTATAGTCGTTTTTGGACAAAGGCACTTGCTTCAATTGGCCTTGTTGAAGATAACGAACCATATCGTCAGCGATTTAATCGAGGACTTATTCTGGGTCCAGATGGTCAAAAAATGTCTAAATCAAAAGGAAATGTTATTGATCCCGATGAAGTGGTAAAACATGTTGGTGCTGACACCGTGCGTTGCTATCTTGCCTTTATTGGTCCATTTAATGAACCGGGAAATTATCCATGGGATCCCAATGGGGTTGTTGGAATTCGACGTTTCCTAGATCGTTTCTGGCGTTTACAAACAAAAGTTTCAGATACCCCATCAAGTATTGAGTGGGTAACTGAACTCCACCGAACTATCAAAAAGGTAGGTGATGATATCGAACGTCTAAAATACAATACCGCTATTTCAAGTATGATGGTATTGCTTAATAAAGCAGAAAAGGAGATATCTGTTTCACGAGCTGACTATGAGTCTATGATTCAGATATTGTCTCCTTTCGCACCCCACTTGGCAGAGGAACTATGGTCGCTGGTAGGAAATACTGAGTCGGTACATCTTACCAGTTGGCCATCGTATGATGAAAAATACCTTGTACAAACAAGTTTTACTTTAGGAGTGCAGGTAAATGGAAAGGTTCGTGGAACTATTGAAATTAGTGCTGATGCAACAGCAGATGAGGTTCAGAAACTTGCTCTTGAAAATCCTCAAATAGCCCGCTGGGTAGAGGGTAAACAAGTAACGAAATTCATCTACATTCCACAAAAAATCGTGAATATTATCTGTTAGTGTGTTACACTAGCCTCGATTTGTATGGAACGCTTTTTCAAGCTCTTTAATCAAGAATTTAGCAAAATCTCTGAGGCAGCCTTTGTCTTGGGGATTTTCACCTTGCTTTCACAGATCTTGGCAATTGTTCGTGATCGTATTTTGGCAGGGCAGGTAGGTCCAGGAAGCATCTTGGACTCTTACTATGCTGCGTTTCGTATTCCTGATCTACTTTTTACTTTAGGAGCTGCCATCGTGTCAGTTTCTATCTTGATGCCATTTTTTACTGAAAAAATAAGTGAAGGAAAAGGAAAAGATTTTATCAACGGAGTGTTCACAAGTTTTTTCCTGTTCATTACTTTGTCTGCAGTTGTTTTAGCGGTTTTCATGCCAATGATTACCAAGGCAAGTCTGATTGGATTTGATCAAGCTACCATCGAGAATACTATTTTGCTTTCTCGTATAATGTTGCTATCGCCAATTCTTCTAGGGATTTCAAACTTGCTTGCAACTATCACCCAGACGTTTAAAAAATTCTTTGTCTATGCACTGGCACCAGTTTTTTATAACCTAGGAATTATATTAGGAATTACTTGGCTCTATCCAATATTTGGAATCGCTGGTTTTGCCTATGGAGTTGTACTTGGGGCACTACTACATATCTTGATTCAGGTGCCGGTAGTTATCAAAGAAGGCTACTTTCCTAAGTTTACGAAAAAAATCGACTGGAATAATATTGCCACCATTTTAAAACATTCACTACCTAGAACGCTGACATTATCAATGTCAAAAATTGTATTCTTGATTTTCGTTTCTATTGCGTCGTCATTGAGCGCAGGGGCAATTTCAGTATTTAACCTATCGTATAATTTGCAATCAGTACCATTAGCGCTTATCGGAGTGTCTTACTCTGTTGCCGCATTTCCTACCTTGGTGGAATTTTATAACGGGAAGAATTTTGACCGATTTATGGAGCACGTAATGATTCCAATTCGGCAAATTATCTTCTGGTCAATGCCTATTGTTGCTCTATTCATTGTTCTTCGAGCCCAAATCGTTCGAGTAATTCTAGGTACTGGTAACTTTGATTGGTCAGATACTCGTCTGACTGCTGCAGCGTTAGCACTCTTTATTATTTCAGTAGTTGCTCAAAGTATTATTCTACTTCTTGTTCGAGCATATTATGCAGCTGGGCGAACCTGGAAGCCTCTATGGATTACCTTGGGAACATCAGCCGTATCAGTATTACTAGCGTTTCTCTTTAAGTATATTTTTCTCCATGTTCATGGGGTACAAGCATTCTTTGAAAGTTTGCTGCGTATTGAAGGAGTAGCTGGTTCTAGTATCACCATGCTTGCCCTGGCTTATTCAGTAGGAACCTTTTTAAATTTTTGGTTGCTTTGGGTTACTTTCAAGCGCGACTTTGACTATCAACCTATCTTTAATATCGCAACAACAACCTGGCAATCAATTTCAGCAGCTGTATTGATTGGTTCAACTTCATATTTAGGCTTACAATTTTTTGACACATTTTTTAGTCAGACCAAGGTGCTCCATGTGTTTGCTCATGGATTTGCAGCTGGAATATTAGGTTTGATTGTAGGTATTACCTATCTGTTTGTTATCAAAAACCAAGAAGTTCGATTGCTTGTAGGTGCTGCAAAGTCAAAATTACAGAGAAATCGCCCTGTGCTTACCGAAGGAGAAACGAATATGTAATTCGTTTTTTTTATTAAATTACTTAAAAATGCACAAAAAATATTTTCTGTTAGGATGAGAAAATATGAAGGATTTTTCAAAAATTATAAAATACTTTAGACCTTTCTTGATGAAATATCGATGGATGTTTTTTGGAACGGTTATTTTTGCATTGATTGATGATGTACTTATTTCTAGTATTGCTCCTTTGTATTTTAAGAAACTTATTGATATTGTAGGGACAACACCAATCGATGGGTCGTTTAAAAGTCTGATCCCAATCCTTATTATTCTATTTGTTATTCAATTTATTGGTTATGTTTCTTTTCAAGCAAATCGTTACTTAACATCTCGACTTCTAGGGCGCACGATCCGTGATTTAAACCAAGCGAGTTATGACGCGATAACTAACCAGGATTATCATTTTTTTGCTGATAATTTCGTAGGGTCGCTTACTTCTAAATTTTCTAAATTTGGAAGAGCGTTCCATATGATCTTTGATACCTTGGTGTGGCAGGTCTTGAGTACTGGTTTGAGTTTAATTATTATGCTGATAATTCTCTTCCGTGAGAACTTGTATCTCGGAATCATCTTTACTTTGTGGACATTTATCTATGGAGCATTGAGTATTTACCTCGTACAGAAGCACTCAAAACTCGAAGAAGAACGTTCCAAAAAGGAAACAAAGCTCTCAGGTTTTGTTTCAGATGTTCTTGCTAATATCCTCAATATTAAAATTTTCTCGTCAGGAAAACGCGAGCGAGAACTCTTTGATGAAGTAAATGAAGAAGCTTTTTCTGCGAAACTAGATGCTTGGAAATATTCAGATAGGGTTACTGGAATCACCCGAGGGGTTCAATTGCTCTTTCAAATGCTTATTATTGCAGCAGGGGTGTACTTCTGGTCACAAGGCTTGGTGACAACCGGTATTATTGTCTTGCTTCTTCTTTATATTAACCAAGTAAGCTTGCAGCTAATGTACCTTGGCTTCTCGTTACGAAGATTTATCGAAGGAATTTCTGATAGTAAGGAGATTATTGAAATCATTGAGCAAGACCAGCAAGTTAAAGATCCTACGGAAAAACAAGAATTAAAAATATCAAAAGGTACTATTCGTTTTGATAACATTGGCTTTCAGTACTCTGAGGGAGAAAAGGTTTTCGATAACTTCTCTCTAGAAATTCCACACGGACAATCACTCGGGGTGGTAGGTACTTCTGGTTCTGGTAAAACAACCATTACTAAACTACTCTTACGTTTCTTTGATGTGCAATCAGGGTCTATTGTTGTTGATGGTCAAGATATTCGTGAAGTATCTCAAGATGACTTGCGTTCAAAAATTGCCTACATCCCACAGGAGCCAGTGCTGTTTCATCGAAATATCTACGAGAATATTTCGTACGCGCATCCTCATGCTACGCGTGATGAGGTACTTACTGCCTCTCGTCTAGCCCATGCTGACGACTTTATTAAAAAGCTACCAGAAGGATATGATACCTTGGTAGGAGAACGAGGAGTTAAACTATCAGGAGGGCAGCGACAACGAGTAGCTATTGCCCGAGCTATGCTCCGTTCTGATGCGCCAATTCTGATTATGGATGAGGCAACGAGTTCTCTTGACTCTTTGAGTGAAGAGTTTATTCAAGAATCTTTTGAAACCTTAACCTCAAACAGAACAACTATTGTGATTGCTCACCGTCTATCAACGATAAAAAAAATGGACAGAATTATCGTTTTGAAAAATGGTGAAATTGTAGAGGATGGAAATCATGACACCTTGCTTGAGAAGGGTGGTGAGTATTCACGACTTTGGAATGCACAGGTTAATCGGCAAAAGCAAAAACAAAAATAATATCTAGTATTAAAAAAAGAACCTTATGGTTCTCTTTTTTAAATATCCTTATGAACACCGCGAACGAGTTCGTTCTGAAGTACCTTCAACTCATCCCATTTTTGATTGAGAGCTAAATATGCTTGTGATGCCCAGGTAGCTGGATTATGGAGCTCTGGTGAGATTCCTGAATTTTCTAAAATTGCTGAAACTTCTTTTAGAGGAGCATCAGTTAATTTTCTAAATGTTGAAACCCCTGCATTTGATAGTACTGAAGCAATTTTAGGGCCAATACCCTCAATAACCGTAAGATCGTCCCAGACTTCCTTTTTCAACATAGGTTCTTGTGGAACTACTACTGGTGCTGGAACTATTACAGGAGCCTGTGGCACTTGTACGTAGGGCGCAGCAGCATAGTTGTTGTTCTTGTAGTAGGGAACATAACCTGGAGCAACTCGTGGTGCAATCTGCTGAGGAGGCATAATCATCCCGGGTATGTACTCAAGGTAGGTATTTGAACGATATGGAACTCCAGCTGATGGCAAAAAGTGATATCGCCAGAACCGTCGCCACCATGAGCGTTTATACAATGCTCTTGTTGTCCAGCCTAGAATGAAGGCAAGGGCAAGGTAGATAAAGAATTCAGCTCGACCAAGGCTAAATGCATATTCAACTAAATAATCTCTTAACATATAGAAATTTACTATAATTATTTTTAAAATATTGTAAAGCTTTTGAAAAATACATTTAAAAAGCCCAACGTAAAGTTAGGCTTTATTATTTATTTTTGACTGAAGCTTACTCCAATCATTGCGGTATTATCTTGTCTTAGTTTAGACGATGAAACATCAGTATTATAAAGAATTTTAAAAGTGGCATCTATTTTTGGTGAAACGCTAACTTTTTTAGACTTATACGATATTCCCAGACTTTGAGTGAGCTCTCCAAATTCATAAAATGTCCAACTGCTAAAACTTAATTGTTTGTAGCTAATTACTGGATTAAGAACAAATCGTGTAGATCTGTCTTGGTATATGAACTGATTTGCTTGGACTGACCATGTTAGTTTTTTACCGCCATGGGTTTCAAGAGCGATAATAGTAGAAGCTCTTTCTTTGAAATTAAAATCAGCAAAGTATACAGCTATAAACTTTACTGGCTGTTTTTTGATTTTAAACGGTTGAACTGCGAAGAATCCATCATATGAACCTTCATTATCATCAATTAAATCAAAAGATTTCCAATAGCTTACAACGGTACCTGTTTTGACGATTGTCATATCAAACTGAGCAATGGTAACCATATTGTCGCCAATTGTTACACCACTTAGTGGGGCATAAGGCATAGATTCAAACCCAAGGGCACAATCAAATGTTATTGATTTAACCTTTAGGCTATCTTGCTTTTGGGCATTTACTGAAGATACTGTAATAAAGAATACTGAAACAAGTTTAATAATATTTTTCATTTTTAAGGTATTTAATTGTTTTATCTATTATAATATAATATTAGCACTTAGTCAAATATTGCTACTTGATAAAGAAACAAATTGCGGTATAATCGCCATCGTACCGCTTGTAGCTCAGTCGGTAGAGCAGCTGGCTCTTAACCAGACGGTCGTAGGTTCGAATCCTACCAGGCGGACACGCGGTGGACAGCATATGTTCATATGCCCAGGTGGTGAAATTGGTATACACGCTAGTCTTAGGAACTAGTATCTTCGGATGTGGAGGTTCAAGTCCTCTCCTGGGCACCAAAAAGAAAAGCATCGTTTAATCGGTGCTTTTTTGTATTCTAAATTAATAAAAAACCAGCACATTTATGTGCTGGTTTGTATTTTATTTACTGATTGTGGTTATACCACTTGGTAAACGTTTTAATGTAACCTCTCGCCAGGTAATAGTTTTACCCATCATTGTGCTATCAATAGTGTTTATGATTGCTAGGGAATTTGCATTATCTTCAAGATTAATTGGGTTATAAAGAGTGTCTTTATTAACGGTAACTAATTTAAGATAGCGAATGCCGTCAATGGTAACTGCGTCTAACTTTTGTTTTGACGCGAATGTTACTTTTTTGCCCTTATTGTTGGTGTTATTGCAAGTGGCAGCAAGAATGATGACCAAGCTTAAAAATAATCCTGCTAAAAAAGAAAGGTTTCTGATAACAGTTTGGGAAAATGGATTTGAATTAATCATTGTGTATGTAATTTTAATATTTAAATTTTTTTAATTTTAATATTAATATAGATTATGTCAAATAATAAAAAAACAGCTGTTAAAGCTGATTTTGTTCTGAGGTGTGGGCGGGGTTCGAACCCGCGCATGGCGGTTTTGCAGACCGCAGCGTTACCACTTCGCCACCACACCAGTAAGCCCTAAGGGGCAGTACCTAGTAAAGATTATACGTCTTTGAGGAGACGGTCAATCTTTTGTCTATTTAATTCTCCACTATCCACCATGAATTCTACAAAGGGGATAATGCGGGTTCGAATGTTTTTCTTTAGATAATCACGCGCTTGGTGCTTGTGACGGTTCAGAAAAGCAATAGCTGCTTCTGATTTATCTTGTGGAAGAATTGAAAGATATACCATCACCATTTTGTTGTTTGGTGAAATAATACAACGGGTTACCGTGATAAGTGATTGTTTGTTGGATTCGCGTTCGATGTATTTTGCAAATACTCGAGCGAATTCTCTATTGAGTTTTTCTTGTCGTTGTTCAGACATATTATTGTATTTCGCGAATGAAGCTCTTGAGAATGTCTCCTTCTTCGATCTCTACCTTTGAGTTTACCATGGCTCCACACTCATCACCCGCGTTAATGTGATCAGTTGCTATTTTTCCCGCTTGTAACCCTGTCACGGTTCCTTTTCCTACTTCTTCGTCTCTTCGTACAATTTTAAATTGTTGTCCGAGTTTCAGAATTCCTGTCCCTACTCGTCCTCCAATAACTGAAGCATCTTTTTGTCGAGAAAATGTTTTCAAAACAGTAAATTCTGCTTGGATGACATCTACTTCTTTTTTGATACGACGTTCCTCGTAGAGTTTCTTGAGGTAATCGGTTAGTTCGTAGATAACACTGAAGTGTTTGATAGTAAGTGAATCGTACTCGTTGAGACCTTTAATCTTTGGGTCTTCATTAACGTGAAAACCTAGCATAATGGTAGAAGTATCACATACAGCTAGCTTTACATCTGATTCATTAAAGTCTCCACTTTCTGATTTAAGAACTTTGAAAATTACTTCACCGTCACTTTCTTTGTTTATAGCGTCTACAATAGCCTCTGCAGTTCCTGCAACGTCGGTTTTGAGAATAATAGGAACAATTGCCACTCCTTCTTTATTCATAAACATCATCTCATTAGAATCACCAAGTTCGTGCTTGATTTCTTTGAATTCCAGAATTGCTTGTTCAGCGTCTTTTTTTGTTTCAAAGGTATGGAAACTACTTCCAATAGGAGGAAGTTTATCAAATCCTACCAATTGGATAGGAGTTGAGAAATAAGCACTCTCGATGTTTTCTCCTTTGAAGTTTCGGAGCATTCGCGTTGGAGTGATAGTATCATCAACCACTACGAACTGTCCTCGTTTGATGGTTCCATTTTTAATAATAAGAGTAGCTGAGATTCCTTCTTTCGGATCACGGTTGGCTTCAATAACGAATCCGGTTGAAAGCCGTTCAGCATCACCGGTCATCTCTTCCATTTCAGCAAGAAGCAAAATGGTTTCTAGAAGCTCATCAATTCCAATACCACTCTTTGCAGAGACCATACATACCGGAACACTTCCTCCGTATCCTTCAACGTAGATAGCTTCTTCCATGAGTTCGGTTTTTACTCGGTCAGGTTGAGCGTTTGGCTTGTCGATTTTGTTAATAGCAACAATGTAGGGAATATTATTTTTTTTGATTACTTCGATAGCATGCTTGGTTTGCATCTTTACTCCATCTTCTGCTGACACAATGAGTACGGCGATATCAGCAACCGATCCACTTCGGTTTCGCATTTCGTTGAAGGCAGCATGACCTGGAGTGTCAATAAAGGTAATTCTTTTTCCATTGCTTTCTACTTCATAAGTAGAAAGGTGTTGCGTAATTCCACCCGCTTCTCCGGCAACAATGTTTGTCTTTCGGATGTAGTCGAGGAGGGTAGATTTACCATGATCAACGTGTCCCATGATTGCGACTACTGGCGACCGTTCAATTATTTTTTCAGTACTCATATGTTTTTTATAGTTAGTGGTTAAGCTTGTGCTTGTTTAATTGCTTCCTCCTCTTCTTTGGTAAGCGGGAAACTTGAAATTCCATTTTCAATAGGTTTTGCAAAAACGTTTACTCGTTCTCGTGTGTAGAGTGATGATAGTACGAGCCCGTCGTTATTTTTGTCGATTAAGGCAATAGCGAAGCTTTGGTTTCCTCCCATATCTTTGAAAGGATTAAATCGAACAACTCCGATTCGTTGAAGTGTTTTCATAATATCTAGCTTGAGATTACGAATATCTTCTCGGTGAGCATCACGATCTGATTCAAGATTTTTGAGAGTTACTTGGTGTTGGTTTATAAGCGATTCTAAATTAGAACCATTGGCACCCTTGGTGAATTTTCCTAGGCGTACTTGTAGTCGTATTACCCATACCAAGAGAGCTAGATTTAAAACGAGTGATGCTATGATGAGATAGATTGATAGTTCCTGCATAGCCACATAGTAACCAAATAGTATTATTTTTCAACTATTTATTATATTTTTAGGTTTTTCCGCTAAAAGTCTTGCAGTAGAACCTGTCGATGTTACCATAGAAAATGATATGAAAACTCCTGATACATCTATCTTCCTTGATTACGCCTCTACTACTCCGCTTGATACCGAGGTTCTTGAAGCGATGCTTCCGTATTATCAAACTGATTTTTACAATCCGAATTCTCTCTATTCTGGCTCAGTCCAGGTACGGCGAGCGATAGAGGAATCACGTAAGCAGATTGCTGAGGCTTTAAAAGCCAGAAGTCTTGAAATTTATTTTATTGATGGAGGGACTGAAGCAAACAATCTTGCAATTATAGGTAGTGTTAATGAGTGGCAAAAACAACACCTAGATAAAAAACCTAACATCATTACTACCTCTATTGAACATTCATCAGTACTTGCTGCTTGTGAAGCTAGTGGCGCAGAATTGAGATATCTTGATATTGATGAACAGGGGGTAGTGGTAACTCGAAAGCTACGTGAGCTCATCGATGAGAATACGGCCCTAGTAAGTGTTGGAATGGCGAATAATGAGATAGGGGTGATTCAAGATATTCGCGCTATTGCCAAGGAAGTACGTCACTATCGAAAACACCAGAATTCTCCGCTGTATCCATTGTTTCATACCGACGCTGTTCAAGCTGTGAATTACCTTGAACTCGACACTCGTTCGCTCGGTGTTGATATGCTCACCATTGCAGCATCAAAATTTTATGGTCCCAAAAAAATAGCCAGCCTATATATTCGAGATGGAATTCATATTGAATCAATGATCAAAGGAGGAGAACAGGAACGAGGGCTACGAGCAGGAACCGAAAACGTGCCAGCAATTATCGGAATGGCACATGCTATGACCATTGCTGTAGATTTAAGAGAACAGGAATCAGATAGATTACGGGAACTTAAAGAGCAATTATTATCTTTAATTTCCGGAATACCAGGAGTCAGCGTAAATGGTAGTTATGAAAAGGAAACTTCGCTTCCAAATATTTTAAACTTCAGCGTTGAGGGGGTAACTGGCGAAGAACTACTGTTACGACTTGATGCACAAGGTTTTGCTGTTGCAACGCGATCTGCATGTTCTTCAAATTCAGATGAAGAATCACATGTTTTGCGAGCACTCAAACCACAAGCTAAAATTCTTGATGATAACCTTCGAGTATCTATGGGGAGGGGAACAACTACAGAGCAAATTAAGCTATTCGCGGAAACTCTCAAAACTATTATTGAAAAAATAAGAAAAACAAAAGAAATATTTACACAAATTTCACAATAATGAAAAATTGTAAACTTTTCACAATATGATATATAATCTATATATAGTAATATATTTATACGCCTATGCCTCCATTCAATAATTTCACTAAAAAAGCAAAACAGGTTATCAAGCATGCTCATGAGCTTGCCTTGGAACGTGGCCAAAACCATGTAAGTGCTATCCACTTGCTGGCTGCCTTAGCATTGCAGGAAGACAGTATTGTCATCTCTATTCTCGAGCGTCTAGAAATTGATAGTATTCTGTTTACTAATAATGTAACCAATGAAATTGATGACATTGAAGGAGACATCACCGACGATACCTTAAACGCATCAGTTCAAATGTTTGTGACTCCTGACTTGGCACAAATTCTAGAACAATCAATGCGAGTTGCTAAGGATATGAAAGACAGTGTTATTTCAACCGAACACTTGTTTCTTGCCTTGTACGATGTTGAAAACGCATGTCAGTCAATTATTGAGGATACCGGAATCACTCGTAAAAAAGTTGAGCAAACTTTGCGTGAATTACGTGATGATGAAACAAAACTCGAAAGTAGTTATGACCGACAATTTAGAACTCTTGCAAGATTTTCACGTAACCTAACTGATTTGGCACGGAACGATAAGCTCGACCCAGTAATTGGTCGTGACAAAGAAATCATGCGAATTGTAGAAATACTTTCTCGTCGTACCAAAAATAATCCAATTCTCATCGGAGAACCAGGAACCGGTAAAACTGCCGTTGTTGAAGGGCTTGCGTTACGAATGGCAAAATCAGATGTTCCAGAATCACTACGAGATAAAGAACTCGTTTTGCTTGACTTAGGCTTACTCCTTGCGGGAACCAAGTATCGTGGAGAATTTGAAGAACGCCTCAAAAAAATCATGAAGGAAATTGAGGCTTCAGAAGGAAAAGTAATTCTTTTCATCGATGAGATCCATACCATCATTGGTGCAGGTTCAAGTGAAGGTTCAATGGATGCTGCGAATATGCTTAAACCAGCACTCGCACGTGGTGAGTTCCGAGCAATTGGAGCTACCACTCTCAATGAGTACCAAAAACATTTTGAAAAAGATCCAGCACTAGTGCGACGGTTCCAACCAGTACAAGTGAGCGAGCCAACTATTGATGATGCTATCGCTATTCTACGTGGACTTAAACATCGTTACGAATTATTCCATGGAGTAAAAATTACCGATGATGCTGTTGTCGCAGCGGTACAACTCTCAACTCGATATATCACGAGTCGCTACCTTCCTGATAAAGCGGTAGACCTTATCGATGAAGCAGCTTCAGCATTAAAAATTTCGCTACAGAACAAACCTCAATTATTAGAAGAAACTCATCGCAAGATTACTCGTCTTGAAATCGAAAAAGAATCTCTATTAAAAGATGGTGAACAGAACGTTCCAAAAGCAAAAGAACGTATCGCTGGAATTGATGCGGAAATTGCAGACCTGCGAGAAAATATTCACGAACTTGAGCTCAAGTGGATGAACGAGAAAACAATTCTTACCGATTTAGCTCGTCACAAAGAGCTTCATGAAAAACTAAAGCTTGAGGCAGAACAGTACCAACACGAAGGAGACCTAGGAAAAGTCGCAGAAATTATCTACGGTAAAATTCCTCTCCTAGAAAAAGAAACAGAAAAAGCAAACAAGAAACTTGCTCGAATTCAAAAACACAATCGAATTCTTCGTGAAGAAGTAAGTGAAGAAGATATTGCATTAGTAGTTGCCAAGTGGACCGGTGTCCCAGTAACAAGAATGCTCGAAGAAGAAACTTCAAAACTTGCTCGAATGGAAGAAGACCTCAAGCAAAGGGTAAAAGGGCAATCAGAAGCAATAGAAAAAATCTCACATGCTATCCGTCGATCACGAGTAGGTATTGGAGATCCTAAACGACCAATTGGTTCATTTATATTCCTTGGTCCAACTGGAGTAGGAAAGACTGAGCTAACCAAGGCTCTGACTGAGTTTATGTTTGATGATGAGAAGGCGCTGATACGTGTTGATATGTCAGAGTACATGGAACGACACTCGGTTTCTAAACTTATCGGTTCACCTCCTGGATACGTAGGACACGAAGATGCTGGTACCTTTACCGAAGCCGTTCGTCACCGACCATATTCAGTTGTACTCTTTGATGAGATTGAAAAAGCTCATCCTGAGGTATTCAATATCCTGTTACAGGTTTTGGATGATGGACGTCTCACCGACGGAAAGGGGCGTACCGTTGATTTTAAAAATACGATTATTATCATGACATCAAACCTAGGTTCACATCATATTCAAAAGATGCAGACCATCGGATTTACTGATAGCGATCAGGAACAACACTACCAAGTTACCAAGGAAAAAGTTATGGAATCTCTCCGAAGTTTCTTTAGTCCAGAATTCTTGAACCGACTCGATGAAATTGTTGTGTTTGATACTCTGGGTCCAGACGTTATCAAAGATATCGTTCACAACCAGCTTGAACTCCTCAAGAAGCGAGTATCTGAAAAGGGAATCACGGTAAGCTTTACTCCACGCTTGGTGGATTACCTAGCTGAAAAAGGTTTTGATCCTCAGTATGGAGCTCGACCACTTAAGCGTCTGATCCAGAATGATATTTTGAATCCACTTGCGCTTGAGATGATCAAGCAGCAAGTAGTAGCAGGAAATACTATTAGTATTGACCGCGATGATACCAAAGTTATTGTTAGTAAGGTTATTCCTTCACGAAAGATGAAGAAAGCACCTGCTAAGGCAGTAAAGAAAATTACTACCAAGAAACCAAGCAAGAAAAAAACAGGCAACTAAGCCTGTTTTTTAATGTAAACTGTGCGCCGGGAAGGATTCGAACCTTCGTAGACTAACGTCGCAGGATTTACAGTCCCGTGCATTTGACCACTCTGCCACCGACGCGCAATTGTTCTTGTTGAGAACGAAAGGGAGTATAGCACACCAAATATTTTTTTCTAGTACTTGTGGATACTTTTGTGCTTGATTTTTAAATTTATATAGGTATTATACTCACATATGTCACAAGATAACCTAATTACTTTGTACAGCAAGGAAGCAAATGAGCACGTGACAACGCGAATTAATAAAAAGAAATTCGCTAATGCGGCTAAACTTGAACTGAAGAAATTCAGTAAAAAGCTTCGCAAACACGTACTCTTTGTTCAAACAAAGAAAATGTTTAAAAAGAAATAAAAACGCATTGTCGTTTTTTTCTTTTACGGTATATTATGAGTGCCAAAGCCTTTGAGTAATCAAGCGTGGCACCAATTTGGGCGATTAGTTAAATGGTATAATAGAGGTCTCCAAAACCTTTGTTGGGGGTTCGATTCCCTCATCGCCCGCATCTTAAAACTCCTTATGGAGTTTTTTTGTGATAAAATTTGATTGTGGAAACAAATGATAAAAAATATAATCTTGAGTGGTATAAAAAGCGTGCGTTTGATTCATTAAAAAAACTACCTAATGGAACTTGGGATTTTTCTGATTCTCTTCTTATTTATATAGGATCAGGTGATGAGTTGTATGAGCAATTACAAGAAGCTGATACTTCTTATTTTAAATTAGTAACAAAACCAGAACATGATTATTTGCAAATAATATCTAAAGATATTGCTGGTATTTTGCCAGATAATTTTGAATACATTGATTTGGGGCCAGGTACCGAGCATAAAGAACAATTTCTTTTCGAGGAACTAAAGAAGCAAGGAAAAACCTTCAGTTATATTCCTGTTGACATAAGTGATCATTTTCTTGATATGGCAGAGGTCCATGCTTCCTTGCAAGGAATAGCTGTTAATAAATTAAAAGCATCATTTGAAGAATTACCAGAAATTCTTGGAAAACCTACTGTTCCCAGATTTGTTTCTTTAGGTCTGACTTTTTCCAACTACAATCCTCAGGAAGTGTTTAAACTTTTGACAGAAATAGCTGGAGCGAACGGGTTTGTATTTATTAATGCACAGATTCGTGATCGTGTTGATATGGTCGAATTGCAAAAGGTGTATCAAGAAGACGCAGTTCGTTTGGTTGATGATAAGGTTCGATTAATAGGTCTTGACCCTTTCACTGATATCTCCCCAAGAATTGCAGACGATGGATTTCGAGTGTGGTGTTCGGTTATAAATAGTAATCCTGATTTAGAAAAAATAGGTATTAAGCTAGGCGATAAACTAGTAGTTTTTCAATCATTACGATACACCAAAGAGTTGCTTGAATTAGAACTTGTGAAATTCAATCATCAGTTGCTTGATACAGGTAGTTCGTTTATTGGATGTGTCATCAAGACCTAATGCTTTGTATGAAAAACATCCTAGAAATAATCGGCTGGTACGGAACAGCAGCAATTGTAACTTCATATGCTCTATTGAGTTTTTCGGTACTTGAATCTACAAGTCTCATTTACCAAATGCTCAACCTGACAGGTTCAATGGGAATCATCGTAATTTCTTTTTACAAGAAAGATTACCAGCCTGGAGTACTAAATATTATCTGGCTCGTTATCGCACTTGTTTCAATTTTTAGAATCCTGGTTTAGGATTCTTTTTGTCATAATTTATTTCGTGTTCGGTTTTAATTCACTTTTTTCTTGTTGAATGTAAAATACTCATATGGAAAATAAATTTTATGATATTAATAAATTTCCCAAGGGCTATGGGATTTTATTATTTCCAATCTCAATTGCGCGGATAGATAATCGCACGGGACAAGACCCGCAGCAGTGTCTGGAGTATGTAGAACATTTTTCTCCGAGCAAAGTAAGTGAACCAAAAATTGGTTTGAATGTTGTCTATGGTGATTATCTGTATCTACATTCACAAGAACGTGCAAGTGATTTAAAGCAAAGATTTATGAATCTTGTTTTAAGGCATAAAAACGCTTTTCAAAAAATAATAAAGAAAAATTCTAAGAATTTTCAAATACAGCACGCTTTTTCTTACCAGGTATGGAATTCGTTATACTTAAACTATGATGGGGATTTTGGATCAGATTTTCGTAAGTTTAAAAAAGTATACGAGAAAGATGAACTCTTTCAAAAATACTTAAGTCAAGATACTGAATATGCAAATAGAGAGCTAACTGAGGATCAGGTTAATTTTTTCCTTGAGGAATTTCTACTTTTGTATCTTATTTCAAAAGGAAAAATTTCTCTTCCTAATGAATATGTTCAGGGAAGAGAGAAATGGATTCTCTGGTGTTATCCTGGTGTACCAATGAAAGGCCAGGCATATACCTATCAAATTAATTTCTTGAACTTAAATACATCAGAAAATCCTTATCAAAACCATTCGTATGATCTTGCGGCAAAGAAGCTCATTGATTATATGAAAATTGACTTAGAAAAATATAACTATTCATATACAGATTTGTAAATCTATATATGAATAATCAACATAATCTATGAACCATACTGAACATAATTGCATTTTTTGTAGTATCGCAAACCGAACTGTCGGCGACGACGGAATTTTTTGGGAAGATGAACACCACATGGCGTTTTTATCAATTGAACCAAACACCCCAGGTTTCACCGTCGTTATTCCAAAGAATCACTACCCAAGTGATGTTTTGAAAATGCCTAATGATAAACTATCTGAATTTATTGTAGCCGCTAAAGAAGTTGCAAAAGTTCTTGAGAACCATTATGAAAACGTTGGAAGAGTAGGGGTAGTTATGGAAGGAACGGGAGTTAACCATGCCCACATCAAACTAATTCCTATGCACGGAACAGGGTTCTTTAAACAAGGAGAATTTCGTAGTATTCCAGTAGAGCAGCATCATTGGTTTGATAACTACGAAGGATGGTTGAGCTCAGCAGGTGGACCTATGGTAGGGAATGACCAACTTGCAGAACTGGCGCAAGGGCTTCGAGCAAGTGCAGAAAAAATAAATGAGTAATTATAAAAATGGCAGATAATCTCTGTCATTTTTTATTTAATAGTTATTAATCAATATTTTATTTGCAATAAAAGTATTGACTGCTGAGAGTAATTTTTCTTTATCTAATTCTGGATGAAACCATAGAACATTAGTATTCGCTTTCCACCAGGTGTACTGACGTTTTACAAATTTCTTTGTTGCTTGTAGAAGCTCAGCTACCGTTTCCTGTTTTTGAAGTTTCCCTAAAATATAGAGTGATAGATAACGGTACTCTAATCCTAATGCTTGTAGGCGATCATGACTGATTCCTGATTCTACGAGTTTTGAAACTTCATCTATCATTGCATCCCATCGCTCGTGAATCCTCTCTAAAATTAAATTAGTGTGCTCGTCGCTTTCGCGCTTGAGAGCTATGTAGAGGTACCGATAGGGACTAATGAAAGTTTTGTTTGTAGCAGGAACTTTTCCAAGGCTATCAATTATTTCTAATGCTCTGATTAAACGTACCTTGTTGTATTGATCAATAGTAGATGCTCGCTCTGGGTCTGCTTTTTGAAGTTGTGAAAAAAGTTCTTCGGTAGAGTATTCTGCTAATTCTTTTCGGAGTTCTGGATTCTCGGGAACTTCAGGAAAAGAAGATTTGTAAATAAGGCTATCAATATAAAAACCAGTTCCGCCGACGATGATAGGTAGTTTACCTCTACTATGAATTTCTTGAATTGATTCTCTAGCATGAGCAACAAAATCAGCTACGCTAAAGTTAGTATTCAGACTTGTAACATCTAACAAGTGATGAGGAACGCCCTGCATTTCATGAGGTAAAATTTTTGCACTCCCAACCGTGAGTTCACGATACACTTGTCGACTATCAGCAGAGATTATTTCTCCCTTGTATTTTTTTGCTATCTCAATAGATAGTGAAGTTTTACCGGTTGCCGTAGGTCCAGCGATAATCAAAACAGGCAAGAGAGTAGTCTTATGTGATTGTTCACCGGGTAAAAAATCCATACGCAAAGTATATACCAACTTTCATTTATTTGACGAGTTTGTTTTCCACATGATCTTTACATAAAATTGAAAAATAAAGTGGGATGAAGTACAATATTAGTGGGATGAAGTGGTAGATAACAGTGAAACATTCATGTAACCCAATATCATTGTTTCACTGTTATCTGCCACCGAAAACCGATTGTACTTTCTGTTTTAGAAAAAGATTCGCGAGATCATGAAGTTCTCTTTTGAAGGAGTTAGAGACGAATAAACAAACCTTTCCATTACTACTATGCTCATCGGTGAACACACCCATACCCTCGATAGCAAGAAGCGACTATCGCTTCCCGCAAAATTCCGAAAGGAACTTGGTACCTCAGTTATCTTAACCAGAGGTCTAGATTCGTGTGTATTCGTGTATTCAAAAAAAGAATGGACAAACTTTGCTCAGAAGCTAGGAGAACTCTCAATGGGGCAATCAGATACTCGAGCATTTAACCGTTTTATTTTAGGAGGAGCCGTAGAGGTCGATGTTGATAAGGCCGGAAGAATTCTTGTTCCAGATTTCCTCAAAGATTTTGCTGTTCTCGATACTCGAGTCATAGTGGTAGGAATTGCTAATCGAGTAGAGCTATGGAACGAAGATACTTGGAAACAGTACCAAGCAGGAGTTGAAAAGAAAGCTGACACACTTGCAGAGAAATTAGGAGATATCGGAATGATCTAATTATATGGAACCTACTGATATTCAAAGCGTACACTGTTCAGTGCTTACAAAAGAAGTTCTAGATTCACTAGACCTACAAAGCTCTGATGTGGTAGTTGATGCAACCGTAAATGGTGGTGGTCATGCACAAGAAATAGTTTCTCGACTTGGTAGTACTGGAATGTTTATAGGAATTGATCTAGATCAACGAGCATTACAGGTTTCTGAACAACGTTTGAAAGGGGGTACCTGTCCAGTAGTGTTGGTGCAGGGAAATTTCAAAAACCTTGATGAAATTCTTAAAGATCAAGAACTTCAGAGTATCGACAAAATTCTTTTTGACCTAGGCTGGTCAAGTAACCAGTTTGAAGACCCAAGTCGTGGTTTTTCATTCCAGCACGATGGACCACTTTTGATGAGTTTAAGTGGAACCCCAGATGATGTTGCATTTACCGCATTTGACATCATTAATCACTGGGAATTCGAGAACATCAAAACAATCATCGAAGCATACGGAGAAGAACGTTACGCATGGAAAATTGTTCAGGCAATTGATGCTGCTAGAAAAGAGCGAACCATTAGTTCAACGCTCGACTTAGCTGAAATTATCAAACAGGCTGTCCCTGGAGCATACCGAAATGGTCCAACACATCCAGCAACCAAAACCTTTCAGGCCTTGCGAATTGCGGTAAATGATGAAATTGAGGTTCTCAGAGTAGGACTTCAAAAAGCATTCGATGCATTAGGGCCAAATGGAAGAATGTCAGTTATTTCTTTCCATAGTATTGAAGATCGAGTTGTAAAGCAGTTCTTTAAAGAACTATCTCTTAATAGCAAAGCAACGATACTTACTAAAAAACCAATCACTGCATCCCAAGAAGAATTAGAACAGAATCGACGATCGAGAAGTGCAAAACTAAGAACCATACAAAAAATATGAAACTATCAAACGCAATCAGAATATTACGAAGTACAAAGGTATTCAACGGAATGATGCTTACTTTCGGAGTGTCATTTGTAGTGTATGCTTTTGCTATTGCCTCAACTACCATTGCTGTTGCTGACAGTAATGTTCTTAGCGGAAATATTCAAGAATTACGAACCGAAGTAGCTGAGCTGGAAGGTGCTTACTATGCAATGGTGAGTGTTATGAACCAAGATCATGCACAGCGAGAAGGCTTTACACTAGAAGAAGATGTTGTCTTTGCAAAACTTAATCAAGATACGGTAGTTGCTTACCGCAACTAATAAGGTAAGCTAGTTTCGTATATGACACGAAACAATAAGGAACAAAAAATAGTCCGCCCACGAAAACCTTCAACGAGTCCTCATATTTTCTCGGTACGTTTTCGGTGGCTTTTTTTTGTGTTCATACCACTTTTTGCTTTGCTAATTATTGCTAATCTTTTTACTATCCAAGTTCAAAATGGTAGTTATTTTAGAGAGCAGGCAGACAATCAGTATGTTGTAGCCAGCTATAATGCTTTTGAACGCGGGACGATTTATTTTACTGATAGATCTGAAATTCTTACGACCGGAGCAGGACTCAAAAAGGGCTACAAGCTTACGATTGACCCTTCACGAATCGAAGATTTGGGTGTTGTTTATGATGCCTTACAGCCTCACTATGACTTAGGAGGACGTGATGAATTTATTTCAAAAATAAAAAAAGATGCTACCTACTATGAAGTTGCAAATGAACTTGATATTGATACGGCAAAAAAGATAAAGGAAGAGCTTGGGTCAAAAATTCAACTCTACAGTGAAAAGTGGAGAGTATATCCGCTTGATACCGTCGCTTCGCATGTCTTGGGTCTGATTGGTTTTCAAGGTGACGAGTACGCAGGGCGTTACGGCCTAGAGCGATTCTATGAAGATACATTAAAGCGAACCAGCAAAGACATCTACACTAACTTCTTTGCTCGGATTTTCCATGGAGTAAAAAACATAGGAGATGAGTCTGTTGTTAAAGAGGGAGATCTTATCACCAGTATCGAACCTCAGGTTCAAATGTTTCTAGAGGCGACACTCAAGGGGGTACAAGATACTTGGAGTTCAGCACGAACTGGAGGAATTATTATGAACCCCAAAAACGGAGAGATTGTTGCTATGGCAGCGACTCCTAGCTTTAACCCAAATGACTTTTCACAATCTTCCGTTGATGACTTTAAAAATCCTCTCGTAGAAAGTGTTTACGAAATGGGATCAATTATGAAGCCGCTCATTGTTGCTATGGCATTAGACGCAGGCGATATTAATGCAAGCACTACTTATAATGATACTGGCTCAGTTGTTGTTGGTAATCGAACGGTATATAACTTTGACAAGAAGGGACGAGGGGTAGTTAATGTTCAAGAAATTTTGAACCAATCATTAAACACGGGAATGGTGTACATAGGCGGTCGAATTGCAAAGAGTGATTTTCGTGAGTACTTCACAAAGTATGGATTTACTCATAAAACAGAAATTGACCTTCCAAACGAGGTAACTGGTATTACTTCTAACATGAAAAGTAATCGTGATGTTGAATTTGCAAACATGTCATTCGGACAAGGAATTGCTATTTCTCCTGTGACAATGATTAAGGCTGCTTCAGCATTAGCTAATAAAGGAATGACGGTGAGTCCTCATATTGTGCGAGAAATAAAATACCGTAGCGGACTAACAAAAAAACCTGAGTTTCCAAATGGACAACAGGTTGTCTCAGAAGCAACAGCACTTGAAGTTTCAAAAATGCTCGTAAATGTTTTTGACGCATATAACGAAGGGGAGACAAAGATACCAAACTACTCAGTTGCTGGTAAAACAGGAACAGCTCAAATTCCTGCGCCAACAGGAGGGTACTACTCTGATAGAAATTTACACTCGTTTATAGGATATTTTCCTGCCTATGATCCACAGTACATAATTTTCCTTTACACCGTTCATCCAAAGGGAATTAAATACTCTTCACAGACCTTACTACGTCCGTTCCGGAGTACCGTCGAGTTTCTTATTAACTATTATAATGTTCCGCCAGATCGATAAAACAGTAAGTAACGCTTAGTGTTTTTATTTTGTTTGTGTGAAGTCTTTCTAACGTTTATACTTAAACGATGAATGAATTAACACCGTCAATTGAGTTGTCTGAAAAATTAGGAGGAAAAGTACGAGTTATTGGAAGTACCCCATTAACCAAGGAAAATCTTGCAATTCTTTATACTCCAGGGGTTGCAGACGTTGCTCGAGCCGTTGCAGAAAATCCAGAACTCGCCCGAAAATATACCTTTAAAAAGAATTCAGTTCTTGTTATTTCTGATGGGTCAGCAGTGCTTGGATTAGGTAATATTGGCCCACTAGGTGCACTACCGGTTATGGAAGGGAAAGCGTTGCTATTCCATGAGCTTGGTGGTCTGGATGCAGTACCGCTTGTACTTGATACTCAAGATACTGAAGAAATTATTAAGACTATAAAAAACATAGCTCCTGCTTTTGCAGGAATTAACATTGAAGACATCTCAGCTCCTCGGTGTTTTGAAATTGAAGAGCGACTCAAGCAAGAACTTGATATTCCTGTATTTCATGATGATCAACATGGAACCGCTATTGTGGTACTAGCCGCTCTCACCAATGCTCTTAAAATCGTAGAACGTAATTTATCTGAAATTAGAATCGTTGTTGCCGGAGCGGGAGCTGCAGGGACTGCTATTTCAAAATTGCTCCATCTTGCAGGAGCTCAGGATATTATTGTCACCGATACTCAAGGAGCTATTTACTCTGGCCGCCCAGACCTTTCAGGAGAAAAGGCAGCACTTGCCGAAATAACAAACCCACGAAAAGTCAGTGGTAATCTATCAGAGGTAGTAGTTGGAGCACATGTTTTTATTGGTGTTTCTTCACCAAATATTCTTACAGCGACTGATGTCGCTACTATGAGTGATAAGGCTATTGTATTTGCCATGGGTAACCCCACACCTGAAATCCATCCTGATGAGGCACGTGCTGGTGGAGCATATATTATCGCAACCGGACGAAGTGATTTTCCTAATCAAATTAATAACCTCCTAGCTTTTCCAGGAATTTTCCGAGGAGCTATTGATGCGCGCGTTCGGATGATTACTGATGAACATAAACTTCGTGCAGCATACACTTTAGCAGCTATGATACCTGAGCCCCGAACAGATTTAATTTTGCCAGATCCGCTCGATCCTGCTGTTGTTCCAGGTTTAGCTAGAATTTTTATCGAAAACAACTAATATTAGTAACATGAGAAAAACAACACCAACTGGTTTTCCAGATATCCTTCCAGAAAAGGCTATTAAAAAAGAAAAAATAGTATCAACGATTACCGATGTATATCGGCGTTTTGGTTTTTTCCCTCTAGAAACTCCAGTTGTTGAATTTCAAGATGTTCTCATAGACGAGCAGACAGATTTTAATCTCTTCCAGGTAAGTTCATCTCGTGAACGGGCAAGCGGAGAGGCAGACCCTATGGCAATGCGTTTTGATTTAACGGTGCCGCTTTCTCGGGTTGTTGCTCAGTACCCTGAGTTAGTACGACCTTTCAAACGTTACCAGTTTGGAACGGTATTCCGAGGAGAACGCCCTCAAAAAGGACGATACCGACAGTTCAGTCAGCTTGATGCTGACATTGTAGGGTCAGCAAGTATTTTTGCTGATATAGAGGTAATTAGCATGATGCGCGAGGTGATGTATGCACTTGAAGTTCCTGCATTCACTATTCGAGTTAATACACGTAACGTGCTTAATGCCTTGCCATATTATGCGAACTTTCCAACAGAAAAATTGCGTGATGTTTTAATTGTTCTTGATAAACGGGATAAAATTAGTAAATCAGAGTTACAAGAATTATTAATAAAGGAAACTTCAGTAAGTGAAGCAAGCGCAGAATTATTGATTGAATTTGGAGGAATTTCTGGGAAACCAATGGACGTTGTGAATAGTTTGGAAAAACTCTTCGGTGATTTGTCACAAGCAGTTCTAGGGTTACAAGAGCTACGAACGCTTGCAGAAGCGCTTGAAACCTCAGAGCATGGCGATAGTAATATTATTTTTGACATGTCGATCATTCGTGGACTTGCGTACTATACTGGGCCAGTCTTTGAGACAACCCTTGATGATGCACCGGAATTAGGAAGTGTTTATTCAGGAGGGCGATATGATAACCTTATCGGAAAATACTTAGGTAATGGACAAAACATTCCTGCAGTAGGTGCAAGTGTCGGAGTTGATCGATTACTAGCAGTACTTGAGGAATTGGAGCTACGCGGACTGACTGAAAAAACTCAAGCAGCAGGTTCAATTGTTTTGGTGCAGGATGACATGGTTCTCAACTATGCCTTTCAGATTGCATCAGAAGTTCGTTCTCAAGGAAAACTTTGCGATCTCTATTTAGGGAAAGAAAAAAACCTAGGCAAACAATTTGCTTATGCAGAATCAAAAAATCTTGCCAGAGCATTTATCGTTGGTGAAGATGAACAAAAAAAATCTACCATCATCGTTAAAAATCTCATCACACGGGAACAACAAGAAATTGCGTTTGATGAACTCGCTGAGTTTCTTTTGAAATCATAAGACTTGTTAAAATAAAAACCTATGGTATATTCCGACCCAAGTTAAGTTCAAGTTAATTAGGTTGTTTATTTTTTAAAACCGGTGTATTCAATACCCGGTTTTTTTTGTTGCGATTTCTTTGTGCTATAATCCATGTCGTATGAAATATAGTATTCAAAATGTTCACGCACGAGAAATTCTTGATTCGCGTGGTAATCCTACTGTAGAAGTAGATGTATTATTAACTGACGGAAGTTACGGAACAAGTTCTGTTCCTAGTGGAGCTTCAACGGGTAGTCACGAAGCGCTTGAATTACGTGATGGCGATATGAAGCGTTACAACGGAAAGGGGGTACTCGCTGCTGTAAAAAACGTTAACACCAAAATTGCAAAAGCACTTACCAAAGAAGGTTTTGAGTTTGATCAGCAGTCACTCGACGAAGCACTAATTGCGCTCGACGGAACTCCTACAAAATCAAAACTAGGAGCGAATGCAATTCTAGGAGTTTCACTTGCTTTTGCTCAGGCTGCTGCAGCATCACAAGGGCAAGCACCATTTCAGTACTTTCAAGGATTAATGAAAAAGAAGAAACCTATGCAGCTACCAATGCCAATGATGAATGTTCTCAATGGTGGAATGCACGCAGAACAATCAACCGATATGCAAGAGTTCATGATTGTTCCTGTTGGAGCAAAGAGTTTTAGTCAGGCACTTCAAATGGGAGCTGAAATTTTTCACTCACTCAAGAAAACGCTATCAGCAAAGAAATTCCCCACAACCGTAGGAGATGAAGGGGGATATGCGGTAAGGGTTCGTTCAAACGAAGAAGCGCTAGAAATTATCAGCCAAGCCGTTAAACAAGCAGGGTATACGGTTGGTAAAGACATCGCCTTTGCACTGGACGTAGCGGCAACTGAACTATATTCAAAAGGAAAGTACAATCTTTCACGAGACAAGAAAAAACTTACTACCGACGAAATGATTGCGTACTATGGAGCGTGGATTAAAAAGTATCCTATTGTATCTATCGAAGACGGACTTGCAGAAGATGATTGGGATGGGTACACCGCTCTTACTAAAAAATTCGGAGCAAAAGTTCAAATGGTAGGTGATGATTTGTTTGTTACTAATACTGAACGTTTAAATTACGGAATCGAACGTGGTGCTGCTAATGCAATTTTAGTAAAGGTAAACCAAATTGGAACTATCACTGAAACTATCCAAGCGGTAGAGCGAGCGTACCAAGCAGGATACCGAGCAATTATTTCACATCGAAGTGGCGAAACTGAAGATGTAACCATTGCTCACCTAGCCGTAGGATTAGGAACAGGGCAAATTAAAACAGGATCACTTTCACGAACTGATCGTGTTGCAAAATACAACGAACTGCTTCGTATCGAAGAATTCCTAGGTAAAAAGGCAGTATTCAAAAATCCTTTTGCATAATTAAAAAACAGCTCTATGCTGTTTTTTATATATCTGAACTGAGGCGAAAATAAACCATTTCTTGCACATACGTGTTTGGTAGAATAGAATTGTCGAATATGAAACGACCAATAAGTCTTATTATTCTCGATGGATGGGGATACCGAACTGATACCCAAGATAACGCTGTTCTAGCGGCCGCCACACCATATTTTGATGAATTATGGAACAAGTATCCACATACTCTTCTTGCTGCTAGTGGAGAGGCTGTGGGGCTTCCTGAGGGGCAAGTAGGAAACAGTGAAATAGGACACACAACGATTGGTGCTGGAACTATTATTGATACCGATCTTGTTCGTATTAACAAAGATGTTGCAAATGGTTCTTTTGGAGGTAATGAGGCCTTTGTTCGTGTCTTTGAACATGTTATTAAACATGGCTCACAGCTGCATGTACTCGGGTTACTATCAGAAGGGGGAGTTCATAGTCACCAAGAGCACCTCTTTGCTTTGCTGCGTGCTGCAGAAAAAGCAGGAGTACCACATACCGCTGTTCATGTAATTACTGATGGACGTGATACGGCAACCGATGCTAGTTATCATTCTGTTCAAAAACTTCAAGAACTTTTAGAAACTGAAACTCCACACGCACATATTGCCAGTATCACAGGTCGCTACTTTGCGATGGATAGAGATAATAACTGGGATAGAGTTGATCAGTACTTTAAACTCTTGGTTTCTAATAATAGCGTTTCAGAAACAACTCAAGAACCTGCAGAAATTATCAAAGCATTCCACGAACAGGGAATTACTGACGAATTTATCGAGCCGACACTATTGCCGCCAGTTGAAGGATATAGCTCATCATTCGGGCTTCACGATGGGGTAATTTTCTTTAATTTTAGAAGTGATCGCGCTCGGATGCTCACTGAGAAAATTCTTGATCAGAAATTTGAGCTAGACCTCTGTGTCGCTACGATGACCAAGTACCGAAGTGATTTTGATACACATGTTGCGTATGTAGAATATGTTATCCAAACAACATTGGCTCAAGAAATTTCAAGTCATAAGATGAAACAAGTACACATTGCGGAAACTGAAAAGTTTCCTCATGCGACCTACTTTTTGAATGGAGGACGAGAAACCCCTCATGATGGGGAAGAGGATATTTTGCTTCCTTCACGGAAAGATGTTCCTACTCATGATTTAGCTCCTGAAATGCGAGCTATGGATATTGCATTAAAAGCACAAGAAGTTTTGGAACAAGGAACTGATTTTCTTTTCATAAATATCGCGAACCCTGATATGGTTGGGCATACCGCCAATGTACCAGCGATTGTGACAGCGATAGAAACTACGGATAAGGCACTTGCGATAATTGTTCAAGCAACCTTGGCTGCAGGAGGAATTGCTATTGTGACAGCTGACCATGGTAATGCAGAAACCAACCGTGAATTAGATGGAAGTCTTCACACATCACATACCTACAACCTGGTGCCATGTATTGTTACTGATAGTGAAACTGGATTAATAGAACAGGGGACACTAGCTGATTTGGCACCAACGGTATTTGAATACCTAGATATTATAAAACCTGAAGTAATGTTAGGAAATAGTATACTTAAAGATCAAAAATAATAAGCGTTTAGACGCTTTTTATTTTGCACTAAATAATAATTATCAATAAATAATTGACAATTGAACTATTGATTATATTATAAAATTGAACTTTAAAATCTTAATATATGGAAAACGAACACAGTCTTCATATTGAAGCTAAAATTAGTGAAATCGCGGATACGGTATTGTTTCCGGGAGACCCGCTTCGGGCAAAATGGATTGCAGAAAATTATCTTACTGATGTTGTCCAGTATAATAGCGTTCGCGGAATGCTAGGTTTTACTGGAAAAACAAAAAATGGAACTCTTATTTCTGTTCAAGGATCTGGAATGGGACAACCGTCAGTAAACATTTATGCAAATGAACTTATTAGAACTTATGGAGTTAAAAATATCATAAGAATTGGAACTGCCGGTGGAATATCTAAAAAAGTTGGTACTGGAAGTATTGTGTTTGGAATGGCAGCTTCCACAGACTCCGCATTAAACAAGAGACGTTTTGATGGAATGAACTTTGCGCCAGCTGCAGATTTTGAGTTGCTTTACAGAGCATATTCTATTGCACAAGAGCAGAAAAAGCAGGTGTTTGTTGGAGGTATCGCGTCTCTTGATAAATTTTATGAGGATATGCTAGATAACCACACAAATAAAATTTTCGGAGAGTACGGAGTACTAGCTATAGAGATGGAAAGTTCGGAACTTTACACTTTAGCGAGCAGATTTGGAGTTAAGTCCTTAACGCTTTTAACTGTTTCTGATGATTTGATTCGCAAAGAATATCTTTCACAATCTGCTCGGCAAATTGGACTTACTGAAGTAATGGAAATTGCTATTCCTTTGGTGGAATCACTTTAATTTAAAAACTTAATCAAAAAAACTCCTCAAAAGGGAGTTTTTTGTACTGTAAATAAATGTTATTTCATTATCAGAGTGAAATCTTTTCCCCCATCATCACAAAACCAATCTTCCCATTCTTCATGAATAGAGTCTGTGCAAAATGAAGGAAGAGGATTATCTCCAAACATCCCATTAGCGCCACATGGATAGTCTTCAATTGGCTGAAACGGCGTAGTTGGATTCTGGATAGAATAAAAAATAAGATAATGATTTTTCCAACAACTGCGAGTTTCTGGGTATTCATATGATTGGTAAAGAAAATAGGATTCGCATTCTGGATTATATTCTCCACAGGGATACATATTATTTGAATCCTCATTTAAACCGAGAGTAGAAGCTAAAGATTCCAGGCTTACCTGCTGAGTTGCTTGATCTTCAGGGTTATAAAATGAAGCGTATTGACCTGCAGGGTATTCCCCGTGTTCTAAATGATATAACTCAAGTTTTACTTGTAAGTTATGTAGCATTTGTTGCATTCGCTTATCAATTGCTTGTGTTCTTGATTTATTAATTCCTCTAATAATTAGAGTAGAAAGAATTCCTATAATGGTTATTACTACAAGCAGCTCGATCAAAGTGAAGCCTTTTTTGTTTTTTGAAATTTTTATCATATATTAAAAATTTATATTAATTGTTTTCTCTTCTTCTCCAAATACCGTGTGGGTTTCTGACATTGGCTTGATCCTGGCAAACAGCATCATTCCAGAAGCTAGGAGCACGAGATTTTTAATAATGTATTGCCCAATTAAGCTTGGAGCAAAGAAACTGTCCCAGGTAATTTCAGGAAGAACCCATAGTGGCATGGCTGTTGTAATTAAGTGAAACAGCATGAGAAAAAAGGTAATTCGTTCCATTCGCGGAGTTAGAATGAGTACTCCGATAAGCATTTCAAAGAGTCCAAATGAAATCATAAAAGTGCTCTCTGATATGAATCGCAGAAAGGTGTTGTTCAAGAGATCAAGTACCAAGGGCCCAGCAGGGGAAATTTGGAAAGTTTTTAAAATCCCAAACCAAAAGAAAACTATAAAGAAAGAAAAACGAGCAAATTCATCGCTATACTTTCGGAAAAAATTAATAACCCGTGCATCAAAACGTTCAATTGTCTGTTCCATATTTACAGTGTAACAAAAAAAATAATTTTCTAAAAATTAGATTTACATATTATTGATTTGTGGCATACTTTTTATCAAGTTAAACTTTAAAACTAAATATTTATGACACTAGAAACATCTTTAAATTTTGCTATCGCTATTTTTACTTTGATTCTCATTCTTTTTTTAAGAAAAAGAGATGTGGCCAGGCCTCGAGAGCGTAATAAACAACTTTTCTTGGTTTCAAGTATTTTGTTTATTTCAATTTGGACATATATTTTGAAAGATATTGCTACTATTAATAATAGAATATTTTTCTCTATAAGTTTTTTTGGATTATCATTTTTTCTAATCATGAGGTTCTTTTACTCAAAGAAAATTTCGTCGATTATTTATTTACTAATGCTGGTGGGTTTAGGTGTATTATTTTTATCAAAAAATTATTACCAAGAAATAAAATTTACTAGTTCTCTGGTATTTTTTGCCCTCATTACAGGATTTATCGCGTCAGTAGACAGGAAAAATTTTAAAAAAGTAAAAACTGCTAAACTAAAAAAAGTTTAGCACTATTAAAACCACCTTCCCCAAGGTGGTTTTTGTTTAAAAATAGCTTAAACAAGCATTTACTTTTCAAAGATACCTAGTATACTCGCATGATATGGGAAAAAGAGTAAACAGTGTAGGAAATATGAAAACTGTTCGAGGTCACAAGACAGTAAAACGGTTAGCAATTAAAAAAGAAATGCTTGAAGTTGCAAAAACTCGTCGAAACTCTCGTCACTTCGTAGGTAAGTAATTACCCGCGCTTATATTTAAAAGCTAAAAACACAGTTCTGCTGTGTTTTTATTTTGTTTCCTTCTCGTTTTCAGAAACTCGGAATAGAACTATTTTTTCTATGAGCTCATAGGGAATTTTGCTACCGAATGGAAACTGTACGGTACCTTTTGAGGTTTTGTATGGAGATAATTCTTTTGCAAATTTTGTTATCCCTGATGGTGACGGATAGAAACCTATATGTTTTTTGTAGGCTGCAAAGTGAACTAAGTTTCCATTGAGTTTAAAGGTTGGAATGCCATAGTTGAAACAAAAGTTAGCTTCAGGAACAATTTTAGAGATTAGTTCGTACATTTGGATGAGAATGTCCTGGCTTATTTTTGGAAATTTTTGCAGGTACTCATTGAAGTTGTTCAGATTTTGCATGTCTCTCATAGTTGCTATTTTACCTTATTTGAAAAATTAGATAATCGCTGTAAAGAGTATCAAAGTAAAAATATGCTAGGTATGACTTAAGCTTTGTGTGCTACAATAACCATATGTTAACCGAAGGAAGTTCAATTATTGATTTTACTCTGCTTGATCAGGATGGAAATGCGCAGACACTATCACAGTATTCTGCAGGAACCGTATTGGTATATTTTTATCCAAAAGACGATACTCCAGGGTGTACCAAAGAAGCCTGCGCCATCACCGAGGTATACGATGATTTCCAAAAAGCAGGAATTACCGTATTTGGAATTTCTGCTGATTCACCAGCGAGCCATAAAAAGTTCAGGGAAAAATATGGGTTACCATTTACCTTGCTGTCTGATCCTAACAAAGAAGTTATTACCTCATACGGAGCGACACAGATTATTGCCAGCAAGCGAATCTCATATTTGATTCACAAAGGCGTTATTGTAAAAGCCTACCCAAAGGTAGATCCTACAACGCACGCACTTCAGATCCTGCAAGATGCGCAAGGGTTTTTAAAATAAAAAACATAGGCTTAAGCCCACAGTGTTATTAGGAGTATTACTGTGTGTTTGACATTTGTAAATAAATCAACATAATATTTACAAATAACTTAAAACTGAATAATATGAAAAACGTACAATTTCTTTTGGTAATAGTTAGTATTTTTATCAATACTACTATTACAAACGCGCAAAAAATGTCGGTGCTTAGTAATTTTTCCCTTCCTCGAGATGCTCGTTTTAACGATGATGAACGAAAAGCCGTTTATGGCGTTGGCGAACCTACTTGTAGAATGCCAACAACATTACTTGGCTTCGAACCCGCCGTTGGCCAGTACTGGACTGGTGAACGAGATGCTAATGGTAAACAAATTATCAAAGACACTTGTTGTATTACTTATCCTTCCCAAACATGGGAATATTTTGGCGAAAGTTTTGTTGCAAATGCTTTGTATAATATCAAAACATATAGTCCGCTTGATAAGGAAATACATACCGCCTGTGTGGGCTATGTAGTTAGCTTTGCTAACATAAATGAAGTTTTTAGTAATACTTTTTCCTATTCAAAAGACTCTAATAACCTGACTAGAAAAACTATTACGACAATCTTGAAAGATAAATCCTATCATCTAGGAGTGTACCAATGGTTAAAACCTTCACTTATTTCTGCGTGGAATACTCTTGATAAAAAGTATCAAAATTTTTACCACAAACTAATTACGTATGTAAAAACTTTTGATTACGCATCAGAAAAAAAGTACTACGAAACGCTCAAGAAAAATAACCAGCTAAACAAATTTACTTCTTATGAACCAAATGGCGAATATGATTTAAGAAGAAAAGCAAAAGCATGGGTATTTCGAAGAATCTATTTTGATGGTTGGGATTATCAGTATGTTTTGAAATGGGTAAAAACTTTTGAAACAGAAATTACGGTATAACAAATTACTTGAATTTAAAACAAATCGAAATGAAAAAAAATCTCGATGGTCTCGCTCAGTTTATTTTACCTGTTTTTGTACTCACTATTGCTATAAATATTCTAATTTACAAGAAAAAAGAAGATGCTAGAAAAGAAGCTCTTGAAAAAACTAAAAAAGAATCAGTGATCAACGAACACAAGGAAAAAACGAGTACAACAAAAGCAGATACTTTAAAAGTAGATGTACCAAAAAATGAATAACACAAAAAAGATGCTACTTATAGCATCTTTTTTATTTATTTGAATTTAATTTTTCTGCGTTTAACAGAGTTAATCAGGAACAGGGAAGTTTAATTACATTTTTCGTATGTTTCCATGAATGATTCATAATCGATGAGATAGGGTTCTCCATTTTGAATGCCATTTTTATCACACGCAATAGCAAAAAAACAATTAGAATCACCTCTCTGAATAGCACCCCATGAAGCTGCTATTTCTATCGATTTCAGGAATGGGTTAGCTACTGCTCGGCAATATTCATGGGATTGGTATGTCCCTAATTCACTTGTCTGGGTATACCTACTGGTAAATGTCTCATGACTTAGAATATATTCTTCCCCTGATGGATTGGTAATAACCCAATCACCAGTATGGGCAGTATTTACTGTTTCTATTTTTCCATCTTCTAGAGTTGTAGTGATTGTTTCACCATCAATGGCTTTGCGCGCTCGTACCTCGGCAAACTTTTTATATAGTGGAGCTTTTGCAAGTAATTCTACGAGTTCAGGTGAATTTTTATCAATGAATGTGTGCATAGTTGTTATCGGTGCGGACAGCCAGCCCAACAGCAAGGTCGTCTTTTTCCTTTCAAGAGGTCTTGTTCAAATCGCTCGAGATGGCGTTCGCGAGTTTCTGCTTTTTTACCAGTGGTGACGAAACATATCCACTCGTTACGAGCTATATCAGTAAGTGATTCCCATATAGCAACGAGATCAGGAGAATGATCAAGTAGGGTCTGAATTTCACCAGGGATGCTAGTGTGAGGAAGATTTTTCTTCGTTTGGTTCATGTAAATAGTATACTAGAAATACTTATATTTTGCTTTTGTCAATTATTTTTCAAAAGATGAAATAGAAAATTTTATCTTTTCTTAATGTATATAGTGCTACAATATAGATGTATGAAAAAGATTGATATACCAACAATTAGCAATAATATCATTCCTCGTATTTCACTCAGAGCGCGCCTTTTTGTTGCGCTCTTTGTTTTGGTAGGAGGAATATTTTTTATCCATAAAACAAGCCAAGCGACCGAGCAACCATCACAGCTACTTATAGAAATGGATGGGGAAATTAGGTTTTATCTAACTGAACCAAATACTGATAGGTCAGGAACCTGGAGAATGGATTATGATTTCGATTCTCCAAAGCTCGCTGATTATAGTATTGAACATGATTACCAATCACTGGTTCTTGATAGTCCATCGAATGGTACCTATAGCATAGAGACAGATTATCGTTTTCCAGGTTTAGCTCATTCTGAATTAACGATGACCTACATTAACCCTAGTATTGAAGCTTATGTAACTTACCAAGGCATAGTATTAAACCAGAACGAAGAACACCCAGAATTTACCTTTCATATAAATACTAACGACGCTGAGAATCCGGTTGTTTTTGATAAAACATTTACCTCCGTTCCGTTTGTTCAAGTATTTCCAAATAGTAACAACCAAACCCTTGTATCTTGGCAAGCACCAGCAAACCAAGATCCAAGTTTTACCACCTACCGAATTTATAAAAAACAGGAAAACAAAGATTTCGATTATTCCTTGGTAGCAGAGACGACAGCTACGAGTTACCAGACAAGTATTGCCTGGGGACCGGAAACCTGGCAGCCAGGAGTTATTTCACCTTATACCTCTTTCGTAATTACTCAGGTATATAGCGACGGGGCTGAATCTTTTGCTTCGCCGCAAGCGTACACTAATGACACTGACCAAGATGGACTATCAGATGAACAAGAAATTGAATTAGGGACGAGTGTAGCGCTGGTTGATACCGATGATGATACTCTCACTGATTACGAAGAAATTAATATTCACGCAACAAATCCTTTAGATGATGATACTGACGGAGATGGCTTTGAAGATAACTTTGAAATTTCAGAAGGGACGAGTGCTATTGATCCTAACTTCTTCCCAACGAATGATTGTACCGTTCCAGAATCTGGCGATTGGTATGTAAACAGTGATTGTAAGCTGTATGAAAATGCTACTGCGCCACAAGATATTATTATTGGAGCTGATACGACACTTACCCTCAAGGAACGAATACAACTATTCTTTGATTATGTAGGTCACCAAATCTTGATTATGACCGGAGGAAATATCAAATTAGAAGACCAAGCTGCTATTACTCAATCATAAATTACTCAATCACAACTTATTCATTTAATTATTACCTTACTTATGAAAAATCTTACTATTATCGCGACCGCACTTATCCTTGTTATTGGACTTAACTTTGTTCCTGTTGATGCACAAGGTTCTAGTGTTATAGAAAAATTTGGAAATATTATTTCGGTAGAAGGAAACAACGACTTTGTTGGAATTGGTGTTGATGATCCTTCATCTAAACTTTCTGTCGACGGATATGTTGAATCAATTGATGGGGGATTCAAGTTTCCCGATGGAAGTATTCAACAAACTTCTGCTATGAAAATTATGGAAGATGGAAGCATGTGTATCGGCTTTTGTGATGATGTTCAAACAGGAATCGCTCCAGTAGATAATGAAGAAACCGAGAGTATTCAAGAGTCAGCCATAACTGATAGTACAACAGAATCATCTGATCAAAGCCAACAAGGTACTACAAGTATAGAAACAGAAACTCCAGTTACACCTACAGAAATACCTAGCACCAATACAGAAGCGCCATCGGCAGAATCAAACGGTACTCCTTTAGAAAGCAACACTACGGTAACTCAGTAATCATATGAAGTCTTTGTACTACAAGACCTTGCTACTGTTCGCAATAGTTATTGCAGTTGCAGGTATAGGAGGAAATCAGGCGTACGCAGCAAAACAGCAGGCAACTATTCACTCTATTACTGGGACTGGAGCATGGAACAGTGCATCAACCTGGGTTGAGAATCGAGTTCCTAATAGCAGTGATATTGTTGAGGTGAATGGGACGGTTACAGTTTCGAGCCATTTCACTATTAATGAGTTACAGGTGAACCCTGGAGGAATTTTGAAGTCAAATTCTACTGGAACACCAAGAAATATAGCTATCACAAACGGACTTTATAATACTGGGAATATTCAATCTACAATTATTCTTTATAGTAGCGGATCTGTAGTGTTAAACACTTCAGTTCTTTCATCAAAAATTTACCTTACTGGTGGAAACCAGAGCCTCATCGGTGATTTTACTGCTGATGTGATTTTGAATGGAAATGTTAATTCAGGTGTATCTGCACGAATTAAGAGATTGATTACTAACGGAAATCAGTTTAACTTTGCGACCGATGACAAGTTTCTTAATATTGAATCATTAAGCGGAGCATTAACTACGAATGCTAATGTTCGATTTATACTCCTTGATGAAAATGTGCCAAGTACTCTTTTACCTAGTGGAAATATTCAAGCAAAAACTATCAGCTTTGCAAATAATGCTCGCGTTGCAGGGAACTATTCGTGGACCGCAGAAGTCACAACTATTGATCAAGGGGTAACACTTGAAAGTCCCTCTCCTAACTATATTCGCATTGTTAATTTTTATGGAAATTTGGTGAACAAGGGAACTATTACTGCAAATTTAAAATTGTATGTAAATAATTCTATTGATAACACCAACGGACAAATTCAATCACCAATATATTTTGTTGGGACTGATGAACGAAGTATTTCTGGATATTTTTCAAAGAACGTATATTTGAATACAGCACTGACGGTTAATACTAATATCTACTTGAGGTCTCTTATAACTAGTGGAAACGGAATTACTTTCACTAGTGACACAAAATCTTTGAATGTAGAGATTCTTACTGGAAATGTAAACACCAACGGTCGAGTTGTTATTGCTATTAATGCTGCATCAATTGGTACCCAAGCCGTTATTGATGGAAATATTACTGCCAAGAGCATAACTATTTCTGATAATGCTCGAACTGGTGCAAGTGCGTCATGGGATACTGAGTCGACCCTCATAGAATCTGATGTTACCCTAGAGAGCTTATCTGCAAATTACATCAAGACATTATATATTAAAGGTGATTTTGTTAATCGTGGAATTATCACTCCATATTTTAAAATTTATCTAAAAGGATCAATAGATACACTTGAGGGGGTAATTAACTCCCCGGTTTACCTGTCTTGGGCATCAAGTCCTAATAATCAGTATGAATTTGCTTTTGGCGATTCAGAGAATAATTTCTCATACGCTAACCTAACTACTAACAGCATTATGAAGGAACCAATTTCTGGAACGACTTTCAAAGATATTTTGAATTCTGATATTCCAAAGTACTGGAAGGTTCGTCCGGTAGGTGGTGTATGGTCAGAAATAAGGACTTTTAACGAGAGCTTAGTCGCTGATGAATATGATTCACCAGTACCAGATTTCTTTACCGTAGCACCTATTGCAAATATTGTTTCTGGAACAGGAACAACTATCACTATTCAGGCCAATGACCCAGAATTTGATGGCGAATTAATTTTGTACCCAGAACAGGGGACCATCATTCCTAACAAAGTTCAAATGAATAATGGATCAGCTAGTACCTATGTACACCTCAGAAATTCTCCGGTAGAGAACAAGATTTTGGTTAACTCAGGCCAGCATTACGGACATAGTAATAGTTTCTCTGTCGGAACTGCGCAAAATGGTAACCTTATAGGCTCAATTGCGGACGGGTATGCAGGGTCTACGGTTTCTCTCTATGGAGTGAATACGTATACCACTACTGCTGACTCGAATGGTAGATTTAATTTTTCAAATATTACCTGTGGTACCTACGTCATCAAAGCATCTGGTCAATCATCGGGAACTAATGTTTCCTCGTTACCAGAAAGGGTAGAGGTGAGCTGTACTGGAGTCACGAGACACACTATTGCCAGTGCTACTATTCCCAATTGTAATCCAACAGGAAAGATTCCAGTACTGCTGGTTCCAGGAATTCTAGGATCGACATCGCGTAGTGAATTTGATATCTACCCTCAATTACCTCCAGAAGCCCCAGCCTGGAATAGTGGGGAGCTCAAGTTGCATGATCCGTTTTTTTATCTTTTTGAGTTAGGATCAAATTATACTAACCCAGTGGGTTTTAAGAAAATAAAAACAAAGCTTGAATTAGAGGGGTATAAAAAAAACTGCACCATTTTTGACGCTCCGTATTACTGGGCAAATTCATCAGAGCAAAATGCTCGTGATTATTTGAAAAAATATATTAATCATGCCAAAAAAGTTTCTGGTCAAACTAAGGTTAATATCATTTCGCACTCTATGGGGGGATTAGTTACTCGCTCATATATTCAGTCTGATTACTTTCAGGATGATGTTGCTAAATTTGCAATGGTAGGAACGCCTAATCAGGGTTCAGTATTACCATACTATATCTACGAAGGAGGGGATGTAATTGGTGCAGACTACGTTTCAAACAATGTAGATTTAAATGATAAAACTAGGTACTTTTATACTCATTCAATTGCAAAATTCTACAAGCAAAAAACTGGAAATGATATATGCAGTAATATTCCTGTTGGTTTCCAGGAAATATTTGAATCATTAGGAACTATCCCGTTTATTCCGGCTAAACCAAGTTGTAATAGATTCGAGGTGTATAATTTTGTTCATGAACAGGTTCCAGGTTTAAAAGATTTATTACCAACCTACCCAACAGCCATTATTAACCCAGCAAGTGGTCCAGTAACCTATCCAGTTAATCAGTTCCTTATTAATTTGAATAATAACTATGATATACTAAAAGAAAATAATCAGAATATTCTTACCAGATTATTTGTAGGAATTGAAGCAACCAACACCACCCTCAAAACCATCTTGGTAGTACCAAATCCCAACGATCCACTCTACCAAAGCTACGGATACCCACAGTATGAGTACCCAGTACGTTCACCAGGAGATGGAACCGTTGCTCAAGAATCAATACAACTTGAAGGAATTGCTACCTATGGAACCTATGATGAATCACATGGTTCATTACCAAACAAAGCAGCTACTGATTTAGTAGAATTTATGACGAATTAATATATGTATACTTTTATTACACCACTTACTGAAAAACAGAAATTTAATTGGAAGGCTTTAGGATTAGGGGTTTATCTATATATATTTTTAATATCCGTTTTACAATTCCCTTTTGCTTTTCTTGGTGGAGGTAGTGGAGGGGATATTTTGAAAGGTATATGGGGTATTACCACTGGTTTAATAATCACATGGCCATATATCTACCTACCTATCCAATTCATCCTTTACCTCATCGCCCGACGCATTCTCAAGAAAAATTCTCCAAAATCAGTTCTTAAATTCATTTACATTAGTTTTCTTGTAATCGCCTCACTTCTTTTGTTGTTCACTATCTTTCCTCCCTCTAAACCAAGATTTGGTTAGTCAAACTCAATGACACCACTTACCGAAAAACAGAAATTTAATTGGAAGGCCTTGGGGTTGGGGGTTTATTTATACTTAATTCTAATCTCCGTACTTATTACTCTAGGAGTGTTATTTGGCGGTGGTGATGGTTTTCTTATATTAAAAAGTATTTTCAGGCTATTCTTTGCTTCATTTTATATCTGGCCATACATCTACCTACCTATCCAATTCATCCTTTACCTCATCGCTCGACGTATTCTCAAGAAAAACTCTCAACAATCAGTAATTAAATTCATTTATGTTAGTTTTCTTGTAGTTGTTTCATTTCTTATTCTTCTACAAATTTTCCCTCCAATCGGATGGCGATAGCATCTTAGGTTCGAAGGTTAATATTTACTAAAACAAACCAGTACCAGCCTAACCATCCGACTCTTTGTAGGGATCCAAGCAACCAACACCACCCTCAAAACCATCTTGGTAGTACCAAACTCTAACGATCCACTCTACCAAAGCTACGGATACCCACAGTATAAGTATTCAGTAATAAACTATTTCTCTTGTAATATAGAATATTCATATGAAAAAAATTCAATCTTTCTATATTTTAATATTCACAGTATTTAACTATTTTTACTTGTTTATTCTTGTAAATTTTTTAGGAAGCTTTTTAGCTTCTAGTCCAGAAATTTTTAATTCTAATATGAAAAACATATTTAAATTACCTTCAATTTTATTGAATGGAAATTTATTTTTTGGAGCTGCGCTGATTTTATTTTTTCTGACCATTTTCTTTTCTTTAAACTATTTTCTTGTTAAAAGATACGGACAAAAAAATGTCTTAAAAGCTTATTTTTTCATGTTATTGTCACTATGTATACCCTTTGTTTTATTTAGTATTTTAGGTAATAATTAAGAACTGTCTTTTATATGATAAAAATATCGTTGAACTATTCCTCTGTTCTTATATTAGCAAACTCTCAAAACACAAAACCTAGTTTATGAATATAACTAAATTAATTGAATTCCTAAAATCCTTAGTTTTGTCTTTTTATATATATCTGCTAGCTTTTTCTTTGATTTTCATTACTTATAATGTCATCTATGGAGGAGAGCTATTGTTTGTAGATAATTTAAAAATTGCATTGGCAACATTAAATCCTTTTAATACAAACGTAATAAATTTTGGAATTGGAATTCTTGCAATGATTTATTATTTTATTAACAAGCGAAAATGGAGCACGAGCTCTAAGTATGCTGTTTTGATTGTAACTATTCTAGTTACTTTGTCTTATATAATTTTACCGTTTTTTGATAGACCAAGTTCGTTTAGGATATTTATGTAGTTTACTATAAGTAGCTAAAAATTTTGCTTCTCATTCACATGAAAAAAATTACTCTTATACCATTAATCTTTTTAATAAATTACTTATACCTTTATTTATTCTTTACTTTTATTTTAAGCCTACTTCCACTAGCGGATTTTAGTAGTACTTTTTGGAGTAATATAAAAAATATCTTTTTAGTTTTCTTTCAAGAAGTAAGTAATTTTTTCAATCATGATTTTAATTACTACGGCATCATCTTTGGAATTATTTTAATTATATTTACGTTATTTACTATAACTCTCTATTTACATAAAAAGGAAATATTTTTAGATCTTTATAAAAATCTAACCTTACTTTCTGGATTGATTATTCTTGTTGCTGTAATAGAGTATGTTTTGACTTAGCAGAATTTACGAAGAATTAATATTTACACCACTATGAGACCGCTTGCCCGAAAGTAAAACATAATTTGGGAGCGCAAAATATTAAATATGAATAAGAAAGTAATTGAAAAAATTTTAAATGAAAAAATAACCAATTGGTTAGAACTCGGGAGTGGTATGAGTAATACCGTATACAGAGCATCTACCCAAAAAAATACTTACGGTATTAAGATGCTAAAAGCAAAATCTGAAGTAACAGAGTCAAATACACTTTTTGTTGAAGCAAAAATAATACAAGAATTAAATTATAAAAATCCACTTTTACCAATTCCTAAAGTTGTTTATCTTGATTTGAAAGGCAAATTTTATATCTATGAATTTGTGAAAGGAGTATCTGTTGGTGAAGGTAATAACAATAGGTATGTTAACACTCTGCTACCTGCCATGGGGAAATTTCATTGCAATATAAATTGTTTAGACAAGCATACTGTTTGTAATAGTATTGGTATAAAAGAGTATTCGCTCGATGATTTTTTTCTAAAATATGGAAGTAATTTGCGTGAATACGCGAACAACATAGTGCTTCCTAGTGATTATAGGTTAGTTTTACAAACTGCTCTTGAGGTTTTAAAAAAGACAGGAAACAACAATATACAAGAACAATTGCTCCATAATGATATTCATGGCGAAAATATCCTTTTAGACAAAAACGGAAAACTAGATACCGTTATTGATTTTGGCGATGCGATATGGGGTGATGTTCATTTGGATATGACGTGGTATGTTCATAGCTACCCAAATGATTGGCAAAAAGTTGTCGATTCATATGAAAAAACGTCAGGATTTAAGATAGATAAATCAAAGCTCATTGCCTTAGCTTGTATACGATATGCTAAAGTTTTATGCGAATGGTACCTAGAAGGTGTAGAGTTAGAGCATTGTAATGAGAAGTTTTCTGATTATAAAATGCTTATAGAAAAATACTGCGAAGTAATTTAAATATTTCAATATAAACGTCACTCAAACATAAGTTTATATTTGTACAGTACTTTTTGCATTCGAGAGATAGTGTTGGGCAATAGCGCTAATAGTGTATGATATAACCCATGGAAGAAGATACAACATACGATGCCTTTGGTAATGAGCTTGTTCATGGCGACAGCGTGCAGCTTGTTAAGGATTTAAAAGTAAAGGGAACAAAGATAACACTAAAAAAGGGAACGGTAGTAAAGAGTATTAAACTTACCGACAACCCAGAAGAAATAGATTGTTCTACCCCAGAAGTTAAAAAGCTAGTTCTTAGAACAGAGTTTGTAAAGAAAAAGTAAACCCGTGAGGTTTATTTTTTTAATAAGTGATTTTGAATTGATGAGCTCTAGAGAGCACGAACCAAATAGATTTATTGGCAGAGTAAGTCTTTCTTGAATATTCAAATGATAACATAGACGAAAGACTCCTCCGGAGCACTATGTTTTAGTAGTGGTTTTTATAATACTTCTCGAGCCGTAATCTATTTACAAGTATCTCATGAATCAAATCTCATTAAATCCATTTTCTTATAATTTTTTAGCGAGAATTTTAATATCAACTTTTCAATATCTAAGGGTGGCGTATTCCGCGAACTTTGAGAATATTAATTGATATTTCGCCTAGCGACCTTTTCGTTATTTGAATTCTTAAGAATCTCCTTGTTGTTGCCTGACTTATTGCGATTTAAGGAAGAAAGCGTTTCTTGCGATCAATGTTAGGGGTAGTTTTTAAATTTTTATTCATCAAGCTAATCATATGTAACTTATTGTACATAAAAATAAATCAAATTACATTATTTTATTAATTGATCTAGTTTAAATTTAAAGAATAAATATCATAAATACGACAGATTTATAACCAAAAAGACCGAACATATATATAATGCTCGATCTTTATATTATTTTTTCTAGCGTTTTATCGAGATAATATCGTCAATATTAAATCCTAAAACCTCTTGTGCACTACCTCTGACTACGCCCAGTTCATATAAGCCAAGCGAGCTTCCTGGGTAGATTGCGCATGTCCCGCTAGGTAAATTCTTCATTGATTTAGAAAATACCGCTTCAGATATAGGTCCTCCATTAATCTGTAAATCAAATGAATCTCCTTCCTTTAGATTTTTTGGAAAATCTCCATAAAACTTAGCTACTCCGAAATTATCTATGTATAAGATTTGTCCTGGTAAAAAATGAGGAAGGGTTAATCTATCTACATCAAAGGGTCTACCAATTTTCTGTAAGTCTACGCCCGCAGCTATCTTTGCACAAATTGGTGTGTGAATAAATTTACCACCAAACGATATAAAGTCTGCACCGTCTAGGCCTTCCGTTGAGGATTCATATATTGAATCAATACCAAAATCTTGAATTAACCATCCAAGAGTGCCAGTATTTGCCCCAACAAAGGTAAACCCATTTTTAGTTTTACCAATAATCCTGGCTCGAGCTGATCGATTTGTTTCAAGTGCATTTAAGATAACTAAAAAAATTGTTGTTTCCGGTTTATATGATTCAGCCATTAATCTAACCAAAAAAGATCCAGAACTAACACTAAAATTAGGCGCGTAGACCATTGGAGATATTCTCGCATCGGACTTGTATAGGTCTAGGTGGGTTTGAAGTACTGCATGTATTTCATTTGAAGCCACATCCCTACAATCTGTAATAATAACTATGTTTTTCATGTTTTTAATTTTTTATTTAAACTAAAAATAGCACATAATAAAGAAACTTCAATACCAAAGGATTATCGGACCAACTTACTTTATGTTATGGACAATAAATAATTTATAATTTAAAGTGATAGCAAACTTAAAAATAAAATATATGAAAACACAATTAAATAATATCGGAAAGCAAATTATTTCAGATGTACTTCTGAAATTAAATCTAGAAATAAGAGAGTATGGTTTCTCTATCAATCCCTCGCAAGACTTTGGAGATTATTCAACTAACGTTGCGTTTTTATATTCAAAATTGATGAATAAAAAACCTCAGGAAATTGCAAAAATAATCGCCGATGAGATTAGCATGAATACAAAGACCTTAAACTTTTTTGAGAAAGTTGTTGCAGAGGATAATGGGTATATCAATTTTTGGACTTCCAAGTCTTACCTTTCAAAAAATATTGATTATATAAACAGAAACAGCAAACCTTTTTTTGGTTTTCTAGGAAAAGATTCTAGAAAGTATATTATTGAATTTTCATCACCCAACATGGTGAAGACTTTTACAATTGGCTATCTAAGATCTACTATCATAGGGGATTCAGTCTCAAAGATTTTTTCTTATTCAGGAAAAGATATTATTAGAGATAATCATCTTGGTGATTGGGGAGTACAATTTGGTAAAATTATCTGTGCAGTTCAAGAGTTCTCATCTATAGAGAAAATAAAGAGCATGGACGATCCTTATCTTGAAATTCTTAGTCTCTATCGCTCTTTTAGAAAACAAGAGATTTTGTATCCACTACTCTCAAGTAAGGCGGATGATTATTTCTTGAAACTTGAGTCTGGGGATGAAGAGGTACTTCTTTTATGGTCTGAAGTTCGAAACATATTGTATAAAGAACTCTCTGAAATTTACTCTCTTTTAGGAGTTTCCTTTGATGTAATTAGCTGGGAAAGCGACGTAAGGGACTCGGTTCAAGACTTGATAGATCAGTTAATCTTAGTAGGTATTGCGAAGGAAAGTAATGGAGCTGTTATTATTGACCTTGAGGAAGATAATCTATCAAAAATGGTATTAAGAAAGCAGAATGGATCAGCACTATACGGATCTAGGGAGCTGGCAACTGATAAATCAAGAATTCTCAAGTATGGAACTGATATCGTTATAATTAATGAAGTAGGATCTGATCAGGAGATGTATCTAAGGCAAATCTACTTAATAGAAGAAAGATTACTATGGTTTCAAAAGCATCAGCGGCATCACCTATCTCATGGTATGTACAGATTAGATGGGATGAAAGAGGATTCTGTAAATGATAATTATTTAGAGTTGGTCACAGTGATTGAGCAAATAAGTAAACAGTACCAATCTAAATATGAAATTTCAAAAAAGAATGCAATAGACTTAGCCATAGGAGCGATGAGATTACATGATTTTAAAAATCCCCATATTAATAATATTGATTTTAATCTTGATCTTTTTCTTCAAGATAATGTTGATACGATTTTTTATGTGCAACGCTTAATGAAAAAAATCTCTTCCATATTAGCAGATAGCTCATCTCGAGATTATTTTTTTGACGCCAATAAATGCTCTGTGTTTGAGCTATCTTTATGTAGAAAACTCGAAAAGTTTCCACAAGTATTAGAATTTTGCATTAATGGAATTCAATGTACCACTCTAGCTCGTTATTTATTAGAATTACTTTCTGCTCTTGACATTGTTCTATTGGAAAAAGATACTAATGAAAATAAGCGGTCCCTACTAGAAAGCACAAACAAGATTCTAAATCTTTGTTTTGATTTGTTAGGTATCAAAATAATTTGAATCAAAATTAAAAAATAAACACCTTCATATGAAGGTGTTTATTTCATTTCGATTATGTACTTAAAATGATCTATCGTCTTAACCTCGGTATCCACAAAATATTTTTTCAAGACCCTTTCAATGCTTCTATTTATTAGAGAAAAATCAATTATTTCTTGGTTTTCAAAAAGCATTGAATGCCCCAATAGGAAATTCTTAGGGATATTTTTACTTTTTATTAATAAAATGCTGAGTTGATGTATAAAATAAATTAAATCATCTATAGATTCACCTGGAATATAATGATGTTCGATGAACAGTGTTTTGTTTCTAATATCAATATTAAAACTACCAATCATAAAGATGGATACGCATAGATTACCACCAGTTATAGCGGATATAGTTGATCTATGAATAAGACCTCCATCAAAAGAGGAGTCATTGCAGTTATCAATCAAATGAATTAGTGCACTTGCAATTTTTTGTTGCTCGGAATTTGAGTAGAATTCACTAATTTTCTTTAAAGCTAGTCCGTAATATGTCCTAATATTATTTTGATTAGCTAGAATGCTAAAATGTGTAAAATCTGAAAGACCTATAAAGACTTTATTATTTTTTTTAATTTTGTCCCAGTCAAGATTATCTAAGGATTCTATAAATCTATTTCCACCATTAGTAAACCAAATTATAGATACCTCAGGGTCTTCAACTGCCTCGTAGAAACCATCAATAAGCGACCCTGGTGTGAGTCTCCCTGATGCAAAGTCTTTAAAAGGAATAGAGTACTTATTCAAAAATTCGAAATCTTTTTTATAAGAAGACCAATTGCTAATATCGGAATATTCGGCGATATTAACAAGTCCTATTTTATAGATTTTCTTACTATTAGACATTTGACAATTCTATCAAAAATACAAAGAATACTCAATTACCTAACTAATTTTTTGTTACGTTAAAACATTAATTTAAATAAATTTTTATAATCTATTTAAAAATATAAAAACAAGAAGACTCTCATGTAATTATGATCCGTGTCTGAAAATACTTTCAAACGACTTAGCTAAAATATTCATACGGATGATGAAATTATCAAATAGATAGATTAAAGCCTGAAATGAAATAAAAGTACTCTGTAAGGAAGAAGCTAGGGAGCGTCTCATAAATTATGTCAAATATGTGTAGGAGCGCAATATGAAGAGAACTCTAATTAATACACACCATATTATAATTCATCTAATTAAAACTGATATAGGGTATATTAGTTTTACCCTTATAAAATTTAAATGTTTATATTTATCAAATATAAAAAACCCTTAATAAATAAGAGTTTTTGTGTTAAGTTTTGCTAAAAATAATACTAAAATGTGAGCCCAGTCGAGATGCGACCATTTAATTCATTACTCAGTAAGGCTTATTTTAAATCCTTTTTATTTTTTAATTGCCCCTTCTCGAGCGTTATTTTTCTCTTATTGATTCAACTTGAATATCTAAAATTTTCCTCATTAAAATAATTGAAAATTTGATTCCATCTTTTTCGGAAATAATATCTTTTAAATATACTTTTGATTTTTCATTGTATCTCTTTGGAAAATTGATGCTTAGATATGTCATTTTTTTAATTTTTTCTTCCCAAAATCGATACTTGATTTCCTTTTTTCCTGAATATTCATTCAAAAACCTATCAATGAATTGACCCTCTTTTTGCCAATTAATTAGTTCTTTAGTAACCCATACTTCATTTCAGCTCGAATAAAATGGAAAGTGAGATAGAACATTTCTTATAAATCTAAATAATTTGTTACCAATTTCTGATTCTAGGGGAGGTCTTACTTCTTTTATTATTTCAAGAGATCGTTTAATTGGTTCATAAAGTAGGAGTTCATTATAAATGGAGAATACTTGAGTAATTTTTGAAAATCTTTCCCAATCACTTTTTTCCCAAAAAGATTCATTAATAATTTCATCAAATAAATCATAGAATCGATTATAAGATTTCTCCAAAAAAATAACTTCTTGATTACTTGGTTTTAGATTATCCATATTTCTATTATAAACTAAAATACACCTTATTGTAGGTGTATTTTAGGAGCCTTTCGACGCCCTTCTCGGGCGATTGTATCTTTACGATGTTAAGCTGTTTATCACAGCTATCATTTCTTTGATAGACTGAGATATTTCCGTATCTGAAAATTTGGCATTTCTTGTATTCTCGGGATGGTGAATGGTGTGGCGTATGTATTCTTGCAAAGAGACTGATTTATTTAGTGTGCTACCATCTCTATTTTCCTTAATCCAAGTTTTAGTATTTAAAAAACCTAGAGCATTCTCAGATTCAAGATATCCATATAATTCATTATGTAAATCATTAGGAGTTAAATTATAGGCAAAATATTGTATTTCTGACAAAGTAGGACCAAAAGGCAATATCGACAATTCACTTAATTTCTCTGGATTAGCAGCCAGACCATCCTTAAATATATATACTGTATCTGAGTCTTTTTTGAAATATTTTAATGTATAAGGAGAATGGGTAGAAATAATTATTTGTATATTATCTGATAACTTACTCAATGCCTTAGCTAACTTTTCTTGTGCTTTTGGATGTAAATTTATTTCTGGTTCATCAACACAAAGAATGATATTACTTTCAGTATCAGATGAATACACTTTTGATAAAGCTTGAATCATGGAAAGCATGACTGATCTTTGGAGACCACTTCCTTTGTCTTCTAATTCGTGTTCAACTCCACCTTCTTTGACTAATAAGCTACCTTTTTTAAGATGACTTGAATTATCAGTTAATTCAAACTTAAATCCCAACTCCAAATCACCCCACTGTTCCTTAAGGATTTGTGATATATCACTTGCTAAGGTGTTTAATCTTGATTTAAGGCTATCAGTTCCAGTATTAAAAACAGTGTTATGCTGCTCCTTAAAATTTTTGTACTGTTCTGTTTCAAAAAAATCTCCCACACTACTTTTGATTAACTTTCCTAAAATTTTTGTACTATCAAAACTAACAATGTCATCAACATTGTCGTTTGCATATATAGATACTACGTCAATTACATTAAACGTTGTGTCTTTTCCTGAAGGATTTTCAAATTGCTTTGTTGTGTCATTCCAGCACTGTATTTTTGACTCATCAAGCTTAATTATTTTATTAGATTGAGTGATCTCTAGGACTTCATCACTTCTCTTAATTTTCATACAAGAATCTCCATTTTCATCGGAGAAAATATAGTCTCTATACTTTGTGTCTATATTTGAAAAATTTCCAGATATCTCAGCTTCAATAGTAATGCAATCTGTATTATTACAAGTAAGGCATTTATATTTTTTATCTTTAACTGGACCATTCAAAAGATAATTAATAGCATCTATAATTGATGTTTTACCTGTATTATTTTCACCAACGAGAAAATTTTGATTATTAAAATTAAATTCAAATTTATTTTTGAATTTCTTAAAATTTACAATTGAAAGCTTAGTAATTTTCATACTAATATTATATAACGAAATTTACTTTTTAAGAGAATTTGAGGCTTCTCGAGCGCTCTCTAAAAGGTGATCCTACGGGGAATCGAACCCCGATTTCCAGGATGAAAACCTGGCGTCCTAACCGTTAGACGATAGGACCAATTGCTTGGTCGTTGTAATCTCTACAACGGCGAGATTATAGCATAATTATAAATGAGGGCAACCAATTTCACTGGTTTTAAAGGGTGTAAAACTCAAAAATTCAGTGACTAATGGTCATACCTGTGGTACGATTTATCCATAAGAGCCCTGAGCTCGCTTTTTATATTATGATTGAAAAAACAGAAGTTATTGTCCTCGCCGCAGGAAAGGGAACTCGAATGGGAGGTGAACTACCAAAGGTTCTCGTACCACTCCATGGAAAAGCCATGATTGATTATGTTCTTGATACGGTTCGTACGCTCGACCTAGGAAAACCTATTGTTGTCGTAGGGCACAAGGCAGAAATGGTAGAAGCTACCTGCGGTACTGATTGCAGCTATGTTCTCCAAGAAACACAGCAGGGAACAGGCCATGCCGTATTAGTAGCAGAATCAAGTGTACAAGAAGACACCAAAGGTATTCTGATTGTATATGGTGATCAACCGCTCGTAACCGCTGATACCTTGCGAAGTATGGTGCTACCGCTGAACCTAGGAGTGAAGCTGGTTCTTGCAACAACGCTAGTCTTAGATGATGAATTGTTTGAAGAACAGTTTTCACGATTTGGACGTATCATCAGAAATGAAAAGGGAAAGATTATCAAAATTGTAGAAGCTAAAGACGCTACCGCAGAGGAACTCCTCGTTCGTGAGGTGAACGTTGGGTTCATGGCCTTTGACCGTCAGTGGGCATTCGAACATCTTCATCAATTGAAAAATGACAATGCACAGGGTGAGTACTACCTAACTGACTTGGTTGCTTTTGCTTTCCAAGACGACCTAGAAATTGATTCTGTCCAATTGAACGAACTAGAAGCACTAGGAGCAAATACTCCTGACCAACTCGAATTCCTTCACCAAGTTGTTCAAAAATACGAATAGAAGCAAATACAAACTCAAAATAAAAACTTCCGTCGTGCGGAAGTTTTTATTATTTCATTATCAGCACTTGCTATAGTAATAGATTAACTTGCTATACGAGTAGCTTATGCGTGAATGTATTGATAGATGTCTTCGATAGCTTTGACAGCGTCACCAGCTGCGATGTTATTTTGGTGGTAACGCACATCGGTAACATCACCGGCAGCCCAGATACCAGGTAGTGATGACTTTTGGGTATAGGGATCAACAACAACATGACGTGCTGGGTTGAGATTCACGAGTTCACCGAGATATCCTGTGTTAGGAATTTGCCCAACCTCAACAAAGATTCCTTGGACTGGTAGCGTTGTTTCAACTCCTGATACTTTGTCTCGATAGCGGATTCCGTTAACGAATACATCACCGGTAATTTCAAGAGTCTCTGCGTTGAGAACCCCGGTAACATTTTCTTTGCTGAGAACCTTTTGCACCGTAATAGCGTCAGCTCGGTACTCGTCGTTACGGTGGAGCAAAGTGACTTTAGAACAGTAGGCAGCTAGTTGTGCTGCAGTTTCAAAGCCCGCATTACCTCCACCGATAACAGCAACTTCCATTCCGGAGAACAGCGGCCCGTCACAGCTCGCACAGTAGGTCAGACCCTTGTGTTCGAGTGCATCTGCACCAATGGCATCAATCTTGCGTCGTGCGCTCCCTGAGGCAACCAGGACGGTTTTTGTCTGGTAGGTATCCTTGTTGGTTACTACGGTAAAGGACTTGTCATCGTTCTGGGTAATTGATGACACCCATGAGCCACCAACAATCGTGAGGATATCATTGTCTTCGTAGTAGCGGAGGTGTTTTTCAAGAGATTTCGCAAGATCGTTCCCACTAATTTCTGGAGTTCCTATCCAGTTATAAATAGTTTCTGAAACGACAGATTGTCCGCCGAATTCTCCTGCAAGCGCAAGTGTTTTGAGACGCTTGCGAGCAGCGTAGACACCAGCGGCAGCTCCTGCTGGGCCAGCACCAATAATAATTACATCGTACATAGTAGTTTAAATGATGGTATTGAGGACAATATTTTTGTGTCCTCTGGTAATTCGATTAATGAAATTAGTATACCTTAAAAATAAAAACACTACGAGAGTGCTTTTAATAGTAATTATTTCTTTCCACGTCGTAGGAATGCTGGAACAGCTGTCCAATCTTCCGCATCATCGATTTCTTCAATTACTTCGATATCATCAGATTCTTTCTTGATATCATTTTTGATAGGTTTTTCTTCGATAATAAGAGTTTCTTCTCGTCGAGGAGCAAGTGGACTAAATCCAGTTTTTCGTTGAACAACGCTATCGAATCCAGTTGCGATTACGGTTACCTTGATTTCACCCTTCTTGAGACTATCGTCATGAATAGTTCCAAAGATAACTCGTGCATTACTATCAATTGATTGAGTAATGGTTGTAGCGATTTCATTTACTTCATTCATAGTTACGTCATCACCACCTGAAATTGCGAATAGAACACCTTTGGCTCCGTCGATTTCAATATCCAATAGTGGAGAATTGATAGCTTCGGTAGCAGCGTCTTTTGCGCGGTTGTCTCCAGTTGCTCGTCCGATTCCCATGAATGCTGAACCAGCGTCACGAAGAATCGTTTGAATATCAGCGTAGTCGATATTGATGATTCCTGGAGTGGTGATAAGTTCTGAAATACTTTCTACTGCTTGGCGAAGAATATCATCAGAAATAGCAAAGGCATCTTTAAAACTCATGTTTTCTCCTGCAATGTTAAGGAGACGATCGTTAGGAATGCTGATGAGAGCATCAACTTCTTTTTCAAGCGCTTCAGCTCCAGCTTCTGCTAGGCGTCGTCGTTGTTCTCCTTCGAATCCGAATGGGCGAGTAACAACTCCTACGGTAAGAATTCCTTCTTCTTTTGCAATTCGAGCTACCACTGGTGAGGCACCAGTTCCAGTTCCTCCTCCCATACCTGCAGCGATGAAAATCATGTCAGCACCCTTAATAGCTTCTTGAATTTCTGCTTTAGTTTCTTCGGCAGCTGATTTTCCTAGTTCTGGATTCATTCCTGAACCGAGACCTTTGGTAAGATTTTTACCAATGTGGATCTTGCGATCTGCTTTAGAGTGATGCAAGTCTTGGGTATCGGTATTAATAGCAATGAATTCAGCTCCATTGATTTTAGCTGCAATCATGTGGTTAAGAGCGTTGTTTCCACCTCCTCCTACTCCTATTACTTTAATACGTGCGAATGTTTCAATTTCTGGATTTACTTTTGGCATATGAATTAGAATTAGTTACTTACTGATATATCGTAATGTCGTAATTGTACCAGAGAACGCAAAGCTCGCAAGAAAAAACCACCATGGAAAATGGTGGAATTTTTACGGTCGTAGCTGGTCAAACCAGTATGAAAGATAAGAGGTAATAGATTGGAGACTAAACTTTCGTGGCTCTTCCGAATCTACATCGTAGAGTTCTAGGAGTCCCAAGGCCGTAGTAGCTTTTGGGGGAAGGCTCTGTTTACGTTTCTTTTCTGGGATATCAATTTCAACTTTGCTAAATTCTGATGGAACTCGCAAGCTTGCCTTTCCTAGTGCCGCAAGGTTTGGGTAGAGTGATCCGCCACCCGTCCAGATAATTCCAGCAGGGAGAAGGCGGTTCTTTTTGATTGACTTAAGGTGCTTTTCAACTGAGTCAATAATATCTGCAAATCGAGCGTCGATGATTTCTCGAGTTTGCTTTTGAGGGAAGGTATTGTTCTTGCCTTGTTTTACATCCTCGGCTTGCTCGATAGGAATTTGAAGTCCAAGCGCCAAGTCGTTGGTAACGTCGTCAGAACCGATAGGGAACACACGCAGAGTAGAAAGTACTCCACGTTCGTAGGTACTTACCTGAGTAGTTTCTGCACCTACGTTAACGAGTACACATCCTTGTTTCTTTTGCTGGTAGTTAAGACAGATCATACTGTCAGCAAGTGGGCCAGCAACGATTTCATGAACCTGCATACCGGCACTATTGATAACTTTGGTAAGCGCATCAACATGGTGTTCTTCGGCGGTTACCATGGTAACGCGAACGTCTAAAGTACTTCCAAACATTCCAACAGGGCTTCCGAGGACATCTCGTTCATCAACGCGGTATCCACTAGGGAAGACATGGAGAACTTTTTTGTTTGGATACTTATCCATGAATAACAGTTCTGCTTTTTCTAAAACTTCACGGATATCTCGCTCTGATATTTCTACATCGTTACGACGAAGTTCAATTCCTGTTTTTACACTCTGTGATCCTAAATCAGTACCTCCGATAGCAACGGTTGCTCGGGTGATTCGGCGTTTGATTTTTTTCTCGAAACGATACATCGCTTGAACGAGGCTTTCAGTTGCTTTTGCAGAATCATGCACGTATCCACGATCAAAACCACGTGAGGGCACCATAATAAAGTCAGGAGCAAAGAAACCTTTTGGTGTAGGTTCTTCACGTCCTGCGATAACAATATTTGAGCTACCGATATCGATAGTGACTAGATAATTAGGATCTGACATGGTGGTGGCTTAAGCACGTGCCTTGGGCAAGAATTTCTTGAGGTACTTTTGCTCTTGTTCTTCCATAGTATCACCATGATCGTATCCTTTCAAATGGAGACATGCGTGAATGAAAAGAAAGAGCACATGTTCGAGGTAGCTGTGGTCGTAGTTAGGAGCTTCAATCCGTGCCTTTGATAAGGTGATAAAAATCTCACCCGTTTCTTCGTCGAGCGGAAAGGCAAAAACATTCACGGGGTCGTTTTCGTTTTTCCATTGAACGTGGAGTCGGATTGAAGTTTCCTGATCAGGGAAAATAAGCGAAAGGTCGTAGGCTGAGCCTAAAATTGCCTTTTTTACAGCGAGAAAAGGCAGGTCTGGAATCCTGCCTTTGGTAACTCGTTGTATCGTGAGATTTGGGTGCTCACGTACATCCATATAATTATGAGGAACGCTTGGTAGCGCTAACGAGACCAAGTTTTTCTTTCATTTCAAATTCTGCTTTTCGTTCTAGCCGAGTAAGAGCTTCTTGCTTCTTTCGATAGTCAGATGCAGAACGTTCAAAGTAACGTAGTGATCGTTTCTTTCGAAGAACTCCTGAAGTTTTTACTTTTCGAGTGAATTTTCGAAGAAGTCCAAGAGCATTGTCTCCTTTTGCTTTTTTGATATCAACATTGATTGCCATATGTGAAGGGATGGTATCATATGCGCTCCTTACAAGCAAGTAAAATGTTGTACTAATAATCCGCATTACACGCTCACAAAGTTCTTTGGGTTAATGTATACCTGTGCTTGTTTTCTAATGGTTAAAAGAATTTCCTTTAAATTAGAATCTTGAGACTGAATTGACCACACATCTGGTGAAACACTCAAGAGCACCACTAAACGAACTTTGTCTTTGTGTAAATCAGGGTGAACCATAATACTTGGCTGGTAGCGTGAAAATAGTTGCTCGAACTCCCGATAGTGTTGCTGCAGTTTCATCTTGGGAATACTTGCTTCAATACTAATGAGGGTGCTGAATGGAGGAAAGGAGAGTTCTTTACGGATTTCAAGTTCCTGCTTGATAAAGAGACTATGGATACCGTCTTTTATAATAGGAAGGACACTTTCTATGTTTTGCCTATCTTGGAGGTACATGGTTCCTCGAGTTTTTTCTTGAAGCTGTGTGAGAATATCAAGTACTCGTTCTTCATTACGGTAGCTTGCTTGAGCAAATAGTGGACTTAGGCTTACCACGAGACACTGATCCCATGAAGAGAGTAATTGGTACCCAAGAGAAGTCCCCACCCAGATAACCGCTTCATCAGATTGGTTGAGTACGGTAATTTCTTGCTGTGCTTTTTTTGTTTTAATATTTTCGCGATCAAGAATTCGTATGGTGGCATCAGGAAACAGTTTTGTTAGTTCATCGTGAAAATTCTCGGTGCTAACCCCAAGTTTCTTTAAGTTCGTTCCGTTACAAAACTGACATAGAGAAAAGGCTGGAACTTGTTCGCCGGTTGAAGGGCATACGTATACGGCTTTACTACTTCCATCTTTTTGCTTACGTACGTACAAACTATACGGAAGCTTACTTTCTTTTGAACATGCAATTTGACCACAGTCATTACAAATGATTTGCGGAGCTTTTCCTTTTCGAGGAACAAAACAAAAAATCTTCTCACCTTTTTCTACTGAATTTTTTAGTACCTCTAACATTTTATAGTGGAGAGGGTGAAATTTTGATTTGGTGTGACTAAGTTCTTGTAAACGTTCTGTCTCGCTCTGGTATTCAGTTCCTCCCGCAAAGCCGAGTACTTTTAGTTTTTTAACATCGAGAACGGCACGTTGAACGGGTTCGATAATATTAAGTTCACCATTGAGTGCTCGGTGCCAAGTATCGACGCTGATAGGGAAGTCAGCGTGTACGTACTGAGCTCCGAGTGCACGCGCTTGATGTTCAACCGCAAGACGTAAATCAATTTTAGGTTCTGCAATACTTAGATAGGTATCAGATGATGATTGCTCGATGATGTACTCGTAGGTATTTCGTGGTGCTAGGGCAAGTAAACTTGCAGTACCAATGAATACCATTCCTTCGGTGGATGTTCTGGTACTTGTGAGGATTTTTGAAAACTCTTTTTTGCTGGTTTTTCCATGAAGAAGGAAACAACGGTTCGAAATACCTTCAGATATTTTTTGATGCACATATTCAGCATGCTGAACGCTTGGGCATACAATAACGAGAGAAGATTGTTGCGCCATGAGTTCACGAGCGCGAGTTTTATAGTAAATTATTCTATCTTCAAGTTTTTGCTGCAAGATAAACCCAAGATTCTTTTGGACTATCTGTTCAATGATTTGATTTACCTGTTGGGCAGATTCTGGATCATCTAGAATTGCTTTCGGTAATAGTAGGGAAAGAATAGTCCCAGTTGGAATTGCGTAGTACTGAGCAAGTCGGTGAGACATCATGAGAAATGCCGAGTTAAAGATTTGATACTCATGAATAGTATGAATATTACGCAGCTCAAAATTTGCGCTTCGAACCAAAGAGCGCATATCAACAACTTTTTCTTTTTGAATGACAATGGCAAAGATATTTTTAGAACGCAGGGGTACGGTCACGAGGGCACCAAGATTCAGGTCTTTTGCCGTAAAGTAGGTGAGGCTTGGATTTTTTAAACCGCGGGTTATTGGGATTACCTCGACGATGAACATGATGACAGTGTACGGTAAAAAGCTGAAGTATCAATATATTGACTTACGTAGCATTGATAGTATAATTATTACGAATACTAAATTTTAATATATGCGCAACTTTCTAAGAAAAATGGGTTTGTCTAATAGATTTGGCAAATTCAGAGAAGTTCATTCAGGTCAAGGATTCAAAATTCTAAAACTGAAAAAAAAATTGACCCTTAATTCTGTAAAAGATGAGGTCTCAAGTTTTACCGACAAGGAGATTACTGAAATTATCAAAGGAAACAAAAGTGTGTTAAAAAAACACACTACCTACTACAAAAGTGGTAATTTCTTTATTGGACTTGTACCGGCACAAGATGAAAAAGAGCTGCAAATGCAGTTTATTGATGAAAAAGATTTTTTCTTTGAAAAAGGAGCAAAATTTCTTTCTCCGCTTGCTCGCTGTTAGCAGCGAATACTTCTACAAGTACAATACAAACAAAAAAGCATTCCATTGTGGAGTGCTTTTTATCTTGTTTATATATAATGAACTTACAGCGATGCTTATTTAAGCTAGTTAAAACTCATTTACGACTTCAATTTTTGCACCGAGTGCATTTAGACGTTCTACGATATTTTCATATCCTCGCTTGATAGAGTATACGTTTCGTAGAGTTGAAGTTCCTTCGATTCCTAACATAGTAACAAGAATCATGGTCGAAGGTCGAAGGGCAGGAGGACAGATAAGTTCGCCGGCGCTCATACGATGTCCACCTTCAATGAAAACTCGGTGCTGATCAGCAAGTCGAATTTGTGCGCCAAGCCGGTTAAGTTCGGTAAAGTAAATAGCTCGATTTTCCCACATCCAATCATGGATAAGGGTAGTACCTTTTGCTTTCAATGCTACCGGGACAAAGAAGGGAAGGTTATCAGTATTGATTCCTGGATAAGGAGTCGCGTGAATTTTATCGCTCAGAGCAACTAACTGTTTGTACGGATGGATAGTAATATCAACCAAGTCAGTTCGCTTGTTTTTTGATTTGTAGCGAGCACTCATGGTTACGGGAACACCCATAGCTTGGAGTTTCACTAATTCAAGTTTAAGAAAATCAATAGGGCTGCGAGTGATGGTTAGTTCTGATCGAGTAGCAATAGCTGCAGAAATAAACATCATTGATTCAATAGGGTCTTCGCTATTATGGTGTTCTACCTTGGTATTAATATTTTTTACCCCGTGAATGGTTAATTTTAAGCTACCAATTCCTTCAATTTTTACCCCAAGTTTTTCTAGGAAAAAACAAACATCTTGAACCATGTAGTTTTGCTGAGCAAAGTGAATAACGGTTGTCCCAGGAATTCCAGCTGCGGCAATAATAATATTTTCGGTTGCGGTATCAGAAGCTTCGAACATGATAATTTCTGTTCCCTTGAGATTTCCACGCTCCACGAGGTACCCATCGTTTTCTGTTGTAATCTGAATACCTAGAGCTTCCAGCCCATGTTTGTGTGCTGCAATGGTTCGCTCTCCCATTTTACAACCCCCCGAGGTAGGAACCTTGAAAGATTTTACATGATGGGTAAGCGATCCGATACACATAAGGAATGATCGAATTTTTGCAGCAGAAGATTTATTGATAGTCTCCATCGAGAATTTTTTTGGCGGAATGATGGTAAGAGTGTTTTCGTTACTCCAACTTACATTAACTCCGATACTCTCAAGAATTTCGATGAATCGAAAAACTTCTTGAATTTTTGGAATTCCATGTAGGACCGTTGTTCCTTTATTGAGGAGACTTGCACTAATGAGACCCATGGCACCATTCTTTGAGGTGTTAGTTGCAATTGACCCTGAAAGCTTCCGTCCTCCGTGAATGATAAAGTCATCACGTTCTTCACGGCGGATTCGTACCAAGGGGTGACCAAGTGCCTCTCCAATGCGGAGTAGCTCTTGGGTTGAGAAGTTAAGTCCTCCACGCTCCATGCGGGCAATAGCACTCTGAGTAGTTTCCAGTAGGTTTGCTAGTTGTTCTTGGGTAAGACCTCGTTTTTTTCGAAGTTCTTTAATAAATGAGCCAATTTCTTTTTGTTGTTTTTGAATATTTTCTGCTTCCATAGGTAAAATAGTGATATATTTGCTTATAAATATCACACATATGATATATTATTAATTTTTCAAGGTCAATTAGTTTTTAATAAAAAACTTTGTTTTTTTCCTTGGCGTGTTAGTATTTTCACATGTCAGTATTCTCAAAAAAGCTTGGAATCGATTTAGGGACAACCAATATTCTTGTTTTCCTACCTGGAAAAGGAGTGATTCTTGATGAACCATCAGTTGTTGCAATCTCTGCACAAGATAACAAGGTACTTGCTATTGGAACAGAAGCAAAGCAAATGATTGGACGAACACCAGAAGATATCATTGCCTATTCACCATTAAAAGACGGTGTTATTGCAGACTATCGTGTTACTGAAAAAATGCTTCGCTACTATTTTGAAAAAGCACTAGGTAAGTGGAACATGTGGAAACCTGATGTGCTTTTGTCAGTTCCTGCTGGAATTACTTCAACAGAACGACGAGCGGTTATCGAAGCTGCGCTACGCGCTGGGGCAAAAAATGCCTACGTTGTTAAAGAACCAATCCTCGCTGCTATCGGTGCCGGAATTACGATCCAACAACCAAACGGATACATGATTGTAGATATTGGTGGAGGAACCATTGACGTTGCGGTAATTTCACTAGGGGGAATTGTTGCCTCAACATCAGTTAAATGTGCCGGCCGAAAAATTGACGCCGCTATCATTGATCACATGAAAAAGAACTATAATCTAGCTATCGGTGATCGAACTTCAGAAAAAATCAAAATCAAAATTGGTAGCGCACTTCCACTAGATGAAGAATTGGAAGTAATGGTAAAAGGGCGTGACTACATTACTGGACTACCTCGTTCGGTGAAGGTTTCTTCAAATGAGATAACTCGCGCAATTGATCCTGAGCTAAAAATTATGGTGCAAGCTATTAAAGATGTCTTGGCAGAGGTTCCACCAGAACTTGCCTCAGATATTATTGATAACGGTATTACCTTAACAGGAGGGACTTCACAACTACGAAACCTTACCGACCTCATAGAACGTAGAACAGGAGTAAAGGCAACCTTGGTTGATGATCCGTTGTTCTGTGTAGCTCGAGGTACCGGTATTGCGTTAGAGCATCTTGATACCTATAAAAAGGCAATCATTAGTAAATAATTTTACTTGCACAAAAAGAAAAGCAGCAAGGCAAAGTATTTTCTAATTAATCTTTCATAAAAAGCAGAGAGCTTACGAGCTCCTGCTTTTTTGCTATAATAAAGACATGAAAACCCTCGAAGAAATTATTCTTGATTGGCCACTCCGTCATCACTCGTATGGAATCTCTGCAAGAAATATTTCTTTAGAATATCTAACTGAGCTCTTTGAAAGTAAAAAGACTTCATATATCTACGCTCAGAAGTATCACCAACTTACAATAGAAAATGTAAGGGAACTCCGGAATTTGCAATTAGAACGAAGTTCAGAACCAAAGATATTTATTGTCCAATGTTCAGTTATTTACCAAGAAGCACAAAATGCACTCTTGAAAGTGCTTGAAGAACCAGGACTTAATACGGTAGTTATTCTTATTTATCCTAGTATTCACTCGTTGCTTCCAACCTTACAATCTCGTATTGAAGAAATTGGTATATCACCGCTGGGCCAAACGCTTGCAGCCGAAATACTGGAAGTGGATAAATTTTTAGAAGCTTCATTGTCAGAACGCTACACCACTATCAAAAATTTCCTTGGCTCCGATAGTGATGAACTAGAGTTAGGAACTTATCATCATGAAGCACGAAATTTTCTCGATGCACTTGAAGTTGCTATTAAGGTCAGAGAAAATAATTCTCAAAATCTTGCAATCCTCGAAGAAATTTTAAAGGCGAAACAGTATTTGTCTCAACAGGGTTCATCAGTAAAAATGATTCTTGATTTAGTTGCGACTCATTTAGAGAAATTTAATAAATAGAAAGCAGGCTTTTAAATAGTCCAGACAGAATGCTTTCCTGGACTATCTTTTGCTTGCACGGAGTACCTAATGGCTATACACTCATGAGGTATGAGTTTTAATTTTTTACCTATTGATCAGGAATTTCAGGATGCCATCGCATACCTAAAACAAGAATATTTACAAATTTCAACTGGGCGAGCAAACCCTAGTTTGTTAGATTCACTATATATTGAATCATATGGAAGCCGACAACCTATCAAGAACATCGCAAGTATTACCGTAGAAGACGCTCGAAGTATGAAGGTAAGTCCATGGGATCGCAGCCATATTCAAAAAATCGAAAAAGCAATCCATGAATCAGGAATGCCATTTTCACTAGCATCAGATGAATCAGGGGTTCGGGTACATATTCCACAGCTTACTGAAGAGACTCGAAAATCATTGGTAAAAATTCTCAAAGACAAGCTAGAAGATTCTCGAATTAAAATTCGTGGAATCAGGCAGGAAACAATCAAGCAAATTGATGAAGCTGAAAAAGCTGGTGAATTTGCCGAAGATGCAAAAAATCGGTACAAAGATGAGCTGCAAAAAAAGGTGGATGCAACCAATGACCAACTTCAGTCACTTTTTGAAGCAAAGGAAATTGATGTAATGAAGGTATAGTATGAGTACTATCCTTTTTATTCTCGTGCTTAGCTTTTTGGTATTTTTCCATGAGCTAGGACACTTTATCTTTGCAAAATTATCAAAGGTCCGTGTTGATGAATTTGGTTTTGGATACCCACCACGAATGTTTCAAATTGGTTCATGGAAGGGAACAAAAATTACTATCAACTGGATTCCTTTTGGTGGTTTTGTAAAACTTTTTGATCCCCAAGAAGGAGATGAGGTTCCTGATAATGACTATTCTGGATCATTATCTAGTACCTCACGTTCTCGACAATTTCTTGTCTTGTTCGGAGGAATTCTCTTTAACTTGATACTGGCATGGATTCTCTTGAGTGCGAGCTACATGATTGGTATCCCAGGCTCAACAAGTTCAGCTCCACAGGGATATACTTTTGATGAGTCTCAGCTGGTAATTACTAATGTAGTTCCTGAAACACCCGCTGGGCTAGTAGGACTAGCAGCAGGGGATGTTGTTCTAGAATATGGAACGACTGGCGAAACCGTTATTGTTGATGATGAGGTTCTTGAAGACTTTTCGTTATTCGTTGATGCATCAGGTCGTGTGGAACAAGAAGTATATCTTGTTGTTCTACGTGATCAGAATCTAAAATCATTCACTATGATGCCAGTAGAAGGTGTTGTTACTGATCGATTTGGGCTTGGACTGGGTATCGACCGAGTAGGAGAGATTCGTTTGCCGTTCTTCCAATCAATTAAACACGGACTTGTTGCTACGGCTAACTTCACCTATGGAATTATTCAAGGCTTTGGTTCTCTCTTTGCTGGAAAAGTTTCACTTGATGCAGTGAGCGGACCTGTTGGGATTGTTGGACAAGTGAGTCAGGCGAGTGATTTAGGGATTTCATACCTGATCGGATTCGTAGCGCTCCTCTCACTAAATCTTGCTGTTCTTAATGCTTTCCCGTTTCCAGCTCTTGATGGGGGAAGAATTTTAATCCTAGCGATTGAAAGTATTACGAGAAAAAAACTACCTCAGAATATAGTAGGTTGGATTAATACTATTGGATTTTTGTTGCTGATCGGACTTATGATTGTTGTAACCATTAAAGATGTATTTGCGTTATTCTAATAACTAATTAAAACAAAGGTGCATAATCTTTGTTTTTAATTTATATTGTACCTATGAATCTTGCTGATATCTTACTCAACATCAATACGAAAGAAATAATTGGAATCCTTGATAAGGAAATAGATTTTCTCAGCCAAGATACCCGAGAATCGTTTACAAAAAATACGATGTACTTTGCCGTACCTGGTTCTGCGGTAGATGGATATAATTTTATCGATCAGGCAATACAACAAGGAGCAACTGTTGTTATCAGCGAACGTCTACCAGAAAATATTCAAGAAAATATTTGCTATATTCTCGTTGACGAGGTCGCTCCAGTAATTGGTAAATGTGCTTCAAATTTTTATGGAAATCCCTCACGAGATATTACGGTTGTTGGAGTGACCGGTACTAATGGTAAAACAAGTATAGCTACTATCCTTTCTCAAGCTTTTCAGTTTCTAGGAAAAAAGACACTTCTGTTGTCTACGGCAGGTGATTATTTTGATGGGTCTTTAGTTGATATTAACCGAAAGGCACCATCATCACTTGAGGTAATTGAACTTCATCGAACACTTCGTTTGTACCTTGATCATGGGGTGACTCATTGTTTCTTGGAAGTTACTTCTCACGCAGCTCACCAGCACCGCCAGCGAGGGGTAGATTTTGATGTGGCTATTTTTACGAATCTTACTCAAGACCATCTTAACTACCACGGGACGATGCAGTCCTATGCCGAGGCAAAGAAAATGTTCTTTGATTACTTGTCAGAAAATACGGTTGCTATTGTGAACAAGGACGACGAGTACGGAGAATTTATGCTTAGAGATACTCCAGCACGAAAAGTCTGGTACGGTAAAAAAACCAATGAACTTTCCAAAGAAAATTATTCTTTTGAAATACTAAAACAAGGCGTGACTAATACGTACGTACGTTTCAGCGACCAAGAATTACTTATTCCAACCATAGGGGATTTTAATATGTATAACTATCTTGCAGCGTATGCTTGCTTGGATACACTTGGGGTCTTAAAACAAGAAGCAAAAGAAGCAATAGAGCATACTCATGGAGCCAAGGGTAGATTTGATATTATAGAGCATAAAGGAATTCGAGCGGTTGTCGATTATGCACATAGCCCTGATTCTTTAGAAAATGTACTTAAAACTGGTAGACAGATTACTGAGCATAACTTGATCACCGTTGTTGGTTTGGGTGGTACTCGCGACACTTCAAAGCGCTCAGTTATGGGGAATATGGCTGTTGCTATGAGCGACTATGTTTTCTTTACGAGCGACAATCCACGATTTGATGATCCTGAAGAAATTCTTGATCATATGACATCTGAACTTGATGGATATGAGAATAAGTCAGGAGCAAATTGGGAGCGTAAGGTGGACCGGCGTGAGGCAATATATGCAGCCTTATCAAAAGCTCAGCCTGGAGACGTGGTGATTATTGCAGGAAAGGGTCATGAAGACTACCAAGAAATCCAAGGAGTAAAATATCCGTTTTCAGATACGCAGGTTGTAGATGAATTTTGGAAGAGCTGTTAGAGATAAATTAACCATGCGGAGCTAAAACCAAATAGTAATAGTTAAAGAATCAAGACTACTCATAATCTTGATTCTTTAATAATATATAGTATTATAAATAAAAATATTATGTAACTAAAATTAAATATAAATGGAAACAAATACACCAAAAAGTATTGCCGTAAAAAATTTACTGCAGCTAGCAGAGAATTCTTGCGGAAGTAATCTTTTCAAGAACTTTTTTGTAAAAGAAAAAGATATTCTAGCTAATGGAGACCTATCATGTGCATGGTTTGTATCAACGGTGCTAGTAATGATCCGTCTATTAGATGGAGTTAGCTTTACGGTTAATGGACTAATTGCAAGATTAAAAGGATCACAGGACTGGGTTGAAGAAAAATTTCAAAATGAAATTCAAATTGAAGACTTACAGCCAGGTGACATTATTCTATGGAACCCAATACCTTTTAAACAAGGGAGTCACTACCATATAGGTATTTACCTAGGTAACGAAGTTGCTGTAAGTAATCGTTCCTTGTCAGGTCAGCCTAGTAAACATGGGGTGAAGTACACTGGTTTATCAGACACTCATCAATTAAATGAAGTTTCTTTGTTCGCTGTTTTTCGATTAAGAGAAGATTTGTAATGTAAATTAAATAAGTAATAAAACCGCTATTTTTGAGTAGCGGTTTTTATCTTGGACTGATAGGATAGAAAGATGAAATTAGGATTTTTAGATTCTGGATTAGGCGGGTTGTTTGTTATGGAGCGAGTACAAGAAATACATTCCGAACACGAGTATGTGTTTCTTGGAGATACAAAAAATCTTCCCTATGGACCACGGTCATCACAAGAGATTGCAGAGTTTATTGATCCACTCATAAGGTATCTTTTTGAACAGCAAATGTGTGACCACGTAATTGTAGCTTGTAATACTGCCAGCGTACGTGCTGTGCCTATTTTTCTAGCAAAGTATCCTGAGTACTCCCATCGAGTCCACCGAATTGATATTCCTACAAAACAATCTTTAGCTGAAATGAACCTGGATGAACTTTTGGTTCTTGCTACTCAGCAAACCGTTATGTCAGGTGCTTATCTTGAACTTGAACAAAAAGATATTCATGTTTCCCAGCAAGCCATGCCTGGATTGGTTGATTTAATTGAAGCACAAGATTGGCAGGGGGCTCATAGTATGTGCACTGATGCACTTTCGTATTACCCTAAAAGTAGCACGGTGTTGCTAGGTTGCACCCACTACCTATGGCTCGAGAAAGACCTGTCACTAGAATATCCAGAAAAAAGATTTATAGGGCAACATCAAATAGTTGCCAGGTATATAGAAACATTAACTCAATTCAATAATAAAGCAGAGAATGTTACTGGTCATAAAAAAGAAACAGTATACCTTGTCACTGGTGATGAGGCAGAATATTCAAAAAAACACCAACGCAAATTTATTAAACTCGCATACTAAAATGCGATTTTAATCGCCTCACAATTTTTTGCTGATTTGACATATAAGTCTTATTACTTATTCTTAGCAAAAACATTTTATCTAACATTAAAATTTAATAACTTATGGTAATACAAGATCAAAACATCAAGCCTAAAGACTCGCTCCTAAAGAATATAAGAAATTCTGTCGCACGTCTTTTTAAAAGAAAAGCAATGGTCACTGGTACCATAATAAAGAACAAGATTTTTGTTTATCAAATTAAAAAAGAGACAAGGTATCAAAACCTTCTCGATTCAATAGAGGTTCCTTTCGAAGAATTAGCGTTTGAAAACATTGATGAGGTTACTGAATTTCTTGAAGTATATAGTGATATTCTTTTAGAAAATAATTACCATTCTTTTGTGTTTTTTATGACAGATCTTTTGGGAACAAAAAAATTTGCTGTACACTCAACTTCGATTGTAACAAGAGTTTTTTATCTAGAAGATATGCGAATTATTAATAAGAGAAAAAGAACACTTCTTATTCCTAAACAAGCAAACAGTAAACTTTTAGAAGAGATAAATGGATCACATAAAGCCTCCTCATAAGGGGCTTTTAAATTTTCCAAGGAGTACTAATAATTGACAGTATAGGATAAAAATGATTTGATATATATAAATCTAAAAACTTTATACTATGAAACAAAACTCTAAAACATACCAAGGTTTATCGTTGGTATATCTAGCTCTAGGGGTAATTGGAATACTTTGCCTCATTTCTATTTCAAAAAAACTCATCGGTCAGGATTTCTTTGGAGATACTCCTGTCAGTAAAAAAGATTTTTTACTTTTTCATTTGGCTACCTTTATTCTGGTAGGCGTGCTCTATTGTTTTAGTACGATTACAACTGTTTTTTGGCTTGAAGACTCAGTAAAATTTAAAATCGTAAAGATAGTGTATAAATGGAGAAACTGGAATCTTAAATTACTTTCGGTGTTACTGCTGCTTGCTTCACTATTTAATTACGGAATATATGAATTTTTTCAAATTAAATTTATTTCATTCTTTAGCACTACGCTCGTAATTAGTTTATATGTCATTACACTTACCTTTACTCATCCGAGAATGAAAAAGGTACTAGAGAAAAGAGAATTGAAAAGTGAATCTTAAATAAATAATAAAAAACCCACGCTTACAACGAGGGTTTTTATTTATAGTAATGAGCGTCCCACTTTCCAAATAGGCCCAGCACCTGCAGTAACAATGACAGTGTCCTCGTCAAAATTAAAAGTGTTTAGATAATCTCTGAAAGGAATGTCAGTAAGTGGAATACTAAATGATGCCGAAACTTTTTCTAATTCCTCTGCGAGCAGATAATTTTCAGATTCATTTTCTGGTTCACGCGCACGGTAGGTAGGGAAGAGAAATATGTGTGATGCGTGTGAGAGCGCTTGCGCAAAGCCTTCTTTGAAATCACGGGTACGAGAGTAGAGGTGTGGCTCAAAAATAATCACTGTGTTTTTTTCCGGGTATCTATCCTTAAGGCTTTTTATTAGAAACTCAATGCCTTCTGGGTTGTGTGCGTAATCATCGTACACAAGGCTTCCTGCAGCAGTTGTTCCAATAAATTCTAGTCTTCGTTGTGCTCCTTTGAAATCAGATTTTAGATAAGCTCGTGCCTTATCAACATCGAGGTTTAGGTAATCAACTACCGCAAGCGCAGCTGCAGCATTTTGTCTATTGTGTTCTCCAGGAAGAGAAACAACCAGATCATCGGTGAGAAATGTTTGATACGGGATTACTTGCATACCAAGCTCGCGAGCACGAGCCACTACTGGTCGAAGAGTTTCAGCATCAGTGTTGGTAATTAAACATCCGGTACCCTTCCGATTTTCAAGATATTTGGCAAATGAAGATTGAATATGTTCTAAATCTCGGAAGTAATCAAGGTGGTCGAGACTAATATTCGTAATAACCGCAGCGTCGTGGTGTAAATTCAAAAATGAGTCACGATACTCACACGCCTCAGCAACAAAAAGGTCAGACTCGCCATGGATGTAATTTGAATTAAATTTAGGCAAGATCTCACCAACAATTCCAGATGGGGAAGCTCCAAGAAAATCAAGTAACTCAATAATCATCGTTGTCGTTGTTGTTTTTCCATTTGTTCCAGACACCGTTATTGTTTTTTTGGTGTCTGTTATCGCTCCGAGAACTTGCGGGTATGAATATTCAGGAATACCTAATTCCCGAGCACGAACACGTTCAGGATCCTCTGATTTAATAGCAGGGCTGTAAACAAGGTAATCGTAATTACTTGTGATTACTTCAGGCTTACTTCCAATAGCAACAGGAATTTTGTACTCACTTATCAAGGCATCAGTAATTGCAGATGATCCTAAATCAGATCCAGTAACTGCTGATCCGTGTTGAACAAGGAATTTTGCAAGTGCTGAAACACCAACACCTCCGATTCCAATCATATGAATCCTTCCTGTAAAAGTAATTTTTTCTAGCGTTGTCATAATCACATAGTACAACAAAAAGCAAAAAGATTCACGAGGAATCTTTTTGTTTAGATAGCCTAGCTGAACAATAATTAGTAAGGATTGTTGATAGTTGCTATTTTCTATTTCTAGCTATTTCGTAAATACTGCCGAACTCGTTCAATGAATTGGTCGTTTCGCTCGTATTCATTTTTGAAAAGTCCAAATGAAGCAGCACCAGGTGAGAGTACGATAATATCACCATTGTCTGCCTCACGAAGCGCTAGATTAAAGGCGGTTCGCATGCTGAGGACTCGAGTAAAGTCTTTAAACTGTTTTGGAAATAGTTCGCAAATTTTGTCAGTAGCTTTTCCTGGAAAGAAAAATGCAAATTCAATATTACGAGCAATGTAACGACTAAGAGCTTCGTAGTGAAAATCTTTGTCTGCACCACCTCCAATGAGGATTATCTTTTTATTCGGAAATCGTTTTTTAAGAGATTTTAACGAGGTAATGGTTGAACCAGGAGTCGTTGAGTTATTATCGTTAAAGAAAACAAGTTCACGTTTTTCACTTGTCCCCAAATATTGGAAACGACCTTCAACTCCGCCGAATTCAGTGAGTGCCTTTTTCAGAATACGTTTGGGTATTTCTAGGCTTCGACCTACTTCATAGGCCATGGCAAGATTTTCTTCGTTATGATCACCAAAAATTCTGTAGGTCCAAGCGGCAGGCAAACTCCGAACCCGAGCAAATTTTTTGTTGCTCTGAATAGAAGTTTTACTGTACGTCTTTATGGCGTTATTCGCGTTGTTGGTAAGAATCAGTACATCACCTTTTTTCTGGTAAGAAAAGATAGCTTCCTTATCCATAAAGTACCGCTTCATAGAACCTGCATAGTAGTTCATATGGTCTTCAAAGAAATTCGTAAAGACCGCAATATGAGGAGACCGTTTAATTTGATGCATTCCTTGTAGCTGCCACGAATCAAGTTCGGCCAAGATGATGTCGCCAGGTTCTATTTCTTTGAGCAGTGGTAGGTTAGCAATTCCTCGCACATTACCAGCTAGATGATATCGCTTACCCGATGCTTTTAATATTGCTTCAATGAGACCTGTAGTGGTAGATTTTCCTTTAGTACCAGTGACTCCAATAATGGTCACGGGAACTTTTTCTTGTTCAAGAATATGTACAAGATATGCGAAAGACATAGTCACCAGTGCTCCTGATTCTTGAGCTAGGCTAAGGTATTTATTGTGAGCCGGAATACCAGCAGCATGAATCACAAGGTCACGATTTTTAAAATCTCGAATAAGGTGTTTATCGAGGGTGTACGTGATGCTTTTATGGTGAGAGAGAAGTTTCAGAGATTCTGAGAGGGTGGCTTTACTGCGTAAATCAGTTGCACATATTTGTGCTCCACATTCCGCCATAAAATCAATATCTCCGGTACCACGTCCAAGTAAGCCAATTCCCATAGCGGTAATTTTCTTATCCTTGAAATACGGTTCGTACTGTGACTTCTGCATTGCCACTGAGTTTACCTATCAATAGGTAAAATGACAAGTTTTTATATATGTGTAGTATTTAGTGTATGAATAACATAAAAAAACATTTTTCAGGTTTTTTCTTTATCTTGCTTATCCTGGTAAGTCTAGTCAACCCACTCGAGACAGATGCTTTTTCTGATGGAACCCTTGATACTACTTTTAACCCTGGAGCTGGGGCTAACAATGAGGTTTCAACGGCAGCCTTGCAAAGCGATGGAAAGATTCTTATAGGAGGTAATTTTACTACCTACGCTGGAGTTTCACGTAGTCGAATTGCCCGTCTAAATGCTGACGGAACGCTTGATACTACTTTTAATCCAGGAACTGGATTTAATAGTGGTGTTTTGACAATCAAAGTTCAAAGTGATGGAAAAATTTTGGCAGGAGGAAATTTTACTACCTATAATGGAGCTACTCATAACCGAATAATCCGGCTGAATTCTGATGGGTCAGTTGACGCTAGTTTCAACTCAGGAGCAGGATTTAACTCTCAAGTCGTTTCAATTATTATTCAGAGCGACAATAAAATATTTGTTGCAGGTGGATTTAGTACCCACAATGCAGTATCTCGCCCTTACGTTGCTCGACTTAATGCTGATGGAACTCTTGATACAAGCCTTAATCCAGCCACTGCAGCAAATAACAGTATAGCATCTGCTGCGATGCAGAGCGATGGTAAATTTATCATTGGAGGAAACTTTACAACGTATGCTGGAATTTCGCGTAATTATATCGCTCGTATTAATACAGACGGAACGCTTGATACCACCTTCAACCCAGGAGTTGGTTTAAATTCTGGACCTGTAACAACTGCAGCTGTTCAAAGCGACGGGAAGATTTTAATAGGAGGGTATTTCACCGAACACTCAACTGTATCACGCAAGAATATTGCCCGTTTAAATACAAATGGAACCCTTGATACTACCTTTAATCCTGGAACAGGAATTATGAACGGGCCAGTTTTTACCGTAGAACAGCAAAGCGATGGAAAAATTTTGATAGGAGGTAATTCAGTTTTTTATAATGGTATTTCAGTCAAAAATATTTTTAGAGTTAATTCAGACGGAACCCTTGATACAAGTTTTGAAAATGTTATTGCAGGCGGTGCAGGAGGGTCAATTCCTTTTGTAAACAAATTACTTATTCAGCCTGATGAAAAAATAATCATTGTAGGACGGTTTACAACGTATAACGGAGTCTCTAGAAGTCGTGTCGCACGTCTGTCTACCTTGGTCCCTGTCGACACCACCCCTCCCATCATCTCTGAAGTAACCTCTGTTACCACCCCAACCACCGACACCACGCCAGACTACACCTTCACCACCAATGAAGCAGGAACCATCACCTACAGTGGATCATGTAGTTCAGCTACGACCACCGCAACGGTAGGATCAAACACGATCACCTTCAATACCTTATCCGAAGGTACCTACAGTACCTGTACCATTCGTGTTACCGATGCGGCTACGAATGTTTCAAACATCTTGAACATCCCAAGCT
>JACCDI010218278.1_pt1 | contig 78855 bp, 77 predicted proteins | sample 7442791 | NCBI WGS metagenome assembly JACCDI01 (sample SAMN15323434, study PRJNA562643) | freshwater metagenome | isolation source: river surface water | place: USA:Blue River Watershed | collected 2017-08-15
CGCCCTACTGGCGCGGCCGGCGGTAGCCGCCGGGCACGCCGCGCGGGGACAGCACCACTTGCCAGAGCTGGTTGTCGCGGGCGCGGAAGGTGCCGGCGCAGCTGAGCAGGTAGTAGCGCCACATGCGGTAAAAACGTTCAGTGTAGCGCTCGCGCAAGCTGGGCCAGGCCGCCTCGAAACGCGCATGCCAGGCCATCAGGGTCTTGTCGTAATCGGCGCCAAAGTTGTGCCAATCCTCGATCACAAAACAGCGCTCGGCCTCGGCCGAGAGCTCGCTCACCGAGGGCAGGCTGCCGTTGGGAAAGATGTGCCGCTCGATCCAGGGGTCGATCACGCCGCCAGCGTGGTTTTTGCCAATCGTGTGCAGCAGAAACAGGCCCTCGTCGTGCAGGCAGCGGCGCGCCAGGGCAAAGAAGTCGCGGTAGTTGCGGTGGCCCACATGCTCGAACATGCCCACCGAGGCCACGCGGTCAAAGCGCTCCTGGCCGTCGGGGTTGTAGGCCCGGTAGTCGCTCAGCACCCACTGCACCGGCAGGCCTGCCGTGCGCGCCTGGCCCCAGGCCGCCTGCTCTTTCGAGACGGTCAGGCCCACCGCCTGCACGCCGTAATGCGCCACCGCAAAGCGCATCAACGAGCCCCAGCCGCAGCCAATGTCCAGCAGGCGCATGCCCGCGCGCAGCCCCAGCTTGCGGCAGATCATGTCGAGCTTGGCCTCCTGGGCCTGGGCCAGGTCGTGCGCGTCGGCCCAGTAGCCGCAGCTGTAGGCCATGTAGGGGTCGAGCATCTGGGTGAACAGGTCGTTGCCCAGGTCGTAGTGCTCGCGCCCGACCTGCCAGGCCCGCTCGCGCGATTGCAGGTTGAGCACCTTGGCGCGCATGGCCGACCACCACAGGCCACTGCCGCGCACCTGGCGATCGATGCGCCCGCGCAGCACCCGCGCAATCAGCTCGTCGATCTGGTCGCTGTCCCACCAGCCGTCCATATAGCTCTCGCCCAGGCCCAGGCTGCCCTGCGCCAGGATGCGGTTGACGGTGTCGGGGTGGTGGATGCGCAGGTCCCAGGGGCGGGTGCCGTTCAGGCGCACGTCCACCGGGTCCAGCAAGGCCTGCACCTGGGCCTGGGTGCGGTCCGTGAGCGGGCGGTCGGTTTGACCAGGGTCCTTCATCAATGGGTTCATGATGGCTCCTGTCGAGAGGCCGATCTTGCGTCCGAACCCCTGCCCCGATCAAGCGGGTGGTTTTTTCGGACGCGCTCGCGCATAATTGACGTTTACGTTAACGTCAACTTCATCCCGCAACTTTTTGGAGCACGCATGGACATCCAAGGCAAGGTTTTTATCGTCACCGGCGGAGCGTCGGGGCTTGGTGAGGGCACCGCCCGCATGCTGGCAGGCGCCGGCGGCAAGGTGGTCATTGCCGACATGCAGCAGGACAAGGGCGAGGCCGTCGCCCGCGACATCGGCGGCGCCTTTGTGCGTTGCGATGTGAGCAACGAGGCCGACGGCCGCGCGGCGGTCGCGCAGGCCCAGGCCCTGGGCAAGTTCATGGGCCTGGTCAACTGCGCGGGCATTGCCCCGGCCGAGAAAACGGTCGGCAAAAAAGGCGCACACGATCTGGCGCTCTACACCCGCACCATCATGGTCAACCTGGTCGGCACCTTCAACATGATCCGCCTGGCGGCCGAGGCCATGTGCGCCAACGCGCCCGAGGCCACGGGCGAGCGCGGCGTGATCATCTCGACGGCCAGCGTGGCCGCCTATGACGGCCAGATCGGCCAAGCCGCCTACAGCGCCTCCAAGGGCGGTGTGGTGGGCATGACCCTGCCGATTGCCCGCGACCTGGCGCGCAACGGCATCCGCAACATGACCATCGCCCCCGGCATTTTTGGCACGCCCATGCTGTTTGGCATGCCGCAAGAGGTGCAGGACGCGCTGGCCGCCAGCGTGCCCTTTCCTTCGCGCCTGGGCACGCCGCAGGACTATGCGCGCCTGGCCCGCCACATCTTTGAAAACGACATGCTCAACGGCGAGGTGATCCGCCTGGACGGCGCCATCCGCCTGGCCCCCAAGTAAGCCCGCCTGGCGCGGATTCGGCCCACGCCGCGCCTGGCGGGGCCGGGCCGCGATAATCGGCGGGTCATGTCCCATCCCGCCGCCCTGCCCCGCGTGCTCTGCCTCATCCCGCCGATGACGCAGCTGAACACGCCCTACCCCTCCAGCGCCTACCTCACGGGCTTTTTGCATTCGCGCGGTGTGCCCGCCGCGCAGGCCGATCTGGCGCTGGCCCTGGTGCTGCGCCTGCTCTCGGCCGACGGCCTGCGGGCCTTGCGCGCTGCCGCCCTGGCGCAGGACGAGGCGCTGCGCAGCGCGGCGGTGAATGCCTTTTTGGACCATGCCGATCGGCACGAGCGCTGCATTGGGCCGGTGGTGGCCTTTTTGCAAGGGCGCGACCCGACGCTGGCGCACCGCATTGCCAGCCGCGGCTGGTTGCCCGAAGGCCCGCGCTTTGCGGCCCTGGACGCCTACGACGCCGACATCGACGCGGGCGAGGACCCGCTGGGCTGGGCCTTTGGCGCGCTTGGCCAAACCGATCGCGCGCGCCACCTGGCCACGCTCTACCTGAACGACCTGGCCGATGTGGTGCGCGACGCGGTCGATCCGCGCTTTGAGTTTGTGCGCTACGCCGAATCGCTGGCCGCCGCGCAGCCGCACTACGACCCGCTGGCCCAGGCCCTGGCCGCCCCGCCCAACCTGCTGGACCGCTGGCTGGCCGAATTGACCGAGGACAGCCTGCGCACGCACACGCCCGACATGGTGCTGCTGTCGGTGCCGTTTCCAGGGGCCATGTACGGCGCCTTGCGCATTGCGCAGACGATCCGGGCCTGCGCACCGCAGGTGACCATTGTGATGGGCGGGGGCTATGTCAACACCGAGCTGCGTGAGCTGTCGGAGCCGGCCATCTTTGACCTGGTCGACCATGTCACGCTCGACAGCGGCGAGCGACCGCTGTTGGCGCTGATCGAGCACTGGCAGGGCCAGCGTTCGCGCGAGCGCCTGGTGCGCACCTTTGTGCGCGACGAGGCGGGCGTGGTGCGTTTGATCCAGTGGCCCGAGCCCGATGTGCCGCCAGACGAGACGGGCACCCCGACCTGGGTGGGCCTGCCACTGGACCAATACCTGAGCCTGCTGGACATGCTCAACCCCATGCACCGCCTCTGGAGCGATGGGCGCTGGAACAAGCTCACGGTGGCGCACGGCTGCTACTGGAAAAAATGCAGTTTTTGCGACACCAGCCTGGACTACATCAGCCGCTACGAGGCCTTGCAGGCCTCGGTGCTGGTGGACCGCATGGAACGCATCGTGGCCGAGACGGGGCAAAGCGGCTTTCACCTGGTCGACGAGGCCGCCCCGCCCAAGGCCTTGCGCGCCCTGGCCGAGGAAATCCTGCGCCGGGGCCTGGCGGTGTCGTGGTGGGGCAATGTGCGCTTTGAGAAATCCTTCACGCCCGAACTCAGCCAGCTGCTGGCCGACAGCGGTTGCATTGCCCTGACCGGCGGGCTGGAGGTGGCCAGCGACCGGCTGCTGGCGCTGATGCAAAAAGGCGTGACGGTGGCGCAGGTGGCCAAGGTCACGCGCGGCATGGCCGATGCGGGGGTGCTGGTGCATGCCTACCTGATGTACGGCTTTCCAACGCAGACCTTGCAGGACACCGTGGACGCGCTGGAGTATGTGCGCCAGCTCTTTTTGCACGGCTGCATCCACAGCGGGTTTTTCCACCGCTTTGTCTGCACGGTGCACTCGCCGGTGGGGCGCGATCCGGCGGCCTACGGGGTGCGCCTGATCCCCTTGCCCGAGGGGCGCTTTGCGCGCAACGACATCGGCTTTGTGGACCCAACGCCCATGCCCGAAGGGGTGGACCACGATCTGCTCGGGCGCGGCCTGCGCAAGGCGCTCTACAACTTCATGCACGGGGTGGCGCTGGAGCGCGATGTGCGCGAGTGGTTCGAGTTGCCGCGTGGGCGCTGCCCCAAGCCGCGCGTGGCGCCGCACTTTGTGGCGCGCGCGCTGGGCGCCTGAGGCGCGGGCCCAGACCGCGCCAGCTCACCAGGGGATCGGCAGGCCCTTGGCATCCAGAAAATGCGCACGACCGTCGGCCGGCGCCTGCGCGATGGCTCGCAGCAAACCGGCGGCGGCCTGCTCGGGCGGGTCGGCCTGATCGCCCACAAAGGGCTGCGACAGGCGCGAGCGCACGGTGCCCGGCTGCAGGGCCAGCACACGCAGCTGCGGCCGCTGGCGCGACAGCTCGATGGCCGCGCACTGCAGCACCATGTTCAAGGCCGCCTTGGCCGAGCGATAGCCCCACCAACCGCCTTTGCGGTTGTCCTCGATGCTGCCCACGCGCGCCGACAGCTTGGCATAGGCACAGGGCTGGCCCATGGGCAGCAGGGGCGCCAGGTGCTTGATCAACAGCGCCGGGCCGATGGTGTTGGTGTGGAACTGCGCCATGAGCCGATCGGCCTGCAGGTCTTGCAAGCGCTTCTCGGGGCCGTGGCCGTCGATTTGCAAGGCGCCGGTGGCGTCGATGATCAGGTGCCAGGGGCCTTGCGGCGCCAGCTCGCGCGCGGCTTGCGCCAGGGTGGCCTCGTCGCGCAGCTCGATCACCGGCGCGTGCTGGCGGTCCAGGCCCAGCACGCGGGCGCAGCGCGGGTCGTGTTGCAGGGCTTGCACCAGCGCGCCGCCAATGGCGCCGCTGGCGCCCACCACCAGGGCCTGGTAGGCATCGGGCCAGGGGCTGTTCATGGCACCGGCCTCACACACCGAAAACCGATGTAGACGGCGTAGAAGGACGCGGGTTTGTAGGCCACCACGTCGGCGCGCATCTGGTGCGCGCCGTACCACCACGAGCCGCCCATGGTGCGCCGCTCCTCGCCCTGCGCATCCTGCACCCACTCCCAGACATTGGCCCCCATGTCGAACAAGCCGTTGACGCCGGCGGCCGTGGCCCCGGCGGGCGCCGCACGCGGCCAGGGATCGGGGTCGCTGGTGTTGGCGCCCTGCGGGGTCTCGCCCGTGGGATAGGGGTAAGGGCGAGCGCGCTGGAATGGCGCCGGCGGGTCGCTGCGCTGCTCCACATACGCGGCCGATTGCCACTCGGCGGCGGTGGGCAGGCGGGCGCCACGCCACTGGCAGTAGGCCTGGGCCTCGGCAAAATTCAGGTGCACCGCGGGCACATCGTCGCGCACAGGCTGGCCATCGGGCTGGCGCCAGGTCCAGCCAGGGCGGCGCTGCCAGCCCCCCACGTACTCAAAGCCGCCGCCCTCGCGTTCGGCCTGGGTGACCCGGCCGGTGGCTTGCACAAAGCGCGCAAACTGGGCCACCGTGACCTCGGTGCGGTCCCACAAGAGCGCGCCCACCCGCAGCGCAGGCGGCTCTTGGGCCCAGGCTGCGCCCGCCCCCAGGCCAGCCAGAACGGCAAGGGCCACGGAGGGCCACAAGGTTTGAAGATGCGTCATGCCGCGATGATGGCGCGCGCCTGCAGGCGAGCGCGCGCATCGACCGCAAAGCCTTCTCCCATGGCCGGATATTCGCCCGTGACCGCGGTCATGATGACCTGGTGCGTGACCCAGACCTGGGGCTGGGCGCTGCGCTGGCGCAGGCGCTCGAGCACCTGCTGGCGCTGCACCTCGGGCTGACCCTGGCCGGCAAAGGTGGAGTTCAGGGCGGTCCAGGGCTCGGCCTGGCCAAAGGCCAGGCGGGCGGTGTCCAGACAGCGGCACCACTGGCTGCTGAGCACCTTGGGCGGCGGCAAGCCCTGGGCACGCCACCAAGCCCCCAGGGCGCGCGATTGGGCGCGGCCCGCATCCGACAGGTTGCGCTGCGTGCTGCAATCGGACAGGCGCATGCCGGGCGGGTCGCCCAGGCCGGCCTCGGTCTGGGCATGGCGCAGCAGCAGCACCGCGCCCCCACGAATGGCCTCGGCCAGGGCCGCATCGGCCGCGGCCTGCAGGGGCCAGGCCGCGCCCAGCAGGCCCAGCCCGCAAGCGCTGCGCCAGGCCCCGCCCAGCCACTGCCGGCGCTGGGCTTGCTCAGGCCAGGGCATCGCTGGCGGCCAGCTCGCGCAGGGCCTGCTCGAACACCTCGGTGGGTTGCCCGCCCGAGATCAGGTGGCGGTCGTTGATGACCAGCGCGGGCACCGAGCGGATGCCCGCTTGCTGGTAAAAGCGCTCGGCATCCTGCACCGCTTGGTGGTAGCGCTGGCTGGCCAGCACCTCGCGTGCCTCGTCCTGCGACAGGCCGGCCTCGGCCACGCAAGCCAGCAGCACGGCCTCGTCGGTCATGCATTCGGCGCGGCCGTGATAGGCACGCAGCAAGGCCATCTTCAGGCGCAGCTGCGCGCCGGCGTCCGGCATCAGGCCGGCCCAGTGCAGCAGGCGGTGGGCGTCGTGCGTGTTCCAGACGCGGCCGCGGCCCTCGGGGCGAAAGGCAAAGCCCACCTCGGCGCCGCGCGCGCTGATCTGCGCCCGGGTGGCCGCCAGCTGCGCCTCGGAAGCGCCGTATTTGCGCTGCAGGTGCTCGATCAGGTCCTCGCCCTCGGGGCCCATGTCGGGGTTGAGTTCGAAGGGCTGCAGGTGCAGCTCAACCGCCACCTGGCCTTGCAGGCGGTCGAGCGCCTGCAAGAGCGACGACAGGCCCACCGCGCACCAGGGGCAGGCGACGTCCGAGACCAGGTCGAGTTTGAGGGGGGCCGGCATGCGCAACTCCTTGCAAAGACAAAAGCCGCATGATGCCCGAAATACCGGACAATCGGGCTTGGGCAGCGCCCTGCCCCCCTTTTGTCATCAGCCCATTTCGCCCATGAAAATCCTGACCTTGCACGGCATCAACCTGAACATGTTCGGCAAGCGCGATCCGGCCACCTACGGCACCATCACGCTCGACGAAATCAACCAGCAATTGCAGCGCCTGGGCCAGGAACTGGGCGCGCAGGTCGAGTGCTACCAGACCAATTTCGAAGGCGAGATGGCGCAGCGCATCCACCAGGCGCACCAGGACGGCACCGAGGCGGTGGTGATCAACGCCGGGGCCTGGACGCATTACAGCTACGGCATCCGCGACGCGCTGGCCATTCTCAAGTGCCCGATCATCGAGGTGCACATGTCCAACATCCATGCGCGCGAGGCCTTTCGCCACCACTCGGTGATTGCCGACATTGCGCGCGGCCAGATTGCCGGCTTTGGCGTGGACAGCTACCTGCTGGGTCTGCGCGCCGCGGTCTCGGCCGTGCAGGCCCTCAAGGCCTGAGGCCCAGCGCCTGCAGGCTGCGCAGCAGCGCGGCCTCAAACGCAGGGGCGGCTTCGTAGGCCACCCAGTGCCCCGCATCGGGCAAGGCCTCGAAGGCGCGCAGATCGGGCAGGCGCGCCTGCAGCAAGGCCTGCACCTCGTGCATGCGGCCCACATACAGCGCGTCCAGCGCACCAAACAGCACCGCCACCGGCAGTTTCAGATCGGGCAAGGCCTGCGCCAGCACATCGGTGCGCGAGATGCGCCGCCGCGTGAGCCGATCGCGCCCGGCGTTGTGCGCATGCAGGGCCATGACCAGCGGATCGAGGGTGCTCTCGTGCGCACACATGAGCGCCAGCAGGTTGTGCCGGTGCACGCTGGCGTGCTGCTCGGGCGGCAGGTGGCGCCAGCCCTTGAGCGGCGTGCGCTCGGGCGAGTTCAGGCCCAGGCCCGGCGTGCCCACCAGCACCAGGGCCTGCGCGTCGTGCGGATGCGCCTGCAGCCACAAGGCGGCGGTCAGGGCCCCAAAGGAAAAACCCAGCAAGGCCAGCGGCGGGCGCTGCGCAGGCCAGATCTGGGCCAGACCGGCGTGCAGATGGGGCGGCAAATCGGGCGCGTCCAGCGCGCCCTCGGGCAGCTCGGAGTCGCCGCTGCCCGGCAGGTCCACCGCCAGCACCTGGTAACCCGCTGCCAGCAAGGCGCTGATGTTGCGCGCCCAGTGCATCCAGCTGCCGCTGCCGCCGTGCAAGAGCAGCAGGGCGGGCGCCGCCGGCGGGCCCCAGCGGTGCCAAACGGTGTGGCTGCCTTGCCAAACGGTGCGGGCCTGCCAGGCCGGTGCCAGCGCATCCTGCCAGGGGGCGGGCCACTGGGCCTGCCAGTCCTGCGGCCAGGCCTGAACCGGCTGCCAAACAACGCTCATCTCGAACTCTCCTTGGGGCGTGGGGGGTGCAGAAGACCATGCAGGCGGTGCGCCGCCAGCAGGGCCAGCAAGGCCACGGCGGTGCAGGCCCAGAACACCGCGCGCAAGCCCAGATGCTCCGACAGCAGGCCGCCGAGCAAACCGCCCAGCAAGCCCGTCAGGCCATAGGCCAGCACGCTGTAGAGGGCTTGGGCCCGGCCCTGCAAGGGCGTCGGCACCGTCTGCGCCAGCCAGGCCATGCAGGCGGTGTGGTGGGCGCCAAAGGTCACGGCATGCAGCAGCTGCGCCAGCCAGAGCACCCACAGGTGCTCGCCCGCCGCAGCGGTGAGCAGCATGCGCAGCAGCACCACCGCCGCCGACAGGCGCAGCCAGCCCGAGAGGCTCAGGCGCGAGAACCAGCGGGCCTGGAAAAAGAACCAGACGATCTCGGCCAGCACCGCCACCGCCCAGAGCATGCCCACATTGGAGCGGGCGTGGCCCAGGCTGTCGATGTAGAGCGAGAAGAACTGGTAGATGCCCATGTGGGCCAGCACCTGCGCCACCACACTGATCAAAAACCAGCGTGTGAGCGGCTTGCCCAGCCAGTCGCGCATCCGCGCGGGCGGGGTCTTGGCGCCAACGGGATGCGGCGGCTTGCGCGGGCTGCGCGGCAGCAAAAGCGCGGTGACCAAGACCAGGCCCAGCGTGAGCGCGCCCAAGAGCGGAAAGTGGTGCGTGCCCATGCGCTCGAACCAGTACCCTGCGGCCAGCACCGACACCAGAAAGCCCACCGAGGCCCACAGGCGCGCGCGGCCGTAGCGGTGGGCGTCGAACTGACCGTCCTGGCTCACGCGCTGCGCCACCGCGGCCTCGGTCATGGGCATCAGGGCGCTGGTGTGCACAAACAGCACCAGCAAGACCAGCGTGGTGCCCCAGAGGGGCCAGGGCCACATCAGCAGCAGCGCCGCCAGCAGGGCCAGCAAGGTGCACCAGCGCAGCAAACGCTCGCGCTGGCCCAGGTGATCGCTCAGCCAGCCCCAGCCAAATGGGGCCACCAGGCGGGTGGCCGCCTGCATGGCCGTCAAGGCGCTGATGGCCACCAGGCCCAGGCCCATGTCCTTGAGCCAGAGCGGCAGGAAGGGATTGAAAAAGCCGATGTGCCCGAAGTAGGCCGCCGACATCAGCGCAAACGGCCACAGGCTGTGGCGGTTGCGGCTCAGGCGCATGCCGGCGCCTTCAGGGGCGACCCGCCGCAATGGGCGGCAGCGCGTGCACCACGTCGGCGCACTGCGCGCGGTGCATCAGCACATGGTCGATCAGAACCAGGGCCAGCAGGGCTTCGGCGATCGGTGTGGCCCGGATGCCCACGCAGGGGTCGTGGCGACCACGGGTGATGACCTCGGTGCTGGCGCCGCTGGCGTCGATGGTGGGGCGCGGAATCAGGATCGAGCTGGTGGGCTTGATGGCCAGCGAGACCTCCAGGTCCTGCCCGGTGCTGATGCCGCCGAGCACGCCGCCGGCGTTGTTGCCCTCAAACCCCTCGGGGGTGAGCACATCGCCGGCGCTGCTGCCCTTTTGCGTGACGCAGGCAAAGCCGGCACCGATCTCGACCCCCTTGACCGCGTTCAGACCCATCATGGCGTAGGCGATGTCGGCGTCGAGCTTGTCATACAGCGGCTGGCCCAGGCCCACGGGCACGCCGGTGGCGGTCACGCGCAGGCGCGCGCCGCAGGAGTCGCCGCTTTTGCGCAGCGCGTTCATGTAGTCCTCGAGGGCGCTCACATCGGCCACGGGCGCAAAGAAGGGGTTTTGCGGCACATGGGCCCAGTCTTCAAAGCCGATGGGCACCTCGCCAATCTGGGTCATGCAGCCGCGCACCTCGATGCCGTGCAGCTGGCGCAGCCACTTGCGCGCCACCGCGCCAGCGGCCACGGTGGGGGCCGTCAGGCGCGCCGAGGAACGGCCGCCCCCGCGCGGGTCGCGGATGCCGTATTTGCGCCAGTAGGTGTAGTCGGCATGACCTGGCCGGAAGGTCTGCAGGATGTCGCCGTAGTCCTTGCTGCGCTGGTCGGTGTTCTGGATCAGGAGCGCAATCGGCGTGCCGGTGGTCTTGCCCTGGTAAACGCCCGAGAGGATTTGCACCGCGTCGGGTTCGTTGCGCTGGGTGACGAATTTGCTGGTGCCGGGGCGGCGTCGGTCGAGGTCGTGCTGGATATCGGCCTCGGACAGCTCGAGGCCGGGGGGGCAGCCGTCGATCACGCAGCCGATGGCCGGACCGTGGGACTCGCCAAAATTGGTGACTGCAAACAGGGTGCCGATGGTATTGCCGCTCATGGCGCGATTATCCCACGCCAGGGGGGCTCGGGCCGAGCGGGCCCGCCTCAGGCGCTGGCCGGTGGCGCGTCCTCGGGCCAGTCGCGGATGTAGGCCTTGAGCATCTGGTTCTCGAAGTTCTGGCTGTCGACCACCGCCTTGGCCACATCGTAGAGGCTGATCACGCCCATGAGCATGCGCTGGTCCATGACCGGCATGTAGCGCGCATGGCGGTCGAGCATCATGCGGCGCACCTCGTCGAGCTCGGTCTCGGTGGTGCAGGTCATGGGGGCGTCGTCCATGGCGCTGCGCACCCGCGCATCGCCCAACTGGCCGCCACCGCGCACCAGCTGCGCGATCACCTCGCGAAAGGTGAGCATGCCCACCAGATCGCCGTGCGCCATGACCACCAGCGAGCCGATGTCCTTCTCGGCCATGATGGCCACGGCATCGGCCAGGCGCTCCTCGGGTTGGACGGTGTAGAGCGTGGTGCCCTTGACGCGAAGGATGTCGCTGACTTTCATGACGGCTCTCGGGTGGCGGCGGACAATGCTGGGAATAATAGCCCACAATGCCAGAGGCAAGGCCCTGGCGCAGGTGCGCATCATGCCCGCGGCGTCTTGCGCGCGACTTTCAAACCATCGTCTGTTGGAGATGACCATGCCCGGTTACGCCGATCCCGGCTTTGACACCCTGGCCCTGCACGCGGGCGCCGGCCCCGACCCCAGCACCGGCGCGCGCGCCGTCCCGATCCACCTGAGCACCTCGTTTGTGTTCGAGTCGAGCGACCATGCCGCCGCCCTGTTCAATCTGGAGCGTGCCGGCCACGTCTACAGCCGCATCAGCAACCCGACCAATGCCGTGCTGGAGCAGCGCGTGGCGGCGCTGGACGGCGGCATTGGCGCGCTGAGCGTGGCCAGCGGCCAGGCCGCGCTGCACCTGGCGGTGGCCACCTTGATGGGCACAGGCGGCCACATCGTCGCCTCCAGCGCGCTCTATGGTGGCTCGCACAACCTGCTGCACTACACCCTGCGCCGCTTTGGCATCGAGACCACCTTTGTGGCGCCGGGTGATCTGGACGCCTGGCGCGCCGCGGTGCGGCCGCAAACGCGCCTGTTCTTTGGCGAGACGGTGGGCAACCCTGGGCTGGAGGTGCTGGACATCCCGGCGGTGGCCGGCATGGCGCACGAGGCGGGCGTGCCGCTGCTGGTGGACGCGACCATGACCACGCCCTGGCTCATGCAGCCGCTGGCGCATGGGGCCGATCTGGTGATGCACTCGGCCACCAAATTTCTGAGCGGACACGGCACGGTGATTGGCGGGGTGCTGGTCGACGGCGGCAGCTTTGACTGGGAGCGCAGCGGCCACTTTCCCGAGCTGAGTGCGCCCTACGAGGGCTTTCACCAAATGGTCTTCACCGAAGAGAGCACCGTCGGCGCCTTCCTGCTGCGCGCACGCCGCGAAGGCCTGCGCGACTTTGGCGCCTGCCTGAGCCCGCACAGCGCCTGGCTGATCCTGCAAGGCATCGAGACGCTGCCGCTGCGCATGGCGCGGCACATGCAGAACACCGAGCGCGTGGTCGAGTTCCTGGCCGCGCACCCGCTGGTGGCGCGGGTGGGCCATCCGCTGCTGGCCGAGCACCCCAGCCATGCGCTGGCCCGGCGCCTGCTGCCGCGTGGCGCGGGCTCGGTCTTCAGCTTTGACATCCGGGGCAGCCGCGCGCAAGGCCGCGCCTTCATCGAAGCGCTCAAGCTGTTCAGCCACCTGGCCAATGTGGGCGACGCCAAAAGCCTGGTGATCCACCCGGCCAGCACCACCCATTTCCGCATGAGCGACGAGGCCCTGGCCGGTGCGGGCATCGGCCCCGGCACGATCCGCCTGTCGGTGGGCCTGGAAGACCCGGACGACCTGATCGACGACCTCAAACGGGCCCTCAAGGCGGCCGAGAAAGCGGGGGCCTGAGCATGCAGATCGACCTGCCCGAGCACAAGCTCTACGCCTACACCGGTGGCAAGCCCTTTGACCCGGCGCGCCCCACGGTGGTGTTCATCCACGGCGTGCTCAACGACCACAGCGTCTGGATTTTGCAAAGCCGCTACCTGGCGCACCATGGCTGGAATGTGCTGGCCATCGACCTGCCCGGGCATGGGCGCAGCGGCGGCCCGCCGCCCGAGCGCGTGGAAGCCGCCAGCGCCAGCGTGCTGGCCCTGCTGGACGCCATGGGCGTGGCGCGTGCCGCGCTGGTGGGCCACAGCTTTGGCGCCCTGATTGCCCTGGAGACTGCGGCGCAAGCGCCCGAGCGCGTGAGCCACCTGGCCATGGTGGGCGTGGCCAGCCCGATGCGCGTCTCGCCCGCGCTGCTCGACAGCGCCCTGCACGCGCCCGAGAAAGCCATCGCCATGGTCAATGTGTTCTCGCATTCGACGCTGGCGCCGCCGCCCTCGGCCCTGGGGCCAGGCACCTGGCTGTACGGCGGTCTGCGTGCGCTGATGCGCCGCGTGCTGGCCAGCAACCCGCAGGTGAACGTGTTCCACACCGGCTTTCTGGCCTGCGACCGCTACAGCGGCGGCGAAGCGGCCATGGCCCGGGTGCAATGCCCCACGCTGTTCGTGCTGGGCAGCGCCGACCAGATGACGCCGCCACGGGCCGCGCAAAGCCTGATCCGGCTGGCCCCCCAGGCCCGGGTGCTGACCCTGCCGGCCGGCCACTCCCTCATGACCGAGGCACCCGACGGGGTGCTCGATGGTCTGCGCCAGCTGCTGGCCTGAGCCCCTTTTCCATTCACAGGAGACCTGCATGAGCACCGACATCACCCAGCTGCGCAGCTTCGCGGCGTTCTACCCCGTCTATCTGCGCGAGCACAGCAACCGCACCTGCCGCCGCCTGCACTTTGTGGGCAGCACCCTGTCCTTGGTCTGCCTGGCCATGCTGCTGGCCACCGGCCGCCCGCAATACCTGCTGTACGGCCTGCTGTGCGGCTATGGCTTTGCCTGGGTGGGCCACTTTGTGTTCGAGAAGAACAAACCCGCCAGCTTCAAGCGCCCGCTCTACAGCTTCATGGGGGACTGGGTCATGTACAAGGACATCTGGACGGGGCGCATCCCCTTCTGAGCGCGCTGGCGCCGCAGCCAGGCCTCAGGCCGCGTGGGCTGGCGTCGCCCCCCGGGCCAGCACGTCGGCCAGCGTCAGGCGATCGAGTTGCAGGGCTTGCCAGAGGGGGTCGGCGCCCGTCGCAGGGCGCTGCAGCATGAGCGCGTTCACCAGGGGGGCCAGCGACGTCTCGGAGGGCGTGACCAGCAGCACCAGGCGCGACCCGGCCGCCCCGCCATCGTCGCGCAGCACACCAATCCAGTCCAGGGCCTGCAAGGTCTCGAGCACCGACGACAGGTCCTGGTGCCGCAGGCGCAGCGCGTGCATGAGGGTCGGCGTGGTCAGGCCCTTGCGGCCGTCCTGGCGCGCCAGGTCCAGGGCCTGCAGCACCTGCAGGGCCACGCGCAGGGCATCGCCCGGCGCATCGGCACGGCGCAGGCCGTGGCGGCCCATCTCGGGCAGGCTTGCCGCCACCACGGCGCCCAGCAGCACCACCAGCCAGGCCAGGTAAATCCAGACGAGCAAGATCGGCACCACCGCAAACGCGCCGTAAATGGCCGAGTAGGTGGGGATTTCGGCCAGATAAAGGGTCAGCAGTTTTTTGGCCAGCTCGATGCCCAGGGCCGCCAGCACGCCGGCGGTGAAGGCATGGCGCCAGCGCACCGTGGCGTTGGGCACATAGAAGTACAGGCCCGCAATGCACAGGGCCAGCAGCAAAAACTCCACCGAGTCCAGCAGCCAGCGCAGCATGGCGGGCAACCAGACCGCCACGTCGCGCGAAGCGGCCACCACATACGAGGTGATGCCCAGGCTGGCCCCCAGGATGAGCGGCCCCAGGGTGATGGCGGCCCAGTACAGCAGCACGCGCTGGGCCAGGCGGCGGCGGCGCTGCACGCCCCAGATCTGGCCCAGGGTGCGCTCGATGGTGGCCATCAGGGCCACGCTGGTGAGCACCACCGCCACCAGACCGACCACCCCCAGGCGGCTGGCCTTGCGGGCAAACTGCGTGAGATAGCCCAGCACCTGGCGCGAAATGCTCTCGGGCACCAGGCTCTCGACCAGCCAGCGCTGGACCGTGTCCTGGAACTTGCCAAACATGGGGAAGGCGGTAAAGAGCGACAGGGCCACGGCAAACAAGGGCACCAGGGCCAGCACCATGGTGAAGGTCAGCGAGCTGGCGCTCACGCCCAGGCGGGCTTCCAGAAAGCGCGCACGCAGCACCGCCAGCATCTGGCCCCAGCGCACATCGCGCATTTCCTGCCACCAGCCCTGGGCGCGGTCGGAGGCCGCCGCGGCCAGGCGCACGGCCTGGCGCGCCGCGTCAAGCGAGCGCGAGGAATCGGCCTGGGACAGGGGGGTGTGCGGCATGCCCGGTATGATGCCACCGCCATGTCCCATCCCAGCCCCCTGCCCCCAAATTCTTCCCCTGCCACCGCCCCAGCCGCCCTGCTGTGGATACGCCGGCTTGCCGTTGGCAGCCTGCTGGGCCTGATCGTGCTGGGCCTGGCCTGGGAGCTGTGGCTGGCGCCGCTGCGCCCGGGGGGCTCGTGGTGGGCCCTGAAGGTGCTGCCCCTGTGCGTGCCGCTGGCGGGTCTGCTCAAGCACCGCATGTACACCTACCGCTGGGTCAGCCTGGTGGTGTGGCTGTACTTCACCGAGGCGGTGGTGCGCGGCTGGAGCGACCCCTGGCCGGTCAACGCGCTGGCCGGCCTGCAGGGCCTGCTGTGCCTGGGCCTGTTCATGGCCACCGCCCTGCATGTCCGCACCCGACTGGGGCCGCGCCGTCCGCGCTCGGCCCGCCAAGACGACGAATCCGCTGCATGAACAATCTGCTCGACACCCTGCGCCAGATCTGCGGCGCCCCACATGTGCTGACCCATGAATCGGCCGACACCGACCTGAGCGCCTGGGAGCGCGACTGGCGCAAGCGCCACACCGGCCGCGCGCTGGCGGTGGTGCGCCCCGACAGCACCGAGCAGGTGGCGCAGGTGGTGCGCGCCTGCGCGGCCGCGGGCACGTCGATCGTGCCGCAAGGCGGCAACACCGGCCTGGTGCAGGGGGGCGTGCCCGACCCGAGCGGGCGCCAGGTGGTGCTGAGCACCGGGCGCTTGCGCCGCATCCGTGCCATCGACCGCGACAACCTGACCCTGGTGGCCGAGGCCGGCTGCGTGCTGCAGCACCTGCAGGAAGCGGCCGAACAGGCCGGCCTGTTGCTGCCCCTGAGCCTGGCGGCCGAGGGCAGCTGCACGATTGGCGGCAACCTGGCCACCAACGCCGGCGGCACCCAGGTGCTGCGCTTTGGCAATGCGCGCGACCTCTGCCTGGGGCTGGAGGTGGTGACCGCGCAAGGCGAGGTCTGGCACGGCCTGAGCGGCCTGCGCAAGGACAACACCGGCTACGACCTGCGCCACCTGATGATTGGCAGCGAGGGCACGCTGGGCATCATCACCGCGGCCAGCCTGCGCCTGTTCCCGCAGCCGGCAGCCGCGCTGACGGCCTGGGCCGCGGTGCCCAGCCTGCCAGCGGCGGTGCGCCTGCTGGGCCTGGCGCAGCAGCACCTGGGCGCGGCGCTGACGGGCTTTGAGGTGATGGGCCAGCTGGCGCTGTCGCTGGTCGATCGCCACTACCCACAGCAGCGCGTGCCGCTGTGGCGCGAGACCCCCTGGTGCGTGCTGCTGGAAAACGCCGACAGCGAAAGCGCCGAGCACGCGCGCACCCGCCTGGAGGCCCTGCTGGCGCAGGCCCTGGACGAGGGCTGCGTGAGCGACGCGGTGGTGGCCGAGAACCTGGCGCAGGCGCGCGCGCTGTGGCACATCCGCGAGAGCATTCCGCTGGCGCAGTCCGACGAGGGCCTGAACATCAAGCACGATGTGAGCCTGCCGATCTCGCGCATTGCCGACTTTGTGGCCGAGACCGACGCCCTGCTCGAGCGCGCGCTGCCCGGCGTGCGCCTGGTCAACTTTGGCCACCTGGGCGACGGCAATCTGCACTACAACGTGCAGGCCCCCGAGGGCGCCGACGGACCGACCTTTCTGGCCACGCAGGAAGAGCGGGTCAACACCCTGGTGTTTGACCAGGTGCAGCGCCACGGCGGCTCGATCAGCGCCGAGCACGGCGTGGGCCAGCTCAAGGCCGACAAGCTGCCGCACTACAAGGACCCCACCGCGCTGGCGATGATGCGCGCCATCAAACAGGCGCTGGATCCGCACGGCCTGCTCAACCCCGGCCGCGTGCTGTCCTGACGCGCATGCCCGCCCTGCTGGTCCTGATCTACCTGGCCTTCATCAGCCTGGGCCTGCCCGATGGCCTGCTGGGCGTGGCCTGGCCCGCCATGCGCCAAGACCTGCTGCAGCCGCTGGCGGCGGTGGGCCTGATCAGCGCCACCGTGACCATCTCGGCCGCGCTGTCGGCGCATTTTTGTGCGCCCCTGCTGCGCTGGCTGGGCACCGGCCGGGTGGTGGCCAGCAGCGGGCTGCTGACCGGGCTGGCGCTGCTGGCCTGGTCGCAGTCGCCGTCGCTGGCCCTGCTGGTGCTGGCGGCGGTGCCCTTGGGGGTGGGTGCAGGCACGGTGGATGTGGCCCTCAATCACTTTGTGGCCGAGCACTACCCGGCGCGGCACATGAACTGGCTGCACGCCTGCTGGGGCGTGGGCGCGACCAGCGGGCCGCTGATCATGGGCCTGAGCCTGGCGCTGCCGCAGGGCTGGCGCCTGGGCATCCTGCACATTGCCGGCCTGCAGCTGCTGCTGGCGGCGCTGCTGTGGTGGCAGCTCAAACTTTGGGCGCATGCCCCCAACGCTGCGGCCAGCGAGCAGGCCGCGGCGGCCGAGGCCGCGCGCACCCGCCATCCGCACGCGCGCTGGCTCGCGCCGCTCGGGTTTTTTCTGTACGTGGGCGCCGAGATGGGCACCGGCCTGTGGGCCGCCAGCGTGCTGGTGGGCGCGCGCGGTCTGGACAAGGCCAGCGCCAGCGCCTGGGTGTCGGTGTACTTTGGCGCCATCACACTGGGCCGCGTGCTGGTGGGGGTGCTGGCCGCGCGCCTGTCCAACCGCGCCTGGATCCGCCTGGGCCTGGGCGTGGCCAGCACCGGCGCCCTGCTCTTTGCCAGCGGCGTGCCGGGCCTGAGCCTGCTGGGCCTGCCGCTGATGGGGCTGGGCTGCGCGCCGATTTTCCCGTCGATGATGCACGAGACCGCGCGCCGCTTTGCCGCGCCGGACGTGGTGCGCATGATCAGCCGCCAGATGCTGGCCTCGTATGCCGCCGGCGCCCTGCTGCCCGCCGCGCTCGGCCTGTGGGCCACCTGGGCCGGCCTGCAGGCGGTGATGCCGCTGGTGCTGGTGTGCCTGCTGGCGCTGGCGCTGGTGATGGTGCGCCTCGATCGCCTGAGCTGATCCCCCCGACTGGACAAGCGCACGGGTGTGCGCGTATCATGCTGTATAAATATACAGGTATGATGGATATGCGCAATTTGGATGTTTGGCGCGACGCCCCGGTGGCGCTGCAACTGCCCCCTCAGTGGGTGCAGGCGGTGACGGCGCGCGTGGCGGCGGGCTTTGCCTCGCCGGCCGAGGACCACCAGGTCGAGCGCATCGACCTCATGAAGCAACTGGTGCGCCACCCACAGGCCACGTTTTTTGTGCGCGTGCGCGGCGACAGCATGCAGGGCGCGGGCATTCTGGACGGCTCGGTGGTGCTGGTCGACAAGGCCATCCGGCCGCAGCACGGGCACATCGTGGTGGCGGTGATCGACGGCGACTTCACCTGCAAGCGCCTCTACCTGCGCGGCGGTCGCATGCGCCTCAAGCCCGAGAACCCCACCTACCCCGACATCGTCCCGCGCGAGGGCCAGCAGGTCGAGGTCTGGGGCGTGGTCGTGGCCCACATCCACCAGCACATCGCATGATCGCCCTGCTCGACGGCAACAACTTCTACGCCAGCTGCGAGCGGGTGTTCCGGCCCAGCCTGCAGGGGGTGCCGCTGGTCGTGCTCTCGAACAACGACGGCTGCGCGATCGCCCGCTCCGAAGAGGCCAAGGCGCTGGGCATCCGCATGGGGGCGCCCTGGTTCGAGATCCGCCATCTGCAGGCGCAGGGCCTGGTCGCGCTGTCGGCCAATTTCACGCTGTACGGCGACATGTCCGACCGCATGATGAGCCTGGCGGCGGGGCTGGGGCACCGGCAAGAGATCTACTCGATCGACGAATGCTTCATCGACCTGGGCGGTGTGCAGGGCGACCTGGTGCAACGCGCCCAGCGCCTGCGCGCGCGGGTGCGCCAGTGGACGGGCCTGCCCACCTGCATCGGCATTGGCGCCACCAAAACCCTGGCCAAGCTGGCCAACCATGTGGCCAAGGATGCCGAGCGCAAGCCGGGCAGCTACCCGGCCGCGCTGGGTGGGGTGTGCCACCTGGGCGCCCTGACGGACGCGCAGCAGCAAGACCTGCTGGCGGCCACGCCAGTGGGCGAGATCTGGGGCGTTGGGCGGCGCCTGGGCGCGCAGCTGCAGGCCTGCGGCATCGAGACCGCGCAGGCGCTGGCGCAGGCCGACCCGGCCTGGGTGCAGCGGCGCTGGGGCGTGGTGCTGGCGCGCACGGTGCAGGAGCTGCGGGGCGTGCCGTGCCAGGACCTGCAAGACATCGCGCCCGACAAGCAGCAGATTGCCTGCACCCGATCGTTTGGCCAGCCGGTGACCACGCTGGCCGAGCTGTCGCAGGCGGTGAGCCATTTCTGCGCGCGTGCGGCCGAAAAGCTGCGCCGTCAGGCGGGCCTGGCCGGACAGGTGCTGGTGTTTGTGCGCACCAGCCCGTTCCGGGCGCAAGATGCGCAGTACAGCGGCTGGCGCATGGCGCCCCTGCACCCGGCCAGCGCCGACAGCGCGGCCATCACGCACGCGGCCCTGCAGGCGCTGGCGCAGGCCTATCGCCCGGGTTACCGCTATGCCAAGGCCGGGGTGATGCTGCTGGACCTGCAGGCGCAGCGTCACGCCCAGCACACCCTGGCCCTGGAGGCCGCGCCCCCGCCCGGCCGCGAGCGCCTGATGCAGGCGCTGGACCAGCTCAACCAGCGCTTTGGCCGCGGCACCCTGGCCCTGTGCAGCAGCGGCACCACGCACGAGCGCCGCCCGGGCTGGCACATGAAGCAGCAACGCCTGACCCCGCCCTACACCACCGACTGGGCGCAGCTGCCGGTGGCCGGCTGAGGGCTATGCCCCGGACGGGTCTTGGCCCAGCGCGGCCAGGCGGCGCTGCCAGTCCTCGAGGCTGCAGCCGGCCAGATCGGCGGCGCGCTGAGCGTCGCCGCCCGCCTCGTGCAAGAGGGCTTGCAGGCACTGGCGCTCCAGGGACTGCACCACCTCGTCCATCACCTGCACATAGCCGGTCTGCTTGATGCGCGCCACCAGATCGGGCACCGGGGCCACAGGCCAGGGCGCGGGCAAGGCCGCCAGGCGCGAGCGCAGCTCAAGGTAGCTTCGCTCCAGGTCCTGATGCGCGTTGATGTAGCGCTGCGTCATCGCCTCCATGGGCCGCAGGTCGCGAAAGAGCACGGTGCGGGTGGGCATGCCATGGGCCGGCGGCAGGCTCAGGTAGCGCGCCAGCACCGGCAGGCTGCGGCCATCGGCGGCTTGCAGGTTCAGGTGGCGCCAGCGGGCATCGCAGCCCGGTCGCGCCGCGTCGTTGGCCAGCAGCAGGGCCACCTTGGCCTGGGTGTCGGGGCTGAACACCGCCTGCAGGTTCAGGCCGAGCCAGTGGTGCGCGTCCTGCGCGTCAAACAACTCGCTGTGCAACACCGACAGGATGCGGTCCTGCATGTCGAGCATGAAGACCAGGTCCTGGCTTTTTTCGGCCCACAGGCGCACGCCGTCGGCCGGTAGGTCCGGCATGGGGACCGCATAGGGGCGGCTGTAGGCGTTCATGGTGGGGCCTGGGGAATGGGGGGGTCAGTGGGCCTGCGGGCGGCGCACCGCGGCACAAAACTGCAGGGCGTCGGTGGCGCTCAGGGCGATGTGGTCGGCGCCCAGCCAATCGTACTGCCGCACCGGTGCGCCAAACACATTGCCGCCCAGCACAATCTGCAGGCCGGGGTGGCGGCTGCACGCGCGCAGGCGGCGCAGCAAGTCGGCCAGGCCTTGCAGCGTGGCGTCGTGCCCGACCGACAGGCCCAGCACATCCAGCGCCTCGTCCTGCACCGCCTGCAACAGCACCTCGGCGCGCTCGGCGATCAGGGTGCTGGCGTGCCAGCCGTGGCTGCGAAACAAATCCCCCACCACCAGCACGCCCAGCTGGTGCACCTCGCCCGGGGCCGTGGCCAGCAGGATGCGGCCGCCGCTGGCGCCGGCCGTGGCCGGTGTGCGGGCGCTGGCCAGCACGTCCAGGCGTTGCACCAGGCGCTGCAGGTTCCAGAAGGCAAACAGGGTGTCGGCGTAGCTGCGCTGATCGGTCTGCCAGTCCTGCTCGATGCGGTAGACGGTGGGCAGCACCAGGGCCGACAGGCCCGAGGGCCCCGTGGGGTGCGCGTGCGCATGGGCCTGGCAGATGGCCTCGGCACGCGCCAGATCACCCTGGCACACGGCGGCACACAACGCATCGCGCTGATCGGCCGTCTCGGGCGGCAGCGGCGCCTCGTGGCCGCGCGCATGGCGAAAGGCGGCAAACGAGGCGGTCAGCCAGGGGTCACAAGAGGTGGGGCTCAGGGCGCTCATGCAGGGGATGGGGAATCGGGCAACGCCCCATCTTAGGGCATTGCCCGCGCCCGTCAAGCCAAATGGAAGACCAGCATGCCCAGGGCGATGAAGAGGGCCAGGACCACGGTTTCGGTGATGATCATGGCCGCCGGTCGCCAGCCCAGTTGCACGATCTCGCGCACATTGGTCTTGACGCCCGCAGCGGCAATGGCCACCACCAACAGCCCGCGCGAGACATCGCTGGCCGTCTGCACCACCAGCGGCGGCAACATGCCCGCGCTGGCCAGCAGCATCAGGCTGATGAAGCCAATCAGAAAACCCGGCAGGATGGGCAAGGAGGCCGCGGGCGCGTCGGCGCTGGCCTGCTGGCGCTGGAACAGCACGATCAGCATCACCACCGGGGTGAGCAGCATCACCCGCAGCAGCTTGACCACCACCGCGCTGTCGGCCGCTTGCGGGCCCAGGGTGCCGGCGGCGCCCACCACCTGCGCCACGTCGTGGATGGTGGCGCCCAGGAAAATGCCCGCATCGGTGGGCGACCAGGCCATGGCCTGCACCAGCAGCGGGTAGACGATCATGGCCAGGGTGGACATCAGGGTCACGCCGATCACGGTGAGCAGGGTAAAGCGCTCGTTCTCACGGGTGGGGGGCAGGACCGCCGAGACGGCCAGCGCGGCCGAAGCGCCGCAAATGCCCACCGCGCAGCCCGACAACAGGCCCTCGTCCACCGGCCGGCGCAACCAGCGTGCAAGCAGCAGGCCCGTGCCGATGGCCAGCACCACCCCGGCCACGGTCAGCCAGGCGGTGGTGGGGCCCAGCGCCATGACCTGCCCAATCGTCATGCGCGCGCCCAGCAGCGCCACGCCCAGGCGCAGCAGGGTGCGGGCACAAAAGCCCACGCCCTTGGCCACCCCGGCCTGCTCGTTCAGGAAGTTGAAGGCCAGGCCCAGCAGCAGGGCATACAGCAGGACCGGACCGCCGTGGTGGGTGGAGATGAAGGTGGCGGTGATGGCCACGAGCACGCTGACCATCACGCCTTTGGTGACGGCTTGGGCCGCCGCAAACCGTTGGGACATCCAAGACATCGGCGCAGTCTAGGGCATGCGCCGCTGCGCGCCCAACACCTTGGCGACAGCGCCCGGGCCGACGGGCTCAGTCCATCTGGGTGACGAACTTGGTGACCAGGTAACCGTCAAAGGTTTCGGTGCCGCCTTCGCTGCCAATGCCGCTGTCCTTGATGCCGCCAAACGGCGTCTCGGGCAGGGCCTGGCCAAAGTGGTTGATGTTGACCATGCCGGCCTCGATGCCGTTCTGGATGCGCAAGGCGTTGCGCGTCGAGCTGGTGAAGGCGTAGGACGACAGGCCATAGGGCAGGCTGTTGGCGCGCGCAATGGCGTCGTCCAGATCGGCAAAGCGCACGCAGGCGGCCACCGGGCCAAAGGGTTCGGCCTGCATGATCTGCGCGTCATCGGGCGGCGCCACCAGCACCGTGGGCGCAAAGAAATTGCCCACCGTGCCGATGCGCTCGCCCCCGAGCTCGATGCGCGCGCCGCGCGCGGCCGCGTCCTGCACAAACTGCGCCATGGCCTCGACCCGCCGCGCATGCGCCAGCGGCCCCATGCGGGTGTCGGCATCCAGGCCGTTGCCCACCTTGATCTGGCGGCTGGCTTCCAAAAAGCGTGCCATGAACCGGTCCCAGGCGCCGTTCTGGATGAAAAAACGCGTGGGCGAGACGCAGACCTGGCCCGCGTTGGTGAACTTGGAGGCGCTCAGCATGGTGGCGGCGCGCTCGATGTCAGCGTCCTCGCACACGATGACCGGCGAATGCCCGCCCAGCTCCATGGTGATGCGTTTCATGTGCTGGCCCGCCAAGGCCGCCAGGCGCTTGCCCACGGGCACCGACCCAGTGAACGACACCTTGCGCACGATGGGCGAGGCGATCAGGTGCTCCGACACCTCGTGCGGCACCCCCCACACCACGTTCAAGACCCCGGGCGGCAAACCGGCCTCATGGAACAGGCGGGCAATGGCCACCACCGCGCTGGGCGCATCCTCCGAGCCCTTGAGCACGATGGTGCACCCCGCGCCCACGGCCGCGGCAATCTTGCGGATCGCCTGGTTGTACGGAAAGTTCCAGGGCGTGAAGGCCGCGCACACGCCAATGGGCTCGCGCAGCACCATTTGCCGCACATTGGGCAGGCGCGGCGGAATCACCCGGCCATAAATGCGGCGGCACTCCTCGGCATGCCAGTCGCAGTGGTCGGCGCAGCGCATCACCTCGCCCACCGCCTCGGCCAGGGGCTTGCCCTGGTCCAGCGTGATGTTGCGGCCAATCGCCTTGGCGTGCTGGCGGCTGAGTTCCCCCACCTTGCGCAAGATGCTGCTGCGCTCCATGGGCGAGCTGTGGCGCCAGCTGGCAAACGCGCGCTGCGCCGCGGCCAGCGCGCGGTCCAGGTCGGCGGTGCTGGCATGGGGCAGATGCCCCAGCGTCTCGCCAGTGGCCGGGTTGAGCACCGGCTGTGTCAGACGGCCTTCGCCGTCCAGAAATTCGCCATCGATGTAAAGCGCCAGGGATTCGTACATGCCAGCTCCTTGCAAAAACGGCGATTGTCGTACGAAAGCGCACCTTTTGCAGCCCCCACGGCGCAGGACGGCGACACCGCCCCTGCGCTACCATCGCCTCCCATGAGTGCCCCGACGCCCAACGCATCCCCCACGCCCTCCCCGTCCTGGCCGGCCCTGCAGGGTGCGGGGCTGCGCGCGCCCGACGGCCGCTGCTTGTGGCAAGACCTGTCGCTGCAGCTGGGCCCGGGCCTGTGGGCGGTGTGTGGCGACGAGGGCTGCGGCAAAACCGCCTTGCTGCGGGTGCTGGCCGGGGACCTGGCGCTGACGCAAGGCACGCGCAGCGGCCCGTGGGCCGCCTGGCAGGACCTGCGCCTGCCCGGGGACGATGCGCTGCGACCGGACGAGGTTTGGCAGCGCCTGCGCACGCACCACCCCAGCTGGGACGCCGAGTTGGCCCAGGACCTGGCCGATGCGCTGGGTCTGGCGCCGCACCGGGACAAGGCCTTGTTCATGCTCTCGACCGGCACCCGGCGCAAGGTGGCGCTGGTCGGCCTGCTGGCCAGCGGCGCCCCGGTGCTGGCGCTCGATCAGCCCTATGCCGCGCTGGACCGCGCGTCGGTGGGCGTGCTGCGCGAGGTCTTGCAGGAAGGGGCGGCATCACCGCGGCATGCGGTGCTGGTGGCCGATCACGAGCCCGACCCCGCCCTGCCCTGGCGCGGCGTGATCCGTCTGGGCGCAGAGGCCTAAGCCAGGGCCTTGGGCTGCAGCGACTGCAGGAACTGCGCCAATCGGTCGGCGACGGCGCTGTCGGCGGTGCCGATCGAGGCACCGGCCGAAAAATGGTTGTGCCCGATCCAACAGGCCAATTCGGGCGGCGGGTCGGTGCGGCGTGCCAGGGTGGCCCACAAATCGGCGCCAGCCACCTGCATCGGCAGCAGGTCCATCTCGGCCCAGGCCAGGAGCAGGCGGGGGGGCGCCGCATCGACCTGGCGCACGATGCTCGCCGCCGCCCAGTGCGAGCGGTCCGCCCCAAAATAGGCCTCGTTGCGCACATCCGGCTGGGCTATCTCGAGCGCCTTGTGGGCATGGGCTTCCAGCCCCGCGTCGTAAGGGCCCGACAGCAGCACGGCGCCCGCCGGTGCCCAGTTGGCGGGTTGAAAGCGGCGCATCAGGCAGGCGGCGGCCACATGCGCCGCGCCCGCCGACTCGCCCATCAGCACGGTCTGCGTTGGCGCGCCGCCATAGCGCTGGGCGGCCAGCTGCCACCACGACCACCAGCGCGCCACGTCCTCGGGGCCGCTGGGCCAGCGGTCCATGGGTGCCAGCCGGTAATTGGCCAACACCGTCACCCAGCCTTGTGCGGCGCCCCAGCGCCCCAGGGCGGCGCGCATGGACTTGTCGCCACGCACAAATCCGCCGCCGTGCAGGTACAGCAGGCACGGGCGGGGGCTGGCCGACGGCGCCAGCGGCCGATACACATCGCAGCGATGCCGCGCGTGCGGGCCATAGGCCACGTCCGTGATCAGCTCGTGCGGGCAAACGGGCGCACAGGCATGCCAGGGGGCGTAAGCCGCCTGCACATCGGGCAGGCTGGCCGCCCGCCCCCAGGCCCGCAACTGCGCCCGCAGCGCCGCCAGGTCGGTCGGGATCGATGGGTCAGGGGCCGTGGCGCTCATGGCTAGCGGTGTTGAAAGACCGGTTCACGCCGGGCCAGCCGGGCCTGCATGCCCTCGGTCTTGTCGGCGGTGGCAAAGGCCAGGTGAAACAGGGCGCGCTCGTGGGCCAGGCCCTGGGCCAAGCCTGCGCTCAGGCCATGCAGCACCGCCTCCTTGATCAGGCGCAAGGCCTGGGCCGGGCGCTTGGCCAGCTCGCTGGCCAAGGCCAAGGCACGGGGCTCCAGCGCGGCGTCTTCCAGGCATTCGCTCACCAGACCCGCCGCATGGGCCTGGGCCGCATCCATGGGCTCGCCGGTCATGAGCAGCTGCATGGCGCGAAACTTGCCCAGGGCCTGCACCAGGCGCTGGGTGGCCCCACCGCCCGGCATGATGCCGATGCGCACCTCCGGCTGCCCAAAACGGGCGCTCTGAGCGGCCAGCAGGATGTCGGCGTGCATGGCCAGCTCGCAGCCGCCGCCCAAGGCGTGGCCGCGCACCGCGGCGATGACCGGTTTGCGGCACTGGGCGATGGCATCCCACAACAGGTCCATGCGCCGTTGCAGGAGCTCGACCGGATCCGCGTCGACGTATTCCCCCAGGTCGGCCCCGGCACAAAAAGCCCGCTCGCCGCCACTGATGACCAGCACCCGGACCTGCGGATCGGCATCCAGACGGGTGAACGCCTCGGCCAGGGCCTGCCGCAGCGCCAGGTTCAGGGCATTGAGCACCTCGGGGCGGTTCAGGCGCAGCCAGGCCACCCCGTCGGCGGGGCGCGTCTCAAGCAAGACCGGCGCCTGGCTCACAGGCCCAGCACCCGCTCGGCGTTGCCGTGCATGATCTTCTCCATCACCTCGGGCTTGTAGCCCAGCTCATCCCACTCGCGCAGGATGCGCTCGTAGGGCAGGCTCGGGTAGTCGCTGCCAAACATGATCTTGTCCTGCAAGCGCCCCCGGATGTCGACCTTCAGGTTGCCGGGAAAGTGCTTGGGCGCCCAACCGGACATTTCCCAATACACATTGCCCTTGTGCAGGGCCACCGCGGTGGCCTCGTCCACCCAGGGCCAGCCCGGGTGGGCCATCAGGATCTTGAGCTGCGGAAAATCGGCCGCCAGCTGGTCGATGTGCTGGGGATGGGCATGCCGGATCAAGGCCCCGTTGCCCCCAGGCATGCCCGCGCCCATGCCGGTGGTGCCCACATCGATCATGACCGCCGCGCCCAGGGCCGCGATTTCTTCAAAGAGCGGGTAGTGGCGCCGGTCGCTCACCGCAAAGTGCTGCATGATGGGGTGAAAGTGAAAGCCGATAAAGCCCAGCTCCTGCACCGCCTTGCGCACCTGCCGGATGGCGATTTCGCCCTTGGCGGGCTCGACCGCGCCCCAGCACTGCAGGATGCGCTCGGGGTGCCGCTGCCACATGCCATGGACGTACTCGTTGGTGCACGGCGGCGCTGCCACCGTGGTCTCCAGGTCCAGGGCCACCAGGCAGGCTTGCACGCCCGCGCTGGCAAATTCGGCCACCACCTCGTCCTCGGTTTTGCCCACCCACTCGCGCCGCCAGTAGCGCGCCAGTTCAGCAGGATACGGCCCCTGGGATTCGATCCAGGTCGGGGTGCCGGGGTAGCAGTGCAAATCGATGATGCGCATGGGACTTGACTCCTTGTGTGGGTGAATTCAGGCGCCTGCGCCCGCTTCGCGTTCGAGCTGGGCGGCAATCTGCTCGCCCAGGGCTTTTTTCGAGACCTTGCCAAAGGTCGAGACCGGAAAGTCCGCCAGCACCTCCAGCCGCTCGGGCAGCTTGAAGCGGGCAATCTCCTTGTCCATCAAAAAGGCCACCAGCGTCGGCAGGTCCAGGGTCTGCGCGGGTTTGAGGATCACAAACGCGCACATCTTCTCGCCCATCTTGGGGTCGGGCATGGGCACGCAGGCCACGTTCTGCACCGACGGGTGCATCAGGATCAGGTTCTCCACCTCTTCGGCGCTGATCTTCTCGCCGCCGCGGTTGATCAGGTCTTTCTTGCGGCCCTCGACGATGTAATTGCCCGATGGATGGCGGCGCATCAGGTCGCCCGAGCGGTAAAAGCCGTCGGGCGTGAACTGGCGCGCGTTGTACTCGGGCACACCAAAGTAACCGCGCAAGGTGTAGGGCCCACGCACGGTGAACTCGCCCACCGCCCCATCGGGCACCGGCTGGCCATCGTCGTCGAGCAGCAGGACCTCGTCGTCCTCGCACACCGGGCGGCCGCAGGTTTCCTGCTTGACCTCCTCGGGGTCGTCGTGCCGCACAAACATCAGCGTGCCCTCGGACATGCCAAAGTTCTCTTGCACAAAGACGCCCGGGATCAGCTTGCGCGTGCGGGCACGGACCTCGGGCTGCATGCGCTGGCCGCCGCTTTGGATCAGGCGCAGGCTCGACAGGTCAAACTGCCCCACCTGCGGATCGTTGATCAGGCGAATCAGCAGCGCAGGCACCACCTTCAGATGCGTCACCCGGTGTTGCTGGATCAGGCCAAACATGTCCACCGCCCGGGTGTTGGCGTGCAGCACCACCTTGGCCCCGTGGAAGAAAAAGCCCTGGATCCCGGGACAGGCCAGGGGCAGGTTGTGGGCGATGGGCAGCACCAGCAGCAGCACCGCGTCGCCATCGAGCGCCGTGACCTCGGCGGCGGCTTTGGAGTTGAAGGCGTAGTCGTTGTGCGTGCGCGGAATGAGCTTGGGAATGCCCGTCGTGCCCCCCGACAGCTGAAAGATGCAGGGGTCGGTGGGGTCGATGTGGATCTCGTGCAAGCGCGAGAGCGGCAGCGTCGCCGGCCGGTCGATGAGCTCGCGCAGGGAGTGCTCGCCCGGCCCGGCCTCGCCCAGCACCAGGCGCAGGTGCATGCGGGGATGGGCCTGCTGCACCCGCTCGATCATGGGCGAGAAGGCAAAGTCGCCGCTGTGCGCCGGGTAGACGCAGCAGGCCGCGTCCGACAGCGCCACAAACTGATCGATCTCGGCAAAGCGGTGGGTGACCAGCGCCGCAATCGGAATCGCGCCGATTTTCTGCAGCGCCACATACAGCAGCACAAACTCGTGCACATTGGGCAGGGTGGGCACCACCCGGTCCAGCGGCTTGAGGCCCAGTGCCAGCAGGTTCAAGGCCAGGTTGGTGCTCAGCCGATCGATGTCGGCATAGCGCAGCTGCGTCGGCCCGTCGATCAAGGCCACGCGATCGGCATATCGCTCGAAGACCTGCGCCAATTCCTGCGCCATCGATCGATCCTGCCAGTAACCGCGGGCACGGTAGCGCGCGGCGGCCTCGGGGGGAAAGGGAACCACACCATTCAACATCTTGAGACTCCTCAGGTCGAGCTGGTGAAACCGCCGTCGATCACCACCACCTCACCGGTCACAAAGGACATGCCGGTGATCAGTTGCAGCATCACCTCGGCCACATCGTCGGCGGTGACGCAGCGCTTGAGCGGGGTGGCCTTGGCACGTGCGCCCATCAAGGTGTCGTATTTCTCGCCCAGCATGCGCTCCATCCACTCGCCCTCCATCCAGCCCGGGGCCACGGCGTTGACGCGGATGTCGGGGCCCAGGTTCCAGGCCAGGGTCTTGGTCAGGTTGACCACCGCCGCCTTGCTGGCGGCATAGGGCAAGGGTTGCGGGCCCGGGCGCAGGCCGACGATGCTGGCCGTGTTGACAATGCTGGGCGCCTGGCCCTTGCGCAGAAGCGGCACGGCCGCGCGCGAGACCTGGAAGGTGCCACGCACATTCACCGCAAAGGTCCGGTCCCACTCATCGAGCTGCAGGCTCTCCAGGTCCTTGACCTTCCAGTTGGCGGTGGTGCCCGCGTTGTTGATCAGGGCATCGAGCCGCCCCCATTGCGCGTCGATCTGCGCCATGGTGCGGCGCACCGCCGCCTCATCGCTCACATCGCACTGCAGGCACAGGGTCTGGGCGCCCAGCGCCTGCGCCTGTGCCACCACCTCGGCGGCCGCCGCCGCCGAGCTGCCATAAACCAAGGCCACGTCAAAACCGGCCCGGGCCAAGGCCAAGACCGCGCTGCGGCCAATGCCGGTGGCGCCACCGGTCACCAAGGCTTTTTTTCTTGCTTGCATGCTGCACTCCTGCGTGAGGGCACGAACGCAACCCAGGCCCCCCGGGCCCAGGGCAGATCGTGCCGATGTGAATGGGTGGGCTTACTGCGGCGTGATGCCGAGTTCGTCGACCAGGCGCCGCGCCACCTTTTGCTGCGCCACAAAGAACTCGCGGCTGCCGGCCAGCGTGTCCTGGCGCGGGTAGACCCCAAAGTCGGCCAGGCGCGCGACCACATCGGGCTGGCGGGTGATCCGGTTGAGCTCGGCGTTGACCCGCTCGGCAACCGTCGTTGGCGTGCCGGCCGGCATGATCAGCTGGAACCAGCCCACCACCTCGTAGCCCGGAAATGTTTCGGCCACGGTCGGAAAATCCAGGCCGGGCAGGCGTTGGGCCGAGGTCACGGCCAGGGCCTGCAGCTTGCCGCTGCGCACATGCTGCAGCAGCCCAGGAATGCCGTCGGCGGTCAGGGTCGCGTCACCGGCCAGCACCGCGGTCACGGCGGCGGGCGGCGCGGGATAGGGCACGGTGTACAGGCCCATGGCGCCCAGCTTGTTGACCATCTCACCGGCCAGATGGGGCAAGGAATTGAGTTGCGCGGCGGCAAAGTTGACCTTGCCCGGCTGGGCCTTGGCATGGCGGCCCAGATCGGCCAGGCTCTTGATCCCGGTGCTGGCATTGACCGCCAGCATCAGGGGGCTGATCCCCACCGTGCCCACCGGCAGCAAATCGGTATCGGGATTGAACTGCGGATTCTTGTAGACCAGCGGCGTGATGGTGCCCATGGCTGCCGGCACAAACCCGATGGTGTAGCCATCGGGCGCCGAGCGGGCCAGCGCCGACATGCCGGGAATGCCGCCGGCCCCGGGCCGGTTCTCCACCACCACCCCTTGGCCCCAGGCGGCCGACAGGCGGTCGGCCAGGAGGCGCGCCACCACGTCGGGCGCCGCCCCTGGACCGGCGGGCACGATCATCTTGATGGGGCGATTGGGCCAAGCGGCCGTTTGCGCCATGGCCCCACTGGCCGCCAGCCCCAGCGCTGTGCACAGCGCCAGACCGACCCAACGACGCCCCATGTCCGGGCGCGTGTTCAACAAAGTCTTCATCGGATGTCTCCTGGTTGAGTTCTGTGGCCAAGGTCAGCATGGACCGCACCAGCCATGGCGCCAGCGCACTGTAGGTGGCGCAGGCAATTCATAGAAGATGGTGTTTTTTGCAAAGTGATTCGATAATGGCATCCCCTCTGTCTCCCCCCTCCACCCGGACCGCGCCATGAAACTCGAGCAGTTGCAACACCTGCTGGCCATCGTTGAACACGGCAGCCTGCGCGCGGCGGCACGGCGCCTGGACATGCCCCAGCCGGCGCTCACGCGCAGCGTGCGCGCGCTCGAAAAAGACCTGGGGGTGGCGCTGTTTGCGCGGCAAACCAGCGGCATGGTGCTGACCGCAGAGGGGCGGCGCTTTCATGTCCGGGCCAGCGCCATCGTTCACGAGGCGCGCCGTGCGCGCGAGGAGTTGCACCTCTCGCGCGAGGATTACGAGGGCACGGTCTCGGTGGCCTTGTCGGTCATGCCCCATGTGGGCATGCTGCCCGCGGCCCTGCCGGTGTTCCGGCGGGCCTACCCCAAGGTGCGCTTGCAGATCAACGAGGCCTTGCTGCCCGCCGTGGAAAGCGCCCTGCGCGAGGGCAGCGTGGACTTTTACCTGGGCGCTGCCCCACAGCAGGCACCGCGCGCCGGCCTGCAGATCCAGCACCTGTGCGAGAACACCCGCGTGGTGGTCAGCCGCAAAGGCCATCCCTTGGCGCGGGTGCGCAGCCTCAAGGCCCTGGCCGAGGCCGAATGGGCCACCACCGCGATCGACCACAATGCGGCGGACGATCTGGCGCGCCTGTTTCGCGAGCACGGGCTTGGGCCACCCCGGGTGATGCTGCAAACCCGCACCGCCATGACCGTGCTGGTGGCGCTCTCACGCACCGATCTGCTGGCCATGCTGCCCCGGCAGTGGATGGACAACCCCATGACGCGGGAACTCCTGCATCCCCTGGCCCTGCGCGAAGTGCTGCCGGCACCGGCCATCGTGATGGCCCGACGCGCCGATCTGCCCCTCACCCCGGCCGCGGAATACCTGGCCGATGTGCTGCTGCGTCACCTGCCCGGTGCCTAGGCCGCTGGCGCCATCCAGAACGCGGCAAAGCGCGCCGCGCTCTCGCGCTGCAAATTCAGGGGCTGCAGCAGGCCGATCGGGGCCATGGCCAGGTCGGCGCGCACATCCAGCGCCACCAAATGCTCGTGCGCCAGCAGGGGTTGCAAAAAACTGTGGGGCATGAAACCCAGCAGACCATGCTCGCGGATCAGGGCCGCGGCCAGCGGCAGCGATCGGGTGACCACGGCAAACAGATCGGGCGGCTGGGGCCAGTTGCTGCACAAGGCCTCAAAGCGCTGGCGCGCCTGCGTGTGCACCGACGACAGCAGCCATTGGCGCGCCTGCAACCGGTCCCAGGACAGGCGGCGCTTGCCGAGCAGCGGATCGCCCGGCGACGCCACCACCGCAAAGCGATCGCTCACCAGGGGCACAAAGCCCCAGCCGGCCGGCACCACCGGCGGCTGGCGGCACACCACCAGATCGGTCTGCTCGCGGGCGATGGCCAACAACAAGTCCTCGCCCTCGGCCTCCTGGAGCTCGATGCGGATGTCGGGATGCGTGCGCACAAAGGCCGACATGCGCGGCAGCAACAAGGCCGACAGCGCCGAACTCGAACACAGCAGGCGCAGGGTCTGGCGCCCTTCGCGGCGGGCCGCGGCCAGGGCGTCAGCGCCTTGCGAAATGCCCTGCATCCACTGCCGCACCGTCGGCATCAGGGCCTGCGCCGCCGGGGTGGGCAGCACCCCCCGCGAATGGCGGATGAAGAGCGGCGTCTCCAGCAGCCGCTCCAGATAGGCCAGGTTTTGCGTGACCGCCGACTGCGTCATGCCAATGGCCTGGGCCGTGCCTTGCACGCTGCCCAACTCGGCCAGTTGCAAGAGCACCTGAAAGTGGCGCAGCTTGCCCCGGGCCAGCAATCGGTTCAACAAGCTGGTGGCGCTGGGTTGGTTCATATTAGTGATTCTAATGACTTGTGGGTTTTTTTCATTGGATTGATACATGGCGACCATGCATGATGGCCGGCACCACACACCGGAGACATCGATGCGCCCTGCTTCCCCTCAACGCCGCCTGGGCCTGCGCGCGGCTGCGCTGGGCCTCTCGGCCCTGGCCCTGGCCCCGCTGAGCAGCCTCGCCCAAGGCTTTCCAAGCCGCCCCGTGACCCTGATCGTGGCCGCGCCCCCGGGTGGCCCCTCCGACAACCTGGCGCGCGCCATGGCCGAGGCCCTGGCCAAGGAGCTGGGCCAGCCGGTGGTGATCGACAACAAGCCCGGTGCCAACGGCGTGATCGCGGCCGAGCAAGGCCGCCGCGCCGCGCCCGATGGCCACACCCTGCACATGACCTGGATTGGCAACGCCACCAGCCTGGCCCTCAACCCCAAGGCCGGGGTCGACATCAACCGCGACTTTGTGCACATCACGCAAATGGTCTACGCCGCCAACATCCTGGTGGCGCACCCGGCCAGCGGCATCCGCAGCATGCGCGATTTTGTGCAGCAGGTGCGCGCCAACCCGGGCAAGCTCAACTACGCCAGCTCGGGCAATGGCAGCTCGGGGCATCTGGCCATGGAAATGCTCAAGCAGCGCGCCAATCTGGACATCGTGCACGTGCCCTACAAAGGCGGCGCGCCAGCGCTCAACGATGTGCTGGCCGGCCAGCTGCCGGTGATGTTCATCAACCAGGACGCGGTGATCCCCCTGGCCAAGGCCGGCAAGCTGGTGCCGCTGGCCATCACCAGCCCCAGCCGCAATCCCGTGTTCCCCGATCTGCCCACGGTGCAGGAGTCGGGCTTGCCCGGTTTTGAGGCCACCGCCTGGGCCGGCTTGTCGGCCCCCGCTGGCACACCGCGCGCCGTGGTCGAGCGCATCCACGCCGCCGCCATCAAGGCCATGCAAGGCCCATTCCGCGCCAAGCAGGAGGCCACCGGCGCGGTGGTCGTGGCGTCCACGCCCGAGCAGTTCAGCGCCTTTGTGCGCAAAGAGTCCGACAACTGGACGCAGGTGATCCGCACCGCCGGCATCACGGCCGATTGAGCATGGTGACGGTTCAATCGATTGGCGCGTACCGCCTGCAAAGCGGCGTGGTGCTGCCCGACGTGCAGCTGGCTTATGTGCAGCACGGCCAGCTCAATGCAGCAGGTGACAACGCCATCCTGGTCACGCACGGCTACACCTCGGGCCCCTCCATGCTCTCGCCCACGCACCACACCGCCGAAGGCAGCTGGGCGCCGCTGCTGGGTCCGGGGGGGCCGCTCGACACCGATCGCTACGCGGTGTTCTGCATCAACATGCTGGGCTCGTCCTTTGGCAGCACCGGCCCGGCCACCGAGCGGGCGCCCGGTCAGGCCGTGTGGGGCGCGGACTTTCCGGCGCTGTGCATGGCCGATATTGTGGGCAGCCAGCACGCCTTGCTGCAGCAGCTTGGCGTGCGCCACCTGCGCGCGGTGCTTGGTCCCTCGTACGGGGGCTGGCAGGCGCTGCAATGGGCGCTGCAGTTTCCCGAGAGGGTGGACGCCATCGGCGCGGTGGTCAGCGGCCTGCGCCACCCGCAGGGCCTGAGCGCGCAAGGCCAGCGTGCGCGCCTGGCCGCCAGCGACGAGTGGCATGGCGGCCAGTACCGCGCCCATGGGGGCATGGTGCGCACCCTGTTCAACATCCGCTGGCAAACCATGCAGGACTATGGGCTCGATCGCCTGTATGCCGAGCGCTATGCCGACCCGGCCGAGCGGCATGCACGCATGCAGGCGCAATGCCAGCTGTGGGCCGAGCGCTTTGACCCCATGAGCCTGGTGGTGCTGGCCCATGCCGCCGAGCAGTTCGATGTGCGCGCGCAACTGGCGCAGCTGCGCTGCAAGCTGTGGTTTGCGGTGTGCAGCACCGACAAGATTTTCCCGCCCGACCCCGAGACCACGGCGCTGCTCTCGGCCCTGCACATCCCCGTGCGCCAACAGCTGATCGACAGCCCCTACGGCCACATGGCCTCGGGCATCGAGTGGCGCGACCTGCAAGCGCCCATTCGCTGGCTGCTCGACCCCCAAATCTGAGGAGACCCCCATGCGACGCACCCTGCTGAAAACCCCTTTGCTGGCCTTGGCCGCCATGAGCGGCTTGAGCGCCCGCGCCCAAAGCGACTGGCCCAGCAAGCCCATCCGCATCATCGTGCCAACGCCCCCTGGGGGCGCCTACGACAAGCTGATCCGCCCCATCGCGCAGGACATGGCGGCCACCCTGGGCCAGCCCTTGGTGATCGACAACCGCCCGGGCGCCGGCAACATCGTCGGCACCACCGCAGCGGCCAAGGCGGCGCCCGACGGTTACACGCTGGGCATGACCGGCATGGTCAACACCATCTCGGCCTCCCTGTTCGACAACGTGCCCTATGACATCAACAAGGACTTTGTGCACATCGGCAGCGTGGGCGAAGGGCCGCAATGGCTGGTGGTGCGCACCGACCTGGGCATCCAGAGCTTTGCCCAGCTGATCGACGAGGCGCGCAAGCAACCCGGCAAGTTCAACTACGCCACCTCGGGCGCTGGCAGCACCGGTCACCTGTTGATGGAGCAGTTGCAGCGCGCCACGCGCACCCAAATGGTTCATGTGCCCTACAAAGGCGGCGCGCCGGCGCTGCAGGATGTGCTGGCCGGGGTGGTGGCCATCACCGTCATCCCGCCCGCCGGGGCCATGGGCCACGTCAAGGCGGGCAAGCTCAAGGTGCTGGCCGTCTCCAGCGCCCAGCGCACCGCCACCGAACCCGACATCCCCACCTTTGCCGAGCAGGGCTTCAAGGAATTGACGGCCACCTCGTATGCGGGCCTGTCGGCGCCCAAGGGCACGCCGCGCGCCGTGGTCGATCGGCTGTACGCGGCGCTCAAAACCACGCTGGACAAACCGGCCATCCGGGCGCAGCTGCAGGCCGAAGGCGCCCTGCCCGTCTTCCATGGCCCGCAGGCCTATGCCGATCTGCTGCAGGCCGATACCGAGCGCTGGGGCCAGCTCATCAAGGCCCTCAACCTCAAGGCGCCATAAGCATGGCCTTCTTTTCCAACCAGGGCCGCCAGCTGTACTACGAGCGCCATGGCCAGGGCCCGGCCCTGGTGATGCTGCACGGCGCCGGCTCCAATGCGGCCACCTGGTGGCAGCAGCTGCCCGACTTCAGCCGCGAGCACACCTGCCTGATCCTGGACCAGCGCTGCTTTGGCCGCTCGCCGGCGCCCCTCACCGAGTTCCGGATCGAGCACTTTGTGGCCGATGTGCTGGCCCTGCTCGACCACGAGGGCATTGACCGCGCCAGCTTGCTGGGCCAGTCGCTGGGCGGCATGGTGGCGCTGCGCACCGCGCTGTGGCATCCACAGCGGGTGCGCCAGCTGGTGTTGTGCGACACCTCGCTGGCCATCGACCACCCGCTGCAGCTGCAGATCCTGCGCGAGCGCCTGCACAAGGTGGCTGCGCTGACCGTCGAGCAGCGCTCGCTTGGCGCATGGTTCTTGCAGCACCACCCCGACCGGGCGGCGCTGTACATGCAGATCAACCACTTCAACCCCAACGTTCACCAAGGCCGCGGGGCGGCGTGGCAGGCCGCGCTCAACGCCCTCAACGAGCCCGATCAGCTCACCGACATGGCCTCGCTATCCCACATCGATTGCCCGACCCTGATCGTGGTGGGCGAGCACGACCCCATCGTGCCCGTGGCCATCATGCAAGAGGTGCAGTCGCGCATCCGGGGCTGCCAGCTGCAGGTGATCGAGCACGCGGCCCACTCCGCTTATTTCGAGCGGCCCGATCGCTTCAACCCCTGCGTGCTGGATTTTTTACGGGGATACTGACACCGCGCGCCGGCCTCAGGGCGCCAGAAAGCGCTGCACCAGCTGCACCCAGTAGCTGGCGGCCACCGGCAGGATGGCGTCGTTGAAGTCGTAGCCGGGGTTGTGCACCGAACACCCGCCCGTGTGGTGGTGTTCGCCCACCCCGTTGCCGACCACGAAATAGCAGCCCGGGCGCTCTTGCAGCATGAAAGAAAAATCCTCGCTGCCCGTCAGGGGCTCGATCTGCGCGGGCACCCGCTCGGGGCCCAGCCAGTCCAACGCCACCTGGCGCGCAAAGGCAGTGCAGGCCTCGTCGTTGATCAGGGCCGGGTAGCGCCACTGGTAGTCCACATCGGCCTGCACCCCCAGGGTTTGCGCCTGCGCCTGCACCAGCTCGGTGATGCGCTGGCGCAGCATCTCGCGGGTGGCGGGCCGGAAAGCGCGCACGGTGAGTTTCATCTCGACCTTGTCAGGGATCACATTGGGCGCTTCGCCGCCATGGATGGCGCCCACCGAGATCACCGCCATCTCGCGCGGATCGACATTGCGCGAGACCACCGTCTGCAGCGCCACGATGATGTGCGCCGCCGCCACCACCGGATCGGCCGACAGGTGTGGCGCCGAGCCATGGCCCCCCCGCCCGCGCACCGTCACGATGACCGTGTCCGAGGAGGGCATGAAGGCCCCGGCGCGAAAACCGAACTGGCCCGCCGGCATGCCCGGCAGGTTGTGCAGGGCAAAAATGGCATCACAGGGAAAGCGCTCGAACAGGCCGTCCTCGACCATCTTGCGCCCACCGCCCAGGCCCTCTTCGGCGGGCTGAAAAATCAGGTGCAGGGTGCCGTCAAAGTGTCCATCCTGCGCCAGGTGGCGTGCGGCCGCCAGCAACACCGCCGTGTGGCCGTCGTGGCCGCAGGCGTGCATCTTGCCCGCATGCCGGCTGGCGTAGGGCAAGCCGGTGCTTTCCTGGATGGGCAAGGCGTCCATGTCGGCGCGCAGGCCCACCCGCTTGGGGCCGCTGCCACGGCGCAAGGTGCCGACCACACCGGTGCCCCCCAGCCCCCGGTGCACCTCGTAGCCCCACTCGGCCAGGCGCGCCGCCACCAGGTCGCCGGTGGCGTGTTCCTCGAAGGCCAGCTCGGGATGGGCGTGGATGTGGTGGCGAATGGCGACCATTTCGTCGGCCAGCGCGCGCACCCCGGGCAGGATGTCTTGCGCGGCCACAAAGGCTTTGGATTCATGGGGGGCGTTCACAGAGGGTCTCCTTGAAGATGCCGGGCCAGACGCAGGCGCGTGCCACGGCCCCTGGCAGGTGGCGCAGGGTGATCGCATTGTGCCCCGGCCCCCAGCTGGCGCATGCCACGTCGGCGACCCCGACCAGGTGGCCCCAGGGGCGCTGGTCCGCGCCTGGCGCGGCCGCCTCAGACGCGGCGGCTGGACCCGTCGCGAAACACCCGCAGCTCGCCCGTCTCGAACACCGTCCAGGTCTCGTTGGAGGTCAGGGGCGCGGTGACGATCACCGCCACCCGGTCGGTCGGCTGGGTGTATTGCGCAAAGTCGATGCTGACATCGCCGTCGCGCAAGGTGGCGTGGCGAAACGGGTGCTTGCGCTCGATGAAGCACAGATCGGTGCTGCAGTGCGCCCACAGTGCCACCCCGTTCGAGAGCAGGAAGTTGAAGGTCCCGTGCGCCGCCACCTCCTTGGCCAGGCGCCGCAGCTCGTTGGACAGCTCGTCCACGCTGGGCTCGCCGCCAAAGCGGCGATCGAGCTCCTGCATGATGTAGCAGAAGGCGTATTCGCTGTCGGTATCGCCCACCGGCCGAAAGTGCCGGTCCAGGCGGGGCGCAAAATCCTTGAGGTTGCCGTTGTGCGCAAACACCCAGTAGCGGCCCCACAGCTCGCGCACAAAGGGGTGGGTGTTCTCCAGGGCCACCGTGCCTTGGGTCGCCTTGCGGATGTGGGCGATCACATGGCGGCTCTTGATCGGGTACTCGCGCACCAGGCGGGCAATCGGCGACTGGTAGGCCGGCAGGTGGTCGACAAAATGGCGCAGCCCGCGGTCGGCCTCGGTGCCCTCAAAAAAGGCGATCCCCCAGCCGTCGGCATGGTGGTCGGTCAGCCCGGAGCGCATGGCAAAACCGGTGAAGCTGAAACTCACGTCGGTGGGCGTGTTGCAGTTGAGCCCAAGGAGTTGGCACATGAACGAAGACCTGCGGCCCTTCGGCCTTTGCCGGGCCCTGCTTGGAGCGGCAGGGCGCGGGGTTTAAGATGGGTGGTTGTCAGAGTGAAAAGGATACCACCATGACGGCCACGCCCCCCTTGACCGACGCCTTGCTGCGCGAGGCCCTGCACCTGCAGCGCCAGGCCTATCTGGCCCGCCCCGTGATCTCGCTGCAAGAGCGCCTGGCCGATCTGGCCCAGCTCGAGCGCTTTCTGCGCGACCATGCACAAGGCCTGGTGCGCGCCATCAGCGACGACTACGGCCACCGCTCGCGCCACGAGACCCTGATCACCGAAATCACCCCAGCCCTGAATGCCATCCGCTTTGCGCGCCGCCACCTGCGCCGCTGGATGCGTCCGCAGCGCCGCCACATCGACCGCCTGGCCTTTGGCCTGGCCAGCAACCGGGTCGAGCCCCAGCCCCTGGGCGTGGTCGGCGTGATCGTGCCCTGGAACTTCCCGGTCAACCTCAGCTTTGTGCCGCTGACCTTCATCCTGGCGGCGGGCAACCGGGCCATGGTCAAGATGAGCGAGAACTCGCGCCACCTGGCCGCCTACCTGATCCAGCACATCCCCGGCTACTTCCCGCGCGAGAAGCTGCAATTTTTTGACGAGACCGGCGGCGTGGGGGTGCAGTTCTCCGCCCTGCCCTTTGACCACCTGCTGTTCACCGGCAGCGGCCAGACCGCGCGCGCCGTCATGGGCGCGGCTGCGCAAAACCTGACCCCGGTCACGCTGGAGCTGGGCGGTCGCTCGCCGGCCATCATCGACGCCAGTTTTGACCTGCGCACGGCGGCCGAGCGCATCCTTTATGTCAAGTGCCTCAATGCCGGGCAGATCTGCACCACGGTTGACCATGTCTGGGTGCCGCGTCAACGCCTGGCCGAGTTTGTCGAGCTGGCGCGCGAGATCGTGCCCAAGCGCTACCCCTCGCTCGACAGCGACGACTACAGCTCGGTGATCGATGCACGGGCCTACCAGCGCCTCTTGCAGACGCTGGACGAGGTGCGCCCGCACGCCCAGGTGGTGGGCCTGCTGCCCGGGGCGCAGCAAGACGACGCCCGGCACCGCCTGGCCCCGCAGCTGGTGATCGATCCGCCGGCCGACAGCCGGCTGCTCACGCGCGAGATCTTTGGCCCCATCCTGCCGGTGCTGCCCTACGACTCGCACGACGAGGTCATCGCGCGCATCCGGGCGGGTGCCCGTCCGCTGGCCATCTACCCCTTCAGCCAGGACGGCGCCGTGGTGCGGCGCTACATCGACGAGGTCATGTCGGGCGGGGTGTCGGTGAACGACGCGCTCCTGCACGTGGCGCAGGACGACCTGCCCTTTGGCGGCGTGGGCGAATCGGGCATGGGCCACTACCACGGCCGCGAGGGTTTCGAGACCTTCTCGAAGATGCGCCCCATCTTCACGCAGGCGCGCTGGTCAACCCTGCGCATGATGTTCCCGCCCTACGGCCCGCTGACCGACCGGCTGCTGCGCTTTCTGATGCGCTGAGGCGGCTGGCCGCGGCCGGCCCGCGTTCACAAGGAGGTCTGCGACATGCCGCCGTCAATCACCAGGGTCTGCGCGGTGATGAAGCGGCTGCGCTCGCTGGCCAGGGTCAGGATGGCCTCGGCCACATCGTCCACCTGTGCCAGGCGCCCCAGCGGCGTGCGCTGCACGCGCTGGCGATCGCGCTCGGGATCGCGGTGCTTGAGCGTGCCCTCGGTCGGCACGGCGCCCGGTGCCACCGCATTGACGCGGATGCCGCGCGGCCCCAGATCGGCGGCGGCCGCCCGCGTCAGGCCGATCACCCCCGCCTTGATGCCGCTGTAAATCACCGCCCGGCGCGGCGAGCGCAGGCCCGCCACCGAGGCCACGTTGACGATGCAGCCGCCCTGCCCATCGGCCATGCGCTCGGCCGCGGCCTGCATGCCCCAGATGACCGACTTGAAGCCGATCTCGAGCATGCGGTCCAGCACCTCGGGCGTGATCTCCAGCAGGTCCTGGTAGCGCACCCAGGCGGCGTTGTTGACCATGATGTCCAGGCGAGCGCCGCTGGCGGCCATGAGCTGGTCGAGCGCGGCGTTCATGCCGCTGCGACTGGCCACATCCTGCACCACGCCCACCGCCTGCCCACCGTCGGCGGCAATCAGCGCCAGCGTCTCCTGCACAAACTCGGCCTTGAGGTCGTTGACGCCCACCAGGGCGCCCGCGGCCGCCAGGCGCCGCGCGGTGGCGCGGCCGATGCCATGGCCGGCGCCGCTGACAAAGGCCACACGGCCTTGCAATTCGGGAAAAGCGTTCATGCCTCAGCCGCTTAGCGGCCCTTGAAGTTGGGGGGGCGTTTTTCAAAAAAGGCGCGCATCGCCTCGGCCGAGTCCTCGGTGCGCGAGAGCGCCATGGTGATGTTCTGCTCAAAGCGATAGCCGTCGCGCTGGGGCATGAGTTCCATCATGTTGGCCGCCTGCTTGGCATGCATCATGGCCAGGGGGCTCTTGGCCGCCAGCTCTTGAGCCAGCGCCATCGCGGCGGGCATCAGCTGATCGGGCGGCAGCACCTCATCGAGGACGCCGCGCCGGTACAGCTCGGCGGCCTTGACGCGGGCCCCCGTGAAAAACAAGCGTCGGGTGTAGGAGCGGCCAAACAGGGTGCGCAGCATCGACACGCCCCCGGCCAGGCCCACATTGATCTCGGGCATGGCGAACTCGGCGGTGTCGCTGGCCAGGTAAATGTCGCAGGCGGCCATCAGGCCAAAGCCGGCGCCCAGGGCCAGGCCGTTGACCGCGGCGATCACCGGCTTGGCGCATTCGCGAATCGCATTGCCCGTCTCGCGGGTGGCGCGGTTGTGCGCCAGAAAATCGCCGGGCCGGTTTTTGTCGGGGCGGTCACGCAGGTCGGCGCCGCTGCAGAAAAACCGACCGGTGCCGGTCAGCACCGCCACCCGCACGTCCTCGCGCTCGGAGATTTCGTCAAATGCGGCGATCAGGCCCATGCGGGTCTCGCGATCGAGCGCGTTCACAGGGGGGCGGTCCAAGCGGACCACGGCGATGTGCGATTGCACATCCAGCAACACAGCAGCACTCATGCCCATATCCAGAAAAAAGCCAGCGTGCACCTTACACGCTGGCGGGGTTCATGTCGATGCCAAGCGCGGGGCGATGGGCTCAAGCGGCCACCGCCGCCTCGGCCAGCAAGGGCGAGACATAGGGCGGGTCGTTGGCGATCTCTTGTTGCACCGCGGGGATGATGACCTCGCCCCACAGGCGGATCTGGCGCAGCATGGTCGCATGGTCCAGGTCGCCGCACTGCGTCTGCAGCGCCACATGGCAAGGGCCGGCCACACGGATGTCGCGCACCATCCGCTCGATCACCGTGTCCACCGGGCCCACCGGCAGGCGTGCGCGCATGTCCTCAAGGGTCGGCTCCCCGGGGAACGGGGTCTCCTCGACCATGTAGTCGTCGCTCGTGGCCGCACGGCGCTCTTTGAGGCTCAGCGCCAGGCGACGCTGGTAGCGGGCGCAGTCCAGGTAGTGGTCGACCTCGGCGGGATTGTCGCTGGCAAAGCCAAAGTGCAGCATGCCCACGCGTTGCGCGGCCGGATCGCGGCCTTCCTCGAGCGCGATGCGGTCGACGATGCGGCGCGCGCCCTTGAGCTTGTCATGGCCCACCTCGGAGCCCGAGATGAACAGGTGGTGGCCCGCGCGGATGGCACGGCGCATCAGGGCCGGGTCCATGCTGGTGACCCACAGCGGCGGCATGGGCGACTGCACCGCGCGCTGGCTGATGGCGCTGGGCGGTTGCTGGTAGTACTGACCCGCGTAGCTGAACTGCTTTTGCGTCAGGCCCAGCTCCAGCATGTCGATCATCTCGAGCGTGCGGTCCTTGGCCTCGGCCAGGGTCACGCCAAAGCGCTCAAACTCAAACTGCTGGTAGCCCGCACCAATGCCCAGGTTCAGGCGCCCATTGGAGAGCTGGTCGACCATGGCCGCCTCGGCGATCAGACGCGAGGGGGTGTACATGGGCGCGATCACCACGCCCGAGCCCAGGCGGATGCGCTGGGTCACCCCCGCGCAATGCGCCGCCATCAGCAGCGGCGAGGCGCACAGACCGTAGTTGTTGAAGTGGTGCTCGGCAAACCAGGCACCGCCAAAGCCCACCTCGTCGGCCACCTTCACCTGCTCGACCGCCTGGTGCACGATGTCAAACGAGGGCCTGTTGTAGGATCGCTGCTGCAGCAAAAGGAAAATGCCGAAATCGGTGGCCATGGGGGTCTCCTGCGTTGTGAACGGACTGTTTTTTCATTCTAGGAGCGGCACCCCAGGCGTGACCGCTTCTTGGGCGCAAACCCACCTTGCAGAAATTGCAACATGCTGGCGATCGAGACCTTGCAGATGTTTGTCACCGCCGCCCGCAAGGGCAGCCTGATGGCCGCCGGCCGCAGCCTGGGCCTGTCGCAGGCCACCATGTCGCGGCGCATCGCCAGCCTGGAGCAGGACCTGGGCGTGTTGCTGCTTGACCGGGCCAGCCGACAGCTGCGCCTGACCGAGGCCGGTGAGGCATTTTTGCCCCGGGCCGAGGCCATCCTGGACGCGATGGCGCAGGCGCGCGAGCAGGCCCAGGACGCGCGCAGCCGCCCCGAGGGCCGTTTGCGGGTGCACGCCCGCACCCTCATCGGCATGCGCCTGATTGCCCCGCTGCTGCCACGCTTTGCGCAGCTGCACCCGGGCATCCAGATCGACTTCATGCTCTCGGACGAGCCGATCAACATCGCCGAGCACCACTTTGACCTGGACATCCGCACCGGCGTCTTCAACGACTCCTCGTTTGCCCTGCGCCGCCTGTGCTCGGTGCGCGATGTGCTGGTGGCCAGTCCCGCCTATTTGCAGCGCCGCGGCGTGCCGCAGCAACCGCAGGACCTGCTGGCGCACGACTGCATGACCTATCGCAAATCGCTCGAGCCCACCGCCTGGCTCTGGCGCGATGCGCATGGGGTGCACGAGCTGGCCATCCAGGGGCCGCTGCACTCCAACAGCGGCGAGGTGTTGCGCCAGAGCGCACTGCGCGGCCTGGGCATTGCCCTGCTGGCCGAGCCCACGGTGCGCGAGGATCTGGCCAGCGGGGCCCTGGTGACCCTGCTGGACGCCTGGCGCATGACCAACTCGACCTTTGACAACGGCGTGTTTGCGGTGTTCCGCGCCGGTGTGCTGCTGCCGCAAAAGGTGCGGGTCTTCATCGACTACCTCACCGCCGCCTTGCAGGACAGCGAAACGGCCGATCTGGCAAACCGCACAGACCGGCCGTGATCGCGATCGCCGCAGGCGCGCCAGGGGGCGCGGTTTGCGGGCTTATTTGAAGGTGTCGCGCGGCAATTTCAGGCTCTCGAGCATCGGCACCCAGCGCTGTGCTTCCTCGCGGATGAAGGCCGTGAGCTGCTCGGGCGTGCCGCCCCGCGGCTCCATGCCGATGGCGCGCGCCCGCGCCACAAACTCGGGATCGACCAGCACCTGGTTGATGCGCTGGTTGAGCGCCATCACGGTCTCGCGCGGGGTGTTGGCCGGAGCCGAGAGCGCATACCAGAGCTGCGCCACCACATCAAAACCGAGCTCCTTGAAGGTGGGCGCCTCGGGCACCTGCGACATGCGCTGGGTGTCCATCACGCCCAGCACGCGCAGCTTGCCGCTGCGGATGTGTGCCAGCGGACCGGTGATCGAGGTGCCGTGCACATCGATGGTGCCCGACAGCAGGGCCTGGATGCCCGGTGCATCGCCAGCAAAGGGAATGTGGGTGATCTGCACACCGGCCATCTGCTCGAACTTCATCGGGGCCAGATTGGTCAGGATGGCCGCGCCGGGCGAGCCGCGGTTGATCTTGCCGGGATTGGCTTTGGCAAACGCCACCATCTCGCGCACATCCTTGTAGGGCAGATCGGCCCGCCCCACCAGGATCGAGGGCTGGTAGGCGATGTGCGTGACGGCCGTGAAGTCCTTGTTGGGGTCGTAGGGCAGCTTGTCGTAGAGCACCGTGTTGTTGGCCAGCGTGCTCAGCGATGACATCAGCAAGGTTTGGCCGTCGGGCTTGGACCGCGCCACAAAATCCGCCGCCAGAATGCCCGAGGCCCCGGGCTTGTTGTCCACGATCACCGTCATGCCGCGCTTGCCCAATTCGTTGGCGAGCAGGCGCGCATACTGGTCGGTGCCACCGCCCGCGGGGAACGGCACCACGATGCGGGTGGTTTGGGCCTGGGCCACCACGGCGGCGCTCAGGCCGATGGCGGCAAGGGTGCGAAGCAAGAACTGACGAATGCGCATGAGATGTCTCCAACAACAAGAGGGATCAAAGGGTCGGTCTCTGGGGACCGTTGGCAAAAAGTCTATCGAGGCCTGCGGTGTTCGCCGCCATCAATTTTTGCAAGGGTGGCTTGCGTTTTTTGCATCGGGCGCTGGCCCCCTCGCCCAGCATGCACAACCACAGGAAAACCCTAGTCACGGCGGTGATGCCAAGCCCTTGTTTGATCATGGCGGCGATGCTACAGTGCCTCAAAACCTACCGGCCGGCAAGTTTAGTGCAAACACCGGCTTTCACCACCGCAAGGAGACCTTCGCATGACGCACACCTTCACCCTCTCTCGCATGGCCGTGGCCCTGGGCACCGCCATGCTGGCTGCCGCTGGCGCCCACGCACAAATCTCTGACGATGTCGTGCGCATCGGCGTGATGGGCGACATGAACGGCCCCTACGCGGCCAACGGCGGCCCCGGCTCGGTGCTGGCTGCGCGCATGGCGGTCGAGGACTTTGGCGGCAAGGTGCTGGGCAAGAACATCGAGATCGTGGTCGCCGACGACCAGAACAAGCCCGACATTGGCACCAACATGGCGCGCCAGTGGATCGAAAAAGACAAGGTGGATGCCATTCTGGGCGGCTCGGCCTCGTCGATCGCGCTGAGCGTGACCGAACTCATGAAGAAGGCCAACAAGCCCTATCTGATTGCCGGCACCGTGACCGATCAGCTGACCGGCAAGGCCTGCTCGCCGATGAACGTGCAGTTCCTGGTGGACACCTACTCCCTGCCCAAGGCCGGTGTGCAGTCGATGATCAAGCAAGGGCTCAAGACCTTCTTCTTCATCACGGTCGACTACGCCTTCGGCGCCGCGCTGCAGGCCCAGGGCACCAAATTCATCGAAGCCGCTGGCGGCAAGATCATCGGCTCGGTCAAGCACCCGCTGGGCACCACCGACTTCTCGTCCTACCTGCTGCAGGCGCAGGCCAGCAAGGCCGACGCGATTGTCGTGCTCAATGCCGGCGCCGACCTGAACAACGCCCTCAAGCAGGCGGCCGAATTTGGCATCACCCGCAAGGGCCAGGCCATCTCGATCTTTGGCATGACCATCAACAGCGTCTCGGGCATGGGTCTGGACGTGGCGCAGGGCCTGCAAATCACCGCCCCCTTCTACTGGGACCTCAATGACGAGACCCGGGCCTGGTCCAAGCGCTTCATGGACCGCAACAAGGGCGTGATCCCCACCTACATCATGGCCGGCAACTACAGCGCCACCCTGCACTACCTCAAGGCCGTGCAAGCCGCTGGGACCGACGAAGGCAAGGCCGTCATGGCCCGCATGAAGGCCACCCCGATCAACGACTTCTCCATGAAGAACGTGCGCATCCGCGAAGACGGCCAGACCATGCGCCCGGTCTACATCGTGCAGGTCAAGAAGCCCTCCGAGTCCAAGAACAAAAACGATCTGTACGCGATCAAGGGCGAAATCCCGGCCGATCAGGCCTTCCGCCCGATCGCCGAAGGCGACTGCGACTTCGTCAAGAAGTAAGCCCCTGCTGGCCAGGCCCCGCGCCTGGCCAGATCGGGTGCCCTGCCCCTGGCTTGACCGGGTGGCCCCCAACCCCTGTTGCTTGCAGCAGGGGTTTTTTGTTGCGCCCTTGACGCCCTCCCCGCACCTGGCGTGCAAGGCTCCCAAAAAGCCTGCACACGCCATCATCAAACCAGACGCCATCGCACGCAAACCAGGCCCCAGGGTCTATGGTGGTCCCCATGGGCGGTCCACTGCATCGGGCTGTATCTTCATTTGTAGCTACGGAGGTGGTATGCTGTTCACCTGGTCCGAACGCAAGCGTGCCATCAATCTTCATCACCATGGCCTGGATTTTGTGGATGCATCGCTGGTGTTTGCAGGCTGGACCTTCACCTTCGAAGACGCGCGATTTGCCTACGGCGAACAGCGCTTTGTCACGCTGGGTTTGCTGATGGGCATCCCGGTCTCGATTGTTCACACGGAGTCCGATCATGCGATCCGAATCATCTCGATGCGAAAAGCCACGCAAAACGAAGCCCGGCTCTACGCCGAGCAACTCCAGAACGGATTGGGATAGGCTTCACGACCCCAGGCAAGCGGGCAGGCCTGGCAAGGACCATCCTGAGGCCCAAGTGGATCAGATCGTCAGGGGCATTGTGCGCAAGGGATTGCAAACCCCCGGCCCCAAATCGCTGGTGTCGCTGCGCCTGGATCAGGATGTGCTGGCCTGGTTCAAGGCACAAGGATCGGGCTACCAGACCCGCATCAACGCGGTGCTGCGGGCCTACAAGGACGCCGCCGCAGCGTCCTGACCCACCGCCCCATCACACCGCCAGAATGCCCCCGTCCACCGGCAGGATCACGCCGTTGACATAGCTGGCCAGATCGCTGGCCAGAAACACGGCAGCGCCCGCGATCTCCTGCGGCTGGCCCAGCCGACCCGAGGGAATGCGGGTCATGAAGCGCTCGAGCCGCACCGGGTCGGCGCGGGTGGCGTCGGTCATGGGCGTGACGATCACGCCCGGCGCAATGGCGTTCACCCGCACCCCATCGGCGCCCAGGTCGGCGGCCATGGACTGGGTCAGCATCTTCACCGCCCCCTTGGAGGCCGAATAGCCCAGCGCGCGCGGCTGGCCCTGGAAGGCGGCCCCAGACGAGATGTTGATGATGGTGCCGCGGCGCTGGCGCAGCGCGGGCACAAAGGCATGGCTCAGGTTGAAGACGCCGTGCAGGTTCACGTCCATCACGCGGCGCACCACCTCGTGCGCACGCGGGCTGTCCATGCCCTCGCGGATGATGATGCCCGCGTTGTTGACCAGCACATCGATCGGGCCGTGCGCCGCTTGCACCTGCTCGGCCAGCGCCTGCACCGCCGCCACATCGGTCACATCCAGCGCCATGACCCAGCCCTGGCGGCCCTGGGCCTGGACCTGGGCCAGGGTCTGGGCGCAGCGTGCGGCGTCCAGGTCGGTGACGATCACATCGGCGCCCTGGGCGGCAAAGGCCACCGCGATGGCCTGACCGATGCCGCCAGCGGCACCGGTGACGAGGGCGAGTTTTCCTTGCAGCAATCCGTTCATGAGGCCTCCTGTGCCGACGGTTTGGACGGTTGACGGCGCTGGCGGCCCTGCCACCAGGCCAGCCACTGGCCGACGATGCCCTTGCGGAACAGCATCACGACCAGCACGAACACCAGGCCCTGCACGATCTGCACCAGCTCTGGGGTGGAGGCCAGGCTGTGCTCCAGCGCAATCACCACGATGGCGCCGATCACCGGCCCCCACAGCGTGGCCATGCCGCCCACGATGCAGATCAGCAGCGCGTCGCCCGAGGTGCCCCAGCCGACATCGGTCAGGGTGGCCAGCTCAAAGGACATGACCTTGAGGCTGCCCGCCAGCCCGCCCAGGGCGGCCGAGAGCACAAAGGCCAGCAGCTTGTACTGGTTGACGCGGTAGCCCAGCGACATGGCGCGCGGCTCGTTGTCGCGGATGGCCTTGAGCACCTGCCCAAAGGGCGAATGCACGATGCGCCAGATCAGCCAGAACGCGGCGGTGACGATGACCGCGCAGACGTAGTACATGGCCAGGTGATTGTCGGTCGGGATCAGGCCGAGCACGGGCGCGCGCGGCACGTTCTGCAAGCCGTCTTCGCCGCCGGTAAAGGGCAAGCGCAGGGCCAGGAAATAGACCACCTGCGCAAAGGCCAGCGTGATCATCGAGAAGTACACGCCCTGGCGCCGGATGGCCAGCACGCCGGTCACCAGGCCCAGCAAGGCCGAGACCAGCACGCCCGCGGCAATGCCGACCAGCGCATCCACCCCCCAGGTTTTGAGCACATGCCCGCTCACATAGGCGGCGCTGCCGTAGAACATGGCGTGCCCAAACGAGAGCAGCCCCGCATAGCCCACCAGAAAATTCACCGACGCGGCCAGCAGCGCCGCCGTCAGGATCTTGATCAGGAACAGCGGATACGCGGCCAGGGGGGCCAGCAGCAGAAGCAAGGCGGCGATCAGCCAGACCAGGTGTTTGCCTTGAAATGTCATGGTTGCCGACTCCTTACTGGCCACGGCCGAACAAACCGCTGGGGCGCACCGCCAGCATGAGGATCATGACCACGAAGATCACCACACTGGCGCCTTCGGGGTAGAACACCTTGGTCAGGCCTTCGATCACGCCCAGGCCAAAACCGGTGACGATCGAGCCCAGGATGGAGCCCATGCCGCCAATGACCACCACCGCGAACACCACGATGATGAGCGAGCCGCCCATGTGCGGGCTCACCTGGTAAATCGGCGCGGCCATCACCCCGCTAAAGCCGGCCAGGGCCACCGCAAACGCATAGGTGAGCATCAGCATGCGCGGCACGTTGATGCCAAAGGTGCGGACCAGGTTGGGGTTTTCATTGGCCGCGCGCAGGTAGGCGCCGATCTTGGTGCGCTCGATGAAGAGCCAGGTGCCAAGCGACACCACCAGCGCCACCGCAATCACCCACAGGCGGTACCAGGGGATGAAGGCCACCGACAGGTCGGCGCCACCGCTCATGGGATTCGGATAGGGCTGACCGCCAATGCCAAACTTGAACTTGACCAGGCCCTCGATCAGGATGCCCATGCCCACCGTCAGCAGCAAGGCGTAGACATGGTCGAGGTGGTAGAGGTGGCGCAGGAAAAAGCGCTCCATCGCCAGCCCGATCAGGCCCACGATGAGTGGCGCCAGCAGCAGCGCCCACCAATAGCTGATACCCCAGGTATCAAGCAGGTACCAGGCCACCAGCGCGCCCAGCATGTACTGCACGCCATGCGCAAAGTTGACCACATGCAGCAGGCCAAAAATAATGGCCAGGCCCAAACTCATGAGGGCGTAAAACGAGCCGTTGATCAGGCCGATCACGACCTGCCCGACCAGGGCCGCCAGCGGAATGCCAAACAAGGTGTCCATATCGTGCGTTTCCAGTGCGGTGTCAAAGGCCGAGCATGCGCTCGATGCGCGCCCGGTTGGGCGCAATGTCGTCCTGGTGGAAGCTGTCGATCACCGAGCCCTCCTCGATGACGTAGAAGCGGTCGGCCAGGCGCGAGGCAAAGCGGAAGTTCTGCTCCACCATCAGCACCGTGAAGCCGCGCTCGCGCAGGGTGCGGATCACCTGCCCGATGCGCTCCACAATCACCGGCGCCAGCCCTTCGGTGGGCTCGTCCAGCAGCAGCAGCTTGGCGCCGGTGCGCAGGATCCGCGCAATCGCCAGCATCTGCTGCTCACCGCCCGAGAGCTTGGTGCCCTGGCTGCGGCGGCGCTCGTACAGATTGGGAAACAGCGTGTAGATCTCTTGCACCGACAGGCCACCGGGCATGAGCACCGGCGGCAGCAGCAGGTTTTCTTCGGCGCTCAGGCTGGCAAAAATCCCACGCTCCTCGGGGCAGTAGGCCACGCCCAGGCGCGCAATCGCCTCGGGGGGCATGCCCTGGGTGGACTGACCCCGGACCTCGATCTGGCCCTCGCGCCGCGACAGCAGGCCCATGATGGCGCGCAAGGTGGTGGTTTTGCCAGCGCCGTTGCGCCCGAGCAGGCACACGATCTCGCCGGGCTGCACCACCAGGTCGATCTGGTGCAGGGCCTGCGTCTCGCCATAAAAACCACGCAGCTGCGACACGCGCAGCATCGGGGGGGTGTGCGACTCAGTCATGGGCACCTCCCACGTATGCGTCGATGACCTGCGGATTGACCGACACCTCGGCGTACGGGCCCTCGGCCAGGATCTGGCCCGATTGCAGCACCGTCACCTGGTCGCACAGATCGGCAATCACCTTCATGTTGTGCTCCACCATCAGCACGGTGCGGCCCTTGGCCACCTCGCGGATCAGGGCCATCACCGGCCCGATGTCCTCGTGCCCCAAGCCCGCCATGGGCTCGTCGAGCAGGATCAGCTCGGGCTCCAGGGCAATCGTGGTCACCAGTTCCAGCACACGCTTGCGGCCGTACGACAGATCGGCCGCCGGGCTGTCGGCAAAGCGCTCCAGGCCCACCGAGGCCAGCAGGTCCATGGCGCGCGCGTTCAGGTGATTGAGCAGGTTCTGGCTGCGCCAGAAGGTGTAGTGCCAGCCGCTTTTGCGCTGCAGCGCCACGCGCACGTTCTCGAGCACGGTCATCTGGCCAAACACCGCCGAGATCTGAAACGAGCGCACCAGGCCCATGCGCGCCACCGAGGCCGGGTCGCTGTGCTCGATCTGGCGCCCGTTGTAGCGGATGGTGCCGGTGGTGGGCTTGAGAAAGGTCGTGAGCAGGTTGAAGCAGGTGGTCTTGCCCGCGCCATTGGGCCCAATCAGGGCGTGGATGGTGTGGCGGCGCACGCTCAGGTCGACATCGCGCACCGCATAAAAGCCGCGAAACTGCTTGGACAGTCCGCGCGCCAGCAGGATGTGGTCGTCTGTGGTCATGAAGGTCCCAGAAAAGGATCGATCGGTCAGAGGAAGGCGTGCGTGACGCCGCCGTCCACCTTGATGCATTCGCCGGTCACCCAGCTGCTGTCGTCGCTGGCCAGGTAGCAGACCGCGCCGGCAATGTCCTGCACGGTGCCAAGTCGGCGCATGGGCGTCTTGGCAATGCGCAGCTTGACCATCTCGGGGTCGACATTGATCGACACGCCCTCGGTGGGCACCGAGCCCGGGGCCACGGCGTTGACGCGGATGCCGCGCGGGCCCAGGTCGACCGCGGCCGAGCGCGTCAGGCCCAGCACGCCGGCCTTGACGCCGCAGTAGATCATGGCCTTGGGAATGCCCAGAAAGGCCGCGGCCGAGGCCACCGTCACGATGCTGCCACCCGATCCCATGTGCGCGGCGGCGGCCTGGATGCCCCAGACCACCGACAAAAAGCCGGTGCCCACCATGCGCTGCACGGTCTCGGGGCTCATCTGCTCGATCTCGCCGTAGCGCACCCACATGGCGTTGTTGACCAGCACGTCCAGCCGCCCGCATTCGGACTTGAGGGTGCTGGCGGCCTTGGCCAAGGTCTCGGGCTGGGCCACATCGCCGCCAAAGGCCAGCGCCTGGCCCCCTGCCGAGCGGATCTCCTGGGCCACCTGCTCGGCCAGTTCCAGCTTGAGGTCGAGCACCCCCACGGTGGCGCCCTCTTGCACCAGCTGGTTCACCACGCCCCGGCCAATGCCCCGGGCACCGCCGGTCACCAAGGCCACGCGGCCGTCAAATCTGCGAGTCATGCGAACACATCCTTCCAAACTTCAACAATCGGCAAAACGCCCTTCGGGCAGGCCCTGCGCGCCCAGCCCGTGCAGGGCCAGCAGCGCGCCGCTTTCTGGTCGCTCGCTGTGCAGCAGGTTGCCGCTGTGGCGGATGCTGCTCAGGTACAAGGTGCGCAGATCGGCACCGCCAAAACAGGGGCAGGTCGGGAACTCGACCGGCACATCGATGCGGCGCAGCAGCTGCCCCTCGGGGCTCACACAGGCCAGCTGCCCCTGCATCACCAGCGCCACCCAGACCTGGCCATCGGCATCGACGGTGGCGCCGTCGGGGCTCAGGCCCGCCTCGCGCCAGTCGACCCACACCTGGCGCGGGCCCACTTGACCGGCGGCGCTGTCGTAGGCATAACGCCAAATCTGGCGGGCCAGGCTGTCGGCAAAGTAGAGCCAGCGGCCGTCGGGGCTGAAGCAGGTGGTGTTGGCCACCCGCACGCCTTGATCGAGTTGCACCAGGCGGCCATTGGCCGAGACCTGGTAGAGCGCGCCCAGCGGCTCGGGTCGGCCGCGCACCAGGGAGCCCACGCAAAAGCGGCCCTCGCGATCGACGCGGCCATCGTTGAGGCGGATGCCCTCGGCGGCGTGCGGCACGCGCACCAGCGCCTCGGTCTGCCCGGTGGCCGGGTCCAGGTAGATCAGCTCGTCGGCCAGGGCCACCAGCAGGCGACCGCTCTGGCACAGGGCGATGGAGCCAATCGGCGTGGGCATGCCCCATTCGCGGCGCTCGCCGCTGCGTGTGTCCAGGCGGAAGATGGCGGGCTTGTGCGAATCGATCCAATACAGCTGGGCATGGCGCTCGTCCCACAGGGGGCACTCGCCCAGGTCATCGCGCTGCGGGCCCAGGATCTCGATGTGCAGGTCCATGGCGGCCATCCTCAGGCGGGGTCGGTGGGCAGGCGGTGGCCACGGAATTGCTCGCGCAAACGCGTTTTGAGCAGCTTGCCGGTGGCGGTGTGCGGCAGCTCGTCCACCAGCACCACATCGTCGGGCAGCCACCAGCGCGCCACGCGCTCGGCCATGAAGGCCAGCAAGGCCTGGGGATCGAGGGTCTCGCCGGGCTTGGGCACCACAATCAGGAGTGGTCGCTCCTGCCATTTGCTGTGCGCCACGCCGATCACCGCCGCCTCGCGCACCTGCGGGTGACCCATGGCCGCGTTCTCCAGGTCGATGCTCGAGATCCACTCGCCGCCCGACTTGATCACATCCTTGCTGCGGTCGGTGATCTGCACATAGCCGTCGGGGTCGATATAGGCCACGTCGCCGGTGCTGAACCAACCTTGCGCATCGAGTGCCGAGCCCGCCGTCTGGCCGTAATAGCCCGACAGCACCCAGGGGCCGCGCACGCGGATCTCGCCCACCGACTTGCCGTCGTGCGGCAGGCGCTGGTTCTCGCTGTCAAACACGGCCACCTCCACGCCAAAGATGGCGCGGCCCTGGCGTGCCTGCACCGCAAAGCGCGCGTCCAGGGGCTGGCCCTCGTGCTTGGGCAAGAGGCGCGCCACCGTGGCCACCGGGCTGGTCTCGGTCATGCCCCAGGCCTGGATCACATACACCCCCAGGTCGTGCTCAAAGCGCTCAATCAGCGCACGCGGCGCAGCCGAGCCCCCGATGACCACCCGGTTGAGGCGGATGCGGGCGCGATCGGCCGCTGCCCCCAGGCTGTCGAGGTGCTGGAACAGCCCCAGCCAGACCGTGGGCACGCCCAGCGACAAGGTGCAGCCCTCTTGCAGCAGGTGCGCATACAGGCGCTCGCCGCTCAGCTGCGAGCCCGGCAACACCAGCTTGGCGCCCACCATGGCGGCGGCATAGGGCACGCCCCAGGCGTTCACATGGAACATGGGCACGGACAGCAAGACCGAATCCATGGCCGAGAGACCCAACCCATCGGCCGCGCAGATCGCAAACGAGTGCAGCAAGGTCGAGCGGTGGCTGTACAGCACGCCCTTGGGGTTGCCGGTGGTGCCCGAGGTGTAGCACATCGACGAGGCGCTGCGCTCGTCGATCTGCGGCCAGACGTGACTCGGCTCGCTGTCGGCCAGCAACTGCTCGTAGCAGCACAGGCCGGGCAAGGCCAGATCGGGCAGCTGCTCGGGCGCGCACATGGCCACATAGCGGCGGACCTTGGGCAGCTGCGGCGCCAGCTTGACCAGCAAATCGGCAAAGTCCAGATCAAAACAGACCACGCTGTCGGCCGCGTGGTCGATGATGTACGCGATCTGTTCGGGGAACAGGCGCGGGTTGACGGTGTGCATGACGGCGCCCGATCCGGCCACCGCGTAATACAGCTCCAGGTGCCGGTCGGTGTTCCAGGCCAGCGTGGCCACCCGATCGCCCACCTGCACGCCCAGCCCGCCCAGGGCCTGGGCGAAGCGCCGTGCGCGCTGCCCCACCTGGCGCCAGTTGCTGCGGCGCACCTGCCCGCCGTGCAGGTGCGAGACGATCTCCACATCGCCGTGGTAGCGCTCGGCATGGGTGATCAGCGACGAGATCAGCAGGGGCTGGTCCTGCATCAGGCCTTGCAGGTTCATGCCGCGTCTCCTGCCGGCGGGAGGCTGGCCAGCAAGGCGTACCAGGGGTCGTGCGGGGCGCGCGCGCCCGTGGGCTGGCGCGGCCCGAAATCTTCGGGGGTCAGCGCATTGGGCAAGGGGCTCACGTTCATCCAGTCGTAGACCACGGTGCGCGCGGCCACGCGCCACTGGCCCTCGCGTTGCTCGAACCGGTCCACATAGCGGCCCAGCAGCAAGGTCTGCACCGGCTGACCCTGCGCATCCAGGTCTTGCTGGAAGGCCAGAAAGCTGCTCTCGACCGCCGCCACCGATCCACGCAACTCGATCAGGATGTTGCTGATCTGGTGGACCATGCGGCCGGCGTTGCGCAGCTTCACCAGCGCCATCTCGATGAAGCCACTGGCGCTGCCCTGGTAAGCCCCATGGTGGTCGGTGCCATCGGGCCAATAGGCCGAGCGCAGCGCGGCCTCGTCGAGCCGGTCGATGCCCCGGCAATAGCGATACAGGCATTCACGGATGGCCTCGCGATCGAGCAGATCGCGCAAGGCTTGGGGGTCAACAGAACTCATGGCCTCTCCTCGCTCAGTGGGGTTGCAGGGTGATCACTGCGTCAAGACACACCGCGCCGTGCTCGCGCACCAGCAAGGGGTTGATGTCCACGCCTTGAAGTTCGTGCGCATGCGCCAACGCAAAATCGGACAGCCGGCACAGCGCCTGCACCAGCGCCGCCTCGTCGCAAGGCGGGCTGCCGCGCCAGCCGCGCAGCAATTGGCTGCCGCGCACCCGCCCGATCAGGCGCTGCGCCGCGGCCTCGTCCAGCGGGGCCGAGGCAAAGGCCACATCGCGGTAGAGCTCGACCGCCGTGCCCCCCAGGCCGTACATGATCATGGGGCCAAAGGTCGGGTCGCGGTGCACACCCAGAATCGTCTCCACACCGCCGCGCACCATGGGCGTGACCAGCACCCCGTCCAGGCGCGCCTGCGGGGCATGCGCACGGGCACGCTGCATCAGCGTCTCGAAGGCCGCCCGCACGGCCTCTTCGTCGGCCAGGTGCAGCAGCACGCCGCCGATCTCGGTTTTGTGCAGGATGTCGGGCGAGACAATTTTGGCCACCACCGGAAAGCCCATCTGGCGCGCCGCGCGGGCCGCGCTGTCGGCATCCTGGCAGAGCACCTCGGGCAAGACCGGCAGGCCGGCCTGGGCCAGCACCGCCTTGGCCTGCGCCTCGGTGGCCACCGGCGGCAGCGGGGCCGCGGGTTCACGCGCCTGCGGGGCGGCTGGCAAGCGCTGCCAGGCTCGCGCCATGCGGGCCGCGGCCCCCAGGGCCAGCATGGCCCGGCTGGGGTCGGCAAACACCGGAATGCCCAGGGCCTCCAGCGCGGTGTTGGACTCGGGCACCGACAGCATGACCAGCACCAGGTCGCGCCCGGGGTATTGCGCGCGCAACTGCGCCAGGTGGGTGATGGTGGCGGCAAAGCGCTGCGGGGCCAGGCCCGAATGCGCCAGATAGGCCAGCACGGTGCCGTAGCTGCCGTGTGCGAGCATGATCTCGATGGTGCGCGGCACACCGCCGGGCACCGAGGTCACCTGCGCCGTCATGTCCAGGGGATTGGCGGCCACCGCAAAAGGCAGCAGCGCCTGCGAGGCCTGCACGCCCGCTTCGGGCAGCGCCGGCATCGCAAGCCCCAGCTCGAACGCATGGTCGGCCATCAACACGCCAATGCCGCCCGAGCCGGTGATGATGCCGATGTCGTCATTGACCGGCAATCGCCCCGTCACCGTGAGGTAGTAGGCGATGTCGAGCATTTCCTCGATCGACTGCGGCCGGTAGGCGCCGCACTCGGCAAACACCGTGTCAAAGACCGCGTCGTTGCCCGCCAGCGAGCCGGTGTGGGTGCTGGCCGCGGCCGCGCCCAGCTCGGTGCGGCCGACTTTCATGATCAGCACCGGCTTGCCGGCGCGCGCGGCCTTGAGCAAGGCGGCGCGCAGGCGGTCGCCGTCGCGGCAGGACTCCAGGGCGGCGCAGATCACCCGCGTGTCGGGGTCTTCGGCCAGGTAGTCGATGCACTCGGCCACATCGATATCGGCCTCGTTGCCGGTGGCAATGATTTTCGACAGGCCCAGGCCACGCTGGGTGGCCATGCCGTAGGCGCAAGAGCCAAAGGCCCCGCTCTGGGTGGCCAGCGAGATCGAGCCGTGCATGGGCTGCAAGCCATACAGCACGGTCGAGAAGGTGGCGAAGTAACGGGTCTTGACGTTGAGCAGGCCCAGCGAATTGGGGCCCAGCATGCGCACGCCCGCGGCGCGGCACATGGCCACCAACTGCTCCTGCTGCGCGCGGCCCTCGGGCCCGAGCTCGGCAAAGCCCGAGGTGAGCACCACCACGCAGCGAACGCCCTTGTCGATGCTCTCCTGGAGCGCCGCTGCCACGCCCGGCGCGGGCACCACGATCACCGCCTGGTCGAGCTCGCCCGGCACATCGCGCACGCTGGCATAGGCCGGCAGGCCCTGGATCTCGGCCGCGCCGCTTTTGTTGATGGGGTAAATCTTGCCGGCGTAACCGGCCTCGAGCAAAAAGCGCAACAAGCGACCGCCGATGCGATCGGGGTCGGACGAAGCGCCCACCACGGCCACCGAGCCGGGCACAAACACGGGATGCAGACTGTGCATGTGGGGACCCTGCCTTTACGCCACATCGGCCAGCGAGCGTGCGCTCAGCCAGTCCAGGGTTTGCGCCGGGTGGCCGTATTGCAAGCCCACCGCCATGGCGTGCATGGCCAGGCGTGCCACCGGCATTTCCCAGCTCATGCCCATGCCGCCGTGCAGCTGGATCGCGCTCTCGGCAACCTGGCGGCTGACCTGCGCGGCGTAGCGGCGGATGACCACCGTCTCGCGCTCGGCGCTGTGCAAGCCCTGGTCCTGGGCATGCAGCACCTGGCGGCGCACCAGGCCATGCAGGTTCTCATAGGCCACGTACATCTCGACCAGGCGATGGCGCAAGGCCTGAAAGGTCGACAGGGCCACGCCAAATTGCTGGCGCGTGTTCAGGTAATCGATGGTCTGCTCGATCATCGAGGCGGCGGCGCCCACGGCCACCACACTGGCCATCAGGCGACCGGCCTGCTCGCCCAGCAGCGCCGCCTTGGCGGCCGCCGGTCCGTGCAAGAGCCGTGCGCCGGCCGAGACCTGCACCCCATCAAGGCGCAGATCGCTGCACTGCGCCGCGTCCACGCCCACATGGTGCTGTGCCGACAGGGCCTCGGACCACGGCAAGAGGACCCAGCAGGGCTGATCGTCCTGCACCTGGCGCGCCAGGAACAAGAGGTGGGAGGCGGGCTCGGACAGGTCCACGCCCGAGAGCTGACCGTGCAAGATGCCATCGGCCCCCAGGGCCGGGCCGGGCTGACCCAACACCGGCGCCACCGAGGCCTCGCCCAGCGACAGGTCCGACAGCAGATCGGCCAAGGGCGCGCCCTGGCGCGCGGCCTCGGTGAGCACCACCGGGGCCACCGCGCAGCGCTCGATCAGGGGCACGGCCAGGCCATGCCGGGCCACGCCATCGACGATGGCGGCCAGCTCGGCCAGCCCGGCGCCCACACCGCCCAGGTCCTCGGGCACCAGCACGCCTTGCCAGCCCAAGGCCAGCATCTGCTGCCAGCGCTCGCCCGCACGGGCATGGCCCAGACCGGGCTCGCGCCGGGCCTCGGCCGAGCCGGCCAGGCGGTGGGCGCTGTCGAACATATCGCCATCAAACAGGGGAATCGCGGCAAACGCCATGCTCAAGCTCCAAAAAGGTCACGCGCAATCACGTTCTTCTGCACCTCGCTGGTGCCACCAGCGATCGAGCGGGACCGGTAAAACAGATAGGTGTGCACCAGCTGGCGCGCCGCATCCTCGGCCTGCGAAACCGGGGCCTGCTCGTCCATGGGCAAGAGGCGCGGGGCCATCTGCGGGGCCACCAGGTCACAGGCCAGGCTCGAGATCTGCTGCGCCAGCTCCGAGCTGTGCAGCTTGAGGGCCGAGGACTTGGACGAGCGCAAGGTGCCCGCCATCTCTTCCTGAATGGCCGACAGCAACATCTCGCGCGCGCCCATGGCCGAGGCCTGCGCGGTGTACAGCCGGTCCAGCGCCGACAGCAGGCTGGGGGTGCCGCCCTGGGCGCGCAGGCGCTCGCCAATCAGCACCTCCAGTTGTTGCAGCTGGCGCAGCAAACGGGGCACCGACGCCGGCGACAGGCGCTCGCGGTCGAGCAGGAACTTGGCACACGACCAGCCACCGCCCTCCTCGCCCAGGCGGTAGAACACCGGCACGCGCACATCGCGCAAAAACACCTCGTTGACATGGTGCCACTGGTCGATGGTGCGAATGGGCCGCACCTCGATGCCCGGGGTGTTCATGGGCACCAGCAGCAGCGTGATGCCGGCCTGCTTGCGGCCCTCTTGCGAGGTGCGCACCAGGGTGTACATCATGTCGGCCTCGTGCGCATGCGAGGTCCAGATTTTCTGGCCGTTGATCACATAGTCGTCGCCGTCGCGCACCGCCTGCGTCTTGAGCGAGGCCAGGTCCGAACCGGCGCCCGGCTCTGAATACCCCTGGCACCACCACTCGGAGCCGTCGATGATGCGCGGCAGGAAGCGGTTTTTTTGCTCGGGCGTGCCAAAGTGCATGATCACCGGCCCGATGTGACCCAGGCCATGGTGGTAGAGCGGCGGGCAATCGAGTTCGGCGCTGACCTCCTCAAACAGGTAGCGCTGGCGCAGGTCCCAGCCGGTGCCGCCCCACTCGGGCGACCAGCTGGGCGCCGACCAGCCCTGGCGATGCAGGATCTGCTGCCAGGCGGCATAGTCGCGCCGCACCATTTTGTGGTTGCGGCGCACCTTCTCGCGCAGCTCGCTGGGGCAATGGGTCTGCATGAAGTCCACCAGTTCGCGCCGAAAGGCCGCGTAGTCGATGGGGTCCGAGCGATGCTGGAATTCGTTGGGTGCGTTCATGGCAAGGGGGGCCTGCGCTCAGGCCAAAAAAATGGGGAAATTCAATCGGGGCGGATGTTGCGCGAGCGGATCACCGGCCCCCAGCGCTCGAGTTCGGCCTGCAGGTAGGCGGCATACTCGGCGCGCGTCATGATGCGCGGGTCGACGCCCGTGCGGCCAATGGCCTCGGCGGCATCGCGCCCCTGCAGCACGGCGCGCACATCGTCGTGAATGCGCTGCTGCAGGGCATCGGGTGTGCTGGACGGGATGAACAAACCGAACCAGCCGCCCGCCTCAAAGCGCGCCAGCGCGGGCACACCCGCCGCGCGGATGGGCGGCACGCCCGGCAGGCGCGGATGCGGCTGACCGTAGCCATGGCCCAGCACCTTGAGCTTGCCAGTGGCCACATGGCTCATGGTGGCCGGCGAGTCAAACAGTGCGTCCACCTGCCCGCCCAGCAAATCATTGATGGCCGGACCGTTGCCCTTGTAGGGCACGTGCACGATCTGGATGCCGGCCATATCGGCAAACTGCTCGGCTGCAATGTGCGGGCTGGAGGCATTGCCCGAGGAGGCAAAGGTCAGCTTGCCCGGATTGGCCTTGCCATAGGCGATCAATTCGGCAAGCGATTTGACCGGCAGCTTGGCCGAGACATACAGCACGCTGGGGCTGTCGGCCACCATGGCCAGCGGCGCCAGCGCACGCGGATCGTAGGGCAGCTGCGGCATCATGATCTGTTGCCGATGTAGCCAAAGGCGGTGAGCAGCAAAGTGTGACCGTCGCCCGCGGCGCGGGCCACATGCGCGGTGCCGATGGTGGTGCCGGCCCCAGCGCGGTTTTCCACCACCACGTTTTGCCCCCAACGCTCGGCCAGGCGCGGCGCCAGCACCCGCCCGATCACATCGGTCAGGCCACCGGCTGTGTACGGCACCACCATCGTCACGGGCCGGGTGGGAAACTGGGGGGCGGGCGACTGCGCCAGCACCGGCAAGGACAACAGGCTGGAGGCCAGCGAGGTGGCCAGAAATGAGCGACGTTTCATGGTGAATTCAAGCCTCAATCAGGTGCTGAAAATTTACTTAACGACCGGTAAGTTTTCTACCCCGTGTTTACCCTAGGTTTTCACCATGGCGACAGAGGCAAAACAGCGTGCAGGTCGTGGGCGCGATCAGGCGCGCAAGCCGCCCAAGGCCAGGTCGATGAATTGATCGACCACGGCCAGGGCGCTGAGCTTGCCGCGCGGGTTGTGCCAGCGGCTCATGCCGTTGACACTGGCGAGCAACATGCGACCGGCCATGGCGGGGTCAACTTCACGGAACACCCCCGCCTCAATGCCCTGGCGGATGATGTTGCGCAGCAAGCGCTCGTACTCGTCACGCAGCGCCACCGCCTTGGCCTTGGAGGGCGAATCCTCGTGCGTGCGAAACGCGTTGGAGGAGGCTATCCAGGCATCGCGGTTGTGCTGGTAGTTGTCGGCCATGGTGCGCAAAAACGTGCGCAGCTTGGCCTCGGGCGTGGCCTCCTGCTCCACCGCATCGCGCACCATGTCGACCAGGGCCTGCAGCGACTCCAGCACGATCTTGGCAAACAGCGCTTCCTTGTTGGGGAAGTGGTAGTACAGCGCGGCCTTGGTGATCTGGGCCTCCTCGGCAATGTCGCGCAGCGAGGTCCCGTTGAAACCCCGCTCCGAAAACAGCCGGCAGGCAATGTCCAGCAACTGGGTCTGCCGATCGTCCCCCCGCGGCGTCGCAGCCGTGGTCTGAAGGGACAGTTTGCGGGAAGTCGTCTTGCGCGGGGTCCGGGTCGCCATGGTCATCCTCGTTCTGTTCTTTTGCACATGGGGCCGTCAGGCGGCGGGCCTGGCCGGTGGGCGTAGATTAACCCATCCTGGCCAGTTGGCCCGGCTCAGCGACCGACAAAGACCGGGGCGCGCTTTTCCAAAAAGGCGCGCTGCGCCTCGCGCGTGTCCTCGGTTTTCGACAGGGCCACGGTGTTGCCCTGTTCGTAGCGATAGGCGTCGCGCATCGGCATCAGCTCGGTCATGCGGGCGGCCTCTTTGGCCAGCTTCAAGGCGACCGGGCTCTTGCCCGCAATCTCGCGCGCCAGGTCCATGCAGAAGGGCATCAGCTCGGCCTGCGGCAGGCAGGCCTCGACCAGGCCCAGGCGATAGAGTTCCTGGCCCGAGACCTTCATGCCGGTGAAGAACATGCGGCGCGCCCGCGACTGCGAGAAGTATTTGCGCAGAAAGGTCATGCCACCGGCCAGGCCCACATTGATCTCGGGCATCGAGATGTAGGACTCTTCCGAGGCCACCCAGATGTCGCAGGCCAGCACCAGGCCAAAACCCGCCCCCATGGCCGGGCCGTTGATGGCGGCAATGGTGGGCTTGCTGCATTCGACCACCGAATAAAAGCTCTCACGCACCAGGCGGTTGTGGCGGCCGTAGGCCCCGGCGGTGGCGGCCAGGTTGGGGCGCTCGCGGATGTCGGCACCGGCCGAGAAGACCTTGCCCTCGCCCGTCAGCACCACACACACCACGTCATCGCGGTCAGACAGCACATCAAAGCACTCGGTGATTTCGGCGCGCAGTTCGGCGTTCTGGGCATTGACCGGCGGACGGGCCAGGGTCACGGTGGCGATGCGGTCGGCGATCTCGACCTTCAGGGTGTTGAATTGCATGGGGTCTCCTCGTGCGTCGGGGCAATGGCTGGGTTCGCGCGGGCCCTTGGCCATGCGCTTGAATTCAGATTACCGGCCGGCAGGTTTGCTGTCAATTGGCGCACCGACAGGGCTGTCTCCAAGGCATCAGGCGGGCGGGTCGTCGTGGGGCTGCAAGCTGGTCGCCAGCGACAGCATGCGCGCCAACAAGGCCTCGCGCTGCGGCCGGATGCGCTCGAGGGCGCCGCCCAGGCCCAGCACCACCGGTCTGCCCATGACGGTGATCGGCAGCGGCACACAAATGGTGGCCCCGCCCAGCAGCGGCAGGTTCTCGGCGTAGGCCCAGCCCTGCGCGCGCACCGCCTGCACCCGCTGCATCATCACCGGCAGCGGCTGGCGCGAGGCCACATCGCTGGTCGCGATGTTGGCGCGCCGCACCAGGCGCTCGACCTCGCGGTCGGGGTGCAGCGCCATCAACATCCAGCCGGTGGCCGACAAGGTCAGCGGCCGCATGCTGCCCTCCTCGGTCACAAAGCGCAGCGGATGCGTCGACTGGATGACGCGGATGTACTGCATGTAGACATCGTTTTGCAACAGCACCGAGACCGCCTCGCCGGTCTCGCTGTGCAGATCGCGCATGATCTCGAAGACCTGACCCTGGCCAAACAGCGCATGGCTGATCCAGTCCCCCAGCGCGGCCACGCGCAAGGTCGGGAAATACAGGCGTGTGGTGCGCTCGTAGCTCAGGTAGCCCAGCTGCGTCAGGTTCTTCATCAGCACCGTGGCGCTGGACTGCGGGTAGCCCAGCGCCTCGCAGATCTGCTTGAGCGAGCTCGGGCGGCGGTGCTGGCGGAAATAGTCCAGCACCTGCAACACCCGGTGGGCCGATTTGATGGGGGTCAGACTCACGGCGTCATGCGTCATTCATGGATGTGATGTTGATTATGGCGCAGCGTCCTGGTCTTGCTAACCTGCCGACCGGCAGGCATGATGGCGGCAAGACCAAGGAGACCCCACTGATGCGAGCCCTCATCACCGGCGCGGCACGCGGCATCGGCCGCGCGATTGCCCTGCGCCTGGCGCAGGACGCCGGCCCCAAGGCCCGCTTGCTGTTGACCGATTTCCGTGCCGACGATCTGCAGGCGGTGGCCCAGGCGGCCCGCGCCCTCGGGGCGCAGGTCATCACCGAGGCGGCCGACCTGACCGACCCCAAGGCCCCGGCGGCACTGGCCGCGCACCTGCCCACACTCGGCGGTCTGGACGCGCTCATCAGCAATGCCGGTGTCGCCTTGCGCGGCCCGCTCCTGAGCCTCTCGGTGGCCGACTGGGACACCACCCATGCCCTGCATGTGCGCGCGCCGTGGTTGCTGGCGCGGGCCTGCCATGCGGCGCTCAAGGAATGCCGGGGCAGCATCGTCATCACCGCCTCGGTCTCGGCCCAGCACGCCACCACACCGGGCGGCGCCTACAGCACCAGCAAGGCCGCAGCACGCATGCTGGCGCAGCAACTGGCGGTTGAATGGGGCCCCGATGGCATTCGCGTCAACTCGGTCTCGCCCGGCATGATCGTCACCCCCATGACCCAACAGGTCTACGACGACCCCGCATCGCGCGCACAGCGCGAAGCCCGCGTGCCCTTGCGGCGCATCGGCGAGCCCGAGGACATTGCCAATGTGGTGGCCTTTCTGGTCGGGCCCGATGCGGCCTATGTGCACGGCGCCGACCTGGTCGTCGACGGCGGCCTGGTGCAGACCTTGATGGCCGGCAACCCCGGCTGGAAGAACGCGCACTGAGCCGGATGACAAGCGCCGACACAAGGCCCCGCACACCGCCGCCCTGGCGGGGCAATCTGGTGCGCAACAGCGTGGCGCAGAACGCCTGGTTGGCGCAGCAGCGGCCCGAGCCGCCGCTGCGTCCGGACTGGCCGCTGATCGACGCGCACCAGCACCTGATGCTCGCGCCTGCGCATGGGGTGGTCTATGGTTTGGACGAGGCCCTGGCCGACATGGCCGCCACCGGGCAAGGCTTTCTGGGCACGGTGCTGGTCGAAGCCGGCACGGCCTACGACCTGCAGGCGCCCCCGTCGCTGCAGCCCGTGGGCGAGGCGCACTTTGCACGCGACATGCGCACGCAAAGCCTGGCGCGCGGCGGCCCCGAGCTGGGCATGGCCCTGGTGGCGCATGCCGACCTGGGCCTGGGCGACGACGTGGCGCCGGTGCTGCACGCCCTGCAGCAGGCCAGCGGGGGGCGCCTGCGCGGCATCCGCCATGTGACGGTGCACGACCACGGCGCGGTGGGGCGCACCCTGCTGCGCCCCTGTCCACCCGGTCGCCTGCTCGACCCCGACTACCAGGCCGGCGTGGCCCAGGTGCGCGCCATGGGCCTGGTGCTCGACGTGTGGGTCTTTCATCACCAATTGCACGAGGTGCTGGCGCTGGCACGACGCTTTGACGACCTGATCATCGTGCTCAACCACCTGGGCACCCCGCTGGGCGTGGCCGAGCATGCACAAGACCCCCAGGCCACCTGGGCGCAGTGGGCCCGCGGGCTGCAAGCGCTGGCGCGCTGCCCGAATGTGCGGCTCAAGATGGGCGGTCAGGGCATGCCGATGGCCGGCCTGGGCCACGACCATGCGCCCTGCCCCCCCGACTCGATCGCCTTGGCCCAACAGCTGCAGCCGCGCTGGGATCTGGCACTCGAGGCCTTTGGCGCGGCCCGCTGCCTGTGCACGAGCAACTTCCCCATCGATCGCCAGTCCTGGCGGCTCGATGTGATCTGGAACACCTGGCAGCGCCTGTGCCTGCCCTTGTCCGACACCGAACGCCATGCCCTGCTGTGTGGCAGCGCGGCCCAGACCTATGGCCTGGACCTCTCCCTTCTGTCCCCTCCACCCACGACATCATGACCCACCCCACCCCGCCCTTCTCCTCTCTGGCCAGCTTGCAGGGCCGCCGTGTGCTCATCACTGGCGCGGCCTCGGGCATTGGCTGGGCCTGCGCCGAGGCGGCCCTTCAGGCCGGGGCACGCGTGGCCTTGCTCGATCGCCATCGGCCCGATCTGTCGCGCCTGCCTGCGCCATGGCAAGGCCAGGCGCTGGCGGTGCAGGCCGACATCACCGACCCCGCGCAAGTCGAGGCCGCGCTGCATCAGGCGCTGGGGCATTTGGGTGGATTGGACGGCCTGGTCAATGCCGCGGGCATCGCCAACACCGATCCGGCCAACCAGGTGAGCCTGGCCGACTGGCGCCGCGTGATCGAGGTCAACCTGACCGGCACCTTCATCGTCTGCCAGGCCTGCGAGCCTCATCTGCGCCAGCAGGCGGGGGCCAGCATCGTCAACCTCTCATCGGGCCAGGGCCTCGCGCCCAGCCCACGCCGCAGCGCCTATGCCGCGTCCAAGCACGGCGTGATCGGCTGGACGCGATCCATCGCGCAAGAGTGGGGGCCCCACATCCGTGCCAACGCCGTCTGCCCAGGCGCCACCGACACCCCCATGCTGCAAACCGGCTACAGCCCCGAGGCCTTGCAGGCCATCGGCCAGCGCTACAGCCTGGGCCGGATCGCCCAGGCCGAGGAAATCGCCGCGGCGGTGCTATTTCTGCTGAGCGACCAGGCCTCGTTCATCACCGGCGTCGCGCTGGCGGTGGATGGCGGGCGCACCTTTCACTGAGCGCGCCCGCGTCGCAAGCCTGTCTGAACGGCACCCCAAGGGCGTCCCCTGGGGTGGGGCTTGGGCGCGCTGTGACCCGGCATGTCCACCAGGCCACAGGGACGTCGAATCAGGGCCCCATGCGGGCCATGTCAGGCGACAGCCCTTTGGACGGCGCCCGAGCGGCCCCTGCCCTGGATCACGCCAGCAGATAAGGCTTGTAGCCGTCCTGCGCGGCCAGGGCGCAGTACTCGCGGTACTTCGGAAAGCCGCCAGTGAACAGGGTCAGGCCCAGCGGCTTGTCCTTGACGTTGGCGCCCACATACCAGGTCTTGGCCTGCGACACCAGGGTCCGCTTGGCCAGGTCCTGCACCAGTTGCATCCAGTCGTCCTCGGCCTTCTGGCTGGGCTCGACGGTGCGATGCCCATGTTCGGCCATGTGGGTGATGAGCTTGCCGATCCACTCCACATCGTGCTCGCTGATGCGGATGATGTTGGCCAGCGCCGCCGGACCGTTGGGGCCGGTGGTCATGAACAGGTTCGGGAAGCCGTGCATCATCAGGCCCAGGTGCGAGTAGGCCCCATGCTTCCACTTCTCGTTGACGGTGTGGCCGTCGCGGCCGCGCACCTCAAAGGCCAGCAAGGCCCCGGTCAGGCCGTCATAACCGGTGGCCAGGATCAGCATGTCCAGCTCGATGTGGCGCTGGCTGGTGCGCACCCCGGTCTCGGTGATCTCCAGGATTTTTTCCTCGTTGAGGCAATCGACCAAATGGACCGTGGGCAGGTTGTAGGTTTCGTAATAGCTGCTGTCCAGGCAGGGGCGGCGCGCAAAAATCGGGTAGCCGCGCGGCTTGAGTTTCTCGGCCGTGGCCGGGTCTTTGACCACATCGTCGATTTTGCTGCGCACGAATTCGGCCACCTGCTCGTTGGCTTCGGCGTTGAAGAGCAGGTCCGAGAAGGTGCCCAGCATGGCCAGTCCGCCCTGCTTCCAGGCGTCTTCCAGCAGCGACTCGCGCTGCGCTTTGGACACGCTGAAAAACGCGCGCGTGCTGGCCGGGCGCAGACCGCCGTTGGGGCTGTTGCGCGCCGCCTCGCGCAGCGCCGGGTAGTGGCGCTTGACCTCGTCGACAAAATCCGGCGTGAGCTGGCGGTTGCGCATGGGCATGCTGAAGCTGGGCGTGCGCTGGAACACAAACAGCTCGCCGCACTTGGGGCCAATGTCCTGCACGATCTGGATGCCGGTCGAGCCGGTGCCGATGATGCCCACGCGCTTGCCGGCAAACTGGACCGGCTCGTGCGGCCAACGCGCCGCGCGCAGCAACTCGCCCTTGAAGGACTTGAGGCCCGGGATATCGGGGTCGGTGGGCACCGACAGCGGACCGGTGGCCATCACGCAGTAAGTCGCCTCGAACACCTGGCCCTGGTTGGTGCGCACCACCCACAACTGGCGCGCCTCGTCCCAGACGGCGCTCTCGACACGGGTGTTGAACTGGATGTGCGGCCGCAGGCTCAGGCGATCGGCCACAAAATTGATGTAGCGCAGCAACTCGGGCTGGGCGGCAAACTCTTCCGACCAGGTCCACTCCTGCTCGACCTCGCGCGAAAAACCAAAGCTGTAGTCGATGCTGGGCAGGTCCACACGGGCGCCCGGGTAGCGGTTCCAGTACCAGACACCGCCCACATCGCTGCCGGCCTCAAAGCCCTGGATCTTGAGCCCCATCTCGCGGAACTTGTAGATCGCCACCATGCCGCCAAAACCGGCCCCCACCACCACCACATCCAGGCGCGTGACCGCGCCTTCTTGACCTGCATTGCCCATGCAACATCTCCTGGTTGAACTGGCACAAATGATGCCTGACCGGACGGCAGGTCAGCAAGATCCAATCAGCATGTGTTGCTCAATATCATGGATGTGTTTTTTGGCAGCTGCAGGTGCGCCAGCACATGCTCGGCCAGGCCGCCAAAATCGGCCCGCACGCCCTCGCTGACCGCATCCGTCCAGCGAGGACAGTGCAGCAACAAGGGCACGTGCTCGCGCGTGTGGTCGCTGCCCGGCCAGGTCGGGTCGCAGCCGTGGTCGGCCGTGATGGCCAGCAAATCGTCGTGTCGCAGGCGCTGCAAGAGCTGCGGCAGGCGGGCGTCCATGTCCTGCAGCGCGCGGCCATAGCCCTCGGGATCGCGCCGGTGGCCAAAGCGCATGTCAAAGTCCACCAGATTGCACATCACCAGCCCGCCGTCCGGACAGCGCGCCAAGGCCTGCAAGGTGGCCTCGAACAGGGCCGCATTGCCATCGGCCTTGATGACCTCACCGGTGTGGCGATGGGCAAAAATATCGGCGATCTTGCCCACCGAAAAGACCGCGCGCCCCGCATCGGCCAGCACGTCCAGCACCGTGGGCGCGGGCGGCGGGGTGGTCAGGTCGACCCGGTTGGCGGTGCGCACATACGCGCCCGAAGCGCCCGCAAAGGGCCGGGCGATCACGCGTGCGATGCGCCACTCGTCAAAAATCGGTTTGGCCAGGGCGCAGACATCGAGCAGCCGTTGCAGCCCAAAATGGGTTTCGTGCGCCGCCACCTGGAAGACGCTGTCGGCGCTGGTGTAGCAAATCGGCCAGCCGCTTTGCACATGCGCGTCGCCCAGTCGCGCGATGATCTCGGTGCCACTGGCATGGGTGTTGCCCAGGCTGCCGCCCAAACCGGCCGCTTGCAGCCAGCGGCGCATGGCCTCGGGCGGGAACACGCTCTGGCCGGCGGGCGCGCTCGCAAACGTGCCCCATGGCTGCGTGACCGGGCACCCCATCATCTCCCAATGGCCGCTGGGGGTGTCCTTGTCGGCGCTGCGTTCGGCACAGGCGGCGTAGCGCAGGCCGGGGCGCAAGGGCCCGCGATCCAGGCCCTCGGGCCATGACCCCGTGGCCAGCTGCGCCGCGTGCGCCAGGCCCAGCGCCCCCAGTTGCGGCAGGCGCAAGGGCCGGCCCTGCTGGGCCGCATGGCGCGCCACATGGCCCAGGGTGTCGGCCCCCACGTCGCCAAAACGGACGGCATCGGGCGCGGCCCCAATCCCCAACGAATCAAAGACCAGCACCACGGCGCGCGGCATGGGGACTCCTCAGACCAGGTGCTCGATCAGCACCGGCCCAAGCCGTGGCGGGGCGGGTGTGACCGGCACACAAGCGGCCAGGTCGCGCAGCGCTGCCTGCGCCTGGGCGTCGGACGCGGCATGCACCCACAGCAGCGGCTGACCGGCCACCACCGGCGTGCCAACGGGCAACACCTGCGAGAAGCCCACACGGTGATCGATGCGGTCGCTCGCCAGGCGCCGACCGCCCCCCAGGCCTATCAGCGCCAGGCCCAAATCACGGGTGGCCTGGGGGCCCACAAAGCCGGCCATCGGGGCGACGAGCGGCAGGCAGGCGGGGGCCTGCGCCAGGTGGGCATGGGGTCGCTCCAGCAAATCGGCCGGCCCCCCCAGGGCCTGCACCATGCGCGCAAAGCGCTCGGCGGCTTGGCCGCTGTCCAGCGCCGCTTGCAAGCGCACGCGGGCCTGCGTCTCGTCCACCGCCAAACCGCCCAGCACCAGCATGTCGGCGCCGAGGGCCAGGGTGACCTCCAGCAGCCGTGGGTCGCGGCGCTGGCCACACAAAAAGTCGAGGGTCTCGCGCAGCTCCAGGCCGTGCCCGGCGCTGTGGCCCAGCACCTGGTCCATGTCGGTGATCCAGGCGCGGGTGGGCAGGCCCGCCCCCCGCGCCACGGCCACCAGCGAGGCGGCCAGTTCCTGGGCCATGGGCAGGTCGGCTGCAAAAGCGCCGTTGCCGGTCTTGATGTCCAGGCTCAGGCCCTGCAAACCTGCCGCCAGTTTTTTGCTCAGGATGCTGGCCGTGATGAGGGGAACCGACTCGACGGTGGCGGTGATGTCGCGAATGGCGTAGAGGCGCCGGTCGGCGGGCGCCAGCGCAGCGGTCTGGCCGATGATGGCGCAGCCCACGGTTTGCACGCAGTGCCGAAAGCGCGCCGAGTCGGGCGTGCTGAGGTAGCCCGGAATGCTGTCGAGTTTGTCGAGCGTGCCCCCGGTGTGCCCGAGCCCACGTCCCGAAATCATCGGCACATGCGCGCCGCAAGCGGCCACCATGGGCGCCAGCATCAGGCTGACCTTGTCGCCCACACCACCGCTGGAGTGTTTGTCGAGCACCGGGCCGTGCAGATCGGCCGCGTCCCAGCGCAGCACCTCGCCCGAGTCGCGCATGGCGCAGGTCAGGGCCACCCGCTCGGCCATGTCCATGCCGCGCCAACAGATGGCCATGGCCAAGGCCGCCACCTGGCCCTCGCTCCAGGACATCTGGGTCAGGCCCTGAACAAAGGCCTGGATCTGTGCCGGGCTCAGGACCTGCCCGTCGCGTTTGTGGCGGATGATTTCTTGCGCCAGCATGGGGATCCCTCAATAGCCCGAGGCGCCAAGCGTGGGCGCCGGCGCGCCGCGCACATGACGCGCCAGGTCCTGCCACAAGGCACTGGCCCCGATCCGACAGCGCGCGGGGTCCAGCGCCGCCTCGCCCAAGTGCTCGCGCAGCAGGGCCACATACGGCCGCACATCGGCCAGTGTGCGCAGCCCGCCCGAGGCCTTGAAGCCTGCAGGACGGGGGTGCGCGGCCAGGGCGGCCAGCAGCAGATGGGCCGCCCACAGGCTGGCCCCAGGATAGCGTTTGCCGGTGCTGGTCTTGAGAAAGTCCACCCCCTCGTCCAGCCCCATCTGGCAGGCTTGCGTCAAGGCCGAGGCATCGGTGAAGGCGCCGGTCTCGAGGATCAGCTTGAGGGTGTGCCCTTGGCACAAACGCCGCGCCAGGCGCACCATGGCGACGGCCTGCGCGTGATCGCCCGCCTGCCAAGCCCGGTGCGGCAGCACCAGGTCCACTTCTTGTGCGCCGGCTTGCAAGATGGTGTCGATCTGGCTGGCCACCGCGGCCAGGTCCTCGTCACCCGTCGGGAAGTTGGCCACCGCGGCCACTCGGATCGATGCGGGCAAGGCGGCCCGCGCCGTCTGCGCAAAACGGGCCCACACGCACACCGCCGCCACGGCGGGCAGCGGCCCCAGGGTCTGGGCGGCCTCGTCCAGGCCTTGGGCCTGCTGACAAAGTCGCGCCACATCCTGAGCGGTGCAGGTGTCGGTGAGGTCGGTCAGGTCCAGGCAGGCCAACAGCCTGGGGGCCAGGGCGGCATCGTGGTCGAGCCAAGGCATGGGCGGGTTCTCCGGTCAGGGCGTCACAGCTTGAGCCGCGACACCACATCGTAGAGCAAGCCACTGGCCCGCTCGGACGCAGCGGCGGCCTGGCTCAGGGTGTGCGCATGGCTGAGCACCTCGTCGGACAGGCCGGCGGCCATGTTGGTCAACAGCGAAAACGCCAGCACACGCATGCCCGCATGCCGCGCCAGAATCGTCTCGGGCACGGTGCTCATGCCCACCGCATCGGCCCCCAGCCGGGCGAGCATGCGGATCTCGGCCGGGGTCTCGAACTGCGGCCCCAGAAACCAGGCATACACCCCTTCGAACAGCGGCGCTTGCGCGCCTTGGGCCAGTTGACGAACTTGGGCCCGCAGGGCGCTGTCGTAGGCATTGCCCATGTTGACAAAGCGCGCGGACCCGGTCTCGCCGGTCAGGGGGGAGTGTTGCGACAGGTTCAGGTGATCGGCAATCAACATCAGGCTGCCCGCCGGCATGTCGGGGCGCAGGCTGCCGGCCGCATTGGTCTGGATCAGCAGCTCGCATCCCCATTGGCGCAGGCAGCGGATGGCGCCCTTCATGCCATCGACCGCGCCGGTCTCGTAGGCATGCTGGCGCCCGGTGAGCAGGGCCACCTCCTGCCCCCCCAGGCGGCCCCAGACCAACTCGGCCTGGTGGCCTTGCACCCCTGGCGCCGGAAAGCCCGGCAAGGCGGCATAGGGCAGGCGCTGGGCGTCTTGCACCGCATCGGCCAAGGCGGCCCAGCCCGAGCCCAGCACCAGGGCGATGCGGGGCCGGGCCTCGGGCCAGCGGTGGCGCAGGATCTGCACGGCGTCGGGGCTCATGGGCGGTCTCCAAGCTTGAGATGATCGGGTCCAAAACTGTGCGGCAACAAATCCGCCAGCGTCAGGCATTGTGAGGTCCCATCGGGGCGGGCCAGCACGATGGGGGTGTCGTCGCGCGCAAACTCGCGGATTTTCTGTCGGCAGCCACCACAGGGGCTGACCCATGCGGGCGACTGGGCCAGCACCAGCAGGGCCTGGATGCGCCGCCCGCCAGCGAGCACCATCGCGCTGATCGCCCCCGCTTCGGCACACAGGCCTTGCGGATAGGCGGCATTTTCCACATTGCACCCGGCATGGCATTGACCTTGCTCATCGAGCAAGCTGGCGCCCACCGCAAACCCCGAGTACGGCGCATGGGCATGCGCGCGGGCTTGGCGCGCCGCGCTGAGCAATCGCGCCAGCGCGGCGTCGTCCAGCAGGGCGGCCCGGCGGTTCATGCGCGTCCCCGGTGGTAGGGCTCGCCCAAGGCCTTGGGCGCCGTGGCCTGCCCCATCCAGCCCGCCAACAGCAGCACCGTGAGGGCGTAGGGCAAGGCCTGAATCGCTTGCACCGGCACCTGGCCCACGCCGGGCAGGGCCACCCCCTGCAAACGAATCGACACCGCGTCCAGAAAACCAAACAGCAGGCAGGCGGCCAGGGCCCACCACGGGCGCCACTTGCCAAAAATCAAGGCCGCCAGGGCCATGAAGCCGCGCCCGGCGCTCATGTGCGGCACAAAGGACGCGCTTTGCGAGAGCACCAGGTAGGCCCCGGCCAGGCCACACAGCAGGCCATTGAGGGCCAGCGCCGCCACCCGCATGCCCGCCACCGACACGCCGGCGGTCTCGACCATGTGCGGGTTCTCGCCCACCGCGCGCAGCCGCAAGCCCCAGCGCGTGGACCAGGTCAGCCAGGCCACCAAGGGCACCAGCAACAAGGTCAGGTGCACCAGGGCGCTGTGCTGCAGCAAGCCCTGCCACAGCAGCAGCCCCAAGCCACTGTCGACCCAGTGCGACGGCGGGCTTGGGAGCCAAGGGCCCAGGCGCACGGCATCGGACAAGGTCGGGGTTTGCCCCCCTTGGGCAAACCAGGCGCTGCCCAAGACTGCTGTGAGCCCTGCGGCCATGATGTTGAGCGCCACGCCCGACACCACCTGGTTGCCGCCATGGCGCACACAGGCCAGCGCGTGCAGCATCGACATGGCCAGCGCCACCGCCATGGCGGCCAGCACGGCCAGGGCCCACTGCCCGCTCACCGCCCCCGTGGCCGCTGCCGCAAAGGCCGCGGCCAGCAGCTTGCCCTCCAGGCCAATGTCGACCACACCGCTGCGCTCGCTCAGCAGGCCCGCCAGCGCGCACAGGATCAGGGGCGTGGCCACGCGCAGGGTGGCCCCCACCATGGCGGCCCAGAACGCCTCATCCATGCCCACCTCCACGCGGCCACCAGGCGGCCAGGCGACGCGAGAGCCAGGGCGCCAAGGCCAGGCTCATCGCCCCCGAGAAAAACACCAGCAGGCCTTGCAGGGCCACCACCATGTCGCGTGTGAACCCACGCACTTCGAAAGCCACCTCGGCCCCGCCCTGGAACAAGGCGCCAAAGAGCAGGCTGGCAAGCAACACCCCCAGCGGCTGGTTGCGCCCCATCAGCGCCACCGCAATGCCGGTGAAGCCCGCCCCGGCCACATAGTCCAGCAGCAGGCGCCCGCTCACCCCGGCAATCTCGTTGACACCCACCAGGCCCGCCAGCGCCCCCGATATCGACATGGCCAGCAGGACCTGTCGCTCGGGTCGGATGCCGGCATAAGCCGCGGCCCCAGCGCTTTGGCCCACGGTGCGAAGCCGCAAGCCCATGCGGGCGTGGTGGAGCAAGGCGTGCACCGCCCACACGGCCAAGAGCGCCAGCAGCACGCTCAGGTTCAGCGGCGACGAGGCCCAGTCAAGGCCCAGCCAAGCCAGCAACTCGTGCACCCGGGGCAGGCGCGCCGACGGGGCAAACGCGGCGCTCTCCACCGCCATCGAGCCCGGGGGCTTGAGCCAGTTGACCAGCAAATAGGCCAGCAGCGACGAGGCCAGGAAATTGAACATGATGGTGGTGATCACCACATGGCTGCCTCGCCAGGCCTGCAGCAGCGCCGGCACAAAGGCCCAGGCCAGCCCCGCCAGGGCCGCGGCCAGCACCATCAGGGGCAGCATCAGCCAGGCATTGAGGTGCGGGGCCAGCGCCAGCGCCAGCAGGCCCGCGCCCAACCCGCCCAGAATGGCCTGCCCCTCCCCGCCAATATTGAACAAGCCCGCATGAAAGGCCACCGCCACCGCCAGCCCGGTGAAGACAAAGGTGGTGGCGTAGTACAAGGTATAGCCCAGACCGCGCTGGCTCCCCAATGCGCCCTGGACCATCACCCGCAGCACCTGCCACGGGTCCTGCCCGATGCCCCAGACCACCAGCGCCGCCACCGCCGAGGCCAACACAAGATTGAGCAAGGCGAGCAACAAGGGCTCCAGCCAGGCCAGGGTGCGCTCGCGCTCGATCATGTCCCGCCCTCCAGGGGGGCCGAATCGGCCATGAGCAAACCCAGCCGCGACTCGTCGACCTGCGCGCGCGCCATGCAGGCGCTGATGCGGCCTTGGTTCATGACCAGCAAGCGATCGGACAGGGCCAGCAACTCATCGAGCTCGCTCGAGACCAGCAAGATGGCGCAGCCGGCCGCGCGCAAGGCGCGCAAGCGGGCATGGATGGTGGCGATGGCCCCAATGTCCACCCCCCGCGTGGGCTGCCCCACCAGCAGGACCTGGGGCGAGCGCCCCATCTCGCGGGCCAACACCAGTTTTTGCTGGTTCCCGCCCGAAAAATCCGCACAGCGCCAACGCTCATCGGCTGGCCGCACGTCCAGCGCCGCCATCATCTGCCGCGTGGCGGCCCGCATGGCGCGGTGGCGCATCCAGCCCGCGCGGCAGTACGCCGGCAAGCCGTCATGACCGAGCACCGCCGACTCCCAGGCGGCAAACGACATGACCAGGCCGCGCGCATGCCGGTCCTCGGGCACATGCGCCAGGCCAAGCTGTCGCGCCAGGCTTGGGTTCAGCCAGCGCGTCGGCCCAAACACCTGCGCCCCCAGTTGCAGCTGTCCTGTCTGGGGACGGATCAAACCGGCCAGGGCGTCGAGCAATTCGCTCTGGCCGTTGCCCGCCACACCGGCCACGCCCAGGATCTCGCCCGCATGCACCTGCAGATCGATGCCGCCAAGGCGCTCTGCCCCGGCCGGGTCTCGCCAGCGCAGATCGCTCACCTGCAGGCGCACCGGCCCGGGGACAGTGGCGCTGTCGGTCGGGTCCTGGACCGGCAGGCTGCGGCCCACCATGGCGTGCGCCAGTTCCGCCAGGGAGGTCTGCGCCACCGGCGCGTCCATCACCACCTGCCCCTCGCGCATCACCGTCACCTGATCGCACAAGGCCATGACCTCCTTGAGCTTGTGGGTGATGATGACCGTGGTCTGACCCTGCGCGCGCAGGCGGCGCAACACCTCAAACAGCTGCTCTGTTTCTTGAGGGGTCAAGACCGCCGTGGGCTCGTCCAGAATCAGCAGGCGCGCCCCCCGAAACAGGGCCTTGAGAATTTCCAGGCGCTGCCCATCGCCCACGTTCAGGTCTTGCACCAGGCGATCGAGGGGCACCTGCAAGCCTGTGCGGGCCATCAGATCCAATAGCCGCTCCCGAGCGATGCGGCGAGCCCGCGGCAGCCAGGCATGCGGCTCGGCGCCCAGCAACACATTGTCGAGCACGCTCAAATTGCCCACCTGCATGAAGTGCTGGTGCACCATGCCCACCCCATGGGCCATGGCGTCGTGGGCGTGGCGGAGCTCAACCGTTTGGCCAAACAAGCGGATCTGTCCCGCATCGGGACGCATCAAGCCGTAGGCCAAGGACATCAGGGTGCTCTTGCCGGCACCGTTTTCACCCACGACCGCGTGCAACTGTGCGGTGCGAACCGACAGGTCGACCCCCCGATTGGCATGCACCGCCCCAAAGCGCTTGTCGATTCCACGCATTTCCAGCGCCCAGGCGCTGGCGACGGCTGGCGGGGCAATCACTTGCAGGCGTTCTGGGCCATGTAGTCGCTGACCTGGATGCGACCAGCCAGAATCCCGGCCCGCGCCTCGTCCAGCGCCTTCTTCATGTCCGCCGTCACCAGCTTGGCGTTGTGCTCATCAAGGGCCACATCGACCCCGCCCTCTTTGAGACCCAGCACCGTGACCCCAGGGGTGTGCTGGCGCGCCACGTTGTAGACCGCCACGTCCACGCGCTTGAGCATCGAGGTGAGCATGGTGCCCGGTTGCAGGTGGTTCTGGTTGCTGTCCACGCCAATGGCCAGCTTGCCGCTGTCACGGGCGGCCTGGTACACCCCAATGCCCGTGCCACCGGCAGCCGCAAACACCACATCGGCACCTTTGGCGAATTGGGCCTTGGCCAACTCCCCCCCGCGAACCGGGTCGGCCCAGGCCGCACCGGTGGTGCCGGTCATGTTGGCCAGGACCTCGGCCTTGGGATTGGCGTGCCGCACCCCTTGCTCGTAGCCGCACTGGAACTTGCGGATCAACGGGATGTCCATGCCACCCACAAAGCCCACCTTGCCCGATTTGCTGGCCTTGGCCGCCATCACCCCCACCAGGAAACTGCCCTCGTGCTCTTTGAAGACGACCGATTGCACATTGGGTTGGGTCACCACCATGTCGATGATGGCGAACTGCAGCTTGGGGAACTCGCGCGAGATTTTTTCGATGCTGGAGGCCTGCCCAAAGCCAATGCCGATGATGGGGCTGGCCCCGCGCTCGGCCATGCGCCGGATGGCTTGTTCGCGCTGGGTCTCGTTGGCGATCTCGAATTCCAGATAGCTTTTGCCGGTCTCCTTTTTCCAGCGCTCGATCCCTTGGTAGGCCGCCTGGTTGAAGGACTTGTCGAACTTGCCCCCCATGTCGAACACAATGGCCGGCTCGGCCCCAACCCATGCGGCCGACCAACCCAGGCTGCATGCCAGCAGCCAACGCATTGCACGATGTGCCATCCTCCACCTCCACTGATGTCAGGCCCCAACACAGGGCCATTGATGAACCACAAATAATACGCAAGCACTCTTCAATGATTCAAATGGTTAACCCCTAGATGACCAAAACTGGCCCCAAGCCAAGCCATGCCCATGGGCCGTCGCCCACAAAAAAGGGGCCGGATTGGCAGCCGGCCCCCGGTGTCCCTGACGACAGTGGTCACTTCTTCTGTGACTTGATGAAGTCCGACAGAATCGATTTGAGTTCCTCGAGTTCGCGGCGGATGGAGGCCTCGTTCTTCTGGATCTCGGCACGCAGCTGCGTCTCCCGCTGCTCGCTGATCTTGGCCTTGACGTCGGCGGGGGCAACCCCCGACAGCAACATGTCCATCTGCAGCTTGAGCTCTTCCAGATCGAGCTTGGTCAGGGCCAGCTCTTTCTTGAGCGCCGCCACCTCGGTTTGGGTGTCCTGCGCGCTGCTGGCCTGGTTTTTCATGGTGGCCAGTTGCTTCTTCAGGTCGTCGATCTCGGCCTTGGTCTTGCCGGTGACGGCCTTGTAGGCGCCCACAATGCCGGTGACCACCAGGTTGGGGGCCGCCATCGGGCCTGCGACCGGAATCGGCACCCCATTGATCATGACCGATGGCCCGAAGGTGCTGGCGCCAATCCCGTAGCCATCTTTGTGGAACATGACCGTGGGGCCGATGTCCAGCCCTTCGTTGGTGGCACTGGCGCCAATGCCCACGCGCACATGCTCGTTCAGGTCAATGGTCTTGCCCACGCTCAAGCCGATCTTGCCCGACTCAAGGCCCACACCCAGGCCGATGTGGATGCCATCGCCCATGTCCTTGTTGACGCCAAGCCGCACCTCGGAACCGCCGGTGGTATCGGTGCCCACGGTGGCGTTGAAGCTGATGCCCTCTTTGACCAGGCTGTCGGGCGTCAACTCATGCGCGATGACGTTCACCAGTGCCGAAGCGCCCACGTTGACCGAGCGCTCGCTCTTGCGGATTTCTTTCTCCACATTGCGGACTTGCCCCACCATCAGGTTGCCCTTGATGCTGACGTCGCGCTCGAAGCTGGCGTCCCGCTTGACCGTGAGCGACCCGCCCAGGGTCGTGTTGCCGTCCACGGTCAGCTGGCCGGCCACCGCGGCATCGTTGCGAACCTGCAGGGAGCCGGTCGTGGTCTTGCCACTCACGGCCACATTGCTTTCGAAGGTGGCCATGCCGCCCACCGTCAAGCTGCCGCGCACATCGGCGTTTTTGCTCACATTGAGGGTGCCCACATTGGCCGTGGTGATGTTGCCGGTTGTGGCAACCAGGGTGCCCGTGGTCACGGTGTCGCTACCGATCTCAACCCCCCCGATGTTGGCAGAGACCGCCGTCACCCGACCAAGGTCCGAGACCTGGAATTTGCCACCGGCCAGTTTGGCGGAGCCGTCATCGGCGATGCTGGCCTTGTTGTTTTTCAGTGCAAAACTGGTCGAGGCCAAATTGCCGTAGACATCGATGGTGACATTGTTGTTGGCCAGTTTGGCCGAGCCGTCGGCATTGATTTTGGCTCCGCCGTCGGCAAAGGTGGCAGAACCGTCGCTGGCGATGCTGGCCTTGTTGTTTTGCAGCGCAAAACTGGTCGAGGCCAAATTGCCGTTGACATCAAAGGTGGCCTTGGTGGACGCAAAACTGGCCGAACCATCGGCGTTGATCAAGGCCTTGCCATCGGCCAATCTGGCCG